>Ga0134125_10002288_pt1 | contig 22805 bp, 29 predicted proteins | sample KB31751_FD_96464 | JGI IMG/M metagenome (GOLD analysis project Ga0134125, IMG submission 96464) | Terrestrial soil microbial communities with excess Nitrogen fertilizer from Kellogg Biological Station, Michigan, USA - KB3-175-1 | ecosystem: Environmental > Terrestrial > Soil > Unclassified ... | reverse complement strand
CAACAAGCACCTGTAATACCAGCATCACGAGAAAGAACAGTATCTGTCACAGGTTCTGCAACTACATCTGTAACACCAGATTTGGTTACTGTTCAGTTTGGCGTTGACACTGAGGCAAAGACTGCCAAAGATGCAACAAGCTCAAACGCTCAGATGATGACTGACGTAGTAAATGCTGTCTTGAACAGCGGAATAACCAAAGATGAGATCAGCACTGCTGGATTTTCAATTTATCCAGTGTACAATGATTCTGTGCCTGATCCAACTATTGGTGTACACAAGTCAGTGCTTACAGGCTACCGAGCTTCAAACACTTTGTATGTCAAGACAACTAAATTGTCGCTTGCAGGAAATATCATTGACGCTGCAACAGGTGCAGGAGCAAACAGAGTGGACAATATTTCATTCTCACTCTCTCCAGACAAGCAACAAAGCATACAAGATGATCTGCTAAGCAAAGCAGTCTTGAATGCCCAATCAAGAGCCGGAAAAGCAATTGATCCTCTAGGCCAGAAGATAATAGGCGTAAAAATGGTTAGCCTGTCAGAATTTAACATGCCACCAGTACCAATGTACTATGGTGCCATGGCTATGGCTGACAAGTCAACACCAGTATTTGCCGCAGACCAACAAGTAACAACTACTGTAAATGTCACCTTCTTAATGGGAGACAAGTAGTTTTACCTTTTTTTCTATTTTTTTAAATTATCAGGATGTACCGCACATCCGTATGTGTATTTGCTATTTTTCAAAAATTGATCAATTTTTGAGATATATCAAAAATTTCATATATTATGAATGCTAATTATTATAATGGAAACCGCATATGTTATGATAAACTGTGAGATGGGTGCGGAGGGGACAATTGTCGAAGGTGTGAGATCGTTAGGTTCGGTAAAAGAAGTACAAGGCGTATTTGGTAACTATGATATCATCGTGAAACTAGAGTGCTCAAACATAGATGAGATCCGTGAAATAATTGCAACAAAAATACGCCACCTGTCAAAGGTAAAATGTACTACTACACTCATGTGCGCTAACTGATACAAAAAAATGGACAAATGTCAGTGTACTCTACCAGTGTGAAAATTACTATTTAGGAAAAAATGTCTTTTAACAGGCAGGACGTTATTATGGTATATTCATGGAAATAATGGGTAGAGGAGTAGCACAGCTAGTCCGGGAGATGCCTTGCTACTTTCACATATTTGGCAAATTTGTGGGCTATAGATTATTTCATAGAAAGAGTCCATTGTATGGCTCTGCTGATATAATCAATGTGTGCAACCTACACTGTACACATTGCTATTGGTGGCTAAACAGAAAAGAAAATGAAGAACTCACAGTTGAACAATGGCAAAAAGTGATTGATGAGAAATTCAAGAAAAAACACGTGTTCATTATTACCTTGGTTGGTGGTGAGCCGACTCTTCGGCCTGATGTCATTGATTTGTTTGTAAAACAGTTTCCAAAAAGAATCTGTATTGTATCAAATGGGACTCTGCCATTGAAAAAAATTCCAAATCTATACTTTTACTGGATATCAATAGATGGGACAAAAGAGATTCATGATAAGATTCGTGGTCCTGGTTCCTATGATAAAACCCGAAAAAATGTACTTGATTATGTAAACAATAATGGAGAAAAGGCATGGAAAGATGTATGGATTACAATGACAATAAACTCACAAAACTATCAGACAGTGCAAGATGTGGCACAAGAATGGCACGAGCATACAAATAAGATTGGATTTCAATTTCATACACCATTTGCAAAAAATGATCCTTTGTTTTTACCATTTGGACCTGAGAGAAGTAAAGTAGTTGATGGTATCATTGCATTGAAGAAAAAGTTTGATGATGAATACATAATCAATCCTGATGATCAGCTTGAATTGATGAAGAAAAACTGGGGCGGAAAAGGAACTGTACCAATTGACTGTCCTACGTGGGCAATTTTATCAGTTGATCACATGGGAAGAGAAAAAAAGCCATGCTGTATTGGAAGCGCAGAAAAATCTTCGATGCAACCCATATGTGAAGAGTGTGGTCTTGGATGCTATTCGGTGCTTGTTGGTTATGGTATGAAGGGATAACGCGATGTGTTTGAAATTATAGCATGATTTTGTAACACTGGCTACAATGTTCTATTGTTTGATCTTTTTTCTTCTATCTGTAAAGAAAATGATTGAACCAATTACCATCACTATGAGCCCAAACTGGCTGATGATTGATAATTGATTACTGATAGACAACATGTGATAATTTGCATCTGCAATAACACTTGAATTTGCTGGATTGACTGTTGGAATCAAGTCTAAAACAAACTGGGAAAGATAATGTCCTACTAGGAACATTCCTACTCCTGCCAATAAAATTCCAATGCCTCGATTTATCTTCATCTTCTTGCAAGTCTTGGAACTATGATAGCTAGTGAAAATATGGCTATTGTAACAATTACTGATCCGGCAGGAAATTCTGGAACTATGCGCGGCTTTGAGACAGTTCCAGAGATTTCAGAGTCTGCAAAACTATTTCCATTTAGATTCTCAAACCCGATTGTGATGGGGCCTGAATAGTTTGCCGGAAAATTAACGTCAACCGTATTTGGGGTATCATTGCTGTTGGTTGCGCCACTCTTGTGGAACATCAGACCGTTTTTTCCCGCTATTATTGAAAAGTCATAGTCTATTGAATTCACTGTCTTGTTTACTAGATATGGATCAAGAATCTGGAAACTAAATCTTGTTGTCTGGCCTGAAATGATTTTTGGCGGATCCCAACTAAGGCTTACCTTGTACTGGGCATTTCTTGTATACTGTGTTATTGGAAATGCGGTTTCATTGCTTGGTGAAAGTGTAAAGTCCATCTCTGGCTTGGAACCTTGTTTTACTGCAATGTCACTTACTTCTTTTTTGTATAGTATCAAGTGGACTATTCTGTATTCATCAGAAGAGTAATCATCTATACTGACTGCATTGTCTGGTAATTCTACTCCATTTACATGTGCATTATACTTTGTAACTATAAAATTGGTAAATGTTCTAGGTATCTTGAGTTCTTGATGTACCACTGTTACTTGTTTTAGATTGTCCTGGTTCCAGTTAAACGGCATTGAAAAACTCATCTCTTTTTTGTTAGAATCATACTGGAAATTTCCAATCTGGTCATAATATGCAATTATGGTAACTGTCTGTTTTCCGTCATCGTTGTCATTTATGGTGTAATTTTTAGTCTCTGGAATTGATATTGCGGCATCGTATGATTTGCTTATCTGGTTGTCATAAGAGCCCATTGTGAGAACATTTATCTTGAATTTGTATAATCCTCCTGATGCAAAGACTGGTCCCTTTATCTGGTAACTTCCGCTGTGCCCTAAAACGCCAGGAAATATTCCTCCCTGTTCACTTATTGAGATCTTGCTTGAGGAATTATCTGGTTCTACATTGAACAGGAAATTACCGCTGTCGCTCATAAACACGTGGCCAAAAAGTGCTTGGTTATCTTTGAAAGCAGATACTGCAAGTGTCACTTCTTGGAATGGTTCTTGATTTGATGCATCCTGCAGAACGAAGTTTATCTGAGTGCCAACATGTGTGTTGTCAATTAAAAATGGTGAAGAATTAATGGATAGTGTAACATTCTTGTTTCCAATCATTGCAGGCGGAAGTATCTCGCTTGCAAGTCCATCTCCATAAGCTGACAAGAGGATAACACTTGGAAATAAAACACATGCAATGGCAAGCAGAATTAGTATGCGTGTCAATTTGTAGTATTTTATCCTCTAACTCTAAATAAATAGTAGGCAGGTTCTCATCAGATCGCACTAGTCTTTGATGTTGCTAGAATTAAGACTGTGTCTGAAAATTGATTGTTATAGGCTTGAGAATGTGTCTGCAAAGTTGTACGCTGTTCTTTCAAGTAATACTGGGTTGTATCTTTCAATGATTTCACGTACCATGTCTGGATTTTTCAAAAAGTACACCTTCTTTAGTTCTATGATTTTTATCTCTACTATCTCATCATCTACAAGTTTTGCAAGGAAAGTAGAAACTGTAGAAGGTGCCTTTTTCACTTTTTGAACTATCTCGTTGAATGAAAGTGGTTTGCCTCCTAATAACGACAATAGGATGTATCTTTGTGTATCTCGTCTGAGGCTTGTTATCAAGATTGATTCTTCTTCTGTAACAAAAAGTGGATAGAATCTAGTCTCTCCAGATTTTCTGTCTATCTTCACACTTCCATTCTCTTCTAGTTTTCTTGCATGATAGCTTAGAACTCCATTTTTCAATCCTGTCTCTCTCATTATTTCTCTGAATTTTATTCCAGGATTTTTTTCTATGGTGCTGATGATCTCTGTTTCTCTATCCATGTCTAATCTTTCCTAAATACACTAAGTGCAAACATTCCAAGTGTTGACAGCTCAAAGAAATGTCCAAGCTCTCCTGCTGGGAATGGACCCAAATAATATGTGTATTGCCATGTTGCATCTACAAGTGATAATGCTTCTGCTATTACAAAAAGTGAAAATGCAAGCATTGTAAAAAACAATCTTTTGGTTTTAACTCTGGAATATGCAATTGCTGATATGATGCTCAAGAAGACTGCCAAGCTTATGCCGCTGAGGTGGATTAGTATGTGAAAGATCTGGAATTTATGCAAAATATGTGGTAAGATAACCGGTATTGCTAAAATGCCTATGACTGCAAACATAATCAGCGTCAGCAAATTAGACCTGTTTTCTATTATGCTGTCATACTTGGACATGGCATACAATGGTCAAAAATTGAATTTAAACGAACTGGTACAACTATCGAACAAGTTCTCATTTTCTTGATATGTGAATGGTATATTCGGGAAATGGCACCAATTCTTTATTTCGTAAAATTATCCTGTAATGTATAATGCATCGTTTTGATTTCATCCTGTTCAGTTCTTTGCTGTGTGTCAAGTGTATCCATGCAGCAAAGACCAGAGTTGACTTTTTAATATTCAAACCAAGAAGAATATTTTTAATTTTAAATTTTTCTGACCTGGTTTAATGATCTTCTTAGGTCAATTACGCCTTTGCAGTAGAAAAAGGCTACAATGACTAGTAATCCTGTGATGGATGGAGCTACAACTTGGACATAATCAAAACCAAGTTCTGGAATTGACGGTGCAATGCTTTGTTGATTACTTTGTGGTTGTCCTGCTGTGATTGTTGCTATGGCAAGCGCATTTGCCTGTTCCTCTGCCATTATGATGTTTCCTTCAGAATCTGTAGTTAACCACTGTACCCAAGTATTTGATGATGGAATATTCTTTTCAATGACACTACCTGTTCTTGGATCTATTATAGAAATTTTGTCAATTGTATGTTGTGCAACCCATAGATTGTGATATTTGTCAAATGCCATTCCAAATGGAAGGTTGTCCGCATTAGTGTCAAGTTGTATCCTATCGAATGTACCAAATAATGGGTCAAAGACAGAAACTGCATGTCCTCCGTGCTCTGAAATGTACAGCTTTCCTGTCTGAGGATCTAATGTTATGGCAGTTGGTTCTTCTAGTGTATAATTTCCAGGCGGTGTAAACTCTGTCACTTTGTTACTTGAAATGTCAAGACTAGATATTTTTCCAATTCCTTCTACAATCCATATTTTGCCTAACATGTTATCAATTACAATTCCTTGGGGGGCTGATTTGTCTGGTAAATCTATCAAATCAAATTTTGCTGTATTTATGTTGAATTTCAACATCTCAGCTGCAAATGTGTTCAAGTTTGTAGTGGTGATCCAAATGGTATCATTGTTGTCAACTGCCATACTTGTAAGCAAACCATTGGTTGGAATTGGATAATCTTTGTCTGAGTTATCATCTGGGTTGTAATGTCCAAGTATTTTTTGTGCATAATCAATATACCATAAAGTATTGTGAGAATCTAAAATAGAATATACTGCACTGTTTAATCTGTCAATTTTGTGTACTGTGTATTTTTTAGTTGTTAGATCAAAATCAAGTATCTTTCCACTCTTGCTTGTAGTATCTGTTACCCATATCTTGTTTCTAATGCTATCGTATACTGGATACCTAGGAGTACTGCTGTTTCCTGGAGTCTTGTATTCGTTGATATCTATCTGCAAGTTGTCAAGTTTTGGTTTTACAAACAAGTTGTAAGAATATACAAGATTAAGTGAGTTTTCTTTATTTTGAACTCCCTCCACTCTAATTGCCCAGTGTCCTGGAAATCCAAAATCAGTATTTGCAGTAAATGTGCCAGTATCTGTCTTGTTTGCATCAACTGTGATGGATCCAATTCCACTATCTATTGGAGTTAGTTTAATCTGAACCGATTTCATGTCTATTAGTTTTTTGTTTGAATCCAAAAATGATATAGTAAAATCGTTATTTCCAGCAGCAAATGGGTTGATGGATAGTATTATTCTACTACCGTTTTCAATAAATCCTGTTTGGGATAATCCCTGTGTATTGGGGACATTGTCTGTTAGCGCAAATACGTTATTTTGTAATAATTGTGTTTGATTTTGAAATTCACTTGATGGTAATCCTGAATCAACTAATACTGCTACCGATGCAATTAGAGCCATTCCTATGAATGCCTCAATCTTTATGCTGGTACCAAATCTTGAAAGAATTGGGTTTGCATAAGATATTTTCTGTGTTGCATTATTTCTTGCTGTTCCATTTGAGACTGCTAAATATGCCTTTTTGCCTACAACCATCTGATCATATGCACCAAATGCTATCATGGCAGCAGCAAGTGACAGTTTGATTATGAGTACTTTGCCATAAAATGATGCTAGGGTTAACGCAAGATTGCTCTCTAATACGTATAACAAAAATGGACCTGTAATTACAACTGCTCCAAGTATGGTAATCACAAGTGTTGAAAATCTTGGAATGAGTAAGGAAATTACAGAAAGACTAATGTTTGAATCTGTAATTTGTTTTACCTGCGGTATTGCAACAAATGCAAGATAGATTATTCCTCCAATCCATAATGATGCAAAGACATTGTGACAAAAGTCAAGTAGTGTGGGAACTATCTGGCCAGTAGCTGCTCCATGACTTATTAGACTTGTAGTCAGTAGAACCAAAAAACTCACACCAAGTAGCAGTACAGTATGAGTTCTCGGGATTATCATAGGAGTCTTTTTTGTTCTCTGATACATTACAAATGATAATCCAAGTAATGCTGATGATGCAATCATTCTAAGAATCCACATGTTTCCAAACTTTGTAGAAATCGCATCAAGCACTCCTGCATTTATTGAATATGCCTGTACGATTATCATTGCAAAACCTGACACTATGATGATAATGGATCCTATCACTGCAGTCTTTGTCATGACACTGTCTATCTTGATTCTAGTCTGTATCATGGAATCTTTGAATCTGTGTATCCTGGATATTGGACCCCACAACCATAGTGAAGATGATGCAACCCCTGCTACTATGACTTGACCTAAAAGAGATGGAAATCTTGCTATTGCCTCTGGTATTGATACTTCTTGGTAATTATTTGCTAGGTTATTTGTGACGCTCTTAGGAACTGCTTGCCCCACACCAAAAGCAAACAAGTATTCTGTAACATGACCGTCTGTCTGATCAAGTACCTTTGTCGCTACGGTGTATATGCCATTTTTTAGGTTTAAGGGCAGTGATACACTTAATGTCTTTTGGTCTCCGTTTATGTAATGTAGATCGTTTTCTTGGATTTGCTTTCCGTTTGAATCAAGTACTGTTACCTGACTAAATCTGATGTCTATTGGGTCACTAAAGTTAACATCCACCTTGGTTGGTGATGTTGAAAGTGATTGCGATTCAGAAGGATTGCTTTTCTCTACAATTGCATGCGCATAAGAATTCGGAATATTTGGAATTGCAATGACTGATGCAATTACTGTAACGATGACAATTACAAGTAATTTATTTTTAGTTTTGATCATTTGATGTGTATTACAAATCTATGATTTACTATATTGCTCTTGCTCAATTTGTGGTACAAACATCGAACAACAATTTTATCAATACAAATGATCGTTTTTTCAAAATATGATTTTATTCGATTGTTGTACTATAAGACTTTTAAATGAGATTACAGGAGTGTTTTGTCGTGAATAAAAAATTTACCGCATTATTACTTGTAGGTGTAATCGGTTCTGGTTTGATCTATACTCATCCTGCTTTTGCTCATAATTTTGGTGGTGACCAGAGTGCCTCTTGGTTGGCCAAAGTCACAGAAATAAAAACCGAAGTTGCTAATGTGGTAAAACATGTAGGTCAACAGGATGCAATTGGTTACTATGCTGATGCACTAGGTGAGTATTGGTCTGCTAATGATACCGTGGAGATGGGAGAGAGGAACACACTATTACAACAAGAAATCCCATCCACAATTAATGCTACTCTGGATGATGCAACAGCCGGAAATCAAAACATGGTAAATGAAGATGTCACAAAACTTGGTGGTTATCTTGATGAATCTGTTCCAGTTAGAATTGACAAGGACAAACTGAGCAACTCTACTGTTCAGGCATTGGCAGTTACATTTGTTATAAAAGAAGCCTTGGAAAAATACGGTAATGCACTAAACTCCACTGTAGACTTGAATGACATGTCCCAAATGACAATGTCTAATGACAACATGTCAAACATGGCACCAAGTACTGTTGTGAATGCAAATGCCTATGAAAATTCTGTATCACTTGCAACTGCCGCACAACAAATGTTCAGTGATGTAGCATCCAAGAATCCTAGCGTATCTGGTAATTCTAAAATATCTGGTGGTTTTTCAAAACTAGTCCAAGATCTAAATAACAAGGCTGACGTAAATACAATCATGATGGATGTTCATGTAGGTATTCACCCGACTCTAATTGAGGCTTATAATATTCAGGGAGCAGATGCACATGGAGAATCTGCAGTTCCAGAATTTCCAATGCCTGCACTCTTGAGTATAATTGCAATTGCAGGTGTAGTGCTAACAACCAGATTCAAATCACACCTGGGATTCTAGATAATTACATGACCAAGTCAAAACAGTTTCTTGTTACTGCAATATTGTTATCACTTGTTGCAACAATTGTGTTTGTTTCACCATTTGGAATTAAACCTGCAGAGGCTCACATCACTAAGGTCTTTGGAAATTATTTGGTAGAAATTGGCTGGGATAATGAACCGGTATATACTGGATTGGCTAATGGGGCACAGGTGACAATAAAGAAAGGCAGTGGTGATACTGCACAACCTGTGATTAATGCACTCAAAGACTTGCAGATATCCATAAAATATGGAACCATAACAAAACCTCTTGATTTTCTTCCAAGCAGTACAGTTGATGGACAATATGATGCCGTATTGATTCCTACCAAAGTCGGTACCTATAGTCTTGTATTCTCGGGTACTGTGGAAGGGCAGGCAATCAGTGGTGAAATACCATTAGATGATGTTGCAAGTGTTGACTCTCTGAACTTTCCACCATCTTCAGGATCTTCATCTTCTGATACTACAAACATGGGGCAGATGGGTACTGTACTAAGTCAGCTTACAAGTGATATTGAGGATGCAAAAAACAACGCCGATGCTGCATCAAAGAGTGTCTCAAATGTTGTCCAGTCTTTTCAGCAAGTAAAGAGTACCACTGATAGTCTGTACATGATAAGCATGACTGGGATAGGTATTGGTATTGCAGGTATAGTTATTGCAGTTATTGCAATTACCCGTAACAAGCAACAAACCTAGTATTTTGGATGAAAGACGCTCTAGTTGTATAAAAATACGTGTGACTAGGTTTTGCTAAAACTAGTCTATTTTATTTGGAATGCGGTGTATTATACCAGTAAGGGAGATTTGAAATTTGAAGTGTAAAGGAATTTGCTATCGATTTGCGGCAAAAAAGCCACTAGGAGGATATCGGTTCGCAGTGGGGCAAAGGCCTTGCTCTGTATGTAGCATATTTGTGGACTCGTTATCTATTGGGATACGCTGCCCATGCTGTAACAATAAACTTAGGCTAAACTCAAGAAATACAAAATCGAGAAAAAATAGGTTTGACTTGCATCGCTCACAAATAATGGAAAAAGCAGGTAGCTTGATAAAATCTATCAATGGTGGTGCCATGTTAGAGCCAGATCAAGTGATAAAAGCTAAACTAGTTTTAAATAAGTAAAGAGACTATTTGGAGATAAAGATGGATACTAAAGACTCGCACAAAAATGAGGAAAAACCGGGAAATGAGAAGGAGATCAAGGTGGATGACAAGATGGTACAGATAATAATTGATAGCTCCCACGATGTATCCCTTGATGACTTTCAGATAAACGACAAGAAAGTTTTGTCATTGCTAAATCAAGACAGTGATGTAAACGACAACCAGTATACATTCAATGGTCTTGTGCGAAAGTTAGGTATTCACCAACAAAGCTTGGCAAGATCTTTGCACAGACTAGAAAATGCAGGACTGGTGAAAAAAACAGATTATGGTTATAGGCTTACAAAGAACCTTGATTCTGTTCTTGTAAAAAAGTCCAGAATTGATCTTGAAAATCTATCAAAGACAATCTCAAATCAATACTCGCAGTTTGAGCAAATAATCCAGCTATACATTCCTACTACAGTCAAAGTTGAAAATGTTGTGGATAGATTACTTGGCAAGTGGTTTGGTACATTACGATGGATTGGTGTAGTAGAAGGCGATGGAGGATTTGTGTTACAATGGACAAGCAACGACAAGTACCATGTTAACCTAAAACTAGTATCAAGATATGCAGTTGTAGAAAGCGATGCAGTTGGAGCAAAAGACAAGTCCGATGCTACTATAAACGCACACCGTATATTGGAACAGATAACCAAACTGCTCAAAGAGAGTCAGGAAAGGCCTGATGGAAAAAATCGATACGGTTCTTTTGGCTTGTATAACTAAACCGTATCAGCGCATATCTATCTAGCACTAGTTTACAATTCTAGGATACAAAGTATTATAAAATAAAATGCTAATGTTCTGTGATGGATCCTGAACCGTACAAGATAGCCCTGATTTCATACGTGGAACTTGTACTGATGAGGAGCGGGGATGTAAATTACCACATGGTGTTGGCAAAACTTGGCTCTCTTTTTGATTGCAAAATCATGGATTGCTATGATCATCCTGAATATTTGAAAACAGTGCTCAAAGATGTATACCAGAAAGATTACTCTTCTGTGATATCACAAATCCGTTCACATCTTGGAGAGTTGGAAGATGATCCAGAAATAATTGCTTTTTTTAAGATTATGGAAAGCTAGATGTTTTGCAAGTCTTACAGGACTGGTATCTTGTTGAAATTCCAAGCCTTGCAAAATTAGAAACAAAAAACTAGAACAATCTTACTTGGTTCTTAATTAAATGGAATGTGCTAAAATGTATAGTGGTTGAAGGATCAAAAAACATTCTTGAATCATTAGAAGGTCTTGGCTACGATAAAGTAAGACAAGGACTAGTATCCATGATCCTTGAAAAAACCCTCTTAGATATAGGCTCGGGCACTTATTGTATTGTAAAAGATGAACTGAAGAGAAAATACCAATGTCATCTCACAGACTGTTATATGCACCCAGAATACCTAATTTTCATACTCAAAGATTTGTATGGTGATTCCTACAAACAAATAGTGCGAATAGTTAATGGACGACTAGAAGAGTTTTCTTACCAGAAACCTATTGCAAAATTTATGGAATCGTTAAGTCAGTAATTTTGGAAATTGCAATAAATATTTTGTAGATCCAAAGACCTGTTAGAGTCTGGGAGTATGCTGATTTGCTATTTGACAGAACCAAAGATGGATCAGACTTTTATGCGATGAATACATATTATATGCATGATTACAAGTGCTTCTACAAAAAAACATGGACTAAAAATTCTAAAAGGAGTCAAAGTGGCCCTCAAAAGCATGGTATTGGATTTTGAAGAAGATTCGACCAAAAAACCCGAAGCATAACTATCTGACACCTTGCCGTCAGCATTTGATTAAATGAAATTCTGTATCAGTTGGCTATAAAAAAATAAGTGGGGGATTGTATCTCTTAGGAGTTTTCTGTGCGTATCTTGCGAAATGCTTTTCCAGGCTCGATTATTCCTGTCTCAACTATTGGCTTTTCTCCAAGTGCTTTCTCGATTGCCTTTCTTCCAAGTTCTACAGCTTGGTCTAGACTCAAGTTCTTGTCGTATCCCTTTGTGATTACATCAAGTGCACTCTCTGATGCTTGTCCTATTGCAAATCCTGAGCCTCGAAAGAAAGTTCCACTTGGGTCAACTTGGTACAGCTGGATTCCAGTCTGGTCCTCGCCTACCACTATCATCGATGCTGCCTGCGGTCTTACTGCATATGTGGTATAGTTGTGGAGAAAACTGCTCAGATGTTTTGCCAACGAATCAACATCTATTGGCGTTTCATATGTCAGTCGATGTTTTTGAGACTCGAGCCGTAGTGTGTCAATTAGCTGCAAAATGTCTCCAATGTATCCTGCACCTGTTGCACCAATATGAAAGTCGATTGGAAATATTTTCTCAGAAGGCTCCATCAAAGGATGCGTTGGTTTTATCTGGCTTGCAATCATTGCAAAGTTTGGAGTCTTGATGCCAATGGTTGTAGCACCTCTGCTTACAGCTTCCAATGCACTGTCTACAAGAATCAGTCTTCCCTGTGGACCGTAAAATGGGAATCTGTTACCGTTTTGAGATTCTGACATTTATGCCACTGCCTCCTTTTGCAAGTTTTGTATGGCCAAAATGTTTATGCCATTTCCAGAACCTGGGTCTCTTTCCATTGCAGCAGATACTGCACGTGATGCAATCTCGCTTGCCTGAATGTTGGTTACGTCCTTGTTGTACAAGCTCTCAAGAACTCCATATGCGATTGGTGAGCCTGACCCAGATGATGCAAAGTCTTCTTCTGTAATTGCCCCGCTCATGTCTGCTGCAAAAACATGTGCACCTTCCTTATCCACACCTGCCACCAGTAATTCTACATAGTATGGCTGGTAGTTTCTAAGGCCAGAATAGGCAATGTTTGCAATTAGTCTTGTGGCCTCTCTTATGGACAAGGGAAATCCTCTCCTTAATTCCATGAGTCTTCTCTCTGCTTTTGTCAACTTGATGATGTATTCTGCATCTGAGAGTTGCCCTGCAATTGCAACAGCTAGTGTGTCGTCTATTTTTGCAATTTTTTGCACTATCTTTGATCCGATGAAAAAGCCTTTGCTTGCTCTCTTGTCTGATCCAAGTACTACTCCGTCTTTTGTCTTGATTCCAACTATTGTTGTCATTGGTATCTGTACAACACATGAGGATTAATTGACTAAGGATTGGTCAAAACCAGTCACTCTAGATAGTGTTTTATTGCTTGATTTTGTAACATATCGTAACATGAAAGACATCAATGAAATAATGCCAAAGTTTCCAAACATGAAGTGGGGTGCACTAACTAATGCATATCCAACAAATGCCAAGATAAAAGAAATGGACAAGCTTTTTCCACACGATGGAAAATGGCATACTGTATTTGAGGAACCACAACAGGTCTTCGTTGATGGTGTCAGAATATGGAAAAAAGATGCCGATAGACTGAGCTAAATTCTAACCTGTGGCAAATCTCTGATCTGCAATTCCAATGATTCTTAATTTTGTTTGTCCCTTGATTGTGTTTAGTGTAAAATAAGGCTCGCCCCATTTTCTATAATGAAATAGTTTGTCATCACCTGTCATGTGTACCGCAATGACATTTCCATTATCTGTACTGACGGTATGAAACGTGGCCAATCTTTCTTTAATTTTTCCATCCTGTTCTGTTTGCATGAATATAAAATCTGCAGCGCCATTTTCGTATAGTTCCACCACCGGACCAAATGGATTTGTTGTATTGATTACATTTATCATATAACTATTGAAATGATATCTGGCATATTCTTCCATGTGCTCTGCCTCATTTCTAAATGTCCAAGGCGAATCTCTGTCAAATACAATGTTATACGTGCCTAGCGCCTCGTTTTTTTGACCCTGTATTGCAGAATACAGCGCGGCAAGGCCAAATCTCTTGGCTTTGGCATTTGTCAGCCCGAACAACTCGTAAAATGCCTCATAAATTCCAGTCTCTCTTGCTTTTGATATTGAATCCATCATGGGTACACCCATGGCTGCACAAAGGGATGTATGGTATCTGTCTGCAAATGGCCTAAATGACTCGGTCGCTTTCTCTTTTAGCCTGTTTAGGTTTGATAGTTTTTTCTCAAATTCTTCTATTGGTTCATATCTGAATGTCTCAGATTCGTCTATTGCATCTATTCTGTTCCATGCTTGTTTTATCCCTGATACAGTCTCTTCTCCAATCTGATGTTTTAATATTATATTTTCTAGCAGTGTCACGTCCGTTTCGTTTCTCATGTTTTATTTAGATCGCGGCATAGAGTTAAATTTCCTTTGGATCTAATTACTCAACAATTGGCACAGCGCATAAAACAATCAGATCCATATTCGCAGATCTTAAAACTTGATGATTCTATACGTTTTGTAGGTAGGATAAAAGATAGGAAACTGGTAACATTTGCCAGAAAACAAACTGCCGCACCATTGCTTGATGAAGAACTAAGTAACATGGTTCACTATCAGGCATCTGTCAAGGCATCCTGGGATGAGATGTTCAATGAAAAACTAGGCAAGACCAACTGGATGATAACATCAAAAGAGCGAGTAAAGCTCATCACTCTGTTTCTTGATGATGGTTTATTGATACTGTCTACTGAACCTGAATCAGACCATGATATGATAATTCAAAAAATCAAAAACCTGAATGTAAAATTATAGTTGTGTCAAAAATTATTTTTGCCCAATTCAGCTAATGTTATGAAAACTCAGCTTTTCTATTGAGAGAATCCTATATTCGCTGATATCGTACCAGAGATGAAAGTTAGGTCAAACATGTAATTCACATAATATGTGTCTCTTAGTCAGCATTTTGGCCAGGCAAGCACTTTCTTGGAGAGGTCCTACCAAAGACGCCTCTCCAATTTTTTCCATTTTGATTTCTTGGTTTGCTATGAAATTCCTAGCCTGATACCCATTGTTTCTTTTTGCCATAGTCTGTGAGTACTCGATATATGCGGTCAAACGACTCTTTCTGTATAGTTCCCTGCTCAACAGTCATTTGAACAATGGATTCTAACCTGATCTGTTTCTCACGAATCATCTTCATTATTTCGTCAAACATTTGGTTGATTATCTTAGATTCTGGATCTTCTGGCTCTTCTGGCATGCTAGTCAACTATGTTAAAAAAACTTAAGGATTATTTAATTGAAATACTTTGTAGGATATCATGAGTGCCAATACTATCAAAAAGGCCAAAGCATTGGCAAAAAGCGGTGTAGTCATGATTGACGATGACTTGTTTCAGGTAAAATCATCAAGTGATCCATCAAAATCATACATGGTTACATCTGACAGCTGTGACTGTGAAGGATTCAAGAATTTTTATAAATTCCATCATGGTAAGGGCCTAAAAGCAAATTGCTCGCATCTTGAAGCTGTGAGAATTTTTAAAACCATGTCTGATGAAAAACAAAATTCTAAAACCAAATAACTGATGACATCACGGTGCGCCTTTGTACAAAATCAAATATTCGTCTGGTCTATCTCGTTCTTTTCTTGCGTTTAGCGCATCTTGGTATTTTTCATAATGCGCAATAAAATATAATCTTCTTCCAAGCGATTCAAAATAATCAATTCCGCACAGGTCAAATCCTGATTCTGGAGTCAATGCCTTTTTTTCATCTTCTGTTATGTCAGAACTCATTTACTTGATTGCACCTTGTAGTATTATTTCAAACTAGCTTAGTTTTTCTCCAAAATGATATGATACCGCAAATGCTGTTTTGTTATGATTCTAGTTTAGGATTATTCCTTTGAGCTCTTCAGGTTCTTCAATGACATGATCAGGGTGGAATTTTAGTAATGCACTTTTGGTGTTATACCCCCACGACACCCCTATCATCCTGATTCCAGCCTTTTTGGCAGCTTCTACATCTCTTATCTCATCGCCCACGTAAATTGGATCCTCATGTGGAATGGTTTTTTCCTTCATCATCTTTTTCAATAGCCTACTCTTGCCAAAGACTGCCCTACCTGAATAGACAAAATCAAACAGCTCAAGATCATTTTTCTTTAAAAATTCTACCACGTTTTCTCTAGAGTTTGTAGTCAATATGCCTAGGACACATCCGTTTTCTTTGAGGTGTACAAGTGTCTCTCTTAGGTCTACTGCAGTCTTTAGGTTGATGATTTCTTTATTCATCTCAAATCTTATTTTTCTTGCTACAATTGGTAGCTTGAATATTGATATGCCCAAGTGCTTTAGTACTGCACTTGGTTTTTTCTCTCGTAGTTTTGGTAAATCACTGAGAGGAATCTTCTTGTATCCATAATGGTCTGCAAACCTGTTTGCGATTCTTATGACTACTGATAACGTATCTGCTATTGTGCCATCAAAGTCAAAGATTATCGTATGCATTAGCCTTTCGCAAGGAATTGCCGTTAAAGACTGTTGTGTATCCGGCCTTTTTTATTTTTTAGTCGAGAAATTGTCATGTTCTACACTTGTAGAATATTGTGCTAGGATCATTTTCTGCTGTCTCATTTGATCGGACGTGCATGTTTGATCTGTCTTGACCTATGCTTGGTACAAAATATTCTAAAAATATAATATCTACAGATTTTAACTCTTGATGATGGGTAAAACCTCGCTTTTAGATGAGGCATACGAACTATGTGAAGAAGGCAAATACACACTGGCGTTGGAATACTATGATCTGATTTTATTCAAGGATTCAAAAAATATCACTGCTCTGATAAACAAAGGCGTTACACTACAGACACTTGGAAAACACGCCAAGGCGATAAAATGCTATGATGATGCGTTATCTGTTGAAAAAAATAACCTTGATGCTCTTGTAAACAAGGGTTCTGCATTACACACTCTGGGAAAATATCATGATGCGATAGATTGCTATGACAAGGCGCTAAAAATCCAGCCAAAATATGCCACGGCAATAGCGTACAAGGGTCTCTCACTGGGAGAGGTTGGTTTGCTAAAGGATGCGATAAAGTGTTTTAATGCGGCTCTAAAGATTGACAAAAAGTTTGACTTGGCACTGGACAACAAAACAATCGCACTTGAACTTTTAAAAAACAACACCAAACTAAAACCTAAACTTCTCAAAAAAGGTTAGATGAAAAAACATACCATGAATGTTTTTTACATGAATGGATTTCTTGTCATCTTGCTTTTACTGCCAATGTCTCTTTCTTATGCAGAGCCTGCAACACCTGGTACTGTATTGACTTTTTATGTGACTGACTCTAATCTGTCCACTGATCATCGTGCAGTGATGACAATATCCACAGCTGGACTAGTTGATTTTACAATAAATGGGGTTCCAGTGTCCGGACCTGGTGCAATGGTAGAAACTGGAATTGATACTGGAGTCTTTCTACTTTATTTAACACTGCCAGATTCTGTTGATGGAAAACCGCTGAAAAGTGGAGACGTTGTTCTAATGACATATCATCAAAGGGCAGATTATTCTGGAAACCCAACTGACTTGACACAATCCAAAGTCTTGACAAGCACTCCATCAAGTCCTGTTTCGGGATCATCATCTAGTACAGGATCATCGTCCAATGTCCGAATTGGTCAATACTTTAAACTGCATATCTATGCTCCAAACTATAACCTTGATTCTCAAACACCTGATGATATTCCACTTGATATGATAGAATTTCACATGGGTGGAGTCCAGACTACACTTGCAGATAGTGCATTTCAGGCAAATCCATATGCATTGAGAGAGACTGGACCTAACACTGATACATTTGAGGTAAATATCAAAATCCCAAAATCAATTGGTGGGTTTCCAGTGGAGATGGGCTCTACACTAGAGTTTAGATTCAATGACCCATCTCTTCCGTCAAGTGTCTTTGTAACAGTAGGAGGTGGTTCCTATGATACCAGTTCAAGTTCAGCACCAAACGTATCTCATCTGGTTCCGCCTACATTGATATTTTATGCAACAAACTCAATTGGGGCAAATATCATCTATGCAAATTCCACAATCATGTCAAATCTCCAGAGTCCAGTATGTGATCCAAAATCTGGTTCTTTTTTTGCAATTGGCTCCACAACTGTAACTTGTGCGGCAAGGGATCAGAATGGAAACTCTGTGGTCAAGACATTTGCAATAAACGTACTGCCAATTCAGAGCCACATTCCATCGTGGACCAAAAAGACCGTGGGATTTTGGTGTAATGGAGACATGACTGACAGCGAGTTAAGCTACGCTTTGAAATATCTTGTTTCACGCGGTACCATATTTGTCCAAGGAGATTCGTCGGTCCAGACACCTGACAAGACATCATTATGTGGATGGTCAGAAGGTAAGGTATCTGACCAAGATGTGGCAAAATCTATCTATTTACTTTCTCGATAGAATTTAATTCTTGTATGGATGGTATATCATTAATGAAAGCAACATTTGGTGCAGGCTGTTTTTGGTGCATAGAACATGTCTTTAGAAAAAAAGGAATAACATCAACAAGCGTAGGTTACATGGGAGGAAAAACCAAAAATCCTACATATGAGGATGTCTGCACCGACATGACTGGACACGCAGAGGTTGTACAGGTAGAGTATGATCCTACAAAGATATCATATGGTGAGGTTCTGGACATGTTTTGGAATAATCATGACCCAACTACACTAAATAGACAAGGCCCAGATGTTGGAACGCAATATAGGTCTGCCATTTTTTATCACACTCCAGAGCAAGAAAAAGAGGCAAGACAGTCAAAAGAGAGCCTGGAAAAATCTGGGAAATATGGGAAAAAAATTGTAACTGAGCTAGTGCCTGCAACTGAATTTTACAAGGCAGAAGAATATCACCAGCAATATTATGAAAAATGCGGGATTGTGTAATTTTTTAGCATCTAGTTTTATGACATCGATGCAGATCTGTTTTATATTGTACCATGTAGTGTTTCACTAGATGAATTTCAAACGACTTGGAAGGCTAGTACTTTTTTTTGGTCTGATAGGACTAGGTGCATTTGTATTTCTAAATCTTGATCTGGCACATAGGAAAAGAGAGATGTATCTGTTGTTTGCATTGTCAATTATCCTGTTTATCTCTGGCTGGGTTGGGCTGTTTCGTTATTCTAGATTTTGGAACATGCTTGACTGATGCCATACTGATAATACAATAATTTGATAAAAATTCTATATTTGTACAAATATTTTATACAAAAATTTTATTGATATATTTTTGAGATAAATTCTTAAATAATTTGAAATTATATTATAATTGTGATCGTAGAGTCACGACAAATGGCTTGACGATGCGTGGTCCAGCAGGTGTGATTAAGGAATTCACGCAATGGCGTTGGTTCCAAAGGAGGTAATCTCCAAATGTCCTGCAAACGCAGGACCACGCCCTATGTTTTACTTTTCTTGGGCCAGATCTTTCTCTGGAATAAAATTATTGCAATGATGATTCCTGCAGCGCCTGCAAGTCCTGCTATTATCAGATACGTGAACAGGCTCATGTAGAAATTAAGCACGCCTACATTGAATGCATATGGTAACATTCCGCCATTTTTGAAATCAACAAGTTCTACTCTGATTACATGATTGCCGGGTTCTGTGAATGTGTAATCCAAATCCCATTTTCCAGAACTATGGTCTGCTGAGGGAAATGAGCTTACTAGATTATCATTATAGTACACCTGAACACCCATCCTAAAATTGTCAACGGGATTTTCATTCTTGTCAAGAACTAGAAAATGTATTGTCGTAACTTTTCCTACCTCTGGAACCGGAGGAGTGGTTTCTACCTTGACTTCATAATCTCCAATCCTTGCAGAATCGGTACTAAATGGAGGGTGATACACTTCGTATATTCCTAGTACTAGAAAAAAGCTCAAATAAATTGGGAGAAAGACATAGAATCTTTTCTTCACAAGTGACATGGGGCACATTCCTATATTAGGTTCTATACTCTTGGATGGTTTTCAGGATATGCCTGAACTTAGACTAATAAGAGCAAACATTGCCAACTGTATCTTGAGATAACTTGGTATCAAAGAAAATAATGATAATTGCAATAGTTGTGTCGGTAATACTTGTATCTGTATATATTGAAAGTTTTAGCAAGGTGGGACTAGAAAATGTTTTACCTGGAAAAAATAATCCATATGTCAAGGAATATTCTCTGCCTTTTGGTTCTGCACCAAATGGATTGGTTGCAACCAAGACAGGATTGGTTTGGGTTACGGCACAAAATGCCACACTCTATTCTGTTGATTCATCAAGTGGACAGGTGGAAAAATATCTGATAAAAAATGGTGCGGTACCATATGAAAATCCTAGAGTAAACTCTACCATGGTCTGGGCCATTGTACAAGATGATATCGGCAATATCTGGTTCTCACCGCTTGGAACAAAGACCATCTGGAGATTTGACCCATCAAGCCATGCCTTTGCCTCATACGTATCCGAGACAGGAGCACCATTTCAGATAAAGGCAGACAAGAAGGAAGTCTGGTTTACTACTCTGCGTGGCAATACTTTAGGCGTCATAAAACCACAAAATGGCGATTATGCCATTTCAACCTTTGATACTGGTTCTGGCACAAATCCAGCTGGAATATTTCTGCAAAACGATTTCACATGGATAGCAAATGTGGGCACTCAAAACATCGTCAAGTATGCCATTAATCAAAAAGACAATTTGACACAAGACATTACACTTGAACAGAAAATTCCAAATGACAATACAACTCTATTTTCATCTCCAACTGATCTGCTTGTTGATAACAACATCTTGTGGTTGACTGAGCATGGTACAAGTTTTCTTACAAGTTATGGTATCACAGATGGAAAAGTTACGCGATATCCTACATCTCAAAATGGTTTTGATACTACCACTCTGCCTTTCTGGATTCGTGGAGTAGATAATCCCAAAGTTTTGTGGTTCAACGAACACCAGGGAAACAAGATAGGGCGCTTTGATGTATCCAACAAAACACTGATAGAGTATGCCATTCCATCACTGCCAAAAGACGGTTATCTCACTTACCCACTAAACATTTCACAAGATCCACGTGATGAAAAAGTTCTTTGGTTCTCAGAGTGGAACACTGACAAAGTCGGAGTTGTAGATGGCAACGTGCCCATACCTTTTGACCTAGACCTTAATGTTACCCAAATGGTATTGAGCCACAACAAGACAGGTGCTGTTGATCTGACCATTACGGGTGATTCGTATCAATCCCTTTCTCTGAATGCCTCTAGCTCAATTACCCCAACTGCCGAGCTTGGGAATCTGACAGTCAAGTTCTCTTCAAATATTTCCAGTCCCCCTCATGGTCTAGTTCATCTATTCATAGATGACAGCAAGGTTGATCCTGGGAACTATACCGTTGGAATAAGTGCATCAGATGGCTTTGTTACAAAGACAAAATTCCTTGATTTGCACATAATACCGTAATTTTGTGCCTGTTATTTCTCAAAAAATTGGTTGGTAACTATGTGTCTTTCTAGAGCATAATTTTTGATCTCAGAAAACCTAAACTCTTCTATTATGAAATAGATGTAATCTTCCTTGTATTGTGGTAGTTCCATTTTTTTCTTTGTAGTCTTGTCTTCATAATATTCTATATCTGGACCCTTACCAAGCAGGTTTTTACACATGTCCTTAAGCTGGTCTGTACTAAACTTGTCCAAAAGAAAGTATTTGCTTGAAAGTTCTTTGAAAAATATCTTGTCTACTACATCCATGTCTTTTTTTATCTTTGTCATGTCTGATTTTCTGTTATCATCATCCTTTGGTTTTCCAAGAGAATTATCTGGATACATCAACTTGAATTGTTTTTTACCAAAATATATATCATGAAATTGCAAAAATATTTTTTTTATGCGTGTGCTTGTATATCTTGATTGTATGTATGTTGAAAAAATCTTGCAATCTACTTGCAGTGATCTAGATTCTGTCACTTGGCATATTGACATACTGTTTACCTACTGAGAAATTCTTTTTGTATCAATGAAAAACTAGCATCTTGGAATGGATCTGCGAAATGTTTCTTGCAAATATTGCTGGTCTGTATCAGATCCATACAAAAGCCTGATCTACTTCCAAAACTAGACAAAATGTGTGATAACATGTCATGTGTTAACGGTATGCAATAGATCTGGTTTACAAAAAACATGCCATCTTGATATCTTGGAGTCTAATTAGAAAATTATCTTGGATGCAAAAACTACGATCATCTCTTTGATCGAATTTTATTGGTTTCAAACCATGCTGTAAGATCTTTCACCTTTCCAGTCACGCTAGTTATGTAATTGGTTATATATGGTACCACTTTATAACCTATTTAAATGCCGCAAACAAAACCGATTGTCGACATCGTAAACGTGGTTGCCTCTGCATCAGTAGACCAGAAAATTGATCTTGTGGCAATTACAAAAGAATTCCCTGACGTTGAATACCACCCTGAACAATTTCCAGGCCTAGTCTTTAGATTAAAGTCTCCAAAAACTGCGACACTTATCTTTAGTTCAGGCAAAATGGTTTGTACTGGTTCAAAGTCAGAAGAGGCAGCAGTAAATGCTGTAAACACAGTTGTACAAAGACTTCGAAAAGGCAAAATAAAAATAAAAAAGAATCCAGAGATTACAATTCAAAACATCGTAGCTTCTGTTAGTCTTGGTGGCAAGGTT
>Ga0134125_10002287_pt1 | contig 22808 bp, 17 predicted proteins | sample KB31751_FD_96464 | JGI IMG/M metagenome (GOLD analysis project Ga0134125, IMG submission 96464) | Terrestrial soil microbial communities with excess Nitrogen fertilizer from Kellogg Biological Station, Michigan, USA - KB3-175-1 | ecosystem: Environmental > Terrestrial > Soil > Unclassified ... | reverse complement strand
GACCAGTCGCGCGAAGAGGCTGGCGCCGAGCGTCAGCGCGGCGTCGTTGAAATCATAGCCGGGGTTGTGCACCTCGCAGCCGCCTTCGCCGTCGCCATTGCCGATCTGGATATAGGCGCCGGGCCGGTGCTCGAGCATGTAGGCGAAATCTTCCGACGCCATGGTGAGGTTACCGGCGCGGTCGACATTCTCGGCGCCCACCAGCTCCGCGGCGCATTCGGCGATGAAATGCGCCGCATCGGCATTATTGACCAGCGGCGGGAAGATCATGCGGAAATCCAGCGATGCTGATGCTCCCATGCCGGCCGCGATGCCCTCGGCGATCTTGCGCATGCGCGTCTCGATGAGGCTCAGCGTCTCGCGGCTGAAGGCGCGCGCCGTGCCGCGCATCACCGCGCTCGCGGGTATGACATTGTAGGCGTCGCCGCCATGGATCTGCGTCACGCTGAGCACGGCGGTGTCCTGCGGTCTCACGTTGCGCGCGACGATGCTTTGCAGCGCGGTCGTGATGTGGCCGGCGACGAGCACCGGATCGATGCCGGATTCCGGCCGGGCGCCATGCGCGCCGCGTCCCTCGATGGTGATGTCGAAATAGGCACCGCCCGCCATCATCGGCCCTTGCCGGATGGCGAATTTGCCGATGCCGAGGCCCGGGCGGTTATGCATGCCGAAGATCGCATCGCTCGGGAAGCGCTCGAAGAGCCCGTCCTCGACCATCGCCTTGGCGCCGCCCAAGCCCTCTTCGGCCGGCTGGAAGATGAAATTCACCGTGCCGTCAAAGCCCCGCGTCTCGGCGAGGTAGCGCGCCGCGCCGAGCAGCATCGTCGTATGCCCGTCATGGCCGCAAGCATGCATGCGGCCCTCGTTCCGCGAGCGATAGTCGAAGCGGTTGGTTTCGCGGATCGGCAGCGCATCCATATCGGCGCGCAGGCCGATGCTCTTCGTCCCGCCGCCTTGGCGCAGCACGCCGATCACGCCGGTGCGGCCGATGCTGCGATACACCTCGCAGCCGAAGCGCGCGAGTTGCTCGGCGACGAAAGCGCTGGTGCGTTCTTCCTCGAAGCCGAGCTCAGGATGCGCGTGGATATCGTGTCGCCAGCGCGTCAGCTCGTCGGCGTATTGGGCGATGCGCGGTATCGCCGGCATGGCGCGCTCACACGGCTTTGAGCGCGGACTTGCCCTTCTCCGGCAGGTCCCCCTTTTCGGGTAAGTCCATGGCCGCTTCCATCGCAGGGAAATCGGGCACCGAGCCCCACATGCAGAACGAGGTCAGGGTCGGCGGGAATTGCCGCGGGCGGTAGCTCGCTTCGTCATCCGGCTGGATGTGCTTCACGCCGCAGGAATATTCGTAGACCATGTTGTCGGGGCCGTAGAAATAGACCATCACCGCGGTCGAGAGCGGATGCCGGCCGGGTCCCCAGGCGATCTTCACGCCCTGCTGCTTGAGGAAGTAATAAGACTTCATCACGTCGTCGACGTCTTCGACCTGATGGTTGATGTGCTGCACGCCGGGCTTCGGCGAGGGGAACATCGCGATCGAATGATGGCAGGTGCTGATGCGCAAGAGTGGCGCATCGCCCAGCCAATCCGACACACGGGCGCTCATCAGCTTCGTCCAATATACCTCGTCGCGGATGGGGTCGCTCGAATTGAGTCCGATATGGCTGAAATGAGTGATGCCGGCATCGCGCGCGGCGAAATAGCGCGAGCCCGAGTGATAGGGCCGCGCCACGATCTCGATCTTGTTGCCGCTTGGGTCGGTCGTCTGGATGACGCCGCGGGCGCGCCGCTTCTCGCTGTCCTCTTTATTGGCGAGGGTCGCGCCATAGCCGGCATTTTCGAGTGCCGCGCCGACCGTGTCGAAATCGACCGGGTCCTTCAGATCGAAGCCGACCGTATGATCGCTCGGATCGCCCTCGAAATAGACCAGCGTGTGGTCGCGCGTATCGCCGCGCACCGGCACCGTGTCGCTCCGGAAATAAGCCGATTTGCCCTCGCGGCCGACGAGCTGAAGGCCAAGGATCTTGGTCGCGTAATCGATCGCGCCTTCGAGATCGCGCGTGCCGAGGCGAACGTAGCGGATATCTTGCAGATTGATCATGGCGAAACCCTCCGCCGGGCCCAACTCGGAGGGGCCGGGCAAAGGGTTGTTAGCACGGGCCGACGGTCAGCGCGAGGCGGTGGCTTTCGGCGGGTAAAGCCCCATGGTCCGGTCGGGGAAGCCGGCGGCATCGAAATACCGCGTGCCCTGCGCTTCCTGATAGAGGAGCACCGTGGCGAGGCCGTCGGCCGCCGCCGGCCCGCGCAGTGTCCCGGCGGTGACTTTCGGCGCCAAGCCGCCGGGCATGGCCTCGGCGATCACGCGGCCCTGGAGCTTGCCTTTGGCCTTGATCTTGAGGCCCAGCACATGCGCGAGGGTCCTGCCGATATCGGCGTTGCTGACGGGCGCTTGATCGGCGAAGCCGGCTTTGAAATCAGGGCCGATCGCCGCCATGAAGTTCAGCGTGTCGCCGCGGCTGAAGCTGCCATGCTGGCCCTGCCCCTGTTGCAACGGCGTGTCGGCAATATCGACCGAACAATTCGTCGGCACCGCGCAGCCGCTGGTATAGGAGCGGAAATTCACGACGATCGCCGGCGACAACGTCACCGCGCTGCCATGCAGCCCGATCGCGCTCAGCGGCAAGGTGCCGGGGATGCGGCCGAAGCGATCGTCGACGAAGAGGCCGCTGATGTAATCCTGTTTCAGCAGCGCCGCGACCGCACGCTCGGCAAGCTGGCGGTTGCCGCTTGGGATATAGACGAGGTCGGAGCCGCCATTCGTCGCGATGACGAAATCGGGATGCGCTGGATTCTTGCCGATGATCGCGCTGCCCGATTTGGGATGGGCGCCGGCGGCGATCGGCGCATCGCTGTCGCTCGAATCGAGCAGCGGCGCGCCCATGGCGGCGGCGAGATCGAGAGCGAGGAAGCCCGGCGGGAGCATGCCTTCCGGCACGTCGGTGTAATGCGCATGCGCGGCGGCGCTGGTCTTGCTCTCTTTCGAGATCGTCGAGAAGCCGTGATCGGCGGAGATGATGATATCGGTATTCGCGCTGAGGCCGAGCTGATCGAGCGTCGTGCGCAGCTTGGCGAGATCGTCATCGGCGTTCTTGATGGCGGCGAGCGAGGTCGGGCCATTGATGCCCGGTGTGAGCTTGCCGAGGCTGTCGCCCTGATTGTGCTGCGTGCCGTCGGGATCGCGCGACCAGAAGACCATCACGAAAGGCTGGTTGCGCGTCTTGAACATGGGCAGCACGACCTTGGTCGCGACATCGACGAAAATTTTGCTGCTTGACGTTGGCGACGGTGGTGCCCGGCTTCGACATCGTGCCGGTCTCGCCATTGGCGCCACGTGACGGGGCGGCGAGCGGCAGCGCAGCCTGCTTCAGCACATCGCTGATCTCAGGGGCGAGCGGGATACCGTTGGCGCTGCCCGTCGCATCGTCGATGATGATGGTTGACGCACCGGCACGGTCGATATGATCGAAGATCAGAATCGGGCCGACCTTGCCGATCGCGGCGGTGCTGAGACCGGCGTGGCGCGCGGCCGAGAGCAGCGCCGTCTCGTCGAGGAAATTGCCGCCATTGTGCTGATCGACGCTGCCCAACACCGTGTCGTTTTCGAGCGACGGCGTCACGCCGGTATTGCCGACGTTGTAGCCGGTATAAATGGTGTTGCCGAAGACGCCGGTATCGCCGACCCAATGGCCGGTCGCCATGGCCGAGGAGTTCGGCATGGTGAAGGTCGGGAACATCGAATGGCTGTTCTGGAAATTGACGCCCTGATCGCGGATTGCGGCCATGGTCGGCGCGGTCTCCGGCGTCACCATCTTGGCGCGCATGCCATCGGGCACGAAGAGAATGACATTGTGCGGCCGATCTACCGCATAGGATTGCGTAACGCCGAGCGCCGCGATCGCCGCGAGCGCGATGTGCCAGTATCGCATGGAAGTTCCTCCGTGCGAGGACCCTAGCAATCGCAGAAGTCAGTTTTGTGACCCCCCTAGTTTTTTGACAGGGCCTCCGCCTCTTCGACGGTGACGATCATGCGGCCGATCGGCCACAGCGCGATCGCGGCGAGCTTGATATGCGCCCAGGCGAAGGGAATGCCGATGATGGTGATCGCCAGCGCGGCGGCGTTGATGAGGTGGAGGATTGCGAGCCACCAACCGGCGAGGACCAACCAGATGATATTGCCGAGAACGCCGAGCGGGCCGGTGCCGATATCGTCGCGCCCGGTGAAACGCGCGCGCGACACTGCGCGATGGCCGAAAGGCAGGAAAGTATAGAGCGCGATGTTGAAGGCGGCGCGTGCCCAGGGCAGGCCGATGATGGTGATCGCCATGATCACCGCGCCAGCGATCCAGGCCACGGCCATCCAGAGGCCGCCGGTGAAGATCCAGAGCACGTTGAGGAGGAAGCGAAGCACTGGCATGGAAAGATAACGGTTTGGAGGTGTCGATTATCCCGCGATCAGCCGAAGCCCTGCTCGACAATCTGCCGGATACCGGCAGCGTCTTTGCCGGCGAGGCCCATCATTTCCAGGGTTCGCCCGGTCGCCGCATAGTCGTTACCGGTCATCAGCTTGGCCATGTCGATCAAGGTTTGCGTCGCTGACATGGACACGCCGGCGGCTTTTCCGATCGCCGCCATCGGCATCAGTCCAACCGGGACATCTTCGGCGACGTAGTTGGCGTCGAAGGATTTCGGTGCCGGCGTGCCGCCATAAGGCCCGTCGGCATTGAAGGTGAGCTTCTGGAAAGTCTCGACCAGGGTTGCTTCGCGGACCTTGTAGACGCGCTCGAACCACTCCTCGAGCGTCGGCACGGTCGCGCCCAAAGCCGCGGCGGCCGCGACGCGTTCGGCGTTGATCGCCCGGTAGATCCGCGCCACGCCTTCCGTTACGCCATGCGAATAGAATTTGTAGGTCTCGGCATGCTCGATGCGGGTCGCGTTGAGGACGCAATTCGCGACATGCAGCATGGCATTCGCGTTGGTGAAGCCGGTGTAAATGACATTCGGCGCTTTGACCGCGGTCGGGAAGAGCGGTCCCAGGGTTGCGAAAACGGTATCGATGTGATTGCCGGGAAAGCTCGCGATCTGCAGCCAGCGCTTCGTGACGACCGGCTGAATTTTGGTGGGGCCGAGAACCTTGGCGGAATAGGGGTAGTTGTCCATTTCCGCGAACTCGATCCGCGCGCGACAGCCGACGTGATCCAGTACGCGGCGAAAGGCCAGCGATCCGCCCGTGTTGCCTTGGACGAGCAGGACGGTCTGACCATCGGCGAGAAGCGGCGCCATGACCTTGGCGGCGGTGGCTTGGCGGTGACCGCCCGTGCAGACGATGATCACGTCAGCGCCGTTAATCGCAGCCGCCAGATCGGTCGTGACGTGTTCGAGCTTGGCGAAGCCGGTTCCCATGCCGCTGGTATCGATGCCGCCGGCGGTGCGAAGTGCGGTCAGCTTCGCGTCATCGATGTCGTGGAGCCGCATCGTGTGGCCGGCGGCGCCCAGATGGGCGACGAGATTGAAGCCGCCGTTTCCGGCACCGATCACCGCGATCGTCTTCTTAGCCATTGGCTCGCCCTTCTATATCCCCGTGAGCATGCATAAGTTTGTTGGAGTTTGCGAGCCACCCGAAACCATGCTAGGCGGTGGCCCCTGCATAGCCAGAAACTCCTCCAAAAAGATTATGGATATCAATTAGATGGCCGCTTACCAGTACATCTACGTGATGAAGGGCCTCGGGAAGACCTATCCCGGTGGCCGCGAAGTTCTCAAAGACATCCGCCTGTCCTTCTTGCCCGGCGCCAAGATCGGCGTGCTCGGGGCCAACGGCGCCGGCAAATCGACATTGCTCAAGATCATGGCCGGCGTGGAAAAGAATTTCAGCGGCGAGGCCTGGTCGGCGGAAGGCGCGAGCGTCGGCTATCTGCCGCAAGAGCCCGAGCTCGATGCCGCCAAAGATGTCGCCGGTAACGTCACCGAAGGGCTGGGCGAGATCAAAGCGCTGCTCGAGCGCTTCGAAGAGGTCAGCGCCAAATTCGGCGAAGAACTCGACGAAGACGAGATGAACGCGCTCATCGCTGAGCAAGGCGAGCTGCAAGAGAAGATCGATGCGGCGAATGGCTGGGAGCTCGATCGCACGGTCGAGATCGCGATGGACGCGCTGCGCTGTCCGCCGGGCGATGCCGATGTGACGAAGCTCTCGGGCGGCGAGCGGCGCCGCGTCGCGCTCTGCCGACTGCTGCTGCAGAAGCCCGATCTGCTGCTGCTCGACGAGCCGACGAACCATCTCGACGCCGAATCCGTCGCCTGGCTGCAGCGTTTCCTGCACGATTATCCGGGCACGGTCGTCACCGTGACGCATGATCGCTACTTCCTCGACGAGGTCGCGGGCTGGATCCTCGAGCTCGATCGCGGCCAGGGTATCCCCTATCAGGGCAATTATTCTGGCTGGCTCGAGCAGAAGCAGAAGCGCCTCGCGCAAGAGGGCAAGCAGGAAGAGGCGCGCCAACGCACGCTCGAGCGCGAGCTCGAATGGGTCAAGCAGAGCCCGCGCGCGCGTCAGGCGAAGAGCAAGGCACGTCTCGCCGCTTACGATCAGCTCGTCGCGCAGAGCCGCGAGAAAGTGGCGGAGAATGTGCAGATCGTGTTGCCGCCCGGTCCGCGTCTCGGCGATGTCGTGATCGATGCCGAGCATATCGCGAAAGCTTACGGCGACCTGCTGCTGATCGAGGATCTCTCGTTCCGCCTGCCGCCCGGCGGCATCGTCGGCATTATCGGCGCGAACGGCGCCGGCAAGACGACGCTCTTCCGCATGGTCACCGCGCAGGAAGAGCCCGATAAAGGCAGCTTCAAGGTCGGCGAGACGGTGAAGCTCGGCTATGTCGACCAGTCGCGCGATACGCTCAAAGCCACCAGCACGGTCTGGGAAGAGATTTCCGGCGGCGCCGACGAAATCGATCTTGGCCGGCGCAAGATGCCGTCACGCGCCTATGTCTCGCTGTTCAATTTCCGCGGCACCGATCAGCAGAAGAAGGTCGGTCAGCTATCGGGCGGCGAGCGCAACCGCGTTCACCTCGCGAAAATGCTGAAGACCGCGGCGAATGTGATCCTGCTCGACGAGCCGACCAACGATCTCGATGTCGATACGCTGCGCGCGCTCGAAGAGGCGCTGGTCGATTTCGCCGGTTGCGCCGTGGTGATCAGCCATGATCGCTGGTTCCTCGATCGTATCGCGACGCACATCCTCGCCTTCGAAGGCGATAGCCAGGTCGTATGGTTCGAGGGCAACTACCAGGATTACGAGGCGGACAAGAAGCGTCGGCTCGGCGCCGATGCCGAGCAGCCACACCGGCTCAAATACAAGCCCCTAACGCGCGTCTAAGGGCCCGCGTCTAATCGTGCGCTGTCGGCTCGGCTACTTGCCGGAGCCCGCGCCCGCGCCTTTGATCTTTTCCTTCATCGCGCGATTGAGACCGTCGACCGTGCCGCCGTTGCGATCGGCCACGGCGGCGATCTCGTCGCGCTGCGTCAGCGCCATGCTCACCCCTTCGACCGAGACATCGACGACGGTGTAGTCGTCGTTGCCGCTCTTGCGCACGACCCACTCGACCTTGGCCGGTGGGGCACCATTCGGACTGACGAATTGGCTGATGACAACGGTGGTCGTCGGGCCTTCGCTGCGGGTGCCGGTCACCTGGATCTTCTCGCCGCTATACTGGCCGAAGCGCGCAGAATAGGTGCGCACGATCCAGTCCTCGAAAAGCTGGCTGAATTGCTTGCGCTGATCTTCGGTCGCGGCGTTCCAATAGCGGCCGAGCACGAAACGCGAGATACGCGGGATATCGAAGCCGCTCTGTAGCAGCGATCGGAATTTCGCCTCGCGCCGGTCTTCCGGCTCATTCTTGTCGACGATGACGTTGATCGCCTGGGTGACGAGCTGACTAATCAGGGCGGAAGGATCGGCCGCCTGCATCGCGCGCGCCTGACCACAGAGCAAGGCTAAGGCGAGCGCGACAGCCGAAAAAAGCGCCGGAAAACGAAGTCTCATCCTGACCGATCCCCTCGCTGGCAAAAGCAGCGGGCGAGCATAATTCCGGCGGAAAACCGCGACAAGCCCCAGTCGCACCCTTGGAAACCGAGGATTTCATCGCCGTAAAGCTCTGATTGACATAAAACATAAAGACATGTTTATATAGAAAAATAATAAAGCCAGTGAGGTATGATGGAGTCCGTCCTCAGCAGCCTGCGCGCGGTCGCCGAATCGACCCGGCTGCGGCTGCTTCTGCTCTGCGCCAAGGGCGAGCTGACCGTGACCGAGCTCACGGACATCCTCGGCCAGAGCCAGCCGCGGGTGTCGCGCCATCTGAAGCTGCTGTGCGATGCCGGGCTGCTCGACCGGTTCCGCGAGGGCACCTGGGTCTACTACCGCCTGGCGGCGCGCGGCCGGGCGGCCGAGCTGGCGCGGCAGATCTGCGCTGCCGTACCGAGCGACGATGCGACCGTGGCGCTCGACCAGGCGCGGCTCGATACGGTGAAGCGCCAGCGCGCCGAGACGGCCAACGCCTATTTCCGCGCTAATGCCGAGCAGTGGGACCAGATCCGCTCGCTCCATGTCGATGAGCGCGAGGTCGAGGCGGCGGTGCTCGAAGCGCTCGGCGGCCCTGCGATTGAAGGTCGGGCCATCCGTGATCTGCTCGATCTCGGTACCGGCACCGGCCGCATGCTCGAGATCGCCGCGCCGCGGGTCGAACGTGCGATCGGCATCGATCTGTCGCGCGAAATGCTGGCGGTGGCGCGCGCCAATCTCGAGAAAGCGAATCTGCACAATTGCACGATCCGGCAAGGCGACATCTTTCAGCTGCCTTTCGCCGATCAAAGCTTCGACGCGGCGATCTTCCATCAGGTGCTGCATTACGCCGATCGGCCGTCGCTCGCGGTCGCCGAGGCCGCGCGCATGGTGCGGCCGGAGGGGCGGCTGGTGATCGTCGATTTCGCGCCGCATGCGCTCGAATTCCTGCGCGAGGAACATGCGCATCGCCATCTCGGCTTCGCCGACGCGGAGATCGCCGATTGGTGCCGCGAAGCCGGGCTCGTGCCCGAGGCGGTGCGTCATCTCATCGGCCAGCCCCTGACGGTCTCCATCTGGGTGGCGTGGCGCGCGCGCGAGGCGAAGACCATCGAAACGCCCGCGGACGAGACACCACGTGCGGCATCGTCATGACAACGCCACTTGTTTCGTTCGAATTCTTTCCGCCGAAGACCGCCGCCATGGAGCAAACGCTGTGGCAGGCGATCACGCGGCTGGCGTCGCTCGCGCCGCGCTTCGTCTCGGTAACGTATGGCGCGGGTGGCTCGACGCGCGCACGCACGCACGCGACCGTCGCGCGCATCCGCCGCGAGACAGCATTAGAGCCGGCCGCGCATCTCACCTGCGTCGGCGCGAGCCGTGAAGAAATCGATGCGGTGGCGCGCGATTACTGGAATGCTGGCATCCGCCATATCGTCGCGCTCCGCGGCGATCCGCCGGCCGGCGCAGGCGGTTACGCGCCGCATCCCGGCGGCTACGAACGCGCCGCCGATCTCGTCGCGGGCTTGAAGCGCGTCGCCGATTTCGAAATCAGCGTCGCAGCCTATCCCGAAACGCACCCGGAAGCGGCCAGCGCCGCAGCCGATCTCGACAATCTCAAGCGCAAGCTCGATGCCGGTGCGACGCGCGCGATCACGCAATTCTTTTTCGATGTCGATCACTATCTGCGTTTTCGTGATCGGGTGGCGGCGGCTGGCATCACCGCGTCGATCGTCCCCGGCATCCTGCCGATCGTCGATTTCGCGCAAGCGAAGAAATTCGCAACGGCGTGCGGCGCTTCGCTGCCGGCCGGGCTCGAAACCGAATTCGCCGCAGCCGGCGAGGATCCGCGCGCCCGCGCCGCGGTATCGCAGCGCGTCGCCATCGCGCAATGCAGGCGCTTGATCGCGGCCGGCGTCGAAGCGCTGCATTTCTACACGCTCAATCGTGCCGAACTCGTCGGTGCGATTTGCGCGTCGCTTGGCATCGGCACGTCTGCTATCGCGCTCGCGGAGTGAGCAATGGCACATATTCTCGACGTCCTGTCGGACCAGGTGTTGCTCTGCGATGGCGCGACCGGTACGCGCGTCCAGGCGCTGCCGTTGCGGCTGGATGAGGATTTCCAGGGCCATGAGAACTGCCCCGAAATCCTCAATGAGAGCCGCCCCGATCTCGTGCTTGGCATCCATCGCGGCTATCTCGAAGCCGGCGCCGATGCGATCCAGACCAATAGTTTCGGCGGCTCGCCGCTGACCCTCGGTGAGTTCGGCATTGCGGACAAAGCCCATGCGCTCAATTACCGGGCTGCCGAGCTCGCGCACGAGGCGGTCGCCGCTTTTGCCGCGGATGGCAAGACGCGTTTCGTCATCGGCGCGGTCGGGCCGGGGACGCGGCTGCCCTCGCTCGGCCATATCGATTACGACGCACTCGAAGCCGCGCTCACCGTGCAGTGCCGTGGGCTGATCGATGGCGGCGTCGATGCGATCCTGATCGAGACTTGCCAGGATACGCTGCAGATCAAGGCGGCGGTCAACGCGGCGAAAACGGCGCGCAAAGCCGCGCGCGGCGAACAGCCGATCTTCGTGCAGATGACGGTCGAGACCACCGGCACGCTGCTGGTTGGCGCCGATGTGGCCTCCGCGATGACGGTGATCGACGCGCTCGACGTGCCGCTGATCGGCTTCAACTGCGCGACCGGTCCGCAAGAGATGGCCGAGCATGTGAAGATGCTCGCCGAGAATTGGTCGGGCCGCATCTCGGTGCAGCCCAATGCCGGACTGCCCGAGCTGCATCACGGCCATGCGCATTATCCGCTGAGCCCGCAAGAATTGGCGCATTGGCAGGAGCGTTTCGTCATCGAGGACGGTGTCAATCTCATCGGCGGCTGCTGCGGCACCGAGACGCAACACATCGCCGCGCTCGATGCGATGCTGCGCCGTCTCGCCAATCAAGGCACGCGGCCGCGCGGAAAAGATCGACGCAGTGTCTTCATGCCGGCGGTTGCCTCGCTCTATGGGCAGACGACCCTCCGGCAAGAGAACGCCTATCTCTCGATCGGCGAGCGTTGCAACGCCAATGGCTCGAAACGCTTCCGGCAGGCACAGGAAAAGGGCGATTGGGATGATTGCATCGCTCTCGCGCGCGAGCAGGTGAAGGAAGGCTCGCACGCAATTGATGTCAGCACGGCTTTCGTCGGCCGCGACGAGAAAGCCGAGATGGTCGAAGTCGTGAGCCGCATGCGTGGTGCGGTCGCGGCGCCGCTGGTCGTCGACAGTACCGAGCTGCCGGTCCTCGAAGCGGCGTTGAAGCTCTATGGCGGCAAGCCGATCCTCAATTCGATCAATTTCGAGGATGGCGAGGCGCCCGCGGCCAAGCGTCTCGATCTCGCGCGCCGCTTCGGTGCGGCAGTGATCGCGCTGACCATCGATGAGCAGGGCATGGCGAAGGATGCCGCGCGCAAGCTGGCGATCGCCCAGCGCCTGCGCGACTTCGCTTGCGATCGCTATGGCCTCAAGCCGAACGATCTGCTGATCGATCCACTCACTTTCACCATTTGCACCGGCAACACCGAAGATCGCCGGCTCGGCATCGAGACACTCGACGGAATCGAGCAGATCGCACGCGCGATGCCGGAATGCCAGATCCTTTTGGGTCTCTCGAATATTTCCTTCGGCCTCAATCCGCCGGCGCGCGCGGTGCTGAACTCGGTCTATCTCGACCATGCGCTGAAGCGTGGTCTCACCGCGGCGATCCTCCACGTCTCGAAGATCGTCCCTTCGCACGCCATTCCGGCGGCCGAGCGCGAAGCGGCCGAGGATTTGATCTTTGATCGCTGGCGCAACGGCGCGGACCCGCTACAAGCCTTCATCGGTCTCTTCAAGGATCGCAACGCGGTCGAGGCAAAGAAGAAAGAGCGCCCGGCCGAGCTCGGCCCGCGGCTGTCGCAGCGCATCGTCGACGGCGACCGCCAGGGACTCGATGAAGACCTGGCGCTGGCGCTCAAATCCCATCCGCCGCTCGACATCATCAACACTTTCCTGCTCGATGGCATGAAGGTCGTCGGCGAGCTCTTCGGCGCCGGCAAGATGCAGCTGCCTTTCGTGCTGCAATCGGCGGAGACGATGAAGTCCGCGGTCGCGTATCTCGAGCCGTTCATGGAAAAGACCGAGGGCCATCAGCGCGGCACGATCGTGCTGGCGACGGTGAAAGGCGACGTCCACGACATCGGCAAGAATCTTGTCGACATCATCCTCACCAACAATGGCTACAAGGTCGTCAATCTCGGCATCAAACAACCTCTCTCGGCGATCCTGGAAGCCGCCGAGAAGCATAGGGCCGACGCGATCGGCATGTCGGGCTTGCTCGTCAAATCGACCGTGGTGATGCGCGAGAATCTCGAAGAGATGACGCGCCATGGCCTCAAGGTTCCGGTAATGCTCGGCGGCGCCGCGCTCACGCGCCGCTATGTCGAGGAGGATTGCTGCCAATCCTATGGAGCCGGGCGCGTCGCCTATGCGGGCGATGCGTTCGATGGTTTGGGGCTCATGGAGAAGATCGTCGGCGACAAGTTCGACGATTATCTCGCCGCGCGTCAGGCCGAGAGCGCGCGCAAGCCGGTCAATCAACGCCGCAAGCTCGGCCGCGCGGCTGATCCAAAGCCTTTGCGGCCGGTCGATGCGGAAGAGATCCGCCTGCGCCGCGCCGAGCTGCATCGCGGCGTGCCCGTGCCGCTGCCGCCGTTTTGGGGTGCGCAGACCATCACGCAGGTGCCCGTGAAAGCGCTTGTGCCTTATCTCAACGAGCGGATGCTCTACCAATTCCAATGGGGTTTCCGCAAAGACGGCCGCACGCTCGAAGAATTCATGGAATGGGCGCATTACGAGTTGCGGCCGGTGCTGAAGCGCATGCTCGATCTCGTCGAGGGGCAGGACATCCTGCGGCCGCAAGCCTGCTATGGCTTCTGGCGTGCCGCCGGCGACGGCAACGACATCGTGCTGTTCGGCGAGGACGGCAAGAGCGAAGTCGCACGCTTCGCCCTACCGCGCCAGAACAAAGAGGGCGGGCTGTGCATCGCCGACTTCCTACGCGACATCGCCGATCACGAGCGCGATGTGATCGGGCTTCAGCTCGTTACCATGGGCGGCCGCGCTTCGGATACGGCGCGGCAATGGTTCGCTGAAAATCGCTACCAGGATTATCTCTATCTCCACGGGCTCTCGGTCGAGATGGCCGAGGCGCTCGCCGAATACATCCATAAGCGCATCCGCGCCGAGCTGGGATTTGCGGCGGATGAGCCGCGCGATATGCATGCGCTGCTGCAGCAGGGCTATCGCGGCAGCCGCTATTCCTTCGGCTATCCGGCGTGTCCCAATCTCGCCGATCAGCGGCAATTGCTGGCGCTGCTGCGCGCCGAGGAGATCGGTGTCGCGCTATCCGAGGAAGACCAACTCGAGCCCGAGCAATCGACCTCGGCGATCGTGCTCGTTCATCCCCAGGCCAAGTATTTCTCGGTCTAGCCCTCGCGCCTACGGATCCCGATTTTACGACCGAGCTGTGGCGGCGGGGACAGAAGACGGTGCTCGGCGAGCAACGTCTCGACCTTGGCATAGGCCGCGTCTGGTAGCGGCGCCGATTTCGGTTCCGCCATATCGACATGCAGCCCCATCACCTCGATGGTGGCGGAAAGCTCATTGTCCTTCACCCGCGTCATTGTGTGGAAAAGATGCAGCCGCTTACGGTCGGCATCGATGAGCCGGGTCGCGATCTCGAATTCGTCACCCTGGCGCAACTCGCGCTCATAGGTGACATGGGCTTCGAGGGCGAAGACCGAATAGTGGGTCGAGCGCCGATAGGCCTCGCCGATCCCTAGATAATCGAATAGCCGGTCCGTGGCGCGGTCGAAGGCCAGCACGTAATAGGCCACGTTCATATGGCCGTTGTAGTCGATCCATTCCGGGACAACGGCGTCGCGATAAGGCGGGTAGGGCAGGCTCGGCATCGAAAATTCCCTGGATTTGGGGCGCGATCATAGGGCAGGGCTCTGCGGCCGAATAATCCCCGTAATTCAGGCCGTATCCACAGAAATTCACCAAACCGCCGCGGGGCCGTTACCGAACCGTTAAGCAATCGCGGGTAGAAAATCGGGATCGGATTATCCGATCGGGAAAGTGACGGTTTTCGCGCTTTTCGACGTTGCGGAGGGTGACAATAGATGGCCGACGCTCCCGCCCCCAGCCAGTCGGTGAAAACGGCCGAGGCGGCATGCAAGGCGATGGCGACCCATGGGGTCGTGCCGACGCCGCATAACTACACGGTCTGGTACACCTATGCCGCTGGTTCGATGCCGGCACTGAGCCAGGCCATCGACGCGCTTCTAGCCCAGCAAACCGGCTTCACCGATCCGATCAATGCGGATCTCTACAAGCGCTATTTCGGCGGCACCGAAGACCATGTCGATGTGATCGAGACGGGTGGCCGGCTGCAAGCGGTGATCGATCAGGTCAGCCGCTATCTCGACGATCACAGCGGCGACATCGACAATTTCGGCCACACCCTCGATAACATCTCGACCGCCATCGGCCGTTCGCAGCCGCAGGAGAAAGTCCGCGCGCTGGTCGCCGATCTCGTCAAAGAGACGCAATCGATGGCGAAGCGCAATTACAACCTCGAGAGCCGCCTCGGCCGCATTGCGACCGAAGTCACGGAGCTGCGCGAGAATCTCCAGGCGGTGCAGCGCGAGGCGCTGACCGATGCGCTCACCGGCATTCCGAACCGCAAATTCTTCGATGCGCGGCTGCAAGAGGCGGCGCGCGAGGCGCTCAAGGAAGGCGATGCGATGAGCCTCGTGCTCAGTGACATCGATCATTTCAAGCGCTTCAACGATACCTACGGCCACCAGATCGGCGACCAGGTGCTGCGCCTCGTCGCGCGCACGCTGTCGGATTCAGTCAAGGGTCGCGATACGCCGGCGCGCTTCGGCGGCGAGGAATTCGCGATCATCCTGCCCCGGACCAATCTGGAGCAGGCGGCGATCGTCGCGGATCAGATCCGCGCCGGGGTGATGCGCCGGCGCTTCGTCGGCAAGGATACGCGCGACGATTACGGCGGCGTGACGCTGTCTTTCGGCGTCGCGCAATATCGTGCCAACGAAGAATTGAGCGATCTCATCGGTCGTGCCGACGCAGCGCTCTATCACGCGAAGCGCGAAGGCCGCAACCGCGTCTCGACCGAGCTCAACGCCGGCGATCTGGCGCGCGCTTCCTGATCGCCTAAGGTCAAACTCGTTTAAGGCCCCGGCGCTGCCGTGCCCGGCAACAGCGGCAGCCAGCCGGTCCAGGCGAGCCACAACACCGCGAAGAACAGCGAGATCAGCGTGAACGGCACGCCGGCACGCGCATATTCGGCGAACGTGATGTTGACGCCGAGCGGCTCGGCGCGCTCGACCGCGATGAGGCTGGCGAAAGAGCCGAGCAAGGTCAGATTGGCGGCGAGCGAGGACAGTACCGCGAAAGCGTAAAGCGGTCCTTGCGGCGGGTTAGGCCAAATCTGCAGCAGCAGGATCGCGGTCGGCGTATTGCCGATCGTGTTGCTCGTCACCAGCACGAATGGCGTGAGCACCAGCAGATTCGTCGGCAGCAGGTGATGGTCCTGCAGCCAGGAGACAAAGGTCCAGGGGATGCCGGTATCGGCGAGCGCGCCGGTGACCGCGAAGAGGCAGACGAAGAGCAGGAGCAGCGGCCAATCGAGAGCCGCGATCATCACCCGGTTGGTGAAGCGGCGATTGGTCAACAATGCCGCGGCGATCAGCAAGCCGCCGACCTCGCGCGGCAGCGGCGTCGCGAACAGCATGAGCAGCAGCGCCATGCCGGCGAGCCCCTTCCAAGTCTGGATTCGGTCATGCGGATGGCGCGGTACATCGGGCACGCCGCCGACCGGCACCGGCGCTTCGAGCCGGTCGCGCCACAGGAACCAGGTCACGCCGAAGACCGAGGCAAGGCCCAGCAAGGCTGGAACGATGCCGGCGAGCAGATAGAGGTGGAAGCTGAGCTCGCCGACCTGGCCGATGACGATGTTGGGTGGATTGCCGATCAGCGTCGCGGCCGATCCGGCATTGGCGGCGCCGGCCAGGGCGATCAGATAGGGACGCGGATCGAGGCCGCGCGATTGGGCACCGGTGATGAGCAACGGCGCCATCGTCAACACCACCAGCTCATTGGCGAGCAGCGCCGAAAGCCCGCCGGCGACCCCGACTGTCAGTGCCAGCAGCATGGTCGGCGTCTCGGCCTTCTGCATGATCCAGTCGGCCGCGAGTTCGAAGAATCCGGCCGAGACGAATTGCGCCGAGATGATCATCAATGCGAAGAGCAGGACGAGCGTCGAGACGTCGATATTGGTGCCGAGCTCGTCGAGGGTGACGGTCGCGCTGGCGAGCAGCACGATCACGCCGAGCAGCGCGATGCCGGTGCGGTCGATCTGCAAATGCGGCAACCGTCCGGCGGCCATGCCGACATAGGTGCAGAGAAAAACCAGGATGATAATGAGGGCGTGCATGATTTCGCGCGGGCCGCCGCATCATAGGTGGTTTCGCTGCGGAACGCGCCTGGGATTTCGGCGGTCTCATGCTATATAGCGAGCAATGTCGGAACCTGCCGCCACGCCCCACGCTGCCGAGCTTTCGGCTGCGTCGCCGGCTGCTTATCTCGCAGGCCTCAATGATGCGCAGCGTCGTGCCGTCGAGGCGGTGGACGGGCCGGTTCTGGTGCTGGCCGGGGCGGGGACCGGCAAGACTCGTGTGTTGACCACCCGACTCGCCCATATCCTCGCGACTCGCCGGGCCTGGCCATCGCAGATCGTCGCCGTCACCTTCACCAACAAGGCGGCGCTCGAAATGCGCGAGCGGCTCGGGCGGATGATCGGCGAGACGGCCGACGGGCTCTGGCTCGGCACCTTCCATTCGATCGCTGCCCGGATTCTCCGCCGCCACGCCGAGGCGGTGGGTTTGAAGCCCAATTTCACTATCCTCGATGCCGACGACCAGCTCCGCGTCGTCAAGCAGATCGCCGCTGCCGAAAATCTCGACGAGCGCCGCGCCCCCGCGCGCGCGATCCTCGGCGCGATCGAGCGCTGGAAGGATCGCGGTCTGGTTCCTGACAAGGTGCCTGTCGCCGATCAGGGCGATCTCGCCAACGGCCGGATGATCGAGCTCTACCGCCTCTATCAGGACCGGCTCAAAGCGCTGAACGCGGCCGATTTCGGCGATCTCCTCCTGCACAACCTGACGCTCTTCACCACGCGGCCGGAAGTGCTCACCGAATATCAGCAGCGTTTTCGCTACATCCTGGTCGACGAGTATCAGGACACCAATGTCGCGCAATATCTCTGGCTGCGGCTGTTGGCGCAGCTCCACAAGAATCTCTGCTGCGTCGGCGACGATGATCAATCGATCTATTCCTGGCGCGGCGCCGAGATCGGCAACATCCTACGCTTCGAAAAGGATTTTCCCGGCGCACAGATCATTCGCCTCGAGCAGAATTACCGCTCGACGCCGCATATCCTCGGCGCGGCCTCCTCGCTGATCGCACAGAATGAGGGGCGCCTCGGCAAGACGCTGTGGACCGAGGCGAATGAGGGCGAGAAGGTCACGCTGCGCGGCGTCTGGGACGGTGAGGAAGAGGCGCGCTGGGTCGGCGACGAGGTCGAGGCGCTGCAGCACAAGGGCGAGAAACTATCGGAGATGGCGATCCTGGTGCGCGCCGGCTTTCAGACGCGCGAATTCGAAGAGCGCTTCCTGACGCTCGGGCTGCCCTATCGCGTGATCGGCGGGCTGCGATTCTATGAGCGGCAGGAAATCCGCGACGCGCTGGCCTATCTGCGACTCGTGCATCAGCCGGCCGACGATCTTGCCTTCGAGCGTATCGTCAACGTGCCGAAGCGCGGCATCGGCACCTCGACCTTGCAGACGCTGCATGCGCTCGCCCGTGCGCGGGAGCTGCCGCTGACCGACGCGGTGCAGATCATCATCGGCACCGACGAGCTGAAGCCGGCGGCGCGGCGCGCGCTGTCGAACTTCATCACCGATCTCAATCGCTGGCGCGGGCTGCTCGACAACACCGCGCATCCAGATCTTGCGGCACAGATACTCGATGAATCGGGCTATACCGGCATGTGGCAGGCGGACAAGTCGCCGGACGCGCCGGGCCGGCTCGAAAACCTCAAAGAACTGGTCGCGGCGATGGCCGAGTTCGACAGCCTTTCAGGCTTCCTCGATCACGTTAGCCTCGTCATGGAAAACACCGCCGAGACCGGCAGCGACATGATCAGCCTCATGACCTTGCACGGCGCCAAGGGACTCGAATTCAACGACGTGTTCCTGCCGGGCTGGGAAGAAGGGCTCTTTCCGCATCAGCGCGCGATGGATGAGTCGGGGCTGAAAGGCCTCGAAGAAGAGCGGCGGCTTGCTTATGTCGGGCTGACACGGGCGCGGCGTCGCGCCTTCGTCTCCTACGCCGCCAATCGCCGTGTGCGCGGCCAATGGCAAAGCTCGCTGCCCTCGCGCTTCGTCGGTGAGTTGCCCGAGGATCACATCGATTCAGTGGCCGAGCCGGGGCTCTATCCGCGTGCGCCGTCGCTGCAGGAGGCATGGGGCGCAGGCTCGTCCTTCTTCGGCCGCCGCGCCGAGGCGCCGCGTCTCGTGACCGCCGAGCGGCCGCGACCGGCGGTTGGCTATGTCGCGGGCGATCGCGTCTTCCACCAGAAATTCGGCTATGGCACCGTGCGCTCTTCCGAGGGCGGCAAGCTCGCCATCTCCTTCGATAAGGCCGGCGACAAGATGGTGATGGACAGCTTTGTCGCGAAAGCCTGAACGATTGTCCCGCGCTGAGGGGCTGTGGTGCGTGACGCTCGCCGGGCTTGACGCAGCCGCTGCTGCCGCCGCGACCGACGCTTTGGGCGATTTCGACGCCGTCAGCGCTTTCGAAGAGCGCGATGGGGGGCCCTGGCGCGTCGAAGGCCTCGCGCGCGACAAACCGGATCGCGGCTCACTGCTTGCAAGGCTGGCTTTAGCGTGGCTCGATCTCGCCGGGCCGCCGCCCGAGCCGGTCTGGGAAAAACTGCCGCGCCGGGATTGGGTCGGCATAAACCAGGCAAGCTTCGAGCCGCTCTCGGTCGGGCGCTTCTTCATCCATGGTTCACATTTCAAAGGCCGCGTTCCGGCGGGACGGATCGCGCTCGAAATCGATGCCGCGACGGCTTTTGGCACCGGCGAGCACGCGACAACGCGCGGTTGCCTCACCATGCTCGATGCGATGGCGTCGCACGGGCCTCGCCGTATCCTCGATATGGGCACCGGCACCGGCATTCTGGCGATGGCCGCGGCAAAGCGCTGGCGGCACCACATCGTCGCGCGCGATATCGATCCCGAATCGGTGCGCGTCACGGCGCATAACATCCGCCGCAACGGCGTTACAGGGCTGATCGCGGTCGGCCGCAGTACCGGCTATCGCGAGCGCGGGGTGATACAGCGGCGTCCTTATGATCTGGTGCTCGCCAATATCCTCGCGCGGCCGCTCGAGCGCATGGCGGCCGATCTGCGTCGTGCCTTGAAGCCGGGCGGCATTGCCGTGCTCTCCGGATTGCTCAGCTATCAGGAACCCGGCGTCCTGGCGGCGCATCGCCTCGCCGGTTTGCGTTTGCAGCAACGCATCGTTATCGACGGCTGGTCGACACTCGTACTCAGCCGCGGCCGTTCGTCCTTTCTCCGATCCGCAGGAAAGCACCGCTCAAAATGAGCCTCCTCCAAGCTCTTTTCATCGCCGTTCTCCAAGGCATTACCGAGCTCTTTCCGGTATCGAGCCTCGGCCACGCCGTTGTGCTGCCGAAACTGCTCGGCTGGGACATCGACCAATCTTCGGATGGCTTCCTGCCTTTCCTCGTCGTGCTGCATCTCGGCACGGCGGCGGCGCTGCTGATTTATTTCTGGCGCGACTGGATCGGCATTCTCCTCGCCTTCATCGGCATTGGGCCGGGCGATGAGCGCCGCGCGCAATGGCAGCTGCTGTGGATGATCATCATCGCGACGATCCCCGCCGTCATCTTCGGCTTCGCGCTGGAGAAGCTGCTGAAGTCGCTCTTCGGCGCACCGACCGTTGCCGCCTTCTTCCTCATCGTCAATGGCGGCGTGCTGTTTATCGCCGAGCGACTGCGCCGCCGCGGCGGCACGGGCAATCTGCGCCAGCTCACCTGGCTCGGCGCGCTGATCATCGGCTGCACCCAGGCGACCGCGCTGATCCCCGGCATCTCGCGCTCGGGCGCGACCATGGTCGGCGGTCTGATGCTCGGCCTTCACCATAAGGAGGCCGCGCATTTCTCCTTCCTCATCGCGACGCCGGTGATTCTCGGCGCCGGCGTGCTCGAAGTGCCGCATCTGCTGCATGGCGGTGCGGCGGCCGCGATCGGGCCGGTGGCGTGGCTCGCCGGCATCGTCGCCGGCATCATGGCCTATCTCAGCACTTGGTTCCTGATGCGCTATTTCGGGCGCCACGATTTCCAGGCGCTCGATCCCTTCGCCTATTACTGCGTGGCGTTCGGGCTTTCCTCGCTGGGGTTGCTGGTCTTCCTCGGCTGACCGCCGCTAAATGATGTGATCCGGCACCAGCACGCAAGGATGTGCCGGATCGCCGGTCTCGACCTGGATTGTCGCATGCTCGATGCCGAAGCGCTTTTGCAGCGACGCGGCGACATCGGCGAGGCAGGCATCGCCGGGATGACCGGCTGGCATGATGAGATGGGCAGTGAGTGCCGTCGTCGTCGTGCTCATCGGCCAGATATGCAGATCATGCACCTCGCTCACGCCCGAGACCTGGAGCAGATGCAGGCGCACCGCGGCCGGGTCGATGCCCGGCGGCACGGCTTGCAAGGCCATGTCGAGCGAATGGCGCAGCAAGCGCCACGTGCCGAAGACGATCACGACGGAGACCACGATGCTGACGGCGGGATCCAGCCACAGCCAGCCGGCCCAGAGGATGACCGCACCGGAAAGCGCGACCCCGACGCTTACCAACGCGTCGCCGAGCATGTGCGCGAAAGCGCTCTGGACATTGAGATCGCCGTGATGGCGGTGGCCGAGCAGCAGCGCGGCTATGCCGTTCACGGCGACGCCGGCGCAGGCAACGACGATGATCGTGACGCCGCCGACCGGCTCCGGGGTAACGAGACGCTGCACCGCCTCGACGACGATGCCGCCGACGGCGATCAGCAGGATGATGGCATTGAGCAGCGCGGCGAGGATCGAGGAGCTGCGCAGGCCGTAGGTGTAGCGCGCGCTCGGCCGTCGTGCGGCGAGGACATTCGCGCCCCAGGCCGCGACGAGTCCGAGCACGTCGCTGAAATTGTGTCCCGCATCGGCGAGCAGCGCCATCGAATGGCTGATGAAGCCGAAGATGCCTTCAATAACGACGAAGCCGAGATTGAGCGCGATCGAGATCGCGAAGACGACGCCGAGCTCGCCGCCTAACGCGTGATAGTGATCGTGTCCGTGGTGATCATGACCCCCATGTTCATGGCCAGGGCCATGATCGGAATGGCCATGCTCATGGTGGTGATGTTCGTCGTGGCCATGATGGGTATGGGCCATAGCCTGATTCTGCACGCACCCGAATTTTGCGGCAAGCGCAAGCAAGCGCGGGTACGCAAAAGCAAGGGCGGTTAGCCCTCGCTTGCGGTCGGCGGTTAAGCCGCCCGGCGGTTGTCGTTCTGCGCCAGGCCGGCTGCCTGCGCCCGGGCCGCCTCACGGACGTCGCGGGAGAACAGGTACGGGATGTCGGCGCGGGTGATGCCGATATCGGCGAGCGAACGGTCGTCGAGCGCGCTCAGCTCGTCATAGGCCGCCTGGCGACGCCGCCAGTCCTGATAAGCCACCTTAAGATGCTGCAGGCCGGAAAGAAGAAGATTGAGCATTTCCAACTCCTTAAAAAACATGGTCGTGACTCTGTGCTGCGTTGCACAATAGGTAAGCTATGCTGCCAAATAGTAAAAGGCGCAAGATTCGAACCCAGCTATACGCCCACCGCATATCCGGCTGTTTTCGGGCATTTTCGACCCCATCTTTGGCCTGATGGAGACGGGGTTTGGGGTGCCGAGCGGTTTCGCGCTAGGTTTGGGGCCTCAGGAGGTCCGGAATGGATGATGGTCGCCCGGTTAGCCGGGAAGGGACGGCGGAGCGGCTTTCGCGGTTGCGGGCCGAGCTGGCGCGGCGCGGCGTCGACGGTTTCCTGGTCCCCCGCACCGACGAGTACCAGGGCGAATACGTCCCCGAATCGGCGCAGCGCCTGGCTTGGTTAACCGGCTTCACCGGCTCGGCCGGGCTGGCGATCGCCCTCAAGGACAACGCCGCGATCTTCGTCGATGGCCGCTACACCCTCCAAGCCGCGGCCGAGGTGGACGGCCGGCTCTTCGAGCACCGCCATATCAGCGATCAACCGGCCGGGCCCTGGATCGAGGTCAATCTGAAACCCGGCGAGTCGCTGGGTTACGACCCGCGGCTCCATACGCTCGGCGAGGTCGCGCGCTATCGCAGCGCTGCCGAAAAGGCGGGCAGCAGGCTGGTACCACTCGACAGCAATGCGGTCGATGCGGTGTGGACCGATCGGCCGGCGCCGCCGACCACGCCGGTCGTGCCGCGTGACATCCGCTTCGCTGG
>Ga0134125_10002285_pt1 | contig 22808 bp, 21 predicted proteins | sample KB31751_FD_96464 | JGI IMG/M metagenome (GOLD analysis project Ga0134125, IMG submission 96464) | Terrestrial soil microbial communities with excess Nitrogen fertilizer from Kellogg Biological Station, Michigan, USA - KB3-175-1 | ecosystem: Environmental > Terrestrial > Soil > Unclassified ... | reverse complement strand
GCTTACAGCGTTCCCCTATTAGCTTGGTTCCTTTTCCTGGGGCGCTGCCCCAGGCTGGAATTTGCCAACGCCTTCGGCGTTCGACTACTGACGTTGATTAGTCAAGTATGTTAATGCCGTTGAGACGGTTACATAACTTGCGTCAGCTATTAATCACCCGGTTGAAACCGGGTGTGAATAAGAGGGAAACAAACACCCTCAACTAAGGCTGACTTCTCTGTCTCCCGCCACGACGCGTCCAATCTCATAAGACCTTTCGCCTTGCTCGCTGAAGTGTGATTTGATCATGCCGGCATCAGCTTCCGAGCACGCAATTACCATCCCCACGCCCATGTTGAAAGTGCGATACATCTCCGACTCGGGAACGTTGCCGAGCTCCCGCATGAGTGTAAAGACCGGCAGGATTGGCCAGCTGTCTTTGTCGATTTCGACCGCAGTTCCTTCTGGGAGAATCCTTGGAATATTGTCCGTCAAGCCACCGCCGGTTATGTGGGCCAGTCCTTTAATGGCGCCGCCATCGAGCAGCCCTTCCAATGGCCGCAAGTAACTCTTGTGCTGTTCCAGCAAAGTTTCGCCAATCGTATTCTCGAGCGGCTCGATGCGAGTGTTAACGTCATGACCGGCCACCTCAAAGAACAGTTTGCGAGCTAACGAATAACCGTTCGTGTGCAAGCCTACTGACGGCAGCGCTAACAACACATCACCGGGAACAATACGTTTGCCATCGATAACCTTTTCACGATCAACCACGCCTACGATGAAGCCGGCAATGTCGTATTCACCTTCAGAGTAAAAGCCGGGCATCTCCGCGGTCTCGCCGCCGAGCAATACACAGCCATTCTCGCGACAGCCAGTCGCAACTCCATCCACCACCTCGGCGATCGTTTCCGGCGAAAGCTTTCCGGTCGCCACATAGTCCAGGAAGAACAGCGGTCGAGCGCCTTGAACGAGAATGTCGTTCACACAATGATTCACAAGATCGCGGCCGACCGTATGGTGAATCCCGGCGGCAAATGCAATCTTCAATTTAGTTCCGACGCCATCCGCTGAAGCTACCAGCACGGGACTCGCGAGGTTGGGAAACGCAGCGTCGAACATTCCACCAAAGCTGCCAATCTCAGACAGCGTGCGCTCGTTGAATGTGCGCTTCGCCAGTTCCTTGATTTTGTCGGTGGCTCGAGTAGCGGCGTCGATATCAACGCCCGCATCGGAATAGGTTGTTTGTTTGGCTGTCATCAATCCAATTCTTAGTGCTTTGTACTTTGTGCTTAGTTCTTTGTACTTGAGTATTTGGAACGCTGCCCTTTACCTTCCACACGAGAGCAACACGACAAGCATCAGACAACTCAACAAATGCTCAAGTACAAAGAACTAAGCACCAAGGACAAAGAACAAAACAAAATCGCTAAACCCAAGCCCAAAGTCCTATCTTGGTTTTTCAGGTTTCACTTTCGGCGGCGGTCCAAAATCTCCGTAGGCGATGAATCCTGAACGTGACGAGTCGTCTTTCTGCGGTTCTCGTCCGATCCAGATGTCACTCCTGGTTTCCTTCGAGGTCTTGATGTCAAACAGTTTGTCGCCCTTCGCTTTTCCAGTTGTGGTGATCGAGATCTCGCCTTGTAAGTCCGTTCGATAAAGCTTTGCATTGGCAGCCTTCAACCGATCCAAAACGGATTGGGCCGGCTGGCCATAACGGTTCCATTCACCCACCGAGATGATGGCGGCTTCAGGCCGCACTCGTTTTATCCAACCCTCAGAAGTAGCGTACTTAGAACCGTGATGCGCTACCTTAAGAATGCTGGCCTTCAATTCGAGATCTTTCGGAAGCATGCGTTGCTCGGTTTGCTCTTCAGCGTCACCAGTCAACAGCATCGAGAACTCCCCATAGTCGAGGCGCAGGATGATCGAATTCGCGTTCGGTTCATTACCCCCAGCCTTCATCTGATCTTTGGTGAGATAAGGTTGGCTGGGACCGAGGATCGTCAGCGTCGCGCCACCTCCGAGAAAATACTGCTTGCCCACCACGGCTGTTTCATAGTGAGCGCCGCTTTGCTTAATCGCTTCCTTATAATCCAGATAGAACTGAGATGGTCCTTTCGGACCTCTTGTCGTTCGTGGGGCAGGTTTGGGAGCAGGCTTTGCGGTCTTACCGGGAGCCGGCGTCGGACTGGGGCTCGGTAAGCCCGCCGGTGGCGGCAGGTCGTTGTCGATTACGTTGAGAACCTTAGTACCTTTGAATAATGCGGCTGCGGCGCCGAGGTGGTCCGGGTGTGAATGGGTGCCAACAAAGTAGTCGAGCTGCTGCACGCCATATCGTTTCAACGCGTCGAGGACCACTTTCTCTTTGCCCGCATCGCCGGTATCGATGAGCACGGCGGTCTTCGTAGGCGAGATGATCAGGATCGCATCGCCATTAATCGGGCCAACGTCGAGGACATGGATTTGTAATTCGCCTGAAGGCGCCGGCGTCTGGATTTTCCAGCGCGGGAAGAACTTCCAGAGTACAATCCCTCCTGCCGCCGCAACAATGATCAAGACCGCCGCAACACATCCACATCCCTTTGTCGCTCGTCGCACGATTTACTCGGTTTCGCCGTCTTTACCAATCTCTATCATGTCATTGCCAGAGTGCAAAAGTTCAAGTTGATACGGCAAGGTAGCCTTCAGAATATTTTTAAGATACTCGTTTGAAGTGTTTCCGCACTTAACCCAGATAACTTTTGGAGGTGGCCCAAGGTGCTTTAGAAGGTAAACAAAATCTTTGTCTTTCGTCACAACAATTGCGCCACTCTGCCGCGCGGCCAAAAATATTTCTCGGTCGGTCGAATCACGGAGTCCTAACTCCCTTAAACTGTGAGCTTCTACATTGAAGGCATTCGTTATCCATGTTGCTATCGCTGGTGATAGCTGCGCATCGATCCAGAGAATCATTTATTCACTGGCATATTGTCATGTTTATTCACTGGCATATTGTCATGTTGAAGCGAGTCAAATAGTAGGGCGGCATTAAGATCATCTTTTTCAAGGTCGGGCATCTCCTTCAGAATTTGGTTTTTAGTCAAACCTGCGGTGAAGAGATCCAAAATATCTTTTACCCGAATCCGCATCCCGCGAATACAAGGAGTTCCTCCAAGCTGCTCTGGATTGATAGTTATTCTTTCCAAAAGCTTGGGATCCGTGCTGTATTTATGTGAAGTACTTCGACTTTGTAGATGGACAGCTTCGCGATCGCGTTCCCACATCGTCTCGGCCGAAGCTGTAATCTGAGTCGGATAACGCTCATTCCAACAGGCAACGCAAGCCTTGTTGAAGCTGATCCCGGTCGCCTCCATCATGCCCTCAAGCGAAAGATAGCCAAGAGAATCCGCGCCAATGAATTTGCAGATTTCTTCAATCGACATTTGCGCCGCGATCAAGTCAGCTTTGTTGGGTGTATCAACGCCGTAGTAACACGGGCTGATAGTCGGAGGACAGCTGATGCGCATGTGAATTTCCGCAGCTCCCGCCTCGCGCACCATTTGCACGATCTTTTTCGAAGTTGTGCCGCGCACAATCGAATCGTCTATCAACACCACGCGTTTGCCTTCGATCAGGTCGCGCACCGGGTTCAACTTTATCTTCACTCCGAAAGATCGAATTGATTGCCGCGGCTCGATGAATGTCCGGCCGACGTAGTGATTCCGCACCAGTCCGAAGCGAAAGCTGATCTTGCTCTGGGCCGCATATCCGATCGCCGCCACAGTTCCCGAGTCTGGTACCGGCACCACCAGGTCCGCGTCAACGCCATGCTCGATCGCGAGCTGCATGCCCATCTTGTGACGAGATTCGTTGACCGAGTGTCCGAAGATTAGCGAGTCAGGTCTTGCAAAGTAGACGTGCTCGAAAATGCACATCGACACCGGGCGTTCTCCGAGCGGATGTGAAGAGCGCAGCCCCTCTTCGTTGATGACGATCATTTCACCCGGCTCGATCTCGCGAACATACTTCGCGTCGATAAGATCGAAAGCGCAAGTTTCCGAAGCCACCACCCACGATTCGCCGAGACGACCCAGCGCCAGCGGGCGAAAGCCGCGTGGATCGCGAACCGCGATCAGCGCTGAAGGCGTCAGGAACAGCATTGAAAAGGCGCCTTCAATTTCCTTCAGCACTTGCGGAATTGCTTCCGCAACCGACGACGCGCGCGACCGGGCCACGCCGTGCAGCACTACCTCAGTATCCGAAGTTGACGAAAAGATCGCGCCTTCGCGTTCGAGACGGCGCCGCTCTTCAGCAGCAAAGGGAAGATTGCCATTGTGGCAAATCGCGATCTGGCCATGCTGGCAGGTAACCAGGAAAGGTTGCGCCTCGCGAATTGATACTTCTCCCGCAGTCGAGTAACGCACGTGACCAATCGCGCTGGAGCCTTCGAGTCGATCAAGTCGAGGTTGGTCAAACGCGTCGGAAACGTATCCCATCGCGCGCTCCAGCCTGAGGTCGTGGTTGTTGGAGGAGACGATTCCGCAGGACTCCTGTCCGCGATGCTGTAAAGCGTAGAGACCCAGGTAGGTGAGTCGCGCCGCGTCGGGGTGTCCATAGATCCCAAACACACCGCACTCGTCTCGAAACTTGTCGAGTTTCACGCCGTCGTCCTTGTCAGTACTGAAGTGATCGCCGCCCACTCGTGTCTGCTTCAATTGGTTTGCGCGTCCTTCTGGTTGCTGATTTACTGTTTGCAGATTACTGCGCATCGCCGCAGCATTCAACTGTTGATTCTTGCGTTACACAGACTTTTGATTTGCTTTACTTAGATTAGCGCGGCGGAGGAGCTGCATGAGAAATGTCGGGATGCTGGGATTAGTTGCTCTGATCGTAACTTTGGGAGGGATAACAAAAACAAATTCAACTTCTCCTTCAACGGGTTCTGCTCACGAAAGCTTTACGAGTGCCGCCACACTCTATGCGCGTCACTGCGCCAAATGTCACGGACGAGACGGCAGCGCTAAAGGAATTAGACGCTCGCTTTCAGGAGCGCGGGACTTAACCGATCCAGCGTGGCAGGACCGAGTCAGCGACGAACGAATCTTTAACGTGATCAGTAACGGGAAAGGAAAAATGCCTGCCTTTTCCAAAAAGATGTCGGAGGCAGAAATCGATTCCCTCGTGGAATTTGTGCGGAGATTGAGGAAGGAAAAGTAAACGCCGGCAGTTAGTTTTGGAACCGGGCACTCGCCTCATTCTTATTGGGCTTCAGCCTGATAACCGAGATGTTGACAGTGTTGAATTTATGCGACGGGCTCGTCCCGTGGTTACTAACGCTGGTTGCTAACAGGAATTCGAGCAAGAATTCTTTTGGATGCCACCGGCTTGTCCAGTGGAGGCTCACGCTGAGTGCTAATGATTAGATATCGTATGACTTATGACAAGGTCGCCAGCGTGATGCTCAACGGGGCAGGCCCGTGGCATAAAATTCAGTTCCGTCACTACACCATTGGCCTCCCGGTCTGTTGTCCTTCCCGCGTTTTCGACTACAATAACGACACACTTGGTCGAGCGACAGCCGCTGGAAACTTCTGACGCAATGAACTCGCAAAAAGTCTCTCATCGTCTGCTGGCTTTTGTGCTACGCCTGGCGTTGTTAGTTGCGTTGGCTGGCGCAGGGTGGATGGTTTACAAAGGACTTCCTGCCAACGGGCCGACCACTACAGTCGCCGCCCCCGGGCAAACGACATTATTGATCCTCCTGCAGCCGCCGGACGATATGGGACGCATTGGAAAAGATATCCCGATCGAAATCTCTCCGGTCGACATCGTTGCGGTGCGCCATGAGTTCTTTGTCGAGCCTCGGGCCGGTCAACGCTTTGACGAGTTTCTCCACCAGCGCATGAATGGCCGAGAATTAATCAATGCGCGCCTTGATAATCAGGGGCGCGCGTCGATCAACATTCCGCGAGGTAATTGGTGGATACACGCAATACTCTCTGGCGAAGAAGACCTTGAGTGGCGCTTACCGATCTCCACGGGCGGCGGCAAACTTACTGTCGAGCTAACCCCGCAAAATGCCTACACCCGTTCCAAGAGTTTTTGAGACGAAGGGTAATCAGTAATCAGCAATCAGTAATCAGTAATCAGTAATCAGTGATCAGTAATCAGTGATCAGCCAAACTGATTGTCGTTTCGTGCCGGAGTTCTTTGTAGTTGAGACTCTGTTCGCTTGAGTTATCCCAACGCGAGTCAACGAGCCGAGCGCGTGCAAAGAACAAAGAACAAAGAACTAAGAACTAAGAACTAAGAACTAAGAACAGAGAACTACAGTATTACTGATTACTGATTACTGATTACTGATTACTGATTATGCTAGCCCTTCGAGTTGAGCCAGACGGTGTTGCTGTTCGTGAGGTGGACCAACCACACCGCGCGGATGAGGCCCTTGTGCGCGTTCTTGTTTCTGGCATTTGCAATACCGATTTGGAAATAGCTCGCGGCTACGCCCGGTTTCACGGAACCATCGGGCATGAATTCGTCGGTGTAGTTGCGCAGGGTGACGACCGTACGTTGATCGGAACCCGCGTGGTCGGCGAGATCAATGTTGGTTGCGGAGCTTGCGAACTCTGTGTAGCCGGCGATTCACGACACTGTGCGTCCCGCACGGTTCTTGGAATCGTTGGTCGAGATGGCGCTCACGCAGAATATCTGAGACTCCCGCTTCGAAACCTCATTGCGGTGCCCGAGCGCATTCCCGATGAGCACGCCGTGTTTACCGAACCGCTGGCGGCAGCTTGTGCTATCAAGGAACGGTTTCCGTTCTCCATCGACACTCGCACCGCTGTCTTAGGTGACGGCAAGTTGGGTCTCTTGTGTGCGCAAGTCCTGGCGCTAACTGGCGCTCCTCTCGTGCTGGTTGGAAAGCACGAAGAAAAGCTTCGCATCGCGGAGCGACTTGGCATCGAGACCGCGTTGGTCGATGAGGTTGAAAAGCGCGGTCGCGTCTTTGATGTTGTAGTTGAGGCTTCCGGCGCTGCGGAAGGATTTGCGCTTGCCCGCAAGTTGCTGCGCCCGCGAGGCACGCTCATCCTCAAGTCGACGTTTCACGGAACGACAGAGATTGATGCCGCGCAGCTCGTCGTCGAAGAACTGAGCATCGTCGGTTCTCGCTGTGGCCGGTTTGGTCCGGCACTCGACCTTCTGAAGAAAGGCGCAATCGAGCTCGATAGCATGATTAGCGAAGAATATCCGTTGCATCAGGGCGCATTTGCTCTCCAGCGAGCCTCCGAGAAGGGCGTGATGAAGGTCCTGCTGCGACCGTAAGGACAGTCGGCAGTAGCAGTAGGCAGCGGCACTGGGCGGGAGTTTAGCCGCGGATCTCGAGGATAAGTCGGATCTGAAGGGGCAATAGCAGTTTCTTAATCCTAAGCGTTTGGGCGATAAGCGGATGCGCCTGTATTTACCGCCAGTGCGCCAGGAAAAAGTAAGGTAAAGCATAAAATGGTGAACTGAAGCCAGTAGCCGATACCACAGGCTGGCCCTGTGGTGTTTCATGTGCACAGCTACAAAAACAGGCTGATCCATCGGTTCGCAAGAGGCCACGGGCTGGCCCGTGGTGTTTTACGTTGCCGCCTGCGAGCAGCCTGAAGCGTGAACACTCCACGGAAAGAGCCCGTGGCAATCACCAAAAGCTCGGCCCGTCTCTGTTAGCGACCAACGAGAGTAACGACGGCGCCAGGCCGTGGCCTCAGTTTTAGCAGTTTTAGCGACTACCTACTTTTTCTTGGCGCACTTTTACCGCCTAATCTTTGCTCCAGTGTCCGGCTTGCGGTTATACTTTCTGACCTCCCTGTTTACATCCCGGCAACGCTTTCGTGCGCGCCTCCGGGATAATTGGCGCGTCGGTTTTTCTCTAAAAGGTGGTGGGTTATGTTCGAATCACTTAAAGAACAAACAACAGTTGATGAACGAGCGATCCTGCGCAAGCTTCGCGTCTGGATCCTGGCGCTCGCGGTTGCGTGTCTGGCAGCAGGAATAGGCCTTGGCGCGATGCTGGCGGGCAAGCCCACCATTGCGCAGAATGAAGTGCAAGTTGCTCATGCTCCCGAGGCGCTATCGGCTTCGTTCGCGGAAATTGCCAAGCGCGTCGAGCCCGCGGTCGTCAACATTGAAACGATGCAGATGGCTCCGGAATTGGAAGCTAAAGACGAAGACCAGAAAGACGACCCGAGCTCAAACAATCCCTTGCTGGATATGTTTCGACGCCAACCGCGCCGGCCATCGCGCGGGGTCGGTAGCGGTTTCATTGTCGATCCCAGGGGTTACATCCTGACCAATCAACATGTGATTGAGGGTGCGACGCGAATCACCGTGGGTCTGCTTTCGGGTGAGAAGTATCGAGGCAAAGTAATCGGCATCGATAAAGAGACCGACGTGGCTGTCATCAAGATCGATCCGCCACGAGATTTACCCACTGTCAAGATCGGCGACTCTAACTCAGCACAGGTTGGTGATTGGGTGCTCGCGATCGGTTCGCCATTCGGCTTGGAGCAAACTGTTACGGCGGGCATCATTTCCAAAAAGGAACGCGAGACTCCTTACTTCAACACCTTCCAACGGTTCCTGCAGACAGATGCCGCCATCAATCGCGGCAATAGTGGCGGGCCTTTGGTGAACATGCGTGGAGAGGTCATTGGCATGAACTCCCAGATCGCGACCTCCACGGGTGACTACAACGGCATTGGCTTCGCCTTGCCTGCGAGCGAGACCAGCTTTGTCTACAAACAGATTGTCGATAAAGGGAAAGTCCGACGCGGCTATCTCGGGATCACGCTCGAAACTGTCAGAGATGAGTTTGCGAAGATTTATGGTTTGCCGGAAGCGAAGGGCGCCATCGTGATGGATGTCTATCCGGGCGTTCCGGGCAAGCCCACGCCGGCAGCTGCGGCAGGATTGCAATCGAACGACATCATCACTGAGTTTAACGGCGAACCAATTCTCAATGCTCAGGACTTGATTCAGCGAGTTGCAGGTAGCGGCGTCGGTCAGGCTGCTAATTTCACTTACCTGCGAGATGCGGACGGCAAACTTGAAAAACATTCAGTCAGCATCGTCCTCGGTGAGCGACCTCCAACCCAATCGACTGGTGACGAGGAAGAAACTGCCAAGCCAAAGGATCCCAAAGCGAGCGTCTTGAAACTCGGTATGACGCTGGCTGAGCTGACGCCGCAGTTAGTAACTGAGAAACATCTGACCGGTGTTCGTGGACTTTACCTGAAAGATCTGGATCCGAGTGGTGTAGCCGCGGATGTTCGTTCGACCCTCGGCCAGCCGGCTTTGCAGGAAGGCGACGTAATTACTCGCATCAATCGCATGCCGGTAACTACACTTGCTGACTTCCAGCGAGTACTTAGTTCGTTGAAGCCGGGTGATCCTGTGGTCCTGAGTGTTTCTCGCTACGATCGCAGACAGGATCGGGTCGTCAATCAGGTGGTGCAGTTCACCTACCAGTAAACAAATTGGGGTGTGGGGTGTAGGGGTTAGGGTGTGGTAGTACAGCCTACAACCTACACCCCCAACACCTGTGAACGATGTCGTGGCCCTTCGCCTGTAAGAACGTCTGACACTGGTCAGCTTGGGTGTGGCGAGGAGTACAGCCCGAAACAAACACCCTACACGTAAACGATGTCGTGGCCCTTCGCCTGTAAGAACGTCTGACACTGGTCAGCCAGGGTGTGGCGAGGAGTACAGGCCGAAACAAACACCCTACACGTAAACGATGTCGTGGCCCTGCGCCAGTAAAAACGTTCTGACACTGGTCAGCCAGGGTGTGGCGAGGAGTACAGCCCGAAACAAACACCCTACACGTAAATGATCGTGGCCCTGCGCCAGTAAAAACGTTCTGACACTGAGTCAGTTCGGGTGTGGCGCGGATCAGGCAGAAACCACACCCTACACCCTATATCCGATACCCTAACTATGGCTCAAGCAAAAAAAGCTCTCGTTAAATCCAGCAGGAAACCAAAAGTAACTCGCGCGACTGCATCACGGCCGGCTAAGAAAACCACTCCACGCGCGTCGGAGAAGTCGTATCAGAACTACATCGGCGGCGAGTGGGTCAACAGTTCTTCCGGCGAGAGCTTCGAGAACATTAATCCGGCTGACACGCGCGACGTGATCGGCACGTTTCCGCTTTCCACGCGTCAGGATGTCAATGACGCGGTCAATGCCGCCCAGGAAGCCTTCACACGCTGGCGACGCACTCCAGCGCCTCGACGCGCCGAGATTCTTTTCCGCCTGGGCGAGATTCTGATTCGAAACAAAGACCGTTACGCGAGTGACATGACTCGCGAGATGGGCAAGGTTTTGAAAGAGACAGGCGGTGACGTTCAGGAAGCAATTGACTGCACCTACTACACCGCTGGTGAAGGACGTCGCTTGCATGGCTTCACGACTCCGGCTGAAATGCCTGACAAGTTTGCGATGTGCGTCCGACAACCCGTCGGTCTTTGCGGGCTCATTACGCCCTGGAATTTCCCGATGGCGATCCCGTCGTGGAAACTCATACCGGCTCTGGTCTGCGGCAATACCGTTGTCATTAAGCCGGCTGAAGATACGCCGCTCTCAACTTACAATCTCGTAAAAGCCTGCGAAGAAGCCGGCATTCCTCCGGGCGTCGTGAACCTGGTTACGGGATATGGCGAAACCGTCGGCGCAGCCATGACGACACATCCGGCTTTGCGTCTCATTTCGTTTACCGGCTCGACTGAGACCGGGCGCCTCGTAGCCTCAGCTTGCGCCGATCGAAACGCGATCTGTTCGCTGGAAATGGGCGGCAAGAATGTAATCCTGGTGATGGATGACGCCGATGTCGATCTCGCCGTTGAAGGCGCTGTTTGGGGTGCGTTCGGAACCTCGGGCCAACGCTGCACAGCTTCTTCGCGAATGGTGGTGCACAAGAAAGTCTACAAGCAGTTTTCGAAAAAGCTGGTCGAGCGTGCTCAGGCGTTGCGCGTTGGCAATGGCGCCGATCCGAAAACCGACATGGGACCGGTCATCAACGCCGAAGCTGTCGAAAAGATTCGAAATTACATCCACATCGGGCGTCAGGAAGATGGAGCTACGCTCGCTTGTGGCGGGCGGCGTTTGACCAAGGGCGAGTATGCGAATGGTTACTACCTCGAGCCCACCGTGTTCACGGACGTGGCTCCCGACATGCGGATCGCTCAGGAAGAAATCTTTGGACCAGTGACGTCAGTCATTCCCGCAAACTCGCTTGATGAAGCAATCGAGATCGGAAACGGCGTGCGGTATGGCTTGTCCGCTTCGATCTACACGCAGGATGTCAACCGCGCGTTCGAAGCGATGAACGAGATGTACACTGGAATTTTTTACGTCAACGCTTCCACGATCGGCGCTGAGGTGCACTTGCCATTCGGCGGCACCAAAGCTACCGGCAACGGCCATCGCGAAGCAGGCACGCAGGTGTTGGATATCTTCTCCGAGTGGAAATCGATCTACGTCGATTACAGCGGGAAGCTGCAGCGTGCCCAGATTGACGACGTCGAGATCTAATTCCGAGGTAGGTAATGTCTCAGAGAATTCATGCCACCTATGATGGTGAGGTCTTGCGGCCTGAAAACGGCGCCCAGTTAGAGGCCAATACTCGCTACTTGCTCATCGTTGAAAAGGACGAAGCGGATCAGGAAGTTTCTGCCGATACGCCTTATCCTCTATCGCTCATTCAAGATATCGCCACCGACATGGGTGTGACCGATCTTGCGGAAAATCATGATCGGTATGCGCATGGTCAGTGAAACAGGAGAACACGCGTGATAATCGGCTTGCCCAAAGAGATTAAAGACAATGAGTATCGCGTTGGCTTAACGCCGGCCGGAGTGCGAGCGTTAACCGATGCCGGCCATCGCGTGATTGTCGAAACAAATGCCGGCGACGGCTCTGGCTTTGATAACGGACTCTATGAACGAGCCGGCGCCACTATTCTGAACTCTGCCGACGATATCTGGGGCCAGGGTGAGATGATCGTGAAGGTCAAGGAACCAATCGAGCCCGAATATCCTCGCATGCGTGAAGGGCAGTTGCTGTTCACTTATCTGCACCTGGCTCCGGACCACAAGCTCACCGAACAACTGCTCGAACGCAAAGTCACCGGGGTGGCTTACGAAACCATTACCGATAGGAAAGGCACTCTTCCGCTACTAACTCCAATGTCTGAGGTAGCCGGCCGAATGGCGATTCAGGTCGGCGCGCATTATCTCGAGAAGATGAGCGGTGGCCGCGGCATTCTTTTGGGCGGCGTGCCCGGAGTTCCGGCCGCCAAAGTCGTGATCATTGGTGGTGGCGTGGTGGGAACGAATGCAGCGAAGATGGCAGTCGGCCTCGGCGCGCACGTCACGATCATCGATAACAACCTCGATCGTTTGCGAGAGCTCGACGATATTTTTCTTTCCAAGATTTCGACGTTGGCTTCGAGCGCTTACATGATTCACGACGCCATCTCTCAGGCGGATTTGATCGTGGGAGCAGTATTGGTTCCGGGCGCTGCAGCACCAAGACTGGTTACGCGCAGTATGCTGAAGGATGTTCCGAACGGCGCGGTCATTGTCGACGTGGCGGTCGACCAGGGCGGCTGTATCGAGACGACGCATCCAACTACGCATTCAAACCCAACTTACTATGTCGAAGGCGTGCTTCATTATTGCGTCGCGAACATGCCGGGCGCGGTTCCGCGCACATCCACCTTTGCGTTGACGAATGCGACTTTGCCTTACACTTTGAAGCTTGCTAATCAGGGGTTCCCGGCAGCGATTGCGCATGACCCGGGATTGAAAGCGGGAGTGAATACTTACGCCGGCAAGTTGACCTACGAAGCTGTAGCCGTGGATCAAGGCCGCGAGTACACGCCGCTGGATGATCTGATTGGCGGAAGTCGAGCCGCGTCTAACTAATGTACAACAGGCGCCAGCCTGTTGTGGTCGCTTTGGGGTCAAGCTATATATTTTGGAAGTCTGTGAACCACGCCACGCTGCAGGCTGGCAGCCTGCAGTACTCAATTCTTTCCCAAGAGCCCTTCCAAACAATCAGTCAAAACTTCGGGTGAGATCGGTTTCGAGAGGTAAACGTCTGCGCGTTGGTCGGAACTCTGTGTGTCCTGGGCTTCAAGAGCGCTGAGCAGCACGATCGGAAGGTGCGAAAGTTGAGGCGTATTGCGAAGGAATCGTACCAGCTCATGCCCGTTCAGGTTCGGCATAATCGCATCCGTCACCACAATATCAACGGCAGAGGTCAGGGTAGCCCGCATTGCTTCCAGCCCGTCCGCCGCGACAATCACTTCGTAACCTTCGCGACGAAGCACAACTTCGAGATAACGGCGTAACGAGCGATCGTCCTCGACAAGGAGGACAGTGAAAGGACGCGCTCCAGCATCGGCACTCGTGATTTGAGCCGGTACTGAATTCTGCCCCTGAAGTTTTTCGATCATCGATAACGCGGGAACTGAAGCGAAGCCCCTGGCTGGTTGGGTGGGCCTGACCGGCATGATGCCGGATAACTTAGAATACAGCCGGACGCCTAGCAGTTGTCAATGATTGTGTTTGGTGCGGTACTAAAAAGCCTATCCGCAGATTACGCAGATTTCACAGATTCAGTAAGACAGATTGCACAACATAACTTTGATTCAACCAACATCTGTGAAATCTGCGTAATCTGTGGATAGGTTTTTGGCGTAGCTCCAGAAACTCGCAATTGATCCCTTCACGGACACTTTTCGACGTTGACGACTCGCAACAACTCGAATTGATCGCTCGAAACGTTTGGAGTTAGCGGCTCCAGGGTCAGGCAGACTGTCCGACTAACGCTGCCACGAAGGGTGAGTTTGGTTTTGATCGGCGTCGCCATGACTTGTCCAGAGTGAGCCTTCACGATCGTCGCGAAATTCAAGCCCGCAGCCTTTAACCATTCAGCCTCGCGACCGTCACGCACCGCCTCGCCAAAGGCAAAACTATTGGTCAATCCATCTACATTAATGAACGAATGCTCCGAGAAGTAACCCAAACCCCCACTGTTGCCCGCGGCGAAGACTGCGTTCGCTGGAGCGTTAGCGCCGATCCATTTCGCGCGATCGAACCTCGACGCGAACTGAGGCTCACCCAGCCGGCCCGCTATCGAGACTGCGAGCAAAACCAAACAACCGACAAACGCAACCGAGTTAACCAGCGTTGTTGGCGAGCCGCGCTTCTTTGCCACGTCCGCCAACCCGGCAAAAAACAACCCGGAGCAAATCACCGGCAAAGTAAAAGTCCACGAGTAAGACTCTCTTCCTCCTGTAGCCGCAGCGAGTGCGAGCGTCAAAACAGAACCGTACATCGCGACCAGCCAAACCAAACTGTCACGAACACGTGGTTCCAACCACGTCACGCCGAGACCCACAAGCGTGCCGCCGATGCTCACCAATGCCATCAAGCTTCGAGCCCAATAAAGGTTTGGTGCTTGCGCTCGAGCAGCTTTGAAGACCGCGCTGATTGGAAGCAGATGTTTGAACTCGATCAAATTGAACGCAAGGTAAGGTGCGACGATGGCGGACTGGAGTACGACACCCAAGAGCAAATGCTGAAGTGAGACCCTTGGGCAAGACGCCCGTGCCACCTGAAAAGCCAGGATTAGATCCAACGTGAAAACGTAGAGCGCGCTATCAAGACGCGCAAGTATCAAGGCGCCCGAAAGCAAACCGAGGACGGCCATATTCCCGAACGTGAATGACTTCTCAGCGCGCGCGATCACTACCAGCAGAGCAGTCAGAACCAAGGCCGCGAGCGCACTCTCCATTCCGTAAAAGGCGGCTGGAAGCAGCACCACGGCCGGCAGCAACAGCGCCACCCAACGATTCGACACCGAGTAACCCGCCGAAATGGATCGAAGAAGGAACAAAGCTGTACCGAGTAATAGAATGCACAGGACCATCACAACGCGGGCGCCAGCCTCGCGCGAGGCGTTCATGATCGGCGCAACTGGAATCAGGCAGACGAGCCATAACGGATGGTAGCCGTTCGTCCGATTGATGCCGTCAAAGGTCGAGCCCTGACCCATCCAAATGCGTCTACTGATTTCGAGATAGTAGAAACAATCGTCAGGCAAAAAATGGAGAAGCGTATTGCGGAAAGAGGCGAACGCAGCGACCAGCAATAAGAGAGCTACGATTGCTACTACGACTGCAGCTGCTAACCGGTCAAGCGGGGAATAATCGGACTTGTTGATACCGGTAAGAGGATTTTTCACTGGTAGGTCAGACGGACGTCTTGGTTTGATCGAATAACCTGGTGGCGCGAATTACGATCAGGCCCAACCAATACAAAGCGACTGCCGCGCAAATAAACAGCGAGTATTGAATCGCCATCACGTACCTGTGCTCGGTATGCAGGAATGATTGCGCACAAACGTAATAAAGCGGTATCGCCAAAAGAACGAGCAGGTAGCGGTCCTTTCCAGCTCGCCACATCAAGATCATTCCCAGAACCGCGAAGGGAAGCAGCCATGCGGTGATAAAGAATTTCTGCGTCAGGCTAACCAGCACTCGCACATATCCGGTCCAGGCGAATGAGCTTGGTCCCAGCCGAAAGAGTTCTATCTTCCCAATCTCCGCTACCGTGCGAACTGGCCGCTTACCTTCATTCGCCAGAACCAGGGTCACGTTGGTGGAGTCGCCACTAACAAAAGGAACCTCGATAAAGACGGTAGGTTGGTCGGTAACTGAAGACGTCTCCAACGGATGAAAGATGTTGGATGACGCCTGCAAGCTGGACGATTGAACGCTCGCAACCAAATTGCCCTCCACTAATTTAACCGGGAGTCTCAATACATAATCAGTTTTTCTTTCTAAGACTAACGGTGCGGAAAGAACGAGGGTTGACGATCGTTCGGAAGAAGCTTCAACGAGAACGTTGTCGCTGGATGCACCGGGAGTCAGCTTGATCATATCCGAGCTTGAACTGAACAGCTCGCGCGGACTTTTCGCCCAAACCGGAGTATCGAGGCCGCTCAGCGAATGACCTGGCGCTGGTTGACGCGACACGGGTCGCACTCTCTCAAGCTTGAACATCGACACCGAACGTCTCAACAAGACGGATGCGAACCACATTGGATGTTCGCGAATGACGGTCACGCCATTCGCAAAGCGTCGCTGATCGCGGTCGACTCCGTCTCCCCCAAAGAGAGAACCGGTATAATCAGGACGATTGTATTTGGCCGCTTCACTCGTGACGGTCTCGAGGTCGGTGCCAGGCAAGCCGAACCTTCGCTGCTTGTCGTAATCGCCAATCCCCACATTCAGCATCTGACCAGCGCCCAGCGAAAGTGGAATGAGCCGGTGAAACACGATCAGATTTCGAATCGTGATCGGAGCAATAACGATCAGGCTCGCCGCTGCCAGAGCTGCTGCGCCTTTGAGATTTCCGCGCCTCCAAAATGGCTTTTCGTGTGCTGGCGAAGCGGTCGAGTTTTTAACTACAGCGAAAACAACGACCGCGAGAAAAGGAGCCAGCAGCAAAGCGTTTGATCTCAGCCAGCACGACAGGCCAATGCAAACACCTGCGGCAATCAGCTTGAACAGGTTCGGTGACTTAACCGCTCGAATCAGGAAATACAACGCCAGCAGAATCGGAAGCGTTGCCAGCGAATCCGGAAGCAACAGCAAAGAATAGTAAGCAAGCTGCGGTGATAGCGCAGCCAATAACGCCGCGATAATCGCCGCCGCGCGGGGCAAGAACTGTCCAGCTACGAAAAACAAGAGCACCGCCGCCGCCGCGTCACAGACAACCTGAAACAAGCGCATCGAGCTGTCGGCTTCATCAAACCAACAAAACACGATCGCCATGATGATCGGATAGCCCGGTGGATAGGTGAGAATGTTTGCATCACCCGGCGGCGCCGGCCCGGTGATGAATCGCGTGAACTCGCCTTTGAGTAGAACCCGGGCATTATCCTGATGATGCTGAACCATCCCCGAAAAGACTCGTGAAAAGTTTGGGCGGTTGTCCTGCCAAAGCAGAAGTCTCGCCCCGATCGCGATCACGGCGATGACGACGCAAACGAGTATTGTGCTCCGCCGTCGATGCGGTTGGACGGCAGGCTCCAAATCTTTCGGTTCGGGCAGCAACCGTTTGAATGTTTGACTAGATAGAGACAAGCAGGTAGTTTCCACTGCAAAGGCGAACGGATCTATCAGCCGCCTAAAGATTTCCGAACGATTCCCCGGAGGGATTCCCCGGAGGAATTCTCAGGGCGGGCATGCTAACAAAATAGACTTTTGCCTGCACGCGGATCATTTCACGACAGCTATGAAACAGGTCATCCAGGACCTCGGAACTCACGAACTAAAAGTTGCCGATGTGCCGCCGCCGATAGCTCAGCGGGGACGCGTAATCGTGCGCGCGGCCGCCACGCTGATTAGCGCCGGCACGGAACGAATGACAGTCGAGATGGGTAACCGCAGCCTGCTGGGCAAAGCTCGGGAACGACCAGACCTCGTTCGCCAGGTAATTCAAAAAGCGCAACGCGAAGGAGTCCTGAATACTGTCAACGCGGTGCGCGCCAAGTTAAGCTCTCAAGTAGCGCTCGGCTACAGCGCCTCCGGAACTGTTATCGACGTCGGCGCGGATGTCACCGAATTTCGCGTTGGCGATCGAGTTGTTTGTGCAGGCGCCGGCTATGCATCTCACGCGGAAGTATTGTCTGTTCCCAAGAATCTTTGCGTGCGTTTGCCAGACAACGTCGATTTCGAAAGCGGAGCTTTCGCGACGCTCGGCGCGATCGCGTTGCAGGGCTTGCGGCTTGCTGCTCCGACGCTGGGCGAAGCTTTTGTAGTCATCGGGTTGGGACTGCTCGGTCAAATTTCGGTTCAGCTGCTGAAAGCGAACGGCTGTCGAGTTTTTGGAATCGATCTGGATTCCTCGAAGATAGCTTTGGCGCGTCAGTGGGGAGCAGACGATGGCTGCACTCCGGACGATGATGTTGAAAAGAAAGTATTGGAGTGGTCGCGTGGTCGAGGCGCCGATGCAGTGCTCATCACCGCGGCTACTTCATCTAACCAACCAGTGGAGCTGGCTGGCCAGATCTCTCGAGCAAAGGGAAGGGTAGTGGCCGTTGGTCTGGTGGGGATGGAAATACCTCGAGAGGCTTACTATCGGAAAGAGCTCTCCCTCAACATTTCAATGTCGTATGGACCGGGCCGCTATGATCCTGAATATGAGGAACGCGGTCACGACTACCCCTTCGCTTACGTTCGCTGGACCGAGGGTCGTAATCTCGAAGCCTTTGTGGACCTGATTGCTGCAGGTCGAATCAATGTCGAGTCTTTAGCTACACATCGTTTTCCAATCGATGAGGCAGAACGGGCCTATCAGTTGATAACCGGTGAAACTAAGGAGCCGCATCTCGGGATTCTCCTCACATATGATCAAGGCCACCAACTCGAAACTAAGATTGCTTTGCCGGGCGCGAAGACCCCGGCTTCGCAGAAGAGCGTCGTTGTTGGGTTAATCGGCGCCGGAAGTTACGCTAAGAAGTTTCTCCTGCCAAATCTAAAGTCAGCGGGCGCGCAGTTTCAGAGCGTGGCTACGGCATCGGGGATTTCTGCTCGCGACGTCGGCGAGAAATACGGCTTTCGATACTGCGTCTCAAGCCCGACTGAAGTTATCAGCGACTCCGAAGTGAACCTTGTAGTAATTGCCACTCGACACAACACGCACGCTGAGCTGGCTCGGCAGGCTTTGGAGCAGGGAAGAAATGTTTTCGTCGAGAAGCCGCTGGCGTTGAACCTCGAGGAACTGGAAGAACTTATCAACGCAGCATCTCAGTCTGGCGGAAAGTTGATGGTCGGGTTCAACCGCCGCTTCTCTCCGGCGGCGCGAGCTGCCAAAGATTTTTTCGCAGACATCGACGCGCCGCTGTCAATTAACTATCGTGTCAACGCTGGACGCATTCCCAAAGAACACTGGATTCAGGATCCTAAAGAAGGCGGCGGTCGCATCATTGGCGAGGTCTGTCACTTTGTTGACCTGATGCAGTTTCTAACCGGGAAACTTACGACGCGCGTCTACGCGGATGCAATCGCCGCAAACAATCACCAGATTTCAAACGAAGATTCCGTCTTCGTTACCTTGAGGTTTGCAGATGGCTCCAATGGCTCAATCGCTTATCTCGCGGAAGGCGATTCATCCCTGGAGAAGGAGCGCGTGGAGATCTTTGGTGGTGGAAAGAGTTTTGTTCTCGAAGATTTTCGAGCCGCTACTTTGCATGCGAACGGGCGCACTAAGCGCTTAAGGCTGGGTGGCCAGGATAAGGGGCAGACTGAAGAAATACGCGAGACTTGCCGGGTTGTTTTGGAAGGTGGAGCTGCACCGATAGCGCTCGAAGATTTGGCTGCTTCCGCGCGCGCCACTTTTGCTATCAAAGAATCTCTCCGCACCGGCCAGCCCATCGACGTTTAGCTTTGTCAGAACCCGGAGCGGTAGCGACGGGGCTAGGACGAAAGACCTTAGCCACAGATTTCGCAGATTACACTGATTGCTGCTTAATTGTTTTGGCATGACTAATATTTCATAAGACGCCTGCGCCTGGAAGAGGCTGGTTGCTGAAGCAAGTCCTACAATCAGTGTAATCTGCGAAATCTGTGGCTAAGGTCTTTCGTCCTGGCCGCCGCTGCCGCTCCGGGTTCTAACATTCTACAGTCGGACTTTTCGCCATCGTCTGCACATCTGCGCACTCAAAGGCCACAATAACAATATCGCAGTCAGCCAAACGATAACCCAATTATCGAACCAAATTGGAATTCGTCTCGGCGGCAAGTTGGAATCCGTAACGAGCAGGACCAGCTCGATCAACAAACACGACAGCAGGCTTACAGCCATGCCGATGAGGTGCGGGAAGAAACGCTGCTGAGTAAATCGCTCCCGTCGCTGATGAGCCTTCATCGCTGCAACGATCGAACCCAGCACAATCGCCAGCACGAGTACCAGCCCCAGCCCCGCAGCAACCAGAAAAGCCAGCACGCCGTCAAGATTCAGATTGATATCGCTCATCGGAGGACCTCAAAACAGTTAAGTTATCCTGCCTATTTGCAGTGCGGTGACCTGTCACCGCTTTCCCCGCGGCGGCTTGACGCTGCGTCGCGAGGTTGCTGCGACAGGTCGCAGCGGCAAAAGCGACGACAGGTCGTCGCACTCCAAAAGACGCCGTCCGGCTTTGACCTGATTATTCTCATCAGCTTTCCTTCATTTGTCAGGGAACTTCAAGCGTGTAGCGGAAGCGGCGCAGAAACCGCTTGGTGTTATCGTCCTCGATGTTCAACGCAAGAATCGTAAGCCCTTTGAACGATTCCATCCTTTGCAGCAAATAGCCGACTTCAAGGTTCGCATAGCGGTCATGTGCGTCCTTTACATGGCTGCGTTTTCCGAACAGCGCATCGGCTTCATCGAAGAAGAGGACTACTTCGGAAGCCTTTGCATTCGCGAATAGCTTGTTTAGGTTCTTCTCAGTCTCGCCGATGTACTTACTGACCACTGCGTCAAGATCTACGCGCTGCAGCTTGCGACCCGTGTCTTTCGCAAGTTGCTCGGCTAGTTTCAATTTATCTCCCTTGCCAGAGAGCACGACGGTGGTCGGGCTTGTTGTGCGGCTTCCATTGACTATCTGGGTTATGACTTCCTGCCGAGCGGCGGCGTTCAATTGTGGAGCTTCGGGCCGGCTGGTATGGAAGGCCACGACTTTCCAGCCGGTAGACTGGTTGACGAACGTCAACGTGTAATACGCATCGAAGGGATTGTGATTGACTTGTTGTCGCGGTGAGATTCCGCGCACCACCGCAGAGTCGCCATAAACATTTACAATCCGATCGCGGTCCTCGAGCTTGGCGTACCTCAATCGACCGGATTCGATTTCTTCAAGCAGTTGCTTGCGCGTTTGTTTCATGCCGGTTGAGTGCGTCCAGACAAAAGTTTCATCGGTCAAGGTCCCCATTAACGCGGCGTCCGCTTTTAGGAGTGCGCGTTGAAAAGAAGCTTCGGTTTGTAAGACGTCCTTTTCATCGTCAGCGGCTGGACGCGGGATTCTGGTTGCTTGCCAGGCGACTACCTGCCATTTGCCGGCGCGTTTGAGAAACGTCCCGGTGTTGAAAAAGTTAGCGACCTGCGCCGAGCTTTCTCGAGCAGTGGTGCCGACCAGGCGGAAAGCAACTATCGCAGTGTCGCCGTACTGTTGAATGCGGACGTCCTCTGCGGTGTAGGTGGTCGCGGGGTCGCCGGGTTTGGGGGCCGGCGCGGATCGAACATCCTGCATCACCTGCGACTTGTTACGTCTGCGCCCGCCGGAACCGGTGTAGACGAGCTCGTCTGCCCAGAAACGATCATGGATAGACGCATCGTTGTGCGAGGCCCCGGCGAGGAACTCGTTGAGTAGTCGCGTCAGCTCAGCCGAGTCATTCGCAGCCTGTGCGTGAACACCAAGCATTGACATCAACACAACAAAGACAGCGGAGAAAACTTGTTTCATGGCGTCCTCCAGGGGAGTAATCAAGCGACCGTGCGAAACAGGTGTTTAGAGTTCAAGCTTAGGCTGCGTGGCAACGAGAGCACACAATCTAAAGATTGAACTCTGAGCGCCTGTCGGGATCATTCTTTTACGACAAAGAACAAAGAACTAAGACCCCAGTACTTTGGTGGCAGCTTCGGCTGAAGAAAGCACCGGGATGACTTCAAAATCCGCCAGATCACTCCAATTGGAAATCCATTCGTCGATGAGGCTGCGATCGTCGGTTTCCATCAACTGAAAGCAACGATCGAGCTTTTCATCAACCCAACTGGAAACGTAGTGCAAGCCTTCGGGCGCCAGTCGACCTCGCTCTTCAAATCTTTGATAGACGGGCTTGGGATCGTGATTCTTGAAATGCTCGACGATCATGAAGAGCACGCGGTTGGTCCTCCTCTGAAAAATAGCCGCCAGAGAATATCGCAGCTGTACTGCAGGCTGCCAGCCTGCAGATTCGTGATAAGAGATTGCCTTGGTTAAACCAGGGACTTTTTCCAGCGGTCAGCCGTGCTAATCGACCGTATCGACAGGCTGGCAGCCTGTCGTACAAAAAACTTTCGCCGGGTTGTCGATTTGGCGGTTTGCCGTTCGACGTGTATGTAGAGAGCAGAAAAAACAGCTCTAATAAACAATAAGGAGATAAGTTCAATGCGAGTAATGGTGGTGATAAAAGCTACGGAAGAGTCAGAAGCCGGCGTGATGCCGAGCGAACAATTGCTGACTGAAATGATGAAATTCAACGAAGAATTGGTGAAGGCGGGCGTGATGCTGGCCGGCGAGGGTCTGCACCCAAGCTCAAAAGGCAAACGCGTTCGGTTTTCCGGGAATAGCCGCACGGTGATCGATGGTCCATTCGCTGAGACCAAGGAGTTGATTGCCGGATTCTGGCTCTGGCAAGTCAAATCGATGGAAGAAGCGGTCGAGTGGCTCAAACGCTGTCCCAATCCACATGACCAGGAAGCCGACGTTGAGATCAGGCCCGTATTCGAGGCCGACGACTTTGGCGCTGAACTCACGCCCGAACTCCGCGAGCAGGAAGACCGCTTGCGCGCGAAGATCGAAGATCAAGCCAAATAAGATCCAGCCGCGGATGAACGCGGATAAGTGCGGATCAAGAAAGAAGTGACGGAACTTTTGAGTTACTTAGCTATTCTGTAATTCCTAATCCGCGTTCGTTCGCGTTTATCCGCGGCTAAATTTCCGTACTTGCCAACGCCGGAACTTGATGTTGTGATCGACGGCTGTGGAAG
>Ga0134125_10002284_pt1 | contig 22814 bp, 18 predicted proteins | sample KB31751_FD_96464 | JGI IMG/M metagenome (GOLD analysis project Ga0134125, IMG submission 96464) | Terrestrial soil microbial communities with excess Nitrogen fertilizer from Kellogg Biological Station, Michigan, USA - KB3-175-1 | ecosystem: Environmental > Terrestrial > Soil > Unclassified ... | reverse complement strand
TGGTTCGCGCTGGGCGATCTGATGGTGCCGCGACGCGAGCGCTTCCAGCGCGTGTACGACCTCGCCGAGCGGGTGCTGGCGCGACTCGATCCGCCGCTTGATCCGTCCACCGAGACGGCTGCGCCGCTGACTGTGCGCCAGCGTTTCATCGCCGATACCGTGCGCGCGCTGGGGATCACCACTGCCGCCTGGATCGCCGACTACCATCGCCTGAAACCGGCGGTCAGCGAACAGGAACTGGCGCCGCTGCTGGAAAGCGGCGAACTCCTGGCGCAGCCGGTGCAAGGCTGGAAAACACCCGGTTACGTCCATCGCGATCACGCCGACGCGCTGGACAAGGCGCGACAGGGCCGGCTGCGCGCCACCCACACCGCGCTGCTTTCGCCGTTCGATCCGCTGATATGGGATCGCGCACGGGCAAGCGCGATGTTCGATTTCGACTACACGCTGGAATGCTACGTGCCCGCGGCGACGCGCCGCTACGGCTACTACGTGCTGCCCATCCTGCATCGCGGCCAGTTGATCGGCCGGCTCGACGCCAAGGCTCATCGCGCTGATGGCATATTCGAGATCAAGGCGCTATTCCTTCAACCGAATACCGCGCCGTCGGCGCGGCTGGTACAGGCGCTGGCCGATACGATCCTCCACACGGCGCGCTGGCATGGCACGCCGCAGGTGCGCCTGGAGCATTGCGAGCCCGCCGCCCTGGCTTCCAGGTTGCGGGCTCGCTGGCGCGACGGGTGATCGCCACCGTGTGCCCCGTCTGCGGGGCACGGATTTCAGGGCGTGGTGCTGGCCGGGGCTGGGCTGACCTCGCAGGACTTGCCGTGCAATGCGGTGCGCAACTGGGTCGCCAGCGAATTGCAGCGGGCGGCCAGTTGCGGGCGGATGTCCGGGTTCTGGGAGTCGCGCAACAGGCTGGTGCGCATCGCCTCGTAGCGGTCCTGCAACTGGCCCGGTGCGAAGATTTCGGCGGCACGGTGGCAGCCGATATAGCTGGCAAGGTAGTCGTCGCAGGCGGGAATGCCGGTGCGGTCCGGCAAATTGGCGGTCGAGGTGTCGGCACTGCGGCGGGCTCCTTCGCCGGTGGTGGACGCGGTGGACGCGGTGGAAGCGGCGGCCTCCCGTCGGTTGTCGGAGCGGGTAGTGGGGTTGACGTCCCGAACGGTGGTGGTGCTCGTCGTGCGGGTGGTCGGAGCCGCCTTGTGGGTGGCGCAACCGGTCAACAGCAGGCCAGCGAGCAGGGCGGTGGTCAATCCCGAACAGGTCGCAAACGGGCGTGCTGGAATGATCATCGGGGCTTCTCCTTGGGCGATCGAAGGCGGCGGGTGATTAAACCCTGCCGGAGCTGGTACTGAGGCACAGTAGACAGCAACAAGTAAAGAAAACCTGAAAAGCCGACCCGCCGCGGGAACGGGTGCGGAGCGTTACGCCACGGCCGGCATTCCACTGCCCGGGTTTGTCCATTGGCCGTGAATCGAGGCCGCTTTCATGGGGCCGGCGGCCGGCGCCGCCGTATTCTGGGCACGGCCGGATTGCCCGTGGTCGGCACTGATTTTTCACGGCTCGTGGGCCGGTTGCCAAACCCTGTTTAGGCTGCTACTTGCGCCCGAAAAATCCGTTATGCTTGCCCGACTGCGTTTGCTTGGCTACGTGCGTGCCGGTATGGATTGCATAATCCGCATCGTTTCACCCGACCCTGCATGCTCAGTAAGCGTCGGCCTGTGGGGCCGGTTTGTCTCAGCGTCAGGATTGGATCGGAGTGAGCTATGTCGGATCGTGAAGTAGGTACAGTCAAGTGGTTTAACGATGCCAAGGGTTTTGGTTTTATCAGCCGTGAGGCAGGCCCGGACGTGTTTGTGCATTTCCGCGCCATCACCGGCTCGGGTTTCAAGAGCTTGCAGGAAGGCCAGAAGGTGAGTTTCAAGGTCGTCACCGGCCAGAAAGGCCTGCAGGCCGAAGACGTCACGGCGGTCTGATCCGCGATACCCCATTAGAGGAGGCCGGTGCGAACCGGCCTCTTTTTTTATGCCCGAATTATCGGGCACTGGAGGCGCTTTCACGCCATTGCCTGGTTGCGATGCGCGAACTCCGCTAGCGTGTGGGGATGACCGATCCCGTTTCCGACGGTGCCAACGCGCCATCGATCCTGCCCATGGCCAGCGGTGATGGCGCGCGTTTCGACCTGCTGTACCTGCGTCGCCACGGCCCGGTGCGCCAGTTGCTGTACTGGTTGCCGGCGATGGGCGTACCGGCGCGGCAGTACCTGCCGCTGGCCCAGGCATTGGCCGAACACGGCGTGACGGTGGTGCTGCACGAATGGCGCGGCATCGGTTCCAGCGACCGGCGCGCAGGCCGTCATTGCAATTGGGGTTACCGCGAGTTGCTGGAGTACGACCTGCCGGCGGCGCTGGCCGAGATACGCACCCGTTGGCCGCAGGCCACGTACCGGTTGGGCGGACACAGCCTCGGTGGGCAATTGGCCACGCTGTACGCGGCGTTGCACCCTGCTGCGTACGCGGGCCTGGTGCTGGTGGCCAGCGGCGCGCCGTACTGGCGACGTTTTCGGCACGGTTGGCTGATCGGTCTGGCCTATGGGGTGGCGCCGTGGCTGGCGGCCGCGGTCGGGCATTTGCCTGGGCGGCGGATCGGTTTCGGTGGCAACGAGGCGCGCGGCGTGATTGCCGATTGGGCGCGTTCCGGTCGCACCGGCTGTTATGCGGCCCGTGGCATGGCGCCGGATCTCGAACAACGCCTGGCTTCGCTGCGCCAGCCGGTGCTGGCGCTGCGCCTGCGTGACGACTGGCTGGGGCCGCTGTCCTCGCTGGATTTCCTGCTGGGCAAGATGCCGCTGGCCCACGCAGACATCGAAGTGATCGCGCCGCAGGATCTGGACGGCGCCCCCGCCGACCATTTCCGCTGGATGAAAACGCCGGCGTCGGTCGCGGGCCGCATCGCCTCGTGGGTCGCTGCCCAGGATGCTGCAGCCACCATATCGGGCCCGCGGTCCCCTTGATGACGGCGGTAGGCGCCGGCATCTCTGCCCCTCGTCTCCAAACCCGGTGCGTCCGATGAATCTGTTCGACCCGTTGACCCAACGCAGCCTCACCTTGCGCAACCGGCTGGTGATTTCGCCGATGTGCCAGTACTCGGCCACCGACGGCTTGCCCGACGATTGGCACCTGGTGCATCTGGGCAGTCGTGCGGTGGGCGGCGCGGCGGCGGTGATTGCCGAAGCCACGGCGGTGTCGGCGCAGGGGCGCATTTCCCCGGGCGACACCGGCCTGTGGAACGACGCGCAACAGGAAGCCTGGCGGCCGATCGCAGGTTTCATCAAGGCGCATGGTGCCGTCGCCGGGGTGCAACTGGCGCACGCCGGGCGCAAGGCCAGCGCCCAGCGGCCGTGGGAGGGCGGTGGCCCGCTGCCGATGGGGCAGGGTGACTGGCCGACCGTGGCGCCCTCGGTCTTGCCCTTCGACGCTGACTGGCCGGCGCCGCACGCGCTGGACATCGCTGGTATCCGCGCCTTGATCGACGATTTCCGCACGGCTGCCCGGCGTGCGCTGGCGGCGGGTTTCGAACTGATCGAGCTGCATGCCGCGCACGGCTATCTGCTGCATCAATTCCTGTCGCCGCTGAGCAACCTGCGCACCGACGACTACGGCGGCAGCTTCGACAACCGCAGCCGGCTGGTGCGCGAAGTCATTACCGCCGTGCGCGAGGTATGGCCGTCCAGACTTCCGTTATGGCTGCGTGTTTCGGCTACCGACTGGGCACCGGTCGATGGTCCCCGCGGCTGGGATATCGAGCAGAGTGTGGCACTGGCGCAGCAGGTGAAAGCGCTGGGCGTGGATCTGATCGACGTTTCCAGCGGCGGCCTGCTGCCGCATGTGAAGGTCCCGCTGCAGCCCGGCTATCAGGTGCCGTTCGCGGCCCGCATTCGCGCCGAGTCGGGCATGGCCGCCGGCGCGGTGGGCCTGATCACCACCGCCCAACAGGCCGCGCAGATCGTCGCCAGCGGCGAGGCGGACGTGGTGTTGATGGCGCGCGAAAGCCTCCGCGATCCTTATTTCCCCCTGCGTGCCGCGCAGGAACTTGGCGTGCAGATTGACGTGCCATTGCAGTACCAGCGAGCCTGGTGACCCCGGCTTTTGTAGGAGCGACTTCAGTCGCGATGCTTCTGCTCCGGGGCTTCAAAGCAAGAGCGTCGCGACTGAAGTCGCTCCTGCAGGAACCGCTCTTGTTGTTCAGCGGTACTGCTGGTGACAGCTCTTGCAGGTTTCGCCGACCGGCTGGATGGCCGCGGCCAAGGCTTCGCACGTGGCGGGTGCGGCCTGCACGGGTTGCTGCAGCCGGGTCTGCAGCTGGGTGGCGTCGTCGGTGAAGGTCTTTTCGTCGATGCCGAACACCGGCACGATGTCGCTGGCAGTGGACTGCAGTCGTTCCAGGTGATGCAGCGTGGCTGGCGCGTTGCATTGCTTCGTCTTCAACGCCTGTTTCAATTCGCCGATGTGGTAACCCATCGTATCCATCACCGCCTTGGGCATCGGATTGCGGGCGGCCAGCGTGTTCATCACGTTGACGGTGCCGATCACGCCAATCACCAGTCCCAGCAAGATCATCAGGGCAACACGCATCGACAGATTCCTCGAATGATGGACGACAACTGGCAGAGTAACCCGCCGCGTGCATCGCCGGCCACGTCGACGCGATAAAATACGCGCTGCATCGTCACCGGTCGTCACCGTGAACCACACCTGCGAATTCCATCATTCCGGCGCCTGCGCATGAGCGCGCCGTCCTTTCCCGCCGAACGTTTCGCTGGCGTCGAGCGCCTGTACGGCAGCGGCAGTGTCGAGCGTTTTTCCAAGGCGCACGTGTGCGTGATCGGTGTGGGCGGCGTGGGGTCGTGGGCCGCGGAGGCGCTGGCGCGCAGCGGCGTGGGCCGGCTTACGCTGATCGATGCGGACGAAGTCTGCGTATCCAACACCAACCGCCAGCTGCATGCGCTGGACGGCGAGTTCGGCAAGCCCAAGGTCGGCGTGATCGCGGCGCGCGCGCATGCCATCAATCCCGCGATAAGGCTGGAGGCGATCGAGCGTTTTCTCACCCCATCCACGCTGGACGAGTTGCTCGACCGCGGCTACGACGTGGTGCTGGATGCCTGCGACGCGTTTCGCGTAAAGCTTGAGACCATCGCCTGGTGCCGTCGCCGCAAGCTGCCGATCGTCAGCGTGGGCTCGGCCGGCGGCCGTACCGACGCCACCCAGATCCGCGTGCGCGACCTGTCGCGCACCGAGCACGACGCGATGTTCAGCCTGATCCGCAAGAAGCTGCGCACGGACTTCAATTTCCCCCGCAACCCGGATCGCTACTTCGGTGTTTCGGCCGTCTATTCGCTGCAGAACGTGCAATACCCGCAGCCGGACGGCAGCGTGTGCGGCACGCGTCCGCCCGGGGGGGACGCGATGAACCTGGCGTGCGGTGGCGGCCTGGGCGCGGCGACGCATGTCACCGGTACGTTCGCGTTTGCGGCGGTGGGGAAGGTGTTGGAGAAGCTGCTGGAAGGAAAATCGGGGTGACGCTCGATGCCGATGGGTGGCGCGGACTACCTCCTCTCCCCTGTGGTGAGAGGATTGAGGAGAGGGGCGGGTGTTTGCGGGGACGCTGATCGGCGAGGCTTTTCGGCGTCGTGGTGCGCTTTGTTGCTGCTTCCCCGCGGCGTGTCCCCCACTCCCTGCCCTCTCCCCGCAGGGGAGAGGGGGTTACGGATTCTTTCGGCGCCGAGGCGCGGCTTCTTTTGGGAACTGAGGCAAGCAGGCATCCATGCGGCGCTGCCCGTTCGGCATCCATGCCTCACCTGGTAAAACCCGCGCAATGAAACTGCCACTGGCAGTTTCATTGCGCGGGTTTTACCAACCCATGTAGTGCCCGCCGTTGATGGCCAGGTTGGCGCCGGTGATCCAGCTGGTTTCCTCGCCGGTCAGGAAGGCGACGGCGTGGGCGATTTCCTCGGGCTTGCCGAGGCGGCCCACCGGGATCTGCGCCACGATCTTGGCGCGCACCTCTTCGGGCACGGCCATCACCATGTCGGTACCCACGTAGCCGGGCGACACGGTGTTGACGGTGATGCCGAACTTCGCGTTTTCCTGCGCCAGCGAGATGGTGAAGCCGTGCATGCCGGCCTTGGCGGCGGCGTAGTTGGCCTGGCCGTACTGGCCTTTCTGGCCGTTGATGGAACTGATCTGCACGATGCGGCCCCACTTGCGCGCGCGCATCCCTTCAATCACCGGACGGGTGACGTTGAAGCAGGCGTTCAAGTTCGTGCTCACCACATCCATCCACTGCTGGTAGTTCATCTTGTGGAAGGTGGAGTCGCGTGTAATGCCTGCGTTGTTGACCAGGATTTCCACCGGGCCGCACTGCGCCTCAATGGCGGCGACCATCGCTTCGCAGGCTTGGGGATCGCTGACGTCGCCGGGCACCATGGTCACCTCGATGCCTTCGGCGGCCATCGCCTGGCGCCAGGTTTCGGCTTTGGCTGCATCACGGTAATTGGTGACCACGCGATGACCCTGCCCGGCGAGGTAGCGGATGATCGCGCTGCCGATGCCGCCGGTGCCACCTGTAACCAATGCCGTGCGTTGCGTCATTTCCTTCTCCTGTTGGCGTGCGCGATCGACGATGGCCGGACTGGCGCGTCGATGCGTCCACTCTCCGCGATGCCACAGTCATTCGCAACTATTTTCTATATTCATTTAGCCGTCCAGCCACGGTTGTGGCGGGACAGGCGATCGGGATCGAAGCGGTCCAGCATTTTTGCCAGCGCCTCCTGAACGGTGTCTGCTTGCCTTGTCGGCGGCAACGCCAGGAAGTCGGCGGCGCCGCGCAGTGCAGGCAGCGGGTTGTGCGCATCCACCGGCAGCGCCTGCGCGGATTTGGACAGCTTGCGGCCGTCCGTATCCAGCACCAACGGCAAGTGACGATAGCCGGGCGTGGGCAAGCCCAGGCAGCGTTGCAGCCAGATCTGCCGCGGCGTGGAATCGAGCAGGTCGTGGCCACGCACGACCTCGGTGATCTGCTGGTCGGCATCGTCCACCACGCAGGCAAGGTGGTACGCGTAGATGCCATCGGCGCGCCGTATCACGAAATCGCCCACTTGCCGGCGCAGGTTCTGACCCTGTGGCCCTTGCAACGCGTCGTGGAAATGGATGTCCCCGTCGGGTACGCGCAGGCGCCAGGCAGGCTCACCGCCGTCGTCGCGCGAGGTTGCGCAACGCCCGTCACGATGGATGCCGCCGGTCGGCTCCAGCACACGGCGGCTGCACCAGCAGGGAAACACCGCGCCGCTGGCACGCAGTGTTTCGAACGCGACATCGTAGGCGGCCAGCCGCTGCGACTGGAACAGCGGCGGCCCATCGGCCAGCAAGCCGAACGCGTGCAGCGTGTCGAGAATGCCCGTTGCCGCGCCGGGCACTTCGCGCGGGGTGTCGGTATCCTCGATCCGCACCAGCCAATCACCACCAGCGTGGCGCGCGCAGAGCCAGCTGGCCAGTGCAGCAACCAGCGAACCAAAATGCAGGGGGCCGGTGGGCGAAGGGGCGAATCGGCCGCGATAGCTCATAGACACAGTTTATCGCCGCCGCGGCCTCATGCGCGCCTTGAAACCGGGCGCACCTGCCCCGATTTCCCCATCCCTGTCCGCCGTACACCGCCGGCCTTTTCGGTGCCCCCGCGGCGGCAATCAAACATGTCCATGTCCTACTGGAGTTGAGCCTGCAATGAACGCACCCGCCACCGAAACCCGCAAGTTCGAAGCCGAAGTTGCCCAGGTCCTGCACCTGGTCACGCATTCGCTTTACTCGCACAAGGAAATCTTCCTGCGCGAGCTGGTTTCCAACGCCTCCGACGCCTGCGACAAGCTGCGTTTCGAGTCGATCGCCAACCCCGAATTGTCGGCCGGCGACAGCGAGCTGCATATCGATGTGAGCTGGGGTCCGCAGGCGCGCACCGTCACCGTGCGCGACAACGGCATCGGCATGAACCGCGACGAGATCGTGGCCAATATCGGCACCATCGCCAGCTCCGGCACGCGCCGTTTCCTGGAAGCGATGTCCGGCGAGCAGAAGGCCGACGCGCGGCTGATCGGCCAGTTCGGCGTGGGCTTCTATTCCGCCTTCGTGGTGGCCGACAAGGTCACCGTGCTCAGCCGCCGCGCCGATGTGCCGGCAGGCGAGGGTGTGAAGTGGGAGAGCGACGGCAAGGGCGAATACTCGCTGGAGCAAGTGGAACTGCCCGAGCGTGGCACCTCGGTGATCCTGCATCTGAAGGCCGATGAGGACGAGTTCCTGAAGCGCTGGCAGCTGCGCTCGCTGATCACGCGCTACTCCGACCACGTGGCCTTTCCGATCCGCATGCCGGTAGAGAAGGACGACAAGCCCACCGACGAGTGGGAAACCATCAATGCCGCGTCCGCGCTGTGGACCAAGCCCAAGTCCGAAATCAGCGACGAGGATTACCAGAGCTTCTACAAATCCCTCGGCCACGATTTCAACGACGCACTGGCCTGGACGCACAACCGCGTCGAGGGCAGCCAGAGCTTCACCACCTTGCTTTACCTGCCGTCGCAACCGCCGTTCGACCTGATGATGGGCGGCCGCGACGAACGCAAGGGATTGAAGCTGTACATCAAGCGCGTTTTCATCATGGACGCCGCCGAAGAGCTGCTGCCGAACTACCTGAGGTTCGTGCGCGGCGTGGTCGATGCCGACGACCTGCCGCTCAACGTCAGCCGCGAAATCCTGCAGCACAACCGCCAGCTCGACCGCATCAAGGCCGCCTGCGTGAAGCGCGTGCTCGACCTCATCGAGAAGCTGGCGAAGGACGAACCGGAAAAATTCGCCACCTTCTACAAGGCTTTCGGCAACACGCTCAAGGAAGGCATCAGCGAAGACGCCAACAATCGCGAGCGCATCGCCAAGCTGCTGCGTTTCGCCTCCACCAAGGGCGAGGGCGCCGCGCAGAACGTGTCGCTGGACGACTACATCGGCCGCATGGCGATCGGCCAGGACGCCATCTGGTACATCACCGCCGACAGCTACAAAGCCGCCGCCGGCAGCCCGCAGCTGGAAGCGTTCAAGGCCAAGGACATCGAAGTGCTGCTGATGTCCGACCGCATCGACGAATGGATGATCGGCAGCCTCAGCGAGTACGAAGGGAAGAAGCTGAAGAGCGTGGCCAAGGGCGACGTGCCGCTGGACGAGGCCGACAAGAAAAAACAGGAAGAGGCGACCAAGGAAGCCGAGCCGCTGCTGAAAAAGTTGAAGGAGCTGCTGGGTGATCGCGTCGGCGATGTGAAAGTCTCCGCCCGTCTCACCGACTCGCCCTCCTGCCTTGCCTTGAGTGATTACGAAATGGCTCCGCATCTGGCCCGCCTGCTGCGCGAAGCCGGGCAGGAGATGCCGGAATCCAAACCGACGCTGGAGATCAATCCGCAGCACGCGTTGGTCAAGCGGGTCGAGACGGAGGGCGACGAGGCCAAGGCGAAAGACCTGGCCACCTTGCTGCTGGAGCAGGCGGAGATTTCCGCCGGCGCGCAGTTGCCTGACCCGGCGGCGTTTGTGCAGCGGATGAATCGGGTGTTGCTGGGCTAGCACCGTCCTGCGTGGCCGATACGAAAAGCCCGCCTTTTCCGGCGGGCTTTTTCTCACCCTTTGCGAGCGCTGTTCTGGCCGCTTTATCGGCCAGGGCGGGATGCCGCCGGTGGCTGCGAGGCGTTGCGGATCGGGGGCGGCAACTGGCGAACAGGAATGGGTTGGGGACGGAAACCGGCTCGATAATGGTTGAACTCGAAGAGCCTGCGATTCACCCGATAGTCCCGGTTGGCCAACGCCAAACGGTGCCCGTCGATGTGCACCCAGTACCAGGAACCCATGGGCACCGGCTTGGTGGAGATGTAGGCGAAATTGGCATCGTAGTCGCCTTCGGCGCGGGGCGAGGCCTGCAAGGCCACGTTGATGATGACCTGGCTGGCGATCGGGTGGCCGTGGCGATCTGTAGCCGGCTTGCTGACCATTTCGGCCAGGTTCTTCCTCAACAGGCGGTCGAGTTGCGGCGAGAGCCTTGTGGGAGGCGAGGCGTCGGTGACCCTACCGAACGCATCCACCTGCACCAGTACGGGCATTATTCCGGTAGGGAACTCGTTGAGGGATTTCGTGGAGGCCATGGCAGTACTGCCGGTAGCCAACAGGGCAAAAAGCGCGAGCGGGAGTAACGGTTTCATGGACCCTCCGAGAGCCGGGTGTTGCCATGAACATGGGGACGGTGCATCCCGGCTGCTGTGGCCACTCTCCTCCCGGACAGCCGCTTCGTCAATGGAGGTGCCGGTCGCTGCGGCGCGTTCTCGGCTTTCGGACAACGTTCCTGCTGACATGCCGTTGTCAGCAGTGCCGCGTCACGCTTCGCGTCACTTCCCCTGCTGAGCACCGCCATGTCCGATTCCAGCCTCACCTTGTACGTTACCCGTGCCGCCTTTGATTTGCCGGACACCAGCCCCTTCGTGATCAAGACCGAGGTGCAGCTGAAAATGGCCGGGCTGGCTTACGAGCGGGTGCCGATGATTCCGCCGCAGGCGCCATTGGGGAAGTTGCCCTTCATCGACGATCACGGCGAAGTGGTGTGCGATTCCACCTTCATTCGCACCCATCTCGAACGCAAATACGGGGTCGATCTGGATGCAGGCCTGGATGCGCGCCAGCGAGCGCAGGCGTGGGCGATCGAGCGAATGCTTGAGGATCATCTCTATTTCGCGATGGTCTGGTTTCGCTGGATCGATCCCGAGAATTTCGCCAAGGGGCCGGCCCGGTTCGCCGACAGCGTGCCCGAGCCGCAGCGCGCGCAACGACGGGAGCAGATGCAGGCGGGCAAGCGCGCCGAACTGCACGCACATGGTATCGGCCGGCACAGCCCGGAAGGGATTGCCGCGCTCGGCGTGCGTTCGATCGATGCCCTGGCAGCCTTGCTGGGAGAGCAGCCTTATTTCATGGGCGTCTCGGCCTGCGGTGTGGACGCCACTGCACTGGGCGTGCTGGCTGGCGTACTCACGCCGTTCTTCGATACGCCACTGCAGCGGGCGGCCGCAGCCCACCCGAATCTGGGGGAATACGTCGCGCGGATGATGCACAGCTATTACCCGGCGCACGTCTGGCCCGTGCGGGGAACCCGATAGCGTTTGCCGCCAGCCGGCAAGTGCACGACTGCGGCGGCGTCACCACCTTCAAGCGGCCCTCCGCCGCCCGTAGGGACGCACGCATGCCGTATCTCTAGAGTGGACGGCTTTACGGCTGGACGGCGGCATGGCGCGCGGGGAATCACTCGCGCGGAGCTACCGGGCGGCCGACGTTCCGCCACGCCTATTCATGATAGAAAACTATCATTGACTTTCAAATGATAACAAGATAACACTGCACCCGTGGATGTCCTTCAACGACCATCACGGGGAGTACGTCATGGAATTGCATCATCCGTATCGCAGCCGGCGTATCAGTATTGCCGTGGCGTTGGCGCTCTTGATGCCGGTAGCCGCGTGGGGGCAGCCGCTGGCGGGGAATGAGGCGGGCATCGGCGCAGGCGCGGAGCAGGGGGAGCCGGAAGCGGCACCGTCTGTTGGACAGGCTCCCGCGGACTCAGGCGAGACATCGACGACCAATCTGGGCACGGTGATGGTCACCGCCAACAAGCGCAGCGAACGCCTGCAGGAGGTGCCGATGGCGGTGTCGGCGGTGTCCGGCAACGATCTTCAGCGCCAGAGCGCGCAGAGTTTTTCCGACTACGCTAGCCAGGTGCCGGGTCTCAACGTCGTGTCGCAAGGGCCGGGCCAGACCCAGCTCACGCTGCGCGGCGTCACCTCGGGCGCCAACACGCCGAATGCCACCGTCGGCACCTATATCGACGACACGCCCTATGGCTCCAGCACCGTCTATTCCGCGGGCAGCGTGTTGACGCCGGATATCGACCCGGATGATCTGGAGCGCATCGAAGTGCTGCGCGGCCCGCAGGGCACGCTCTACGGCTCGAACACCCTGGGCGGTCTGCTGAAATTCGTCACGGTGAAGCCGGACAGCACGGCCGTTGCCGGCCGCATTTCGGTGGGCGGCAGCAGCGTGTCGGGCGGCGAAGGCGGCATGGATTCGCACGCGATGTTCAACGTGCCGCTGATCAAGGACGCGTTGGCGCTGCGCGTGAATGCGTACGCGCGCCACGATCCGGGCTATATCGACAACGTCGCCACCGGCCAGAAGGACGTCAACGATGCCGAGGTGCGCGGCGGCCGTGCGCAACTGATGTGGACGCCGTCGGAGGCTTTCTCGTTGCGCCTGTCGGCGCTGGCGCAAAACCTCCATGGCAATGCGCTGGCCAACGGTGGCGTCGATGTGGATCCGCTGACGCTGAAACCGATCTATGGCGACCTGAAACAAAGCCGCGCGCCCGGCACCGGCAATTTCGGCGTGCGCTATCGCCTGTACGACGCCAGCGTCAATGCGGATTTCGGCTGGAGCCAGTTCGTTTCGGTGAGCAGTTACAGCACGCTGGATCGCCAGGCCAACCCCGACGCGACCATCGCCTATGGCCCGATCGTGAACCCCGCGCTCGGGCTGGACAACGGTGGTTATTCGATCAACGGCCCGATCACCCTGGGCAAGTTCACCCAGGAGCTGCGCCTGCAGTCGCGCGCGGATCAGGTGCTGGAATGGCGCGCCGGCGTGTTCTATACCCGCGAGCACACCACCAACCAGCAGGACGTCCTGAGTTTCGACGCCACCACCGGCGAGCCGATCGCGCTGCCGTTCACGCTGGGGCACATCGCGGTAGGGCCGGCGACGTTCACCGAGTGGGCCGGCTATGGTGACATCACCTGGCACGCCACGTCGCAGTTCAGCCTGCTGCTTGGCGCCCGCTATACGCATGACAGGACCACCTTCAACCAGAGCGGCACCGGCATCTTGGTCGGCGACAGCGACTTCACCATCAAGGGTTCGGACAGCCCCACCACCTTCCTGCTCAACCCCAGCTTCAAGTTCAGCGACGACCTGATGGCGTACGTGCGCATCGCCTCGGGCTACCGGCCGGGTGGTCCCAATGTGGGTGTACCGCCGGGCCTGGGCGCGCCGGTGACCTTTGGTCCGGACAAGCTGGTGAGCTACGAACTGGGCCTGAAGTCGACCATGCTCGACAAGCGCATGGTGCTGGACGTGGCCGCCTTCTACATCGACTGGGACAAGATCCAGCTGACCTCCTTCGCCGGCGGTTTCAGTTTCCTGGGCAACGGCGGCAAGGCCCGCAGCCAGGGCGTGGAGGCCAATTGGCAATACGCCGCGGCGCCAGGCCTGATGCTCTCGGCCAACGCTACCTGGACCGATGCGGAACTGACCGCCGACACGCCGCCGGGCCTGTACGGCTACAAGGGCGACGCTCTGCCGTGGGTGCCGAAATGGAACGCCCATGTCGGCATCGACTACGACTTCCCGCTGGCCGGTGCGTGGTCGGGCTTCGTCGGCGGCAGCTACAGCCATGTCGGCGAACGCAAGACCGATTTCCAGGCTGTGCCCGGCCCGCGCTTCGACGCGCCCGGCTACAACGGCGTCGACTTGCGCGCAGGCGTGAACATCAACAACTGGACCCTCAAGGCCTACGTCAAGAACCTCACCGACGATCGCGGCATCAGTTCGATGGCGTCGGAAACCATCGATCCGCTTGGCAGCCCGTTCGGCGTGGTCTACGTGACGCCGCGCACCGTCGGCGTGTCGGCCAGCGTCAGTTTCTGAGCTTGTCCCGTCATCGCCATCTTTCTGGAGTGTGTCCATGAATCGTTATGCGAAGCTCGCCGTGGCGTTGGCTCTCTGCCTGTGCATCGGCCTGGCCACCGCGCAGGTGCCGCCGTCGCCGGCAGTTCCGGCGCCCGCCGGCTCGACCGTGTTGCCAACCCCGGCCAAGGTGACGGCCGCCAGCGCCGTGGCCACCGCGTCCGATGGTGATGCTCACGCGCTGACCGAAGCGGATCTCACCACCTTCTTCGACGGCATGGTGCCCTACGCGCTCAAGCGGGGCGACGTGGCCGGTGGCGTCATCAGCGTGGTGAAGGACGGCAAGCTGCTGTTCGCCCGCGGCTACGGTTATGCCGATCTGAAAACGCGCAAGGCGCCATCACCGGAAACCACGCTGTTCCGCCCCGGGTCCACGTCCAAGCTGTTCACCTGGACCGCGGTGATGCAGCAGGTGGAGCAGGGCAAGCTGGATCTGGATACGGACGTCAACACGTACCTCGACTTCAAGATCCCCGCGCGCGACGGCAAGCCGATCACGCTGCGCCAGATCATGACCCACACTGCGGGTTTCGAGGACACCGCCCGCGGCCTGCTGCCGGCGACCACCGACGAGGTGGACCTGGAGAACTACCTGAAGACCCACATCCCCGCGCGGATCTATCCGCCGGGCCAGATCGTGGCGTATTCCAACTACGGTTGCGGCCTGGCCGGCTACATCGTGCAGCGGGTGTCGGGCGAGCCGTTCGCGGATTACATCAAGCACCACATCTTCGATCCACTGGGCATGCAGCACTCCAGCTTTGCGCAGCCGTTGCCGCCGGATCTGGCGCCGCTGATGGCGAAGGGATACGACAGCGTGTCCGACGGCAAGCCGCGCGCGTTCGAGCCGGTGGACCCGGCACCGGCCGGCGCGATGAGCAGCTCGGCCACCGACATGGCGAAGTTCATGATCGCCCAGTTGCAAGATGGCCGCTTCGGCGACACGCGCATCCTGCAACAGGCCACGGCCGAGCTGATGCACAGCGCGCAGCACACCGCCGCACCGGGTCTGCCCGGGTTCGACCTTGGCTTCTACCAGGAGGACAGCCACGGCCATCGCATCATCGGCCACGGTGGCGACACGGTGGTGTTCCACAGCGACCTGCACCTGATGCTGGATGCGAACGTGGGCATCTTCATGTCGTTCAACAGCGCCGGCAGCGAGGGCGCCGCGCATGTGATACGCAAGGCGGTATTCCAGTCCTTCCTCGACCGCTACTTCCCCCATGACGTACCCGCGGAAGCCACCGTGGCCAGCGCCAAGAAGGATGCCGCGCGCGTCGCCGGCTGGTACGAATCCAGCCGCCGCAACGACAGTGCATTGCGTCCCTTGTACCTGCTCGGCCAGACCAGCGTCGTGCCGCAGCCGGATGGCACCATCGTCGTCTCGATCTGGAACGACTACGCAGGCAAGCCGCTGCACTGGCGTGAAGTGGGGCCGCTGACCTATCGCGAGGTCAACGGCGATGCCCACCTGAAATTCGTCACCGACGACAAGGGCGACATCACCTACTGGGCGACCGATGTCGAGGCGCCCGTGTTCGTGTTCCAGCGCGTCTCCGCCGCACGCTCGATGAGCTCGGTGAGCCTGTGGGGCGGGCTGTCGTTGCTGGCGGTGATCGTGGGCTTGCTGAGCTGGGGCATCGGCGGCTGGGTGCGTCGCCATTACGGTCGCTTGATCGTGTTGAACGCGGCGCAGCGGCGCTGGCGGTTGCTGTCGCGGGTGGGCCTGCTGGCGCTGTTCATCGACATCGCCGGCTGGATCGCCCTGCTGGTGAGCTCGACCATCAGTGAGGACATGCTGCTGCAGGGCACGATGACGCCGTGGCTGTACCTGCTCTACGTGCTGGGCGTGCTGGCCCTGCTCGGTGCGCTGGCGGTGGTGGCGCATGCGGTGCGCAGCTGGATGGCGCCGCGCCGTGGCCGCTGGGTGCTGGCCGGCGAAACCCTGCTGGCGCTGGCGGCGATCTACCTGAGCTGGTTCATCGTGGTGTTCGGGTTGATCAGCTTCAACGTCCGCTACTGACTTCACCCGCGTGGCGGCGACGCTTCGCCGCCACGCTTTATCCGGGAATACACGCATGAACGTTCATGAGTGCGGGCGGTTGCGCCTGCAGGCCACGCAGAAGAGCTGGGCGATCAAGGCGCCATTCCACATCACCGGCTACACCTTCACCGCGTTCGATGCGCTGATCGTCGAGCTCACTGACGAGCAGGGCCGCACCGGCCGCGGCGAAGCGCAGGGCGTCTATTACCGCCACGACACGCCGGCCACCATGCAGGTGCAGATCGAGGCGATGCGTGCGCAGATCGAAGCCGGCATCGACCGCCAGATGCTGCAGCAACTGCTGCCCGCCGGCGGCGCGCGCAACGCACTCGATTGCGCCCTGTGGGATCTCGAAGCCAAACGCAGCGGCAAGCCCGTGTGGCAACTGGCCGGGCTGGATGCGCCCAAGCCGCTGCGTACCACCTACACGCTGGGCGCGGAAGCGCCCGAAGCGATGGCCGCAGGCGCAAAGGCCTATGCGGGCGCCCGCGCGATCAAGTTGAAGCTCACCGACGACGGCCGCAGCGCCGAGCGCGTGCTTGCCGTACGCGAGGCGCGGCCGGACGTGTGGCTGATGGTCGATGCGAACCAGGGTTTCACCCGCGAGTCCTTCGCGCGCTTGTTGCCCACATTGGCCGAGGCAAGGGTGGACGTGGTCGAGCAGCCGTTCCCGGTCGGCAAGGAAGACTGGCTGGATGGCCTGGATCGGCCGATACGCATTGCCGCCGACGAAAGCGTGCAGGATCGCAGCGACCTGGAAAAAATGGTGGGCCGTGTCGATGTCATCAACATCAAGCTGGACAAATGCGGCGGCCTCACCGAGGCGCTGGTGATTGCTGCCAGGGCGCGCAAGCTGGGTTTCGATCTGATGGTGGGCAACATGGGCGGCTCGTCGCTGGCGATGGCCCCGGCGTTCGTGGTGGGCCAGTTGTGCGACGTGGTGGACCTGGACGGCCCGATCAGCCTGATTGAGGATTACACCCCGTCGGTGGTTTATGAGGACGGCAATGTGTGGTGTTCCGAAGCCGTCTGGGGCGGCGCGTAATCTGTTCTGTAGGAGCGACTTCAGTCGCGACCTCGGGCGGCGGCAACGGCATCCCGGTCGCGGCTGAAGCCGCTCCTACAAGTGAAAACCGGAGAGAGTAGATAGCATGATTCCAGCCGCGCGCGAGAAGAACTGGTTCGGCCATCCGCGCGGCCTGAGCGTGCTGTTCCTCACCGAAATGTGGGAGATGTTCTCCTTCTTCGGCATGCGGGCGCTGCTGGTCTATTACATGACCAAGCACCTGGACATGGACCAGGAATACGCCTCGCTGGTGTATGGCGCCTACGCGGCGTTCGTGTATTTCACGCCGGTGTTCGGCGGCATGATCGCCGACCGCTGGCTGGGTCGGCGCAACGCGGTGGTGATCGGCGGAATCACCATGGCGCTGGGCCATTTCATGATGGCGTCCGAGCCGCTGTTCTACCCGGCGCTGGCCACCATCGCCCTGGGCAACGGCCTGTTCCTGCCCAGCCTGGCCAGCCAGATCGAAGGCCTCTACCGCGACGGCGATCCGCGCAGCAAGACGGCGTACAACATCTATTACGTGGGCATCAACCTGGGCGGCTTCCTGGCGCCGCTGGTGTGCGGCTCGTTGGGCGAGTGGTATGGCTGGCACTGGGGGTTCGCCGCCGCCGGCCTCGGCATGGTGCTGTCGGTGGTGATCTATCTGGCCGGCCGCCGCTACCTGCCGCCCGAACCGCCACGGCGCGAGCGAGCGGCGACCCGACCACCGGTGGATCGCGCGGTGATCGACCGCTTCCTGCTGCTGATCGGCATCGCCGCCATCGTGGTGGTGTTCCGCGGCGCCTACGAGCAGACCGGCAACACCATCGCGCTGTGGGCAGACCAGGGCGTCGATCGCCAGTTGGGCAACTGGGTCATTCCGATGACCTGGTTCCAGGCGATCAACTCGCTGGTGGTGTTCGCCTTCACCCCGCCGCTGGTGGCGCGCTGGGCACGGCTGGCGCGCCGCGGCGTGGAAACGCCCTGGCTGGACAAGATGGCGTTCGGCGCGTTCATCGTGGGCTGTTCGTTCCTGATGCTGGCCGCGGTGGAAGCATGGTGCGAGGCGCATGGCACGCGTGCCAGCTGGCTGTGGCTGTTCGCCTTTTTCGTGCTGTTGACCACCGGCGAGCTATACATCCTGCCGGTGGGGCTGGGCCTGTTTGGGCGCATGGCGCCGGAAGGCTTTCGCGCCACCAGTATCGCCACGTGGTTCTTCGCCGGCTTCTTCGGCAACCTGCTGGCCGGTGCGCTGGGTACCTTGTGGAGCCAGCTCACCCACGCGTGGTTCTTCACCCTGATCGCCGCGGTGGCGGGCGTGTCCGCGTCGCTTCTGTATATGCTGGGCCGTCGCATGGGCGACCTGGAAGGGCAGGCATCCGCGGCCGTGGTGCTGGCGCGATGAACGGACGACGATGACCAAAGATCTGCAACAGAAACTGAAAAGCCGCTGGGACAGCTTCACCGCGTCCGAGCAGAAGATCGCCACCCATCTGCTGAACAACATCAGCGGCATTCCGTTCGAGACTGCCGCCTCGCTGGGCAAGCGGGTGGGCGTGAGCGCGATGACGGTGGGGCGCTTCCTGCGCAATCTCGGCTACGCCGGGCTGGGCGAGTTGAAGGAAGAGCTGCGCGGCGATGCGCCCTGGCTGAAGCTGTACAAGGCGCCGCTGCCGTCGAGTGATGCGGATTTCGTCAGCGAGAACCTGCAGGCGGAAATCCGCGGGCTCACCGACGTGCATGAATTGGCACGCACCGAGGAGTGGCGAACCATCGTCAGGATGCTGATCGAGGCGGACAAGGTGTCGATCGCCAGCTTCCAGCACGGGCGCTTTCTGGGTCTGGGTTTCGCCAGCCTGCTGGAGCACGTGCGGCCGCGGGTCACGTTCGACTCCGGCGCGGATGGCGCGTACACCGAGCTGCTGCTGGATTCCACCCCGCGAAGCTGCGTGGTGCTGATCGACGTGCGGCGCTACTCGCGCCATTTCCGGCTGCTGGCCGACGAGGTGGCGGCACGCGGCATTCCGCTGGTGATCATCACCGACACGCAGTGCTACTGGGCGCGCCAGTTGACGCCGAACGTATTGATGGTGCCGCTGCGCGCCGAACGCGCCTGGCACAGCCTGGGCACGTTCACTGCATTGTTCAGCCTGTTGATCAGCGCGATGACGCGCGAGATGGGCGACGTGCTGGGCCGCATCAGCGACATCACCCAACTGCGGCAGAAGTTCGTCGGCTATGTGGGGCCGTCGCTGGCGGCACGCGTTGACACCAAGCCGCTGGTGGCGACCAAGCCCGCTGCACGGCGCCGCAAAAAGCCCGACCCGTCGTAGGGGTGGGAGCAGCCCCTGTGGGAGCGACTTCAGTCGCGATGCTCCTGCTCTGAAGTCCCAGCAAAAGCATCGCGGCTGAAGCCGCTCCCACAGAAAGGCGGGGAACGCTCAGCAGCGCAGGCGACCGCCGGCCAGTGTTTCGCAAGGATGGAACGCCGGCGGCCTCGGCCCCCACTGACGCTGCCTGTCGTGGTCCCGATCATGGTCGCGGTCATGGTCGCGATCGCGACGCTCGTCGTAGCGGCGCGGCCAGCGCGGTGAGGCGCCCCAATACGGGGACGCGTAGATGCCGGGCGGCTGGGTCAATTCATCTTGGTATTGCGCGTTCTGCTGGCGCAGCGTTTCGTTTTCGATCAGCAGGTACTGGCGGTTGGCCTCCGCGTCAACCAGCGCTTGTTGCTGCGCCTGTTGTTTGCGCTGTTGCGCAGCGGCAGCGGCCTCGTCGGCCTGGCGCTGTGCCCGCTCGTTTTCCGCTTGCACATGCGCTTCCAGGCGCTGCTGGTAAAGCGCCTGCAGTTGGCGTGCGCCGGCATAGTTTTTCGCCGCGTCGAGTTGGCCCAGTCGCAGGTAGCGGTCGATGATTTCGGTGTCGTCCGCGCGATGCACCAACTCGCCGCTGCCGGGGCAGGGCTTGTCGGTGTATTCGACTTGGCCGCCATGGCTGCATTTGTAGATGTTCTGCGCCAGCACCGGTCCCGCCGCTACCGAAAGCAGCAGTGCCAGACAAGGCGAAAACCGGGCAAGGGTCGATGTGTTCATGGCTCCGGCATTCTGCACCGAAACGCGTCAGGAAATAGTTGCCAGCCTGAACCGATGCAATCCGACCGTGATGGCGCCCGGAGCCTAAGCCACCACCGCCTCGTCCGCCGAGCGGCGCCAGGCGCGCAGGCCGATCACCGCCAGCACGATGAAGGCCACGTACAGCACCGCCGTGATCAGCAGCGATTTATATACGTACTCGCCCACGTACAACACATCGACGGTGATCCACAGCCACCACGCGGCGATGTGCCGGCGGCCCTGCCACCATTGCGCCACCAGGCTGAAAGCGGTCAGCGCCGCGTCGAGCCAGGGCAAGGCGGCATCCGTCCAGCGATGCATGGCGAAGCCCAGCGCCAGCGCACCCAGCGCGCCCACGCTGACGTGCTGCAGCGCGTGCCGGAATGGCAGCGGCGCCAGTTGCACCCGGCCCTGATCGTCCAGGTGCTGCATCCAGCGCACCCAGCCGTAGACGATCATTACGGCGAATGCGCCCTGCAGCAGGGCGTCGGAGTACAGCTTCGCGTCGATGAAGATCCACGCGTAGATCAGCACCGACACCAGCCCGATCGGCCAGCACCAGGGGCGGCGTCGCGCCGTGAGCCACACGGCGAGCGCGCTTACCAGTGCCCCGATGAGCTCGAACCAGCTCATCAGAAGCCGACCGTCACCGACAGCCGGGTCAACCGCGGCGCGCCGGGAAACAGGTAGCTGTCACCGCCGGAACTGCCGGTGTCGCGCCAGTAGAAGCGGTTGAACACGTTGTCCACGCTGAGCCGTACCGCCAGCGGTTGCTGGCGCCACTGCGTGGTGTAGCGCAGGCCGGCGTCGAACACGTGATAGGCGGGTACGCGCTCGCGGCCGTCCGGCGTGGCGATGTTGGACGAGGCATAACGCCAGCCGCCCAGCACGCTCAACGCGGGCGCGAGCGGCAAGCGGTAATCGGCGTGGATGGCCGTGCGCAGGCGCGGCACGTTCACCACCTGGTGGTTCTCGTACGCGGCGGCGCCGGTGTTTTCGGCACGGGCGCGGATGAAGCTGGCGCTGGCGGTGAGGTTGAGGTTGCTGCCGAGTTTGCCGTTGGCGCCCAGCTCCAGCCCGGTGTGCACCTCTTCACCCTGCTGTACGAAGGTGAAGCCTGCCTCGGTATCGTCCGGCTGCGCGAACTGGTACGGCTGGCGGATGCGGTAGACCGCGCTGGTGAGGTTCAGCGCCTCGCTCACCTGGTATTTCAGCCCGGCCTCGATCTGCCGCGACAGTCGCGGCGCCAGCGTGCTGCCGTCGTTGCTGGTCCAGTACGGCGCCTCCTGTCCCAGCGAAAGGCCCTCGCTGTAGCTGAGGTACGCGGTCAGCGGGTCGGTCGGTTGCCACAGCACGGCCGCCTGCGGCAGCGCCTTGCTGAGGCGGGTGTTGCGTTCGGGCACGCCGTCGCTGTCATAGGCGCGGTCATGCAGGCGCACGAAGCGGTCGCCGGCAATCACCTGCCAGTGCTCGCCCAGGTGGATGCGGTCCAGCGCGAACAGCGAGTGCTGCCAGCTGGTCAGTCGCCGTGCCGAGGCGCCGGGCTGATTGGGAGAGGGCGCGAACACCGGTGGATCCACATCGGCGATGTTCGCGGTGCCCACGTAGTCGTACACGTCCTGGCGGCGGTCGATAGTGCGCTGGAACGCGCTGGCGCCCACGCTGATCTGGTGGCTCAGCGCACCGGTGTCGAAGCGGCCCTCCAGCACCGCGCGTGCCTCGTTGTCCACGCGGGTATCGTCGGGGCTGCGGTAGTCGTAGACGTCGTAGTCGCCGTTCGGCGCGAAATAATTGCCCGGGGTGGCGCCGCTGGCGCAGTCGGCCGCATAGAAGCAGCCATAGGCAAATGCCACGTTGTCGTCGATCAGGCTGCGGCTGTGGCCGGCGAAAAGGCGCAGGCGCCAGTCCTCATTGAACGCATAGGCGAAGCGCGCGCTGCTGTTGGCGGCATGGATGTCCACCGGCTTCTGCCAAGGCTGGAAACCCAGCATGCGGGTGGTGCTGGCGTGGGCTGGGATGGTGTTGCCGCCCAGCAGTTGATAACCGGACACGGAACGCTGCGCGCTGGTCTGGTAGTTGCCATCCAGTTGCAGCGTGGCCTTGGGCGAGATGTTCCAGTCGATGGCCGCCGCGTAGAAATTGCGCCGGCCATCGGCGTGCTGCACGTAGGAATGGGTGTCTTCATAAGCGACGTTGAGGCGCACGCCAAAGGCTGGCGTCAGCCAGCCGCCCACGTCCAGCGCACCGTAGCGCGAGCCATGCGAATCGACGCCCAGCGTGACGTTGCGGACATTGTCCGGCCGCTTGCTGACGTAATTCACCACGCCGCCCGGTTCCATCACGCCCGCTTCCAGCCCGGCCAGGCCTTTCAGGATCTGTACCTGCTGCTTGTCTTCCATCGCCACCGGCTGCTCGCCGGCGATGGTGAGGTTGTTGAGGCGCAAACCGGTGGCCAGGTCCAGCGGATAACCGCGGATGGCGATGTCCTGGTAGTAGCCGACCGGCGCGTAGTTGTCGCCCAGCGAGGCGTCCTCGCGGGCCAATTCGCTCAGCGTGCGGATCTGGCGGTCGTCGATCTGCTGGCGGCTGACGACGGTGACCGAGGCGGGCGTGTCGTGCAGCGACGCGTTGCCGTAGCTGTCCAGGCCGGTGCCGGGTGTGGCGTTGCGGTCGGCCATGGCCTTCACGTCGATGGTCGACAGATCGGTGGTGCGCGGTTGCGCGTTCTGGATATCGGCGGCGTG
>Ga0134125_10002283_pt1 | contig 22815 bp, 17 predicted proteins | sample KB31751_FD_96464 | JGI IMG/M metagenome (GOLD analysis project Ga0134125, IMG submission 96464) | Terrestrial soil microbial communities with excess Nitrogen fertilizer from Kellogg Biological Station, Michigan, USA - KB3-175-1 | ecosystem: Environmental > Terrestrial > Soil > Unclassified ... | reverse complement strand
GAATGCCTGTTGAGCAACGGTGTCGTTCCATTGCACGGTGACCGTGGCAGTCACGTCGCTCCCCCCGGTGACGGGATCCGTCACGTTGGCCGTCGTAACCGAGCCGGTTCCCGCAGGTAATCCCTTGGCCAGATCATTCTTCCACTGCCACAGGTCCAATTGCGCAATGGTCGCATTGCTGCAGGGCGAGGCGGCGGTGCTGCAGGTCACTCCTGGATCCGTGACGGTGGCCGTCGAGGCGCTGTACCCGCCGCTCACCGCGGTCTGTCGATTCGCCCGCATCGAGTCGAGGATGGAGTAGGCCAGCGCGGTGGCCTGAGTGCGCATATAGGCGCTGTCGTTGGCCCGGGAGGAAACCAGCAACAGCTTGGCGATTCCGAGGAGGCCGATACTCAGCACCAGCAGGGTGACGAGGACTTCCACGAGGGTGAACCCGCTGTTGCTGCGAGCCGTGTGCGTAGCGTGCATGGGTTGCTCGGGTCTATCGCGCATCATGGGCAGGTGAGTGCAGCACCGGTAACGGTCTGACCGACGGTGGAGGAGGATGCGATGCTTCCCGTGAGACTCACCTGGACGTACCGCGCTGCGGCCGCGCCGCGGGAATCACACAGGGTGAATGCTGCAGGCGCCGCCACCATGCCGGTCGAGAGAAACGTGACGGTCTGCAGGCCGTTCGCCTCCGTCAAGGTCGTGCCGGTTGCCAGCGGCGGCACCGTAAAGACCGGGGCGGCTCCGGCGGCTCCGCTCAACACGATCCATCCCTGCGCCCAGGGTGCGGTAGTGCTGCAACTCGTCCCATTGGTCGTCGGGCAGAGCGAAACGGCGGTATCCTGCTTGATCGCTTCGCTTCGTGCGGCATTCAGGCTCATCACCAGAGAGTTGGCGGTCGTCCACTGGCGATCGTTCCTGAGGAAGTTTTGCAGCGCCGGAAAGGCGATGACCAGGAGGATCATCGCTACTGCGAGGGTGATCATGAGCTCTATCAGCGTGAAGCCGGGCTCCTTGGCCGCAGCTCCGATACTGGGCTGCTCATGCGGCCCCGCCGGCGTACGCACACCACGCGCCCGCGTGGATGCGGGCTCGCGGTTTTCGAATGTCTGACGGCGTACTGCTTTTGTTCCGCAACGCATATGAGCCTTGTTCCTAACTCATAAGAGCGGCTGAACTTTACCTGAAACGGAAGCGCTGCCTGTTGCGCGATGCTACAGAATGTGGGGCTACGCCGACGAGCGGCGCCATCCGCCGGATGGACGGAGGGAGGGGGCGCGGACGATGAAGCCTATCCCTGAGGGAAGCGCTCCACGACCGGGAAATACCTCATCGGCTGCGTCAAGTCAAATGAGACCAAACGAGGGTGCCCTGCGGTCGGCGTCCCGACGGCAGGGTGCGGCAGACGATGCGCTGAAAGTAGCGTCGTTCCAGTGCCGGATCGGTCACTGGCCCCAGCAGGTCGAGGAGGAATCGGCGCTCGCGCTGTTCGTGGACGACTCCTGTCCGGCCTGCGTGACCGTGAATGTCTGGCAGTCCGAATCACGATCCTGTCCCTTGCCGGCGATGGGCGTGGCGCTGAGCGTGAATGTCGCCGGCGAGGTTGCCGTGGGGGCGTTTATGTTGGTGGGTTGGTTCACATCGTAGTAGCCGCTGCCGACCACCTGCGGCCAGGCCGTGTAGCCCAGATTCGCGGCGACGTCCGTGTATACATTGTTGGTTGCATAATATCGCTCTTCGCGGCTCGCCAGGTCGAGCAGGGCGCTGCGGGCATCGGTACGGCGGGACTCCCGGATCTGGTGCAGATAAACCGGGAATGCGATGGTCATCAGAATCGAAGCGATGACCACGGTGATCATCAGCTCGATCAGGGTGAAGCCCCGATCGCGCGTGGCCGCCCAGTGGAGGCCCGCTCGGCTGTCATGGCTGTGCGTCATGGCGTTCATCCTACCGCAGCTCGATCCAGGTCTGGCGCGAGCCGCTGATGTTGTTCGCGGGCTTGATCTGAATCGGTGCTCCGGGCCCGCCGTTCGTGGTCTGGAAGATCAGGAAGTAGTTCGTGCCGCCGTTGCCGTTGGTGGTGTCCACCTCCGAGGAGGTGCCGGTCGCGTCACCCTCGTAGCCAACGGTCGTGGTATTGAGGTTATTGGTGGAGCTGGTGGTGGTCACGAAGAAATTGGGCACTGGACCGCCGGTGCGGACGTCGAGCGCATACGTCCATCCTTTGTCGATGTCCGGCGTACACATCAGGGGCGAATCGATCGCCGGCAAGACCGAGTTGAATACGATCGCGGTGCCCACGACGATGGGATTGAAGATGACCTGCTCGTAAGTCGTGGTCGAGAAGGCCGTGGTCGTGCCCGGAAGAGCGATGTACCAGCCGAATTTGGTGTTGGCGCTGCTGCCGCCGGTGCAGGTCGAGGTTCCTGCCCAGCAGACGGTGCTCGCGGTTTGGATGACACGATCGCCCGTCGAGGAGTCGATGCCGACCGTCTGCAGCTGAAGATTGCCGTATGCCAACGTATAGGGAGAGGCGAGGCTGGTGAGGGTGCCCACCGTGGCCGCCGGCACGCTCGCGAACTGCGCGGAGCTGTGCGAGTTCCAGGCAGCCATGTTCCAGTCCCAGACCCCGTAGTAGTACTGCGTTCCGGTCTGATAGCTCACCTGGGTCGTGTTCGTCTGCGGGAACTTCTGCCCGGTGCCGAACATGAGCATCAGCTGAGTGGTCGAGCCGATCGGTCCGGTGACGAAATCCGGCTGTATGGCCGAAGTGATGGGCTGACCGGAGGGGGTCGTGAAGATCGGGCCGGGCGTGACGCCCCAGCCCGAGGGGCTGCTGCTGGTGAGATCGAACCGCCAGACGTTGCCCTTGAGATCCCCCGCGTACACGTAGTCGACCACGTGATCGCCATCCAGATCGACAGGTGTGACGTACGCGATGCCATTGCTTCCCGCCGCACCCGTGCTCAGATAGTAGAGGGTCTGCGTGCCGGTCGTGCCGATCGTGAGCACGAAGATGCCGGCATCGCCGCTCGCGCTGCCGATGCCGTTGCCGAAGAGCACGGCCCAATTGCCGTTGTGCAGCCGCCGGATCTGGGGGGTCCCGTAGGTATTGCCGAGATTCGCGTTGCCACTGCCGTCCGTGCAATTGCCGGTAGCGCCGGACACCGCGTTCGTGCAGATCATGCTCGCGGCTCTCCAGTCGCCGACGACCAGCGATGACGCGTTCCCCTCGGTGAAGCTGGTGGGGTCGGTGACATCCAGCGCATAGATCTCGGCGCCGCCGGCGCCGAGGCCGCCGACCAGCCACGTATGCCAGGTGCCGTTGTAAAAGAGGTCTCCGGAACCCGGTGTGGCATCCACGAAGAAGTTGTGGCCGTACTGCGGATTCGAGTAGTCGATCTGACTGTTGGTGGCGCTGTGAATCGTCTTCAGAACCCCGCGCGGCATGTAGGCCAGCACTTCCTGTCCGGTATTCGTGCTGCTGTCGTAGGTCGTGCCGGCGGAGTTGTACGAGCCGGCGCTGAAGCCGTGCAACAGGCCATCGTTCGCTCCAACGTAAACGACGTTCAGCCGTGTCGCCTTCGCTTGCGCGTAGGCGTCATACGTCTGACCGGCGTTCTCCGTCATCGTCGCCGTCGGGAACAGCCGGTCGCGCCAGTTGACGGGCGACTCGTAGGCGCTGAAGATCGACTTCGAGGGCGGGCCCACCCAGGCCGAGCTCGAATCCATGATGTCTCCGAGCACCGAATCGCGATCGCGGTAGACCTGAGTGCCGGAGGCGCCGCTCGCGGGGATCTCATTGCTGCGGTCGCCGCGCAGGTAATCGAGGCGGTACTCCGTCGCGGAGCTGTCGCCTGCATCGAGGTCCGCCTGCTCGGTGGCGCTGATGCTCGACCATTGCAGCGGCACGCCGGTCGTGCCGTCGGAGGTGAGCATCACACGGCCGCCCGTGCTCGAGCTCTGCCAGGGCTGAGCCGTCGTCGGACCGGTCTGACCGGTGGTCGGGCAGCTCGCACCGGCCGCCACGCCCGTGAGCGAGCAGGACGCATCCCAGTTGGCGGAGGCGGCGATGGTCAGATTGCCGGAGCTGTCGGTGAGGAGCGTGTTCGCCGTCAGTCGCCCGGTCCAGTTGGTCGGATCGTAGTAGCCGAAGTAGGCCTGCGATCCGTTCTCGACCTTCGAGGACTGCTGCTGGTTGACCGTGGTCGAGCTTGCCGCCTGCGTCACCGGCGTCGCCTTGAAGCAGAGGATCTCGTGAATGTTCGAGGCGCCACCGGTCGAGCCTGCGAACCCGAAGCGTACGGTCGCGGGTACGGTGCCGTTGGATGCGCCGATGCTCTGATTCTTGATGACGTTCGTCCAGGCCCCGCCGTTGTAGCTGTAGTCCAGGGTCAGCAGGCCATCCTCGGTCAGCCGCAGGCGGTAGGTGATCGGCGTGGCGCTCTGCCGGGAGTAGCCACCGGCGGAGTATTCCTTGGCGATGGTGCTCGAGATGACGGTGAATGCGTTGGGAATCGCGGCATAGTCGTTCACCTTCGTCCCGGTGTTGGTCGGGGTGGCGGGCGTCGTCGAAAAGTCCCACAGGGTGCCGGTTGAGCAGGTGTCATTGACGGCAGTCTGCTGCTGCGGGCCCGTCAGCGAAGATGGATAGTAGTTCTGGTATGTGGCATTGAGCCAATACCAGTCGATGCTGCCCTGGCCGCGCAGGCCGATGCGGTTGGCCATCTGGCCACCGCCGCTTGCGGTGTTGTCGGCGTAGCTGTGCTGGAAGTTGCTGACACCGAGGGTGTTCTGCGAGCCGTTGAGGAAGTTGCCGTACTCATCGATACCGAGCCCGAGGTAGCCGCCCACCATTCCATGGTAGTCGGCGTTGGTCATCGAGCAGGAATAGCCGAGGCTGCCTCCCCACGAGCCGATGTGATCGATCGCGCTATTCGTCATGTCGACGCTCCCATCCATGAGGAAGAAGCTCATTCCGTCCGCGCCGTCGTTCTGGCTGGGAGCCTGCTCTATGACGGTGCTCTTGGTGCAATTCGTTCCGGAGAGCGTGTAGCCGCTCGGGCAGCTGTAGCTGGCGGTTGCCGTGACCGTCAGGGTGCAGGTGGTGCTCGAACCCGACCCGGAACTGTTGTAGCCGGAAGGGCAGCTGTAGTTCGGCGTCGCTGCAGCCGTCTTGGTACAAGTCGTACCCGCGCCCGATCCGGCCTGGGTGTAGCCGCTCGGGCAGCTGTAGCTCGCGGTGGCCGCGGCGATCGTCTCGGTGCAGGTCGTGCCCGCCCCTGATCCGGCTTTCGCATAGCCACTCGGACAGCTGTAGTTCGGCGTCGCCGCGACCGTTTCGCTGCAGGTGGTGCTCGCGCCCGAGCCCGACGCCGTATAGCCGCTGGGACAGCTATACGTGGGAGGCTGAGTGTTCGAGCCTTTCTTGCAGAGCGAGCCCGAGAGCGTCCAGCCGCCGGGACACGATACTGTCGGAGCAGCGGTCAAGAGGCAGTTCGTTCCCGAGAGCGTGCCGCTCGAGCAGCTGTAGGTCACGGTCGGGGTGGCCGTGAGAACGCAATTCGTGCCCGACAGCGTTCCGCTCGAGCAGCTGTAGCTCACAGTCGGCGTCGCGGTCGTGATGCAATTCGAGCCTGACACCGTACCGCCCGAGCATGTGTACGTTAACGTCGGCGTAGCAGACTGGACGCAGTTGGAACCGGAGAGCGTGTAGAAATTGGGGCACGAATAGGTCGCGGTGGCCGAGATGCTCGTCGTACCTATGCACTGGCCGCCGCTCAGCGTCGATCCTGAAGGACAACCCACCCCGTTGCCGCCCGAGTCGCCACGATAGGTGACGGTCTTGAAGGTGATGTCGAGCCCCTGGCTCGTCGAGAAGGCGTTCTGCGAAATGATGGCGCCGTTCTGATGATGGCCGCCACCGTAGGTATGTGTATTGGTCGCGGCCCCGGTTGCCGTACTCGTATTGCCGCAGGAGTTACCTCCCTCCTTGGTGCACCCGTTGGTGAAGCGCAGGGCGCCAAAGCCAGCCGAGTCCGGGAGCGTGACCGTAGGTCCGGTGCTGCCGTTGTATCCGCCGACGAGCGGTTCCCCTGAATAATAGGAGGAGTCGATCGCAATGCACCCCGGCGGCGATCCGGGACTGCTGCTCGAGCTGTTGCTGCTCGCCGTCAGGCAGGCGCCGTTGAAGAAGTACCAGTTGTTGGTCGTCGCGGCACCGGTGAAGTCTTCCTGCACGCTGCTGCTCGCGGTCTGCGCGTAGCCGCTCTGGATGCAGAGGACGCTGCAGAGGGCCAGCAGGAGGAGGGTTGTCAGCCTGTTGCGAAACATGGCTTGTCTCCGGGCGCTCAGGGGCCTGGCGCCTTGGAAATGAAGCGGACCTGGTAAGTGCTCTCGACCACCGCCACCGTGTTCCGGGCGCCGGCGTAGGACCAGGCGTCTATGCGGTAGTCGACGGCGTTGCTGAGCGTCGCATCGACACCCAGCTGGGAGATGTATACGACCGGCGCGGAGTAATACGTCGACAGTCCGCCGGAGGTACTGATCGGGAAATAGCTGCTGCCCGTCGCGTTCACCGGGTTGTAGCTGTAGCCGACCTGGCCGCCGCCGATCACCCAGGGAACGTTGCCCACCGTGCCGGAATCGAGGGAATTGGCCAGGATGTCCGTGCAGATGGCCGGGGCGCCGGTGCTCGATGAGGCCTGAGCGGAGCAGTCCACCGCCGGAGTGGACGTGACGTTGTTCACCAGCCACTGCTCGGCATATTGCTGGGCGCTCACCGAGGCCTGCAGAGCACGCTGCTTTTCCATGGTGTTGCCCGCGATCCGCTGCTCGAGGCCGACGCCGCGGAACATCGCGAGCGCGAGGAGGGTCACCACGACGAGGAGCAGCATGGTGGTGATGAGCACCATGCCGAGCTGTGTGGATTTGTGTTTCAACAGCATGGTGGCCGCTCCATCAATCCCGGCCCATTACGCCGATGACGCGGCGGAAGGTGACGTGCTGGTTGCTCTGCCCCGGCAGGCCATATAGGGGATTCAGGAACGTGAGCTGCACCATCACGGAGCTGACATTCTGCCAATAAGCTGCCGTCATGTTTGTTGCCGGTATGTAAGTATCGACGTTGTTGTCGATACCGGCCGTACTGACACCGTACCAGACCTGCATGTCGGTAACGCCGTCGACCAAGGCCACCGCGGGGTTGGCGGCGCCGGTGCTTGGCGTCACCTGGCAGAAGAGCTGGTTGCCGGAGACATAAATATTGCTCGTGTACGTGACGTTGGTGCCGAGATTGTTGGTGGTCCCGTCGCAGAGGCCGATGCCGTCGCCGTTCGCCGTCATGTAGCGCACGTAGATCGAGTCATGAGGCGCCGAGGCGCCGCTCGGGGGGCCATAGACGGACTGCCCGCCCTGGAAGTTGAGCGGAGCGCCGGTGGACGGGAGCGCGGCCACCTGGCTGGTGGTCGTCGGGTCCGGGAAATACCCGGCAGAGGAGACGGCGTCCGTCAGTACGGACATGGCGAATCGCTCCTCGTCCTGGAGCTTGGCGATGCCGCTCTGGTCGCCATATGCCCGGTGCACTCCCTGCTCCACGACGATCACGCCGCCGATCAGGAAGAGCGCGATGAGGATGGCGATCAGGAGCTCGATCAGCGAGTAGCCGGAGTGACGTGCGTCACGCGGGCCCGCGCTGGCAGAGGGGAGCTCGCGCGCGAGGAGGGTGGCGCTCATGGGTTCACCACGAGCTGATAATGCTGGGTCTGGGCGGCAGTGTTCTCCTGGGCATTTGCCGCGACCATATTCTCCTGCCAGGTGATGGTGATCTGGCACGTGACCACCCCCACGTTGGCGCCGCAGCCAATGGCGGCGGTCGAGCCGGGCAGCACGCCTGCCATATCGGACATCCAGTGGTTGAGGTCGTAGGCCGCCATCTTTGCAGTGGTGGTGCACGGAGCATCGGAGCCACCGAAGCTGCAATCAGGCGTGGTCGCGAGGATCGGATCGGCGCTCGTAATGCTGCTGCTCGCGGTGTTGACCGTGGTGGTTGCCGCCGGGGTTCCTGCCCAGTAGTCCCGGTCAGCGTGCATGGTGGCCGCGATGCTCGAGGCTTCCAGAGCAGCGAGCGCGCGCGTACGCGATATCCCGGTGTTCGACAGCATTAGCGCCTGCAGCTTCGCAATGCCGAGGAGCCCCACGCAGATGACGAGGAGAGCAACCATCACCTCGACGAGGCTGAAGCCCCGGCCGCGGCGGGTTGGATCGTAGCGGCTCATATGCAGGTCACATCCGAGGAGTGCGTCTGCGTCGTCATCATTCCTGCCTGATTGATGTCCAGGCAACGCGCGTATGGCTGATCGTTGGCGGAGTCGTTCAGGGTGATTCGGGTGGCCCCGCTGCCGAGGCTCGCGAATCCCTCCCTGTTGAAGGTGACCGTAGAAGCGGCCGGGCTCGCGACGAAAGTATCGGCGGACGAGAAGGCATTCTGGATGCGCAGCACGGAACCAACGCTGTCGACGGTGCCGTCGTGATTGACATCCGAGAAGATGATCCAGCCCTTTTGCCAGGTGGCGGTCCCCGATGCCGCGCACGAAGGGCTGGCGGCGTTCGTGCTTTGCGCCACGCAGACCGTCACGTACTGGCCTTGCCGTACGGCCTCGGAGCGGGCGTATTGCAGGTCGCCGAGCAGTGAGTTGACTTCGGTGGCCATTCGGTTGGACGTGGTGACGTAGCGGAACGAAGGAACGCCGATCGACATCAGAATGGCGGCGAGGACCACTACGATGAGCAGCTCGATGAGCGTGACGCCGGCCTCCATGAGGGGCAAGCGGCGTGTCGTCTCTGTCGAGCGACAACTACGGTGTGTTACGGTCAGGTGTTGCACAAGTTGTATGTCTGCAACCAATCTGCGGCGGACTCTACGCGAACGTGAGCGCTGCTTCCCGTGCGATAGGCCGTAACGGCGGCCTATCCGACCGGCGGCGGATTCGCGGGGATGGACGGGGTCACGGGGCAGAACTGTGGAACCTGCCCTGGACACGGGGAGCGCGATGTGATCGCGCGGGTTGCCGGCACGGGCCCGGCGAATGAGGGTCGGGCCCGGTGAGTTGCGGCTGCGATCCGGTCCGGTGCACTGCGTCACGGGCGCCCGGGGTTATGTCCGATAGGCTCCCGACATGTGCGAGAGATATGCCGTGCCGGATCAGGAGCTGGCGGAGCGCGAGCTGGCGCCGGAGCACAGATGGTGGAAGTTCTCGGCGAGCTTCAATGTCGCCCCGTGCCGCTACGTTCCCGCTGTGCGCCTGCACGAGGGCCGATCGGAGGCGGTGATGATGCGCTGGGGGCTCATTCCAGGGTGGGCCGAGGGCGATGCGTCCATCGCGCAGTGGCTGCGCCTTTCCAGCGATGGCTTGGAGGGCAGCGCGCTGTTCCACGGGCCGTGGCTCAACGGGCAGCGCTGCATCCTCCCGTTCGCGGGCTTTTATACGTGGCGCTTGACCCCGGCGGGATATCGCCAACCCTATTTCGTGCGGATCAAGGACAGGCCAGTGTTCGGCGTCGCAGCGCTTTGGGATCGCTCGGAGGACGAGGACGGCGATGTGATCGAGGGCTGCGCGATCTTCACGGTGCCCGCGAGCGGGTCGCTCGCGTCGATCCAAACGGCCACGCGCGAGATACCGGCGATCATTGGGGCGGAAGACTATGAGGCCTGGCTTCGCGGCACGCCTGTCGAGGCGCGGGCATTGCTGCGGACGAGCTCTGCCGCGCTGACCAGCCATGCCGTGAGCCCACGAATCAACTCGCTGGCGTGCGATGATGAGAGTCTGGCGCGCGCCGTCGGATGAGCGCGTACAATTAATGTGATATGCAAGATATCACAGGCAAGTACATAATAAACAATAGATTCTTGATGACGATGACGAAACAGGGAGTGGTCTGTCGATTTTCGCCCGGCTCGATCGGCCATCTTCTGTATAGACGGGCTGCCGACGCGGGCTGAGGCACACCCGAGAAAGCTCGAGGTATAGGTCTCGCCAGGCAGAGCTGTCACCCGACCCGAAGAGGAGTGTGACATGCAGCATCGAATCGTCTCTCAGAAGGAGTGGCTCGAGGCACGGAAGAAGCTACTCGAGCAGGAAAAGGCTTTGACGCGCCACCGAGATCTGGTTTGCGCGGAGCGCCTGCGACTCCCGTGGGTACGCATCGAGAAGGACTACCTGTTCGACGGGCCGGACGGCAGGCTCACGCTGTCTGATCTCTTCCAGGGCCGCAGTCAGCTCTACATCAAGCATTTCATGATGGCGCCCGGCGCGCATCACCAGTGCGTGGGCTGCTCCCTGGAGGTCGATCACATGACCGACCTCCTGCCGCACCTGGAGAACCATGATGTCAGCTATGTAGTCGTTGCCAGGGCGCCGATTGAAGAAATCGAGGTCGTGCGCAAGCGAATGGGCTGGAAATTCCTCTGGGTCTCATCCTTCGGCAGCGACTTCAACTACGACTTCAATGTCTCATTCAGGCCGGAGGATGTGGCGGCGGGGCGCGCTCAATACAACTTTCGGCAGGCGCCGGAATGGGCGCGCGACTTCCTGGATCTTTCAGGCCGCAGCATCTTCTACAGAAACGAGGCGGGTGAGATATTCCATACGTACTCTGCGTATGCCCGCGGTGGCGAAGAGGTGCTGGGGATCTACGGCATTCTCGATTCGATGCCGAAGGGCCGCAACGAGAATGGTCCGTATCGTTCGCTGACCGATTGGGCGCGTCCCCGAGACATGTACGGCAAAGGCGGGAATGTCGAGCCCAATGGCCGCTACCATGCGTCGACTTGCGATTGCTCCAAGCAGGGGCAGTAGGCGATCAGCGATCGGACAGCTTCAAAAATCCGTTGTGATGTACGCGAAGACCGTACGCGGGGCGGGCCACTCAAAGTCACCGGGTGTATAGACGTTGCTCCACCAGTAGGAATTCGGGGCGTTCTGCACCTGTACGCGCAAGGTGCTGCTCTTGCCGAGCAGCGTGAATCTGTAGCGACCTCCGATGTTCAGCTGAGTCACCGCGGGCGTGTAAATGCGGTTGTCCACGCTGGCCGGCTCTGCGCCGAAATGCGTGGCCGCAAGGTCCAGCGAGATGGATGGCCAGCGCGGCAGGGTGTAATTCACGTTGACCACGTACTGCAGGCGTGGCTGTCCGATCGCGATCGGACCGACGCCTTCGGCGGCCAGATTGTTCCCCACGATGCCGACCTTGGCATAGAGGACACCGGCGTTGATGTCGAAATGCGCAATCTGCTGGCCGGAGACTGACAGTTCGGCGCCCTTCGCCCGCTGCACGCCGAGGTTCCGGTCGATGCTGCTCGTGTCCAGATTGAAATAAGGCTTTTGCAGCTCGTACACGCCCGCAATGACCTTCAGCCGCGGTGTCGCGAGATAGCGCACTCCCGACTCCACCTGCCAGGTACGGGATGCGGGCAGTACGGCGCCGCGATTCGCCGCAGCGTTGGGCGCAACACCCGAGTCTTCGAGACCTTGCGTGTAGCCGGCGTAGACGGTGAGGCGGCGGGTAAGGGCGACCGCCGAGTTGCCGTAGGCACGTAGAGGGTGGTCCGTTATCGCACTGTCCGCCATTCCGGGTGAGGCGACGTTCTTTCTGTAGTGCTCCTCCTGCAGGCCCACCTCGAGGTCGGCAACCCCGCGCCAGTCGACGTGGTAAGCCGAGCCGACACTCCAGAGCTCCGTGCGATCATCCGTCCGCATCGAGTACGCGAAAGTCGGCGCGGGTGCCTGAAGTCCACTGCCAATGGCGACCTGGCCCAGATCAACGACGTCCTCTCCGCCGTAGCGCGCCAGCACGTCGCGGCCGCGAGCGAGGAGAATGAGCTCGCTGCGCCAGTCGCTCATATGCCAGCGACCTGACAGGCGCGCTTCCCCGGACGTCGATGCGGCGCTCTGGTCCGGGAATCCGACCATCAGGTGATCGGACCGGCCATCCGGCTGAACGTCGGCATAGAGGTCCGCGAAACTCAACGGACTGTCGGTGGAGGAGTGGAAAATGCCCGCGCTCAGCGACCATACCGGATTCAGCTGTGCGGCCACGAGCGCGCCCAGGTTTTCGTTCGTGCTGCGGCCCTTCGCCCAGTTCTGACCGAGATAGCCACGGGGGATCACCGGAGGCAGGAAGTCGCCGGCGGTGAAGAAGAGGGGGAACGTCGTCGCGTCTCGGGTTTGCTGCCAGTCGAACAAGGCCCGTACCGTCACCTTGTCATTCGGCGACCATTGCGGCGTAGCCCCTGCGCTCGTCACGGTGGATGTGTACCCGGGGTAGGATCCATAGGGTGTCGATGTGCTGACTTGAGTGCTCACTCCGATCGGCAGGAGCAACTCCTTGCCGGCCAGGGGCACGGTTCCGTCGATGCTGATGCCGCGCGCCTCGTATGGACCGGCGTTCGCAATGACCGTGGCACTCGGAGTGCCGTCGCCGGGACGGCGGAGCTGAAAATCCACGATGCCGGTCGGCGCAGGAAAGGCATAGCCGATCTCGCTCACGCCGACGCGAATGGTCGACCTTTCGATGACACGATTGGAGAGGGCGCCCTGCTGATCGAAGTAGAGCCCATCGATGCGCACGTTGCCGGCTGACTGCGGACTGAAGCCGCGCACCTGACCCGGGCTGTACATGCCGATGGTCTCGAGTCCGAGGGTCAAGCCGAAAGCGTCCTGCGCCGAAGCAACCGGATTATCGGCTGCGTGCTGCGCGCGCGCGGCAGTCGCGTGAAAGACCGTCGCAAGAAGGGCGGTCACGACGGCGTGGCGCCGCGTGGAAACGCTCCTGCGCCGATGGCGCACGCTTCCCCCCGTTGCGAAGCACGCCTCGAACGTGCGTTGCTTCATTTACTCGTCTCCTGGTGCGAAACTGAAATCTGTGACTTCAGTGTAGGTGGTGCACCCGAACCACCCGAAGACCGCCCACTGCACCTTCCCGGCCACTCGCTGCATCGGTTGGTTCGCAGTGGCGAGGCAATGGCGTAGAGTAGCCGGCATGACCTCCACTCCCGGTGCTGCAAGCCCCATCAGTTGGCGCTGGATTGCCGCGACCTGGTCCGCCGGTGGGCTGTTCGATGCCACTCAAAACCTGCTCGTCGTCTATACGGAGCACAAGCATCCTCCGCCGTGGCTACCGCTGTTCATGACTGAGCTGGTGTCGTGGCTGCCATGGGTACTGGCTACACCACTGGTGATTCACCTCGCGAGGCGATACCCGATCGTTCGGGGCATCAGTGTGCAGACGGTATGCGTGCACCTCGCGGTTTTCGCCGGCATCAGCGCGGTGGCCGAAGTCTGGTCCACGCTGCTGCAGATGGCCTTCAACCCGTACGGCAATCGAGAGTGGCCGACGTTTTGGAATACGTGGACCATGACATTGGTCTTCCAGGTGCTCACCTTCCTGATCGCGTACGCGCTCATCGTGACCATTACCTTTCTGGTCGACGCACGGGAGAATGTTGCGCGCCAGATCGCCGAGACCTCGCGACTCAATGAGGAGCTCTCGAAGGCACAGCTCGCGGCACTACGAAGGCAGATGGAGCCGCACTTCATGTACAACGCGCTCAACTCCATCGCAGGTCTGGTGCGCGACCACATGAACGATGCTGCGGTGAGCATGATCGTAGGCCTCAGCGAGTTTCTGCGGCGCTCATCCGAGGATTCCCACCGGCCGCAGGTCGCACTGCAGGAAGAGGTCGAGTACCTGCAGCGCTATCTCGATATTCAGAAGGTGCGCTTTGGGGAGCGGCTCAGGGTGAGCGTCGATATCCCTGCCGAGCTCCTCGGAGCGCAGGTTCCCAACTTGCTGTTGCAGCCGCTCGTTGAGAATGCCATCAAGCACGGCATAGCCAAGCGTGTCGCTGGAGGAACCGTGCAGGTCAACGGCGCACGTGATGGCAGTAGGCTTCGCTTGACTGTCTACAATGACGCTCCCGGCTCATCGGCGCAGGAGGAGGTGACGCAGACGGGTGTGGGCCTTCGCAATCTGCGTACACGGCTGCAGATCCTTCACGGGAGCGAATCGGCATTGGAATTGAGACGCCCCAATCCGGCCGGAGTGGAGGTGGTGGTGACGATGCCTTTCACGGAAGCGTAGATGGCGCTACTCGAGAAATCAGAGGTGCCGATACGGGCGCTCGTCGTCGATGACGAGGAATTGGCGCGGCGCAATGTGACGCTGCTCCTGCGTCGCGACTCGAGCATTCAGTCGATCGTCGAGGCCTCATCCGGGCTCGATGCCATCCAGGAGATAAGGAAATCGAAGCCCGACTTGGTATTCCTCGACGTGCAAATGCCCGAATGCGGCGGCTTCGACGTGCTCGAGCTGCTCGGCAGCGAGCTGCCGCCGGCCATCATCTTCGTCACTGCATACGATGAGTACGCGCTGCGGGCCTTCGAGGCCGGAGCGCTGGACTACCTGCTGAAGCCGTTTGACGATGCCCGGTTCGCGCGTGCCTTGAGCCGCGCCAAGGAAAAGCTGGCCCATTACTTACCGGCCAAACGCTCGCCGGTGGAAAGACTGGTCATTCGCAGCCAGGGCCAGGTGCTGTTCGTCCGCGTCGATGATATCGATTGGATCGAGGCTGCCGGCTACTACGCTTGCCTACACGTAGGCGGCGACACGCACATCCTGCGACGCTCGCTCTCCGAGCTCGAGCAGGATCTGGGTGATGAGAAGTTCATCCGCATTCACCGCTCGGTCGTGGTGAACCTCGATCGGATTGGCGGCCTCGAGCTGCAGGACGGTGGTGAGTACGAGGTGGTCCTCAGGTCCAAGGCGCGACTGCGGTTGAGCAGGCGGTATCGGAAGCGCCTCCAGGACCGCATGATGGCCGCGAGCGCCTAGTGAACAGCAGCGGCCAGTTTGTGCTGCGATGTATCAGTCCTGGGAGTGGACCACCTGGCCCGTGGTCACATCGATGAGGCAAAGCCCCTTGTCTCCCGGCTTCGAACGGGCTTCGGGAGGCGTATCGGCCGGGTTGGCGACACAGGTCTTATCGGTTATCAGCGAGTAATTGTGACCGCCCTCGACCGCGTACCTCACCATGACCGGCTTGCCAGCCGGCAGATAGTAGGCCGATGAGCTCATGTACATCCCAGGGGTGGCGACAGTAGGAGCTATATAGCCGGGGCCGCTTCCCCCATTGAGGGACATCGGTTGCACCGACATGGAGTGCGAACCCGGCAGGAAAAGGACGTAACAGTCATTCATCAGACGGCCCCCGCATTGCGCCGCCGTGGGTGCGCCGTCCACCGAAAGAATCTGCGATTCCAACGCGCGCACCTTGGCGACTTCCTGCGCCGGTCGTCTGGCGCCGGGATAGGCTTGCACGTTCAGGGTGGTGGCACATCCGGTCAGTGCGAATGCACTGCAAAGTAACGCCAGCAACATGCGACCGGTGAAGAGGGCCGGCCGGCTCGGGTGACCAGTCTCAGACAGCATCACAGCAGCTCCCGTCTCTTGAGGCTCATTGAAGCCTTGAAAAGGCGCCTTGGGACACTAACATCCTAGTGGTATCGTCGGAGATATGTGTGACGCGCTTCGCAGTATGGCGCGGGTTGGGTCCATGGATCTCATCACAATACCGACATCAAACTCTGGCCACAGCCGGATATCGCTGTCATATTGAGTCGCGTCAGACAATGAATGTCGGAGGACAGACGTGCGTACTCTCGCCGCGATGTTAATTGTTGCGCCAATGGCTGCCGGATGCGCATCGATTCCCACTCAGTCGGTCCCTGACCAGTCAATGGTTGCCTGGAAGGGAAAGACCGTTGCATTTACTTCCCGTCCGCGCCCATCCATGGTCATGATGACTGCCGGCAAGGGAGCGTTCGGGCCCATCGGCGTGGCTGCCGGTATCAGTGCCGGAAACGCGCTCGTCAAAGAGGACAAGATCCCGGATCCCGCGCCGCGGGTCGCGAATGATCTGCTCCAGATTGCTGAAAGGCACTATGGGGTCGTTCCGGCCACCTTTCCGCCGCCGACTGTGGACACCAGGGATGTTGCACAGCTCGCAAATGCAGGGAAGGGCGCAGACCTCCTCTTCGACGTCGAATCGCTCGGCCAGGGAATCAACTACTACCCGACGGACTGGAGTCACTATTGGCTGATGTCCGGGCTCATCCTGCGCGTCATCGACGTTCGCACTGGAGCGGTCGTCGGCGAGGCCGTGTGCAGGCAAAACAGCCAGCATCAGCAGAATCCTCCCGATCGGAAGCAGCTTCTGGCGAATGAGGGGCAACTCCTCAAATCGATGATTGCCGCCCAAAGCGATGCCTGCCGAGATCAGTTTGCCGATCAGGTTCTGCGGGTCAGTGCACCGCAGGGTACCGCTGGTGCCGAGGCTGTCGCACAGAGCCACTAGCGGGCAGCATGACGATTAACGCCGGGTGTGCCGAGTGAAACGTCGGCACCGTGCTGGGAATTTTATACTTCACACCCGGATGATCCGGACGGACAATGGCACCCAAGGAGAAGGAACCAAGCCATGTTCGACGCCTTCCACTTCCACGACGAGAACGAAGCCCGCAAGTACCTTGAGGCGATCCGCTGGCCGGACGGGCCGATCTGCCCACAATGCGGCTCCGTAAGCGCCTGGCATTACCGAGGTTGCCCGCGCCGCCATGGCACTTAAAGGCATTGAAGGCAAGCGACGCTCGTGCCGGCAACCTAACTAAAAGAAGACGCAGGGGGCGGTAATATGCCAATAACAAGGGATACGCCGGATACTCTTTTCCGTGCCATGCGATTAGCCATAGGACAGTTGCCAGACAAGCAACAGGAATCAGCTTCCATTCTCGTTGATCTATTGAGGGCAGTCCTTGACTATCGAGGTGAATTTTTCTGCGATCTGCAATTGTTTGATTCCAGTGTAGCAACCTTCTTGGCTTCAGCACGAACCGCTGACAAAGTAGGGCTGTACACTACTTGGATGAGGATCGCGTGCCGCGATGCAGCTCTGAATATGTACCATTTTGGAATAGCATTGGAGGAATTGCGACAGCGTTACGGAGAAGTTACGAGTTGGAGAAACAAGGACATTGCGAAGGTACTTCGCGCCGTCAACAACGAGTTTCAGAAGACATTTCCCGCGTCGAAGTACGTTCGTCACGCTGTGGGACATGCGGTAGAACTTTTCTCTACCGCTGAGAAGCGCAAAGTCAACGCTGTCAAAGGTTATGGCATGTATTTCTACAACGTGGTTGGAAACACCTTCAGCATGACGATCAATGGTAAAGTGGAAACTTTGGAATTGTCTAAAGCTACTTATTGCAAATTACATGAGTATATGGTCAGGATTTTCGACGCGTTTGAGCCGATAGCGAGCGCTGCAGTCGATTCGCAATCCAGGCCCAATTGAATCGGCCGTCGATTGCAATGCGTGCTGACGGATTCGGCTCGATAGGCTCAAGTAGGCAGTCGGATCATTCTGCTTCAATAAGCGACGCAGCTTGCGCATAAGACTTCAGATCCGCCTTGCTGATGGAGGTGGTAGGTTTCATGGCCTAGACTCCCGCCATGACATAGCAAAGGCCCAAGCCGCACCGTAAGGCACCAAAGAAGAAGAAGCAGAAGAAGCGCGCTAAATAGCGGCTCCCGGTATCGGCCTGTCACGCTATCGCGAAGTACTGGGCTTACTATGTAAATACTGTACTTCGCATAATATATATTAAGTCAAATTACTGGTGCGGACCCCGGTCGGCGGACCCCCGTGTCGGTCCAACGAGCTTAGGTGCTCTCCCGTCCCACCGGTCCTCCTGCGGGTGGCTGCGGCGCGACCACCGCTCCGTGCCAGTAACCCCCCATGCTCCACGCGCGCCACGAGAATCGCAACCAGCGCACGAGTGCCGCTGCGATCCAGAGCGCCCAGGCAAACATCGTTGCCCGATAGACCCACATCGGCAGACTGTAGAGCGTCGGCTGCGGCAGTGTGGCGTTCGTGCGGTCCACGAACCAGCTGAACGTGCCGGCATACGACCCCGGTCCGGCGACACCCATATCCGGCGCCGCGAGCAGACCGTAGCGCACGCCCGAGAACACCAGAGCCGCGACTGCGACTACCGTGAGTGCGGCAAGTCCCACCTGCAGCGCATTGAATCGAGATCTCGCGAGCGTCGTGGCAGTGCTCGAGCGCTCGCGCCATCGCATCGCGAAGAGCCATGCCGCGACCACGACCAGCACGCCCCACGAGAGTGTCGAGAGCCCGAATCCGAGCAACAGCCACTCCCCGATCGTGAGGGGCGAGTACGGTGCGCGGCTGAGAACGAATGCGACGACCAGGAACACGAGCAACTCGCCCCAGTAAAGGAAGGCGGGTCCGACACCCGCGCCCACCGCGAAGAGCGGCCAGCGATCCGCCGACAGCGATAGTGTCGTCTGGACGTTGCTCGCGGGAGCATGCAAATCGACGCGATCCGGACGCGAGGCAAGCGATGCACCGACGCGCGAGCGCCAGGAGATGTCTACGCTGTGCCGCCCGGGCAGCAGCGAGAGCGCGAGTTCTCCATTTTCCGGTCGGAGCGCGACCGCCGTGCCGTCCACGGATACGAGCGTCACCTCCGCGTCGTTGGGCAGGGAGATCGTCTGCTGCCCTCCCCGCGTGCTTCGATACTGGAATTGCAGCTCGTGCTCGGAGCTGTGCCGTCCAAGATTGACGGACTGCGCGACGCCGTCGATGGCGAGCGTGCTGCCGGCGACGGCCGCGGGGCGGGACACCTCCAGCGTCAGGACCTCACCGACTCGCGGGTGATACTCGAAGACCCAGGGCGCCGCATTCGAATTCTCAGGCAACACCGCCGGCAGACCTCCGAACGCCACACGCCACTGCGGACTCACGATGAAACGCCATACTTCCTCCCGCGCGGGCATGGCGGGCAGGCGCAGCGAGAGCCGGTCCATCCGCTGGAGACTCGAGCTCCACGTGCGTTGGTGCTCCCCGTTCGCAAACCCCACGAGGGCTGAGTGATCCGGCCGGACCTGCAGACCCTCCGTTAGGACCGACTCACCGGAGACGAGCGGCACCGCGACGGTGAAGGCCGACTCCGATGGCGCGATGCGCTCGACGGTCGTCGCGAGGGACCAGTCGACGCCCATGCGAAACTGCCGCGTGACACGTACGAACGCCGGAAATTCCTGACTCGCCGCGCCGGCGATGCCGAGATCGCTGGCGGCAACACGGCGCTCTCGCGTCAAATCGATCGCCCCGGAAAGCAGGCGGTTCGAGCCGATCCCCGCGACGCTCCATCCCGGCGCATCCACTGTCACCCGCCGAGGTGCCATCGGGAAATTGAGATGAAGGTTCTCGCCCGTGAGCCGGGCGTCTATCCGCACGGCGTGCACACCGGGAACGAGCGGCACCCAGAGCGCCCCGTTGCCGTCGCGCGCGATGGCGAGACTCGAGTTCCCATCCACCGTCACCGAATCGATCCGCCAGCGGTCCCCGGCGGAGGGTACGGCCACCGCGAGCTCTGCGAGGGCGCTCGCCGTGAGGTCGACGTGGACGACCTCGCCTCTCACCTGCACTTGTGCGGTGAGCACCTCCGCGCAGCTCGGCGCGCAGCGCGGCGCCTCGGTCAGGCGCGCCTTGAGCTGGCGCAGCAGGTTACCGCTCGGGAATGACTGCGCGTGTGCTGCTTGCGGCAGGGCGAGAATCCCGATGAGCAGAATCGGCATCGCCGTGGCGCTTCCCCAGCGCCGCCACGTGAAGGAGAACCTTCCCGGTCCGGACCCATAGCTCAGGCGCGCAAGCTGAATCAGGAAAGCCACGAGAAGCGCCACACCCGCGATTCGCCAGATAGCGACCTCCCAGGGCCCGAGCACGACGAATCGCACCGTCTGTCCCGGATCGACCGGTCCAGACCACGCGAAGGGATGAACCCCGTAGTTCCAGCTCGGAATTCCGGGCCCCGCCTGAATGAGCGTGTTCGGTGCGTAGGGCGCAAGCGCCTGTGGTTGTCGTATACCGCCCGTGACGACCACTTGTTCACGCTTCGCTGCGCTGCTCGACAGGGTCGGCGCGGGTAGCGCAAGGCGGAGCGCCGACACCCGTTCCTCGACTACCTGGGTCTGGATCGGCGGGACCGCGGCCGCAATCTCGAGCTGCGGATAGATGGCATGGCGGACCTCGGTCCATGCGAAGGGAACCAGCGCAAGCGCCAGCAGCACGAAGCTCACGTCTCGGTAGAGGCGTGCCGCGCGCGCGAGGCGACCGTCGCTCACGGCACGGGCCAGGGCGACGGCCGCAAGCAGATTGCCCCAGCTCCAAATGAGCGCCGGCTCTGCCTGATACGTCAACAGCAGACCGATGCCGCCCACCGCGGCGACTCTCCAGCCCGCCAGCCAGCGCGCGAAGGCGACCACCACGAGCAAACCGAACAGATTCCACAGACCCCACCGATCGAGCCACGCAGTCGGCGATTCGTCGGCCCCGAGCACCGCGAGCAGCCGATGCCCGGGTGGCAGATAGAGCTCTCCTGATACGCTCTCGAACGGTTGGGTCCAGCCCGTCGCGGGCATTCGCGCGAAAGGATGGTTGATGCGCGACAGCGCGGTGAGCGCGAGCACGGGTGTGCGCAGCTCGACGCCCGTCTCACCCTTTGCCGCTCCATTCGTGACGAGGAGAGCCTGTCCCTCGGTGGTCACACTCTCGAGACGGTAGGGTGCTCGCAGGTCGAGACGCCAGTTCCGGCGCAAGGTGCCGGAGAGCTCGTCGCGCGCCGTCCACCCCTCATGATCGAAATCGAGCCACAGCGAGCGATGCAGACGCAGCCGATTCTGATCAGCGTTCGAGAGACCTCGACTGCGTTCGATCACTCGCAGTGTGGCGCCTGGCTCGAGGCGAAAGGCCGGATACTCGCGCCAGTCCGCGGGTACCTGCGCCTGACCCGGATCGATGCCGGGCGCGCCTTCAACAGTCGTGGTGCGCAATCGATCGTTCGCCGCGAAACTCCAGATCTCCTCCCGCACGAGACTGCCCACGCTCGGCGCGCGAAGCTCTGCGCCCGGTCGAGTCTGCCGAGCGATCAGTGTGAGCTCGAAGCTCCCGGGCCGCACCTGCACGCGCAGGTTGCCGTCGGAGTCGAGCCGCGCAGGAAATGGACTCTCGAGTGACAGCGGAATGAACCCATCTGGGAGCACATGACCCAGGGATTCCTCGCGCGCATCGCCTGCCGCCCGCAAATGCAGCCGCGTTTCGAGCCTCACCGGCTCGCCGTCCTCGATCAGACGATGGATCTGCAGCTCGAGCTGCCGCGGCTCGACGACCTGCTTCTGCTGCCCGAGTGCTACCCGGCCGTCGGCCCGCTGCGGATACTCAATCGGTTTGCCATCAACAGTCACCTCGAGGAGTGCCGTATCGTCAGGAATCGGTAAGGTTTCCGGCCGAACGTCCCAGCTCCATCGTCCGATCAGAGCGTGCGTCCCGGCTGGGAGAAGCACGTAGGGCATGTCCTCACGCGAGACAACGGCTGCGGGATTGCCATCGAGCGCCACATCCTGCGGCCAGTGCGACGCATCACCCGGCAGCGCAATCCAGCTCTCGGCATAGACATGCCAGCGCTGCGCGAATCGGCCGCCGTGCGCATCAGCCTCGAGCTGCAGGCGCTCGGGCCAAGCGCAGCGATGCGCGCTCGCGGAAGTCGGATCGCCGCTCGCGCTGAACGGGCATCGAAGGAATTCCTGGCCTTTGAGAGCCCATGCCCGCCAGTCCTCCAGTCCGCGCGGGATGCCGCTCGGTTCGGCTCCCGCAGGTGTTGCGCGAGCAGCTTGAAGGCACCCGGACCAGCCCGCCGAGGCGGCGAGCAGCACCAGCGCGAACCCACGATACCTGACCCGCATGCCCGCACCCTCCCTCACCGACGTCGTCGGATGTCCCGAATTTTAGCTTTCCCGCCTGAAATTATCTCAACAGCTCCGTAGACCACTCATTATCCCGTTCTCAACCTCAACGACTCACTTGCTCGAACTCAGTCCTCGTTTCGTCCGCGAGGCCGCTGGGGCGTGCGCAAAGTGATGCTGCCACTGTAGCTCTTGTTAGCAATGAGCTGCCGGTTGCACCTCGCGCCGATGCAGCCGCACGCAAGACCTCGCGTGACTTCCGACACGTGCACGATGCGCGCACCGCAAAGTGCGTAACGAGCTGGGTGCTTAGCTCACCTCGAGGCAGGGTACCGTCTCCATTCGCCTAATCGAAGTCATGCAAGGCTATCCACAGTGGAAGAGTTGTCGGGTCAGAAGGGTGCGTCGCGGCCAGCGGCCGCGCCATGGAGCACCTTTAGGCGCGCCGCCCCGCTTTCGCGGCGACTTCGGTGACCTGTATGAACAGACAGGTTACCGAAATCCCGGTGGTCATTTGACAGAATTGGATCGTTAGCCCGCTAAATGATTGATGACCAATTAGTTGCGGGCTTATTGTAAAATAGATCGTAAGCTGTTGATTATTCGGTAGGATGACACCTCTGTTTGTTCTCCCACTACGCGCGCACGGCCAGCCGGTTAGTCCCAGTCGGGCGCTGGAAGTCCGGAAGTCCAGAAGCCCGCAGCCCGATGACAGAACTACGCCCGAAGCCCCGCGATTCTCATTTTCACAATTGGGCAAGGTCCCGCTGCCCCTCTTCTAGCTACGCACGGATGCCGCCTGGCCAAGGTGGGTACTTGCTCCATAGTTTGGTCTGGCTCTCGCGCTGTTCAGCGACCAGCGATTGGATTTGTGGCCACCGCTTCGAGAGGAAATCCTCGTTCTTGAATATCTCAACAGGGACGGCCGAAAGCACATTGAATCCG
>Ga0134125_10002282_pt1 | contig 22817 bp, 24 predicted proteins | sample KB31751_FD_96464 | JGI IMG/M metagenome (GOLD analysis project Ga0134125, IMG submission 96464) | Terrestrial soil microbial communities with excess Nitrogen fertilizer from Kellogg Biological Station, Michigan, USA - KB3-175-1 | ecosystem: Environmental > Terrestrial > Soil > Unclassified ... | reverse complement strand
TGGTTCGAGCGCGACCGCGCGCACGTCGAGCTGCGCGATCGGCTCGCAGGGCAAACGATCGTCGAATGGTGGGATGACGACGTCGAGCAAGCAATCGAGGACGGTTTTCTGCCGCAGCGTTGGACCGAGCGCGCGGCGCACGCGGCAGCCTTCGACTACGCCCAGCACGTCGGCCTCGTCGAAGACGCGAGCACCGAGCCATGAGGCACGACGCGTGGCTGTGGGTCGCGATCGCTTCAATCGGCGGCTTTGTTCTGTTACGGCGTCGCGGTACGTCGGCGTCGTACCTCCTCGGGACACCCGTCGAGGGGACCGCCACGCCGACGGTGACGCCTCACGGCTACTTTGGTGCGCCACGCGCCGGCCCGCCTGTCCACACGCACCAGGGCGTTGATCTTGCCGCGCGCGCGGGCTCCCACGTTCTCGCCGTTGGCGACGGCGTGATCGTACGGACCGATCCAGGCCTCGGAAAGACCGTGCGCAAGCTCCGTCTCGACGTACCGGGATCGTGGGACTTCAGCCATCGACGCGTCGATGCCGTCGTGTACGCTGACCTTGGCAAACCGCTCGTTCAACCGGGAGATCGCGTGCGCAAAGGCGACGCCATCGCGCTCGTCGACAGATCGGGGTTCGTCCACTTCGCCGTGAAGGAATCAAGGCAGAGCGGAGAAGCCTTCTTCGATCCAAAGGAAGCGGGATTCGCCTACCGCCTGTCACGTCCGCTCGTCGCGTAGTCCGTCGTTCGTTCCCAAAAACCGAAGGAGCCAACATGAAAGCGCGCAAGCACGTTGCGCCACCGGCGCCGCCGCGCTCCGATTCGCCGTCGATGACGTGGTGCCGCTTCGTCAGCGCGGCCTGTCTCGATTTCGATTGGTCGCAAGTCGCGGCGGATACGATTCGCGATCCACGTCTCGCCGCCGTCGTCGCCAAGGGACTCGGATCTCTCGGCCGCTACATCCAAAAGGAAATCGATCGCGTCGACGCGCATACGGTCGATGCGACGCCGCCGACGCCGACGGACGCGCTTCCCGACGACGACGACGATTCGCCGCCACTGGATGCCGACGAGCCGTCCGACACCTCGGAGCAGCGCAACGAACCGCCGAAGTCGCTCGTCGTCGACGAGAAGGCCGCAGCGGCGGCAGCTCTCCTCGCCGTCGACGTCGACGCCACCGAGGATGAAGTCCGCGCCGCGCTGCGTGCGCGCCTTGCGTCATCGAAGCTCCATCCCGATCAGGGCGGCGATGGCGAGGCAGCCAAACAGCTCATCGCCGCCAAGAACCTGCTCATCGAGCGCGCGAAGGCGGGACGCGCCTGATTCGTTAGCGGACCGCCGCCGACACCTCCGGCGCGTGGGGGGATACGGCCGGAAGCGTCGACGCCGCCCGCAAGCACGCTAGCAGCGAAATCCGACATCGCAAGAACTGCACGCCGCCATTTCGCGGCCGCCGCGAGTGCCGAGGCGCAGGCATCCGCGCGCGCTCTTGAAGCATGAACGCGCCCTCAACTCACCACAGGTCACGACGATGAAGACCGATACGACGTTCACGATCATCTCGACCCGAGCGCCGCTCGAAGAAGTCGACGGCGACGCTCCTTACTACATGCTCCCCGGCGGCGTCTCCGTTGCCGACGCCGCGCGAAAGACTGCGCCGCTCGATCTGCGAGCGCGGCCCGTTCGCAAATTCCGCGTTCAAGCCCCGCACGACGTCGGCACTGCGGTGATCGTCACCGACTCTCCGTACGGCGCATTCGTGCAAGTGCGCCGCTGCGTCGAGCGCGAGCCGACGAAGAAGTGGTGGCAGCCGCTCGCCGCGAAGAAGTGGCCACGCATGGGCGGCTTCATGCAGCGGCACGCGCGCTCACTTCTCGCTCTGTGGTTCTTGCTCACGGACGAGGTCAACGAGTGCCATTGGAGTGATATCGGAGACGCCACCACGAACCAAGTGTTCGCGCGCGGCGGCGACGTTGTCGTCGTCACGTTCGTCAACGCGGAGGGCGACCATGCGGAATGATGAAGTCGCCGCCACGATCACGCGGTGGCAGGCAGAGCGCCGCATCGCGGATGCGTGGCCCTACGAACGCCGGCTCTGTTGCCCGACTGCAGAGTTCGTGCATTGCGTTTGCCGCGTCTCCGTTCGCTGTCCGACGCACGGAACCATCTGCGTCGGGAGTCACGACTGAGGTGGAGCATGGCCATCGTCCACCTTCCCGAAACGCTGCCTCCGGACAAGCGCCGACGCCTGGTCGCCGCCCTGGTCCGAATCCTGGCCCGCCGTGCCCTTGAAGACCACCGCCAGACGCTGATTCCCGTCGAGGAATCTGCGTTGACTACACTGTAGTCTATGCCTACAATGTGGTCATGGTTACAAAACAGGCGGAGATAGAGGGGATGGATAGAATGTTCAGTCATGAAGCGAGACGCCGAGAAAGGCGAGAGAGGTCGGTCCGTCGTGAGTCTTCCCAATGCCGTCTACAAGCGCGCCCGAGCCCTGTCTGAGGAAGCATCGCAGCACGGTTGGGCTGTGCTCGGAATCGATCGCCGAGATCCTCCGGGCCTGGGAGCAATCATCGATGAAGCGCTCAACCTCTTGGCTGAGCGCCTAAAGAAAACGAAGGCGAAGAAATGAGAGCACGAGCAGCCGTAGCGACTACCCCTCCCCGACTTCGCATCTACCTGCGCCGCTCCAAAGCGGACGAAGGCCACCAGCAGTTCAGTCTCGATGTGCAACGCGACGGCTCGCGCCTGTTCGCGCTAGATGAGCTTGCGCGAGCTGGCGTGAACATCCCGTGGTCGGAGCGCGAGGAATATATCGACGACGACCGGGCTGGAGACGACTTCGAAGGACGGCCCGAGCTGCGCCGGCTGCGTGCCGAGATCAAGCAAGGTGACATCGTCCTCTGTCGCGACCAATCCCGCCTCGGTCGTGACGCGCTCGAGGTGACGCTGGCGGTTCGCGACATCGTTCGCGACCGCGGCGCGCGGCTGTTCTATTACGCCGAGCGCAAAGAGGTGGAGTTCGCGAACGCCATCGACGCAGCGATGACGTTCATCAAGGGCACCGGCCATCAGATGGAGCTGGAGGCGATCCGCGGACGCGTGCGCGAGGCGCTGCGCGCGCGCGTCCGCGCCGGTCGCATCGCAGGCGGGCGCTGCTACGGCTACGAGCTTCGCCGCGAGAAGGATTCATCCGGGCGCGAGTACACGATCGCCGTCGTCAACGAAGCCCAAGCAGAGATCGTGCGGCGCATCTTCAGCGAGTACCACAACGGCGCGGGGCTCAAGCGCATCGCGGTGCGGCTCAATAACGACCACATCGCGCCGCCGCACGCTGGACGGCGCGGCACGGGCTCATGGTGCCCCGGCGCCATCCGCGAGATGCTGCGCAACGGCCGCTACCGCGGGGTCTACACCCATGGCAAGACCGTGCGCGTGCGTCGTGGCGCCAAGCGCGTCGCGTTCCGAGCGCCGCCCGAGGACATCATCACGATCGACGTCCCCGAGTGGCGCATCATCGATGACACGACGTGGTTCGCGGTGCAGGAGATGATTGGCGAGCGGGCGGCCAGCTCGCCTGCGAGTCCCGGCCCGTGCATCCGATACGCATTGTCATCTCTCGCGCGATGCGTGAAGTGCACAGGCGCCATCGGCGCCCAAAGCTCGCACGTCGGCAAGGGGGAGCACATCAAGGTCTACGGGTGCACGCGCCATCACATGCGCGGCAACGCCGTCTGCTGCGTCAAGCTGCGCCAGGCGATCGACGAGGTAGAGGCCTCGGTGATCGACAAGATTCAGGAGAAGTGGATCACGCAGGAGATGGTCACGGAGATCCTGGCTGATCTGCGTGAGACGCTCACTGCCCAGTTGACCGCATCGGCGCTGGACGCGGATGCAATCGAGGCCGAGCTTGGCCGCCTGCGCGCCGCGCAGAAGAACCACGCCAGCGCCGTAGCGACCGGCGGCGACGCCATCCCGGAGCTTCTGGGCGAGCTGCGGCGCCGCAATGACCGCATCCGGACCCTGGAGATCGACCTAGGCGCGGCCCGGCGAACGCCAACGATGATTGAGGAGATGCTGGCCAAGTCGGAGGCCAACGCTCGTAGAAGGGTCGAGGAACTACGCGAGCTGCTCGACAACCCGGCCGATGCGCGGGACGTCTTCGAGTCGGTTTTTCTGCCAGAAGGTTTGGAATTTCAGGAGGCTTGGAGCAGCGATGGGCGCCGACGGGTGTGGGCGATCTCGGCGACCGCCCACCCCGTCAGATCCATCTTAGCAAGTGACCCCACCGGGACTTGAACCCGGGATTTCGGCGTGAGAGGCCGACGTCCTAACCGCTAGACTATGGGGCCGTTGAGATCGACCTGGTATCGATCTCGTTGTTCGGGGATAGGGATTCGAACCCCAATAAGCAGCTCCAGAGGCTGCCGTCCTACCGTTAGACGATCCCCGAGCGAACGGAAACGCCGCTGGATTTATCCTCGACTCGCACACCTGTCAAGCCGTTTCCGTGTTACGGTCGCTCGAAGCCTGCGATGTACACCACGCTCTTCCTCGTTCGCAACGCGGACACCGACTTCAGCCGCGACGGTCGCGTCGCCGGTCGCCGTGACATCAGCCTCTCAGCGGACGGCCGCAAACAGGCCGAGCTACTGCGCGATCGGCTCTTCGCCGGGCGTCACGATCTCGTCGAGATCCTCGCCTCGCCGCTGCCGCGCGCCGTCGAGACCGCCGAGCTCCTCGCCGCGCCGTTGGGGCTCGGCGTCGTGCGCGATCCGCGGCTCATCGACTTCGACGCCGGCCGCTGGGAGGGCCAGAAGCACGGCGAAATCGGTGCGTCGGCGGAATATCAGCGCTTCATCGCCAACCCGGTCGACGAATCGATCCCCGGCGGCGAGCGTATCGACGCCGTCCGCGACCGCATCGTCGCTGCCGTGTCGCAGGCGCTCGCCGACAACGAGCTCGGCGCCAACATCCTCATCGTCTCGCACGCCGGTCCGCTGCGCGTGCTGCTCGCGCATTACCTTGGTATGAACCTGGTTCACTATCATCGGTTGCGCCTCTCGCCCGCGTCGGTCTCGGTCCTGCGTTTCGAGTCCGAGCACGGCGTGCCGCGCATCCTCACCATTAATTGCACCGCGGAACCCGGCCCAGCGCTGCGCTGAGGAGGTCTCGCATGCCCGTCAGCATCGGTGGTCATCTCGTCGCCCGCGCGCTCGCCAAGGCCGGCGTCAAATGCGTCTTCACCCTCTGCGGCGGCCACATCGCCCCCATCTACGACGGCTGCCTGCGCGAAGGCATCGACATCATCGACACGCGCCACGAGCAGGGCGCCGCGCACGCCGCCGATGCCTGGGCCCGCCTCTCGCGCGGCCCCGGCGTCGCCATCGTGACCGCGGGCCCCGGCGTCACCGACGCGGTCACCGGCGTGGCCAACGCCATGCTCGCGCAGTCGCCGCTCGTCGTCCTGGGCGGCGCCGCCGAGCTGCGGCTCGCCGGCCGCGGCGCGCTGCAGGAGATGGAGCAGCTGCCGCTCATGCGCTCCATCACCAAGTGGGCGGCGACGGCGACCGATCCGAAGCGCCTGCCCGAGATGATCGCGACCGCCATCCGCCACGCCAACACCGGCGTGCGCGGTCCGGTGTTCCTGGAGCTGCCCTTCGACGTGCTGACCGCCCAGGTCGACGAGGCGCACCTTCCGCCCGTCGCCGCGGCCGTGCCGCTCGGCACCGCGCCTGCCGATCCGGCGCTCGTCGACGAGGCCGGCAAGCTCATCGCCGCCGCCGAGAAGCCGGTGCTGTTCGTCGGCTCGCAGGTCTGGTGGGACGACGCCTCCGAGGTCTTGCGCGAGCTCGTCATGCGCGTCGGCATCCCCGTCGTCATGAACGGCATGGGCCGCGGCTCCTTGCCCGCGTCGAACCCGCACGCGCTCAACCTCGCGCGCAAGAAGGCCTTTCGCGACACCGACTGCATCGTCGTCGTCGGCACGCCGCTCGACTTCCGCGTCGGCTACGGCGCCAGCATCAACGCCGCCGCCAAGGTCATCCAGATCGACCGCGATCCCACGCAGCTCGGCAAGAACCGCGCGGTCGACGTCGGCCTCGTCGGCGACGCCAAGGCGATCCTGGCGCAGATCGAAGCCGCGGCGCTCAAGCACGGCGCCCTGCCCCACCGCTACGCGGCCTGGTGCGCCAAGCTCCTGACCGACGAGGAGAAGGCGCGCGCCGAGCTTTCGCAGCACGAGCGCAACGATCAGCGCCCCATCAACCACTACCGCCTGGCGCGCGCCATCGCCGACGCCATCGACGCCGACACCATCGTCGTCGGCGACGGCGGCGACTGCGTGGCCATGGCCGCGCGCGTGCTCGGGCCCGAGCGCCCCGGCCACTGGCTCGATCCCGGCCCGCTCGGCTGCCTCGGCGTGGGCGCGCCGTTCGCGCTGGCCGCCAAGAAGATGCATCCGGACAAGAAGGTCCTCGTCCTGTCGGGCGACGGCTCGTTCGGCCTCAACGGCTTCGACTTCGAGACCTGCATCCGCTTCAAGCTGCCGGTCACCTGCGTCGTGGCCAACGACGCCGCGTGGGGGCAGATCCGCGGGCCGCAGGTCATGATCTTCGGCGCCGAGCGCGCGCCGGCGACCAAGCTGGCGCCGACCCGCTACGACAAAGTGGTCGAGGCGATGGGCGGCCGCGGCTACCACGTCGAGGACCCGACCAAGCTCACCGCCACCATCAAAGAGGCCCTGAATTCGGGCCAAACGAGCTGCGTCAACGTGCCGATCGACCCCGAGTTCGTGTTGCGTATCGGCGCGTCGAAATTGAGTGTTTGACAGTTCGGGGTGACGCTGTTACACGAGCGCCATGACTCGCGCCTCCCTGTTTGCGGTCGCCTGTTTCGCCCTCGTCGCTACCGGATGTGAAGAGAAGAAGGAAGCGCCTCCGGCGACGGCGCCGGCCGCCGCCCCGGTGACGCCGTCCACGGGCGCCGCCGCCGCGCCGGTCTCGGGTGCCGCAGCCGTTCCCGCGGGCGACAAGGGCGAGGTCACCGGCACCGTGACCGTGACCGGCAAGCTCCCGGTCATGGAGGACCTCAAGCGTCAGTCCGACGCCTTCTGCGCCAAGACGCCGATGAAGGACGAGTCGGTCATCGCCGGCAAGAAGGGCGAGCTCGCCAACGTCATCGTGCACATCAACGGCCTGCCGGCGGCGCCGCCGCCCGCCGAGAAGGCGTCGCTCTCGCAGGACAACTGCATGTACGTGCCGCGCGTGCAGGCCGTCGTCGACGGGCAGAAGCTCGAGATCCGCAACGGCGATCCCGTCCTGCACAACGTCCACACCTACGAGGGCGCGCGCACGCTGTTCAACGTCGCGCAGGTGCCGGGGACGCCGAACATCGAGAAGACGTTCACGCAGAACGGCGTGCTCCTCAAGTTCAAGTGCGACGTCCACCAGTGGATGACCGGCTTCGTCTGGGTGCAGAACAACCCGTACTTCGCGGTCAGCGACAAGGACGGCAAGTTCACCATCAAGGATGTCCCCGTCGGCACCTATGACATCGAGGCGTGGCACGAGCGCTTCGGCACCAAGACGGGCAAGGTCACCGTGGTCAAGGGCAAGCCGGCCGAAGTGAAGTTCGAGTTCAACGGGACCGAAACCGCCGCCGCCAAGTAGGGAGCAGTAGATGTCGTTACGCCGCTTCGCCATCATCACCACCGGGTGCACGTTCATCCTGCTGCTGCTCGGCGGGCTCGTGCACAACACGCGCTCGTCGCTGGCGTGCCCGGACTGGCCGTTGTGCTTCGGGCAGGTGTTCCCCAAGATGCAGGGCGGCGTGCTGGTCGAGCACAGCCACCGGCTGGCGGCGGCGACGGTGGCGATCCTGGCGTTCGTGCTCATGGTCGCGTCGATCGTGCGCGCGCTCAAGCGGCGTGACTCGGGCGTGGCCATCGCCGGCGGCATCGCGTTCGCGCTGGTGATGGCGCAGGCGGTGCTCGGCGGGATCACGGTCATCTATCGTTTGCCGACGATCGTCTCGACGGCGCACCTGGCGACCTCGCAGCTCTTCTTCGTCACGCTCATCTACGTCGCGTTCCGCGCCGGCGATACCGGGCGCGCGCTGCCGAAGAAGGTGCAGCGCATGACGTTGTGGGGCGCGGGCCTGGTGTACGCGCAGATGATCCTCGGCGCGCTCATGCGTCACCTCGGCGCGGGGCTGGCGTGTACCACGGTGCCGCTGTGCGAGGGCAAGATCTGGCCGACGGGCGTGCATCCCAACGTGACCCTGCACGTGATGCACCGGCTGTTCGCGCTCGTGGTGTTCGGACATCTCGTGGGCATGGCCATCGTGGTCGTCCGGAACGTCGACCGGCCGCTGGTGAAGGCGCTGGCCATCGCGGCGCCGGTGCTGGCGGTCGTGCAGATCACGCTCGGCATCTTGTCGATCACCACGTTCCTCGACGCGGTGCCGGTGACGGCGCACCTCGGGGTGGCGGCGGCGATCCTGGCCGACTGCACGATCCTGTACCTCGTGGCGCGCGGGCCGCTGCGCGCACGGGCGAGCGAGACGGCGCCGGTGGTCGGCGCCGAGGTGGCGGCGTGAGCGCCAACGCCCGCGCGGAGCAGAGGGTCGCCTTCTCCGATCTGATCGCGCTCGGCAAGCCGCGCGTCACGCGCATGGTGCTGATCACGACGGCGGCGGGCATCTGGCTGGCGCCGTTGCCGCTGCACGTGGCGCGCGCGGTGGTCACGCTCGTCGGCGTCGCGCTCATCGTCGCCGCGGCCAACGCGCTCAACATGTACATGGAGCGCGACGTCGATGCGCTCATGTCGCGCACCAAGAACCGGCCGCTGCCGGCGGGGCGGCTGCAGCCGGAGGTCGCGCTCGGCTTCGGCATCTTCTGCGCCGTGATGTCGCTGCCGTTCGTGCGCTTCGGCGCCAACCCGCTGACGGCGGCGCTGGCGCTGTTGTCGTTCGTGCTCTACGTGTTCGCGTACACGCCGCTCAAGCGCCGCTCGACCTGGGCGCTCGTCGTCGGCGCCGTGCCGGGCGCGATCCCGGCGCTCCTCGGCTGGACCGCCTCGACGGGGCACATCGATGCGCCCGGGCTCGCCATCTTCGGCGTGCTCTTCGTCTGGCAGATCCCGCACTTCATCGCCATCTCGATGTTCCGCGCCGACGAGTACGCGCGCGCGGGCCTCAAGGTCGACGGCGTGGTCCACGGCCTCGACGGCGCGCGCATCCGCATCATCGGCTGGTCGTTCGTCCAGTTCGCGGCGTCGCTGGCGGTGCTCAAGACCGGCGTCGGCGGGCGCTTCTACGAGGGCGCGGCCTTCGCGCTCGGCGCGGTGCTGCTGGCCATCTGCGGCTTCGGGCTGCGCGCCATGACGCGCGAGCAGAGCAACCGCTGGGCGAAGAGCTTCTTCATCTACTCGCTCGTGTACCTGCCGGTCTTGTTCGCAGCGATGGTGATCGGCCGCTGAGCATGGGTGACGCCGGTTTCCTACGGCTCGAGGGGTTGGTGCGTCGGTTCGGCGAGCGCGTCGCGGTCGATGGGCTCACCGTCGACGTCGGGCGCGGCGAGGTGTTCGGTTTTCTCGGGCCGAACGGCGCCGGCAAGTCGACGACCTTTCATCTGTTGACGGGCCTGCTCGCGCCCGACGCGGGCCGCGTGCTCCTCGAGGGGCGCGAGGCGCCGCCCACCGACGGGCGCGTGCGGCGGCGGCTGGGCGTGCTCTTCCAGGATGCGTCGCTCGACGACAAGCTGACGGCGCTCGAGAACCTGAAGCTGGGCGCCGCGCTCTACGGCCTCAGCGGCCGGCGCGCGGCGGCGCGCATCGAGGAGCTGCTCGCGCTCGTCGAGCTCGGCGATCGCAAAAAGGAGCCGGTCGAGCGCTACTCGGGCGGCATGAAGCGGCGGCTCGAATTGGCGCGCGTGCTTCTGCACGAGCCGGAGATCCTGGTGATGGACGAGCCGTCGCGCGGAATCGACGCGCCGACGCAGCGGCGCATCTGGGAGCAGCTGATCGACCTCAAGCGGAAGAAGGGCATGACGATTCTTTTGACCACGCATCAGCCCGAGGAGGCGGAGTATTGCGATCGCATCGCGGTGCTCGACCACGGGCGCGTGATCGCGTGCGCCACGCCGAACGAGCTGCGCGCGCAGGTCGGCGGCGACGTGGTGACGCTCGACGGCGACGAGGCCGAGGCGCTCGCCGCCGAGGTGAAGGCGAAGTTTTCGCTCGAGGCGCGCGTCGTCGACAACGCGGTGGTGATCGAGACGCCGCGCGGGCACGAGCTGATTCCGCGGCTCGTCGAGTCGCTGCCGTCGGGACGCCTGCGCGCGGTGGCGATGCGGAGGCCGACGCTGGCCGACGTGTTCGTGCATCTCACCGGCCGGGGGCTGCACTGATGGACGCCGTCGTCGCCGAGCGCGCCGCCGAGGCCGCACCGCCACCGTCGCTGTTGCGGCTCAACGTCGCCACCGTCGGCGTCTTGGTGTCGCGCGATCTGCGGCGCTTCTTCCGCCAGATGTCGCGCGTGGTCGGCGCGCTGGTGCAGCCGCTCATCTTCTGGCTGGTCATCGGCTCGGGCATGGCGAGCTCGTTCCACATGCCGGGCGCGGAGAACGTCGGCTACGTGCAGTACTTCTATCCCGGCATCGTCATGCTGGTCGTGCTCTTCACGTCGATCTTCACGACCATGTCGGTGATCGAGGATCGCCACAAAGGGTTCCTGCAGGCGGTGCTGGTGGCGCCGGCGTCGCGCGCCGCGCTCGTGCTCGGCAAGACGCTCGGCGGCGTGGCCATCGCGATGATGCAGGCCGCTATTTTCCTGGCGCTGGCGCCGCTCGCCGGATTCGATGCGCGCGTGGTGTCGTGGGGCGAGCTGGCGCTGCTCCTCGTGCTCGTCGGGGTCGGGCTGTCGTCGATGGGATTCGCGATCGCGTGGTGGCTCGACTCGACGCAGGGCTACCACGTGGTGATGTCGGTGCTGCTGTTGCCGCTGTGGATCCTCTCGGGCGCGATGTTCCCGATGACCGCGGGGCCGAAGTGGATCGTCATCGCGGCGCGCGCCAATCCGCTCGCCTACGCGGTCGCCGGCGTGCGGCGCGCGCTCTACGGCACGACGCCGCCGGGCGCGGTGTCGTCGTCGCCGGCGCTGGAGCTGGCGGTGACGGCGGGGTTCGCGCTCGTGGCGATCCTGGTGGCCGTGCGCGTGTGCAGCCGTCGCGGAAACAAGCCGTGAAGCGCGCGATCGTCATCGTCGTCGCCGTCGTGGTGCTCGGATCGACCGCGGCCGTCGCCATGCTGCGCGGGCGCACGCGCGACCTGCCGCGCTACGGCGCGGTGCCCGCGTTCGCCTTGCAGGACGCGGCCGGGCAGCCGTTCGGTCCGGCGCAGGTCGACGGGCACGTCTGGGTCGCCGACTTCATCTTCACGACCTGCCCCGAGGTCTGCCCGCGCATGTCGGAGGACATGTCGCGCCTGCAGTCGTGGCTCGTCGACCGCTCGCTGGCCGATCGCGTGCGCCTGGTGTCGGTGAGCATCGATCCCGCGCACGACACGCCGGAGAAGCTGCGCGCCTACGCGCACCAGTTTCACGCGCGGCCCGGCACGTGGACCTTCGCGACCGGCTCGCAGCAGGCGATCGAAGACGCGGTGGTGCACGGCTTCAAGATCGCGGTCAGCCGCGAGAAGGACGACAGCCTGAGCAATAGCGACGGCTTCGCCATCGTCCACGGCACCAAGTTCGTGCTCGTCGACGGCAAGCGGCAGATCCGCGGCTACTACGATCCGAGCGACGCGGCATCGGCGTCGCAGCTGCGCGACGATCTGGCCGCGCTCGCCGACGGGCGCGCGCGGTGATCGCCGGCGGCAACGAGCGGCTCGGCGCGACGCTGGCGCTGTGCAACGCCTGCTTGAACGGCACCGCGGCGACGCTGCTTTTGTGCGGCTGGGTGGCGATCCGGCGCGGGCGGCGCGACGTGCACTGGAAATTCATGGCCGGCGCCTTCACGGTGTCGTGCCTGTTCCTCGTCAGCTACATCACGCGCGTGCTGGTGTCAGGGACGCATCGCTATCCCGGCGGCGGCGTGTGGAAGGCGATCTATCTCGCCATCCTCATGACGCACATGCTGCTGGCGGTGACGGTGCCGCCGCTGGCGCTGCGCACGCTCTACCTCGCGCTCAAGAAGCGGTACGCCGAGCACCGGCGCATCGTGCGCTGGACCTGGCCGATCTGGATGTACGTGTCGGTGACCGGCGTGCTCGTGTACGTGTTGCTGTATCATCCTCCGGGATGAGGCACGCGCTCGTACTCGTCGCGATGTTGGGCGCCTCGTCGCCGGCGTGGGCGCGGCCGTCCGACGAGAACCGGCCGGCGAACGACGCCGAGAAGGCGCTCATGCACGGCATCGCCTGCACCTGCGATACGTGCGACAAGGAGCCGATCGACGAGTGCGGCTGCGCCAACGCGGCCAAGATGCGCGGCGCCGTCCAGGCCGAGCTGGCCGAGGGCAAGGACGCCCCGGCGGTGCGCGCGGAGATCGCGAGCATCTTCGGCGCGGCGGCGCTCACGCCTCGCGCGCCGGCACGCGAGGCACGGATCGGGTGGCTGCCGATCGTGATCTTCGCCGGCGGGTTCCTCGTGCTGCTCAACGGGACGCGCCGATCACTGGCGCGCCGCCGCCGCGAAAAAGCCGCCTCCCCGCCGCCTACCTGAGCGGGTGCTATCATTAATGGATGCGGGGCGCCCCGTGCGTGTCGTTCGCGGCGGTCGTGTTGCTGGCGGTCACGCCCGCCCGCGCGGCCGACGGCGTGCTCGACACCGGCGGCTCGCACGAGGTGGTCTGGACACCGCCGTCGCTGGTGCCGGTGCGCGGCCCGCGCTACGCGCCGGTCACGATGGACGCCTACGTCACGCTCGGCAGCCCGCCGTCGTACATCAGCGCCGAGTTGGTGCGCCGCTGGGTCGACAAGGATCCGAGCGTGCGCGGCATCCTCCACCTCTACGCCTACGGCGCGCACGCCGAGCAGGCGATGGAGGCGCTGCTCGAGGCCGCCGACGAGGGGCGCTTCTTCGCGCTCTTCGATCGCCTGGTGCAGGCGCGCCTGTCGTTCGCCACGCCCGTCGATGTGGCGCGCATGGGCCGCGACGCCGGCCTCGACGGCGCCCGGCTCGACGAGGCGCTGGCCACGCACCGCCACAAGAGCGACGTCGAGCGGCTGCAGCGCGAGGCGCGCACGGCCACGCACCGCCCGCCGGAGCTTCTGATCAACGGGCGCCGCGTGTCGCCCTACTCCGGCGAAGAAGCCATCGGCAAGGCGATCGGCGAAGCGCGCGCGCGCGCCGAGGATCTGCTCGCCGACGGCGTGCCGCTGAGCCAGCTCTACGAGCGCGTCGTCGAGCTCGACGAGGACGTGCCCTTCGGCGGCGATCCGTTCGCGCACGGCGCGCAGAAGCGGCTGAACATCGACCTGTCGTCGTCGCCGGTGCGCGGTCCGTCGACGGCGCCGGTCACCATCGTGGTGTGGGGCAACTTCGCCTGCATGCAGTGCGCGGAGGTGGCGGCGTCGATCGCGCGCATCGTGCAGGCACACCCCGGCCTCATTCGCGTGGGCTGGAAGCACTTCCCGTCGCCGTACCGCGCCGCCATCGGCGAGACCGCGGCCGAGTACGCGGCGGCGGCGCACGCGCAGGGGCGCTTCTGGCCGCTCTACGATCTGACGATGGCGTCGCACCTGGTTCCGTCACGCGTGACGCGTTCCGAGCTCGACCGGCTCGGCGCGCAGGTGCGCGTCGACGAGGCCAAGCTGCGCCTCGAGATCGACAGCGGCCGGGCGCGCGCCACCGTCGAGCGCGACGCGGCCGAGGCGCGGCGCCTGGGCGTCCCGACGGCGGGCGCCATCGCGGTCAACGGCATCCCGGTGCCGGCGCCGCAATCGGCCGAGCTCGAGCGCCTGGTGGCCGCCGAGCTCGACGCCGGTGTTCTGGAGCGCCTCCGCCGTCACTGACAGCACACTGACGGTCGTAACATCAAGCAATCATTTGTGCTTGCCACCACCCCCACCCCGATGCGACGCTGTGGGAGCCCAACACTGCGACGAGGCCCAGCGTGGAGCTCAAGTTCTTCGCCGCAACAGACATCGGCCGGCAACGCGAACATAACGAGGACAACTACCTCGTCGATCCGACGCTTCACCTGTTTGTCGTCGCCGACGGCATGGGCGGCCACGCCGCGGGCGAGGTCGCCTCGCAGATCGCCGTGCACGAGGTGTCGCGCGTCGTCCGCGAGAACGCCGACGTCATCGAGCGCTACGCCAAGGAGCACGACGCGCAGGCGCGCCAGGAGATCCTGGCCGTCATGGAGCACGCGGTGCAGACGGCGTGCGCGTCGATCTACCACCGCGGCCAGGCCGAAGCCGAGAAGCGCGGCATGGGCACCACGACGTCGGCGCTGCTCATCGCCGGCGATCGCGGCTTCATCGCGCACGTCGGCGACTCGCGCATCTACCTGTTGCGCCAGAACCAGGTGCACCAGCTGACCGAGGATCACTCGCTCATCAACGAGCTGGTGCGGCGCGGCAAGATCAAGCGCGACGAGATCGATTCGTCGCCCTACTCGAAGTACAAGAACGCGGTCACGCGCGCCGTCGGCGCCTACGAGAGCGTCGAGACCGACACGCTCGACTTCGAAGTCCTGCCCGGGGACCACTTCCTGCTCTGCTCGGACGGGCTGCACGCCTATCTCAAGGACTCGGACGTTCCCGAGATCATGAACGCCGACGACATCGCCGACGCGCCCAAGACCATGGTCGCCTTGGCCAACGCCGGCGGCGGGCACGACAACATCACCGCCGTCGTGGTGCGCGTCGAGACCGAGGCCACGAACGAGCACGCCGCGCGCGCCAGCGATCTGGCCAACCGCGTCGACGTCCTCAAGAAGATGCCGCTCTTCAAGCACCTCACGTACAAGGAGATCATGCGTCTCCTCAACGTGCTGGTGGTGAAGGACTACAAGGCGGGCGAGAAGATCATCGAGGAGAAGACCGACGGCGAGGAGCTGTTCATCATCCTGTCGGGCAAGGTCAAGCTGCACAAGGAAGAGGCGTTCATCACGCACCTCGAGCGCGGCGCGCACTTCGGCGAGATGGCGCTCGTCGATCGCTCCAAGCGCTCGGCCTCGGCGACGGCGGAGGAGCCGTCGCGCGCGCTCATGCTGCGGCGGCGCGACTTCTACGAGATCATTCGCAAGGAGCCGACGCTGGCCACCAAGCTCCTGTGGAGCTTCGTGCAGGTGCTCACCGAGCGGCTGCGCAAGACGACCGCGGATCTGTCGGGCGCGCGCCTCGAGGCGCAGGCGGTCGATCTGTCCGAAGACGTGCTCTTCGAAGGCGGCGACGATACCCGCCGCACCCAGCCGCACAAGACCGTCACCAACTAGCGATCAGCGACGCGCGATCACCACGTCGTCAGGCTCAGCCAGGCCTTCTTCACCTTCGACGAATCGGCGGCGTAGAGGATGCCGGCGACCGCGCACAGCGCCGTGCCCGACAGCGACGTGGCCAGGATGGCGATGCCCTGGTCGTGCGGGTTCAGGTAATTGGTGAGCCCGAAGAAGTAGCTCGCGCCGACGCCGGCGAAGCCCATGATGCCGAGCGTGGTGCCGACGGAGAAGAGGCCGCGCCCCGGATCGGCGCCGAGCTTGTCGAGCACGTGGTGCTCGTAGCCGAGCCCGGCGGCGTTGAGGATGAAGCCGGCCGCCGACGCGCTGGCGCCGGCGTACGCGAGCGCAGGGCCGACGTCGCTCGGCTTGGCCGGCGTGAGCACGCTGGAGGCGCTCGGCGGCCAATCGGTGACGCCGATGTAGATGGCGCTGGTGAGCGACAAGACCGTTCCGAGGACGTTGACCACGCTGCCGGTCACCGACAAGGCGCGCGCCGTACGCCAGCGCCCGATGTACTCGGGCGACGGCGCCGCGCGCACCGCCACGGCGGCGCTGTTCGTCTGCGGCGGCGGATTGACGACGACGGGGCTGGGCGGCGGCGCGGGCACTGCCTCGACGGGCGCGGCCGGCGTCGGCGGCGCCTCGGGTGACGGCGGCTCTTGCGCGGCCGCGTTGATCGCAAAAGCGAGCAACGTCAGGGCGACCAAGGGGCGCATGCTTCATTGTAGCGCCGCTCGGCGGCTTATGATCAGCCCATGCTGCTCGAAGGCTCTTGCCAATGCGGCAAGGTCCGCTTCACCGTCGAGTCGGACACGCCGCTCCCCTATCAATTCTGCTTCTGCTCGATCTGCCGAAAGGTTTCGGGGGCGCCCACGTGCAACATCATGGGTAAGCGCGAGACCCTCGAGATCATCGGTGCGCGCTTTCTCCGTCGCTATCACGCGCGCATCCACAAGCCGGGGCGCAAGACGCAGCTCACCGAAGGCTGGCGCGTCTTCTGCGGAAAGTGCGGCACCCATCTGTGGCTCGTCGACGATCGCTGGCCCAAGGGCATCTGGCCCAACGCCGCCGTCATCGACACCGAGCTGCCGGTGCCGCCCGCGCACGTGTTTCTGATGACGCGCTACAGGCCGAAGTGGGTGCCGTGGCCGCACGTGCAGCACGCCGAGAAGTTCGAGGAGTATCCCAAGCTCTCGATCGCCGAGTGGCACGCGCGCCGGAAGCTCCACGGCTAGGCGAACCCCTCCGCCGTCGCCGTACGCGCCGGAACGTCGGTTGCACCGTCGGTGAACGGACACCCAATCAGGAGGGGAATCATGCGCGTCTGCTTGCTCGTACCACTCATCGCCGTATTCGGCTGCGCCCACACGGGCGGTGAGACCAGCAACTCCGAGAGCTCACCGACGCAGGAACCGGCTGTCAGTCAGTCGGAGATACCGCCGACGCCGGATCAACAGCAGCAAGTGCCGGAGCAGCAGCAGCAACCGCCGGCGCCGGTCGCCAGCGCGGAGACCAAGGCTCCGAGCGGCGCCGCGCAGACGGCCTGCGCGCCGGTCAAGGTACACTTCGCGCTCGACTCGGATCAGCTCTACACCGAGGAGAAGCCTCTCCTCGACACGACCGCGAAGTGTCTGAGCGAGAATGACAAGCAGAAGGTGACCATCGTCGGCAACGCCGACGAGCGCGGCAGCCAGGAGTACAACATGGACCTCGGTCAGCGCCGCGCCCAGACCGTCGCCACGTATCTGGAGTCGAAGGGCGCGGCCCCGGCGCAGGTCGAAGCCGTCATCAGCCACGGCGAGGACAGCCCGATCTGCACCGAGGACACGCTGAAGTGCTGGCAGCTGAATCGTCGCACCGCGGTGCGCGAGAGCTGCCACATGTAGCGTTAGAAGACGTAGCCGACGTGGGCCTGCGCCACCCACTGATGCAGGGCGCGCGAGTTCATGATGGTGATCCCGTTGTCGGGGATGTAGCGATAGGTGCCGCGCAGGTCGAGCGTCGTGTGCTTGCCGATATAGCCAGCCAAGCCGCCGCCTGCCGGCACGGTCAACTGATCGTCGCTGTTGTTCACCGGACCAGCCAACGTCACGCTGTCGGTACGCGTGATCGCCATGTGGTTGTAACCGACGCCGCTGAAGATGTACGGCTGCACGGCATAGGGCAGCTGCACGCGGAAGTCACCGTCGAGGCCGTTCGAGCTCACCTGCCCGTGATTACCTGAGACCGTATCGATGTTGTTGCTCGAGCCGATATAGGCGGCCTCGAGCGCGAGGATCGAGCGCGTGCCGAAGGTGAGGCGCGCGTCCCAGCCGGCGCCGGGGTCCATGGTGCCGTTGGTGGGCGTGCCGAAGTAATTGGCCACGCCGGCGCCGGTGGTGATGGCGACCTCCTGCGGCGCAAAGACGATGTTGTGCTTCTTCTCCGCCACCGGGGCGGGCGGCGGCGGCGGAATGGGCGCCGGAGCCTGCGCCTGCTCGGGCATCGGGCAGGGCGGCAGCTTCTCGGCGGGCGGCTGCTCCTCCGACGCCGGCGGGCTCGTCGCTGGTGGGGTCGTGTCTTCCGGCGCTTCCTGCGCGTTCGCGGCCAGCGCGAACCCGAAGACGGCGATGGCGGCGCCGCAGATCTTGGTGCCTCGTTTGAGAGCTCGGCAGTTCATGCGTCTACCTCTCGCTCGCGATGGCGAGCCTGTACTCCGACGCTGCAGAGCTTGCGCCACCGCGCTTTAGGCACCGACGGATCTCCGGGTGTGCAAGCATCGTGGCGGGCGCGTATTGTGCTGGCGACGGGAGCGACGCGCTAAGGCGCGGACGGGAGCAGGTCGGCGATCTCGGCGACGGTGCGACGTGCGTCGGTGCCGGCGGCGAGCACGAGCTTCTTGTCCTTCTCGACGACGAGGCCGCGCTCCTTGAAGTACGCCACCGCGTTCTGGTAGTTCGCGCGCACGCACGCTTCGCGGCGGCGCACCTCGCCGGTGAAGAACATCTTCTCGCCGAGATCGTGGATGCGGCGCACGAGGTCCTTGTCGCTCGTCGGCGACGTGAGCGTCTCGAGGCTGCGCGCGGCGATGAAGTACGACTCGACGAAGTCGGTGACCAGACCGGCGAGGAGCGCGAGCCGCGGCGCCGCGCCCGGGGCCGGGTGCACGCCGTGCGTGGCCGCGCCGACGAGCCCGGCCGCCTTCAGCCCGGCGAGCGTCTGATCGAAGATGGCCTCGAAGGTCTCGCCGACGCGATAGCTGAACTCGAGCTTGAGCAGGCGCGAGGCGCGCAGCGTGCGCGCGCGCAGATCGTCGACGCTGACGAGGCCGTGCTTGGCCGCGCCGAGGAGCGCCAGCGCGACGAGCCCGTCGGCGACGTAGAGATGGATCGCGTTGTTGCGATAGTAGGCGAGGCGCGGGCGGCGATCCTCGGGCACCGTGTAGATCTCGTCGAGCGGGCGGCCACTCTTGATGTCGAACGCGCCTGACGCGCCGCCGGCGCGCACCTCGATGTCGCCGTCGCGCGCCAGCAGCTCGATGGCGCGATCGAGCGCCTCGATGTCGAGCTCGTCGCGATCATCGACGAGCGCCGCCGACAAGCGGCCGCGGTTGGCGCGCGCGCGCTGGATGAGGAAGCGCGCCTGCGCCAACAGGTCGCGGCGCACGATGCCGCGCTTGCCGGTGGCCAAGAGCGCGCACGCCGTCAGCGCCGTCGGCGTCACCGCGGTCACCCGATCGATGCCGTAGACGATGCGATGCGCGAGGCGCTGCGTCGCCTGCTTCCATTGCGCCTCGCCCGCCGGCACGACCACGTTCTCCACTTCATCCCACGCCGCGAGCGCGCCGAACTCGCGCAGCGTCTCGCCGAGCGGCAGCGGGTCGTCGAACTGGATGTTGAGCCGCCCGTACTGCGCGCCGAGCACGCGCGTGGCCTTGAGCAGGCCCTTCATGTCTTCCTTCTTCTTCTCGCCGCCCGCCGCCTCCTTGGCGTACGACTTCTCCTCGATCACCTTCTCGTAGCCGATCGAGATGGGCACCACCTGCGCCTTGCGCGCGTGGGCGCCGTCGTCGTCGAGCGCGGCCTCCACCACCATGCCGAGGAGGCCGAGCTTGGGCGCCAGGAGCTTGCCGGTGCGCGAACGGCCGCCTTCGATGAAGAACTCCGTGTTGAACGACTCGCGCAAGATCCTGCGCACGTAGGCGCGGAACACCGCGCCGTAGAGCCGATCGCCCTTGAAGGTGCGGCGCAGGAAGAAGGCGCCGCCGCGACGGAAGAAGAAGCCGAGCGGCCAGAAGCTCAGGTTGGCGCCGGCCGCCACCAGCGGCGGCACCAGGTCGTTCTCCAGGAACACGTACGAGAGCACGAGGTAGTCGATGTGGCTCTTGTGCGACGGCACGATCACGAGCGGGCCCTTGCGCGCGGCGGCGCGCACCTTCTCGAGCCCCTCGACGTCGACGTCGATGCCGTCGAAGATCTTGCGGAACACCCACGACATGATCGGCCGCGCGAAGCCGAACATCCACGGCTTCGGGTCGGCCGCGATCTCGCGCAACGCGGTGCGCGCGCGCTTCTCCACCTGCGCCGGCGTGAGCTTCTCGGCCGTCTCGATCTGTTTGGCCTCGGCGACGAGGCGGCGGCTGCGTAGCACCTCCTCGCGGATGCGCTGCACCGTCTTGCGCGGCGGTCCGAGCACGACGCGCAGCTCCGACTCGAGCCGACCGCCGAGCTGCCAGCGCAGGCGGCGCGCCAGGATCTCGTCGCTCGACTGCTCTTCCTCGGCGAGGAACTTGGGCAGCTCCAGCGGCTCGGCGACGAGCACCTGCGACTCTTTGTAGTTGGTGAAGAAGGTGTACATCGCGCGCACGCGCCCGGGCGCCTCGCGCTCGCCGAAGATGAGGTCGACGATGCCGCGTCGCGTCCGCGCCGCGCGCACCGCCGGCGAGCCCCACACCAGCGTCAGCGGCACGAAGATGATCGGCCGTCCGCTCGGCCCGCGCTCGCGCTGCACGCGGATCAATTCCTCGACGTACGCCCCGCGAAACTGCGCCGGCTCCCAGCCGAACAGCGTGTGCGGCCGCTTCAAGAACAAGAGCGCCGACTCGCCCTGCCGCACCACCTCCGCCATGTCGGCCACGGACGAGCTGCGCCGATCGCGCCACAGCCGCAGCGCGCCGCCGAGGATGCGCCCGATCGGCTGCATGAGCAGCGTCTTGACGCCGTTGGCGAAGCGCGACAGCGGCAGCCCGTACTTCAGGAACGCATACGAGAAGTAGAGATAATCGATGTAGCTGAGCGTCTTGCAGACGTAGACCACGGTGCCGCGCTCGGCCGCGCGCCGGATCTTCTCGGCGCCTTCCTCGGGAAACGCGATTTCACGAAAAAAGCGCCCGAAGAACCACCGCAGCACCGGCCCCGGGCGCTCGATCATCGCCGTGGGGTGCGGCTCGCCTCCGCGGCGTCGCTGCATGAGTCGGTGTTCGCGCGCGATCACGGCGCTCCACCCTACCACGTACAGCCAAGTAATTGGATTACCTGCTATTGACAGGTAGCGAAGTTCCGCGATACGGTATACTCCGGGAGGCGGAGTCATGCGTAGCATCGGCCTGAGCCTGGTACTGGCCCTCGCGGCCCTTGGCTGTCATTCCTCGAACAACGGCCACGGCGGCGCCGACCTCTCCGCGGGCGGCGGCGATGCCGGCACCGATGACCTCGGCCTCGGCGGCGGCATGGGCTGCGGCACGGCCGGCACGACCTGCGCCGTCAACGGCGACTGCTGCTCCAACCAGTGCGACCCGACCATGCACGTCTGCGCCATCGGCCAGTGCCTGTCGGCCGGCTCGACCTGCGCCAACAACACCGACTGCTGCAACCTCAACTGCACCGGCGGAGTGTGCGGCGGCGGCGCGTGCATCTCGGACGGCCAGGCCTGCACCGCCGGCAGCGGCGACGCCTGCTGCTCCACCAACTGCGACAACGGCACGTGCAAGGCGCTGTCGACCACGTGCAAGACCGCGGGCAACGACTGCGGCGGCAACGGCGACTGCTGCAGCGGCGTCTGCTCGGGCGGCAAGTGCGCCCCGCCGTCGTCGATCTCGTTCTGCACGCAGCTCAACGACATCTGCTTCCACGACGCCGAGTGCTGCACCGGCATCTGCAGCATCCCGTCGGGGTCGACGGCCGGCACCTGCGCGCCGATCCAGACCGCCTGCCGCGTCGACGGCCTGACCTGCGACGGCTGCAGCGGCTGCTGCAGCTCCTACTGCGCGCCCTTCGGCTCGAGCAGCACGAAGATCTGCCAGCCGGCGTCGGGCTGCCACGTGCTCGGCGATCTCTGCACCAAGGACACCGACTGCTGCGGCGGCGACACGCCGAGCGGCCTGCCCGGCGCGGGCCTGGTCAAGTGCGTGCCCGATGCGCAGCACCCGACCATCGGCACCTGCTCGCAGGCGAACCCGAACAACTGCCCCAACGGCGAGGCGACGTGCAAGAACACCTGCCAGCCCGAGGGCGACGTCTGCCATTACCTCGGCAACGGCGGCTGCTCGTCGAACTCGTTCCCCAACAACTGCTGCGGCGCCACCGGCAACAAGGGCGCCTGCCAGCTCGACAAGCTCGGCGTGCCGCGCTGCTACGGCGTCGCCGCGTGCGTGCCGTCGGGCGGCGCGTGCGCGTCGGCGGCCGACTGCTGCGACCTGTCGCCCTGCGTCCCCGACGGCACCGGCCACCTGCACTGCGGATCGATGAGCTGCGTGCCGTCGAACGGCACCTGCACGACGACGGCGGACTGCTGCGCCGGCGGCTTGTGCACCATCCCGCCGGGCTCGACGATGGGCAGCTGCGTGGCGCCGCCGGCGCCCGACATGGGCACGGTGTCGATGTGCGCCTTCGCCGGCCAGATGTGCTCGACGACGGTGCCCTGCTGCACCAACAACGGCACCTGCGAAGGGCCGACCGGCACCGCCTGCGCCGCCGGCGAGATGGACTGCTCCTGCATCGTCCCCATCCAGTGAGGTAGCATCGCGAGCGTGGAGCTCGCCGCCGTCGAAGCAGCGCTGCATCGGCTGTTCATCGCTGCCGAAGGCACCTCGTTACGGCGAGAAGACCTGAAGAAGGCGCGCGAGACCGCGGCGCTGCTCGACCACCTCGCGCGCATAGGAAGGCCCGATCGGCTCGTCGTCGACGCGGCGGCGGGCAAGGCCTACGTGGGCCTGCTCGCCGCCGAGCTCTGCGGCTTTGCGCGCGTGCACGTGATCGAGCGCGATCCGCGGCGCGCGGACTTGTGCCGGCAGGCGGTGGCGCGGCTGTCGCGGCCGGCCGAGGTGCGCATCGTCGAGGGCGACGTCGCCGATCGCGCCGCCTGGCCCGACGCGCCCGACGTGGTCGTCGGGCTGCA
>Ga0134125_10002280_pt1 | contig 22826 bp, 26 predicted proteins | sample KB31751_FD_96464 | JGI IMG/M metagenome (GOLD analysis project Ga0134125, IMG submission 96464) | Terrestrial soil microbial communities with excess Nitrogen fertilizer from Kellogg Biological Station, Michigan, USA - KB3-175-1 | ecosystem: Environmental > Terrestrial > Soil > Unclassified ... | reverse complement strand
GAATGTTTCGTTCAGTTCGAGCTTGGTTTTTACTATGTCAAAGGTGTCATTGATCATAAAGAGTCAACTTATTCTGCTGACGCTATTTGCGCTTTCTGAAATCTGACATTATGCCGCCGCCTGTCGCTCTGTCGCACTCGATGCGACCGACCAGATAAGGAGTACTATCCAGCCTATGCCTGTCCAGCCGACCAAGATATTTAGGATCAAGATTGCTACGCGCCTCTGAAGTTTTCGTGCAAACGCTATGTATGTCGGGACAAAAATTAGTCCCAAAATAATAAGGACGATTACCCAATGCATGAGGCTGAATGAGCCCATGTTCTCCCCCTTGTGTCCATTTTATGTTAAGCGCGCTTCCGTCTGAAAATGCCCCGGAATTTTGCCAGCAGCGCTCCGGCTGCCACCACCACAAATACACCCAGTTTCTTTATGAGCAGAAGCAGTCCGCCTACCGCTGCCACCTTCGCAACTTTTGCGCCGGCTAATCCGGCTACAAGTGCAGCGATCGTATATGCAGCTATATGGTCATTTGAGGAATGGTCGGCGTAGCGATATCCGGGATCGAAGCTAAAGGACCGCAACGCCAGATCGAGATCGCCGCCGATTGTCCTATAGGCGGCACTGCTTCCCACCCACGTCAGAAGCTCAAAACCGTTCCTACCCAGGCGTACAGCTCGCGCGTTAACAACACTGTCTTCGCCTTCCGTAGCGCCGAAAGCCCAGTACACAGTGTTAGTAGACGGGTCGAGTGTCGGCTGCTGCAACCATCCGATTACATGCATTGGCGAGAAGCCGCTTTTTTGCCGTTCTTGGTTAGCCGCTTCCGTAGATTCTTTGACCGATTGCAAGAGTGCAGTCGCATCTACATCCTTCCAGTCATCAATGCTCACATAGCCTTCATTTACGGACTGGAGAATAACTTGCTGATAATCATCGCCGCTGACAGTGACGGCTTCGAGCCCATTCAATTGCCCATTACCAATCGTGTCCTCGAAGGTGGCCGCATCGTGCATGGTTACGATTATGTGGTCGCCCGGGATCGTCAGCGTGGAATGCGAAAGCGGCAGCTTGTGTGATCCACCGTGCTCCCACGGCAGCGCGGCTATCACATCCTCTGGGGACGAGTTTTTGTTTTGGGCAGTAGCTCCGTACGAAGTTGCCACCACGGTAAGGCCGATCAGCAGGGCCACGGCCGAAGCTTTGGACATGTAAGTTTCCCCCCGAGAAACAGTACGGCTGACCCGTCCGCGTGGGTCTGCCCGAATACCGAAGCCGCCTTTTCGATATGGAAACGAATAGACGTTTCCGACGACTTTTCCTCAAACCATAAAGCATTGTGGGCCTGAACAGCCACTAATTAGTTCGGTGCTACTATGGAACGCTGTCGGACCGCCCTTTTGGGGCGGCCTTTGCGTTTTGGGACGCGTTTTCGCGACGAAGCGGGCAGGCACATAGGCCGTGCCGGCGTCCCTGGATTCCCGCTTTCGCGGGGAAGGCGGGTTTGGGGCGCGGCCCCGGGTCCCCGCTCATGCGCCCCGGGGTCCTTCGGAAATCCTAACCCCCGAACGACGTATCCGGCGGCGACACGCGGATCGTGTCGAGGATGGCTTCGGCGGTTTCGCGCTGCGCCCGGGTGGCGTCGACCGGGACCAGCGCCATGCAAAGACCGATGTGATGCGGATCGACGCGGATGACGAGCAAGCGCAGGGTGAGGCTGCCGTCGTGGCCGGCCCGCTGCGCGGTGACCGCTTCGGCTTCCTTTCCCGAAACCGCTAAAGCACGCGGCGGGCCGTCAGCGATGCCGCCGGCGTCGTTGACGGCTTGCGCCGCGACTTGATCGAGCGAGCGGTCTTCGGCGAGGACGGCCAGCAAGACGAGGCCGTGATTTCCGGGCGAGATCAGGGTCTCGGCCTGCGTGTCGATCGCGATGTTCGTGATCCAATCGTCCGGCATGTGGAAGATCAGCGCGGTGTCGCCTTGCTGGGTAAAGCGCATGATCTTCGCCGCCGCAGGCGAAGCATCGAGCCCGACGATGGCGAGCAGCACCGCGAGGGCGAACAAGGCTTTCATGGCATTCCCCTCGGGCGCGATGCAAGAGGCCGCGCGATGCGGGCGGCATGATCTCGGGAACAGGCGACGCCCGATTTCAGCACGGCGGCCCCGGACGGCGCGCTCTCGCGCCGCCGTTCAATCTTGCGCGCGGCCGCCGGCCGCCACCGCGATGTTGAGGACGGCCGGATTGCCGTCGGCGACGGCGCGGAGCCCGCGCTCGATGGCGCCCGTCACCTGGCTCGGATCTTCCACCCTTTCGCCATAGCCGCCGGCGAATTCCACCAGCTTCTCGTAAGCGACCGAGGGCGAGAGGTCGACGACCGGCAAAGAGTTCGCGCCGGTGACGCGGCCGCTCGGATACATGAGCTCGGCGGCATTGCGCACCGCGTACCACTGCGCGTTGTTGGAGATGATGGTGAGCGTCGGAACGTTCTCCGTCCGCTCGACGAAATGACAGGCTGACGGAACGTTGAACATGTACGAGCCATCGCCGACCAGCGCGATCACCTGCCGGTCGGGCGCGGCGAATTTCGCGCCGATCGCCTCGCCGACGCCCTTGCCGAGACCGCCGGCGCTGCCGCCGGTCGCCAGCCAGCAGCCCGGCTGCTCGATATCGACGAACGGCGCCGGAACGCCGAGCTCGTTGGAGATGATCGCGTCCTTCTGCTTCACCTGATTGAGGCAATGCGCCACCCAGGCGTTGCTGATCGGGCGCTGCGTCTTGCCGCGCTCGATCACTTTGCGGCGGCGGTCGGCGACGGCGTCGCGCATGGCCGCGAGTTCCTTGCGCCGCGCGTCGATGCGGGCGGCGTTCTTGCGGCCTTCCGCCTTCAGCGCTTCGTTCAGCATCGGGATGGCTTGCGCGACGGAGCCGGCCACCGCCATGTCCATCTCGAAGCCGCGATAGGGATAGCGGGCAAAATTCGGATCGATGCCGATATGGATCAGCTTGGTATCGGCTTTGGGGCGGATGAAGCGCGGAATCCACGGCACCGGCGATTCCAGCACGACGATGACATCGGCCCAGGCCAGCAGCGCTTCGTTCGGCGCGCCCAGATTCATCGGATGGCTCGACGGCATGTTGCCGCCCGCGCCCGGCGCGCAGGCGATGGCGTGCTCTTGCGCGAGCGCGCCGAGATCGAAGAAGCTCTCGGGCACGCCGCCGATGATGAGCGGACGTTCCGCGCCGGCGATGAGCTTCGCCACACGGGCGATCGCCTCCGCGGACGGCGCCGGCGACAACGCGCCGAGCGGACGCTCGCGCGGCTCGGGTCCCGGATCGACCGCGGCATCGCCCAGCACCTCGCGCGGCAGGGTCAGGTAGACGGGACCTTTCGGATCGGTCATCGCGATATCGAGCGCGCGTCCGACGACCGTGTTGACCGGCTGGCCGCTGCGCAGTTCGTAATCCCAGCGCGTGTATTGCCGCAGCATGGCCGCCTGGTCGAAGTTTTCCTGCGACCAATGAATGCCGTTATTGCGCGAGCCCGGATGTCCGCGCTCGGTCCACGGCGAGCGTCCCGCCGCCAGCAGCATGGGAACATTGCCGCGATCCGCGTTCATGATCCCGCACAGAGCATTGGCGGTGCCGACGGTGGTGTGCACCATGACCGCGGCCGGGGTGCCGGACACCTTGTAGAAGCCGCTCGCGATCGCGACGGCGACGTTCTCATGCGGCACGGTGACGAAACGCGGCACGGTCGTGCCGCGCTCGCGCGTCCTGAGCAATCCCTCGACGATCGGCGCGAAATCCGTCCCGCCATTCGCAAACACCATGCGAATGCCGTGCTTGTAGAGGGCGCTGAGATAAGCCTCCGCGACGGTCGGCTTGTCGGTCGATGATGATGCATCCATCTTGCTCTCGCTCGCTTGTTCTCGCTGGTTCGTCCGCGTGTTCAGCCTGATCCTAGCACAGCACCGCGTGCTTCCCATGACGGGTGGCGATTGCGATTGGCGAAACCGCGGCAGCCTGATGGCTCTTCGTGCGGCGTGTCCTCGGCGCGATGGGCGCGGAGCGCGTCACCGCCGGCGCGGATTGCGGCTTCGGCACCTTCGCGGCGCCGACGCCGACGGTGTTCCCCTTTATCGTCCGGGAAAAGCTGCGCGTCCTCGCCGAAGGCGCGGCGATGGTGTGAAGGGAGGTCTTCATCGCGGCGGAGCGCGCCGCCTCGATCGAGCGCACGCGCATCGTCTTCGCCTATTTCATCGGCCCGCCAAAAAACGACTGTGCAGCCCTCTCGGAATTAGCGGCGATGTTTGTTGCTACAGCTATCGCCTCCTCCCAATCCAAGCTGGAGGCTTTTCGCGTTGCCGATGGTGCTCATATCGACCTTCCGGGTCACATCGGCGCTGTTGTGTCCGCGTCCGTTCTTCGGCGCAGTCTGGCCCATTGAAATTGGGCCTTGAGTTCCGCGGTTCTGTGCATCGACGGGTACGACAGAGAGAAATGGTCCGTCGCGCGTAGAAGCGTTAGCGCATCCATCGGCAATCGACACGGTATCCCAATGCAAAATTGCCCGACAATTTTCGACGACAATGGATGCCTTCTCCACGCCGATACCGTTATCGGAATCGTTGATCATGCGATCCGGACCATTGATTGTTAATTGCGGGCAGGTACTCGGCTGTGCGCGGGACGTTGACAGCGGGGCCAAAGCAAGAGCGCCAACGAGCGAAGCGGCGCAAATCAAAATTCGCGAAAAGCTCCTCATGTTTCTTCTCCTCGCGCGCGGCGGTTCGCAATGCCTTGCGCTCATCCTGCTCGGTTGTCGCCACGCGCGCGTTTGGGCCACGTGCGGCAACGCGTCATCATAGGGCCATAACGGGCCGATTCGACTCGGCTCGTCCGGCCCGCTTCAATGATGGCGCTGCCCATGCCCGTCATCTTGAACTCGACGAACCCGAGCTTGATTGAGGAGGGCGACCTGAATGACACGTGGCAAGATTTTGGCGACAGTGCTCGGACTCGCCGGCGCATTACTGCTCCGCGTCAGCGACGACTCAGTAGCAGCCTCCGCGCAAGCGCGCGGAGTAACGATTCCAACGGCTACTGGTTTCCTCCACCTCCCGCCGCCTCCGCCGATCGTGGGCTACCCGCCACAGATATACATGAACCAGCTGCCGCCCGGCGTGCCGCGCCCGAACGCCGGTTTGAGCTTCGGTGTCCGGGGCTCCGAGCATCGTGACGATTTCCACCGTTTCGATCGGCCCTTCGAGAACCGTCACGATCATTGAGTACCGACCCGACGGACGCGCGAAGAGCGGTTGCCGAGGGGCCCAATCGCGTGAGCGCTTGGGAGGGTGAGGCGGGTGTGCCCCATCCTTGGGTAGCATGCCGAATTGGTATATCCTCCCGCCATGCTACCCGTGATCGCCGAGAAGAGAGCCGAGATCGCAGCGCTCTGCCGCAAGCATCACGTGCGCCGGCTCGACGTCTTCGGTTCGGCCGCGCGCGGCACGGATTTCAATCCCGCGGAGAGCGACTTCGATTTCCTGGTGGAGTTCGATCGCGGCGAACCGGACGCGATGACGCTGGGCACCTATCTTGGCCTCAAGGATTCGCTCGAAGCCTTGCTTGGCCGGCCGGTCGACCTGATCGAACCCGGTGAGGTCCGAAATCCCTACATCAAAGCCAGTATCGAGCGCTCGCGGGAGCCGGTGTTTGGAGCGTGACCCGAAAGCGTTCCTCTGGGATGCGCGCGAAGCTGCGGCGCTGATCGCGCAATTCACGGCGGGAAAGAGCCTTGCCGATTACGACCGGGATAAGCTTGTGCGCTCCGCGGTCGAGCGCCAATTCGAGATCATCGGTGAGGCGCTGAGCAATCTCGCGAAAATCGATCCAGCGTCCGCAGCGAAGATCGCTGAGCTTCGCGACGTGATCGCGTTCCGCAACATCCTCGTTCACGGCTATGCCACCATCGACAACGAGCGCGTCTGGCGCGTCGTCCAAGACGACCTGCCGCGTCTGCAAAGCGATCTGACTGGTCTACTGGGCAGCTAAATGTCGGCAAGGTCCCCTCGGGCATCCTCTACGCCTCGAACCACATCGCCAAACGAACCCCGACGCGGTTCGCGCCTATGTCGCCGGGTGGCTGGAGACGACGCACTACATAGCGACGCACAAGGACGAGACGGTGAAGATCGAGGCCGCCATCATGTTCCTCGGCAAGGTCGGCCACGATCGCGCCTTCGCCTCGCTGGTGTGCGCAGCATGCGCATTAAGCTTGCTGGCTTGGATGGTCCCGCGCAGCATCTGAAAGGGGGCGCAAAAAATTATTGCGGCTGTGAGCTAGCTCACACGGCGGCGAGCGAAACGCATGGTCTAGTGACGCTCGAAGGTGATCGCAATTAGGCGACATCATAGAGGGAGTGAAGATCATGAAGACCACGCTTAAGGCGCTCGCCATCGCGCTCGCACTGTCTGCCCGTCTCATTGCTCCGCAGGCCCATGCCGCCGATTTCGGCTCAAGCATCAACGACGCACGCGCGGCGGTGAGCACCAGCAGCTTCAACAGCCCCTATAGCCAGGCCGACAAATACACGGGCCCGAACGGCTTCCCGCTGGCCGGCTGGTCGCAGCTGAAGCAACCGAACGAATAGTCGTCGATGACGGTTCGGCTGGGGCGGCTCCTTCGGGCGCCGCCCTCCGCTCGGTGTCGGGCTTGTTTGCGCCCACTTCCGAATCCCCGCTGCGCGGGGAAGGCGGACGGGCAGGGTAATTAGTTACCGTAGGCGCGCATTGATTTCCCTTGACTAATCCGGATCGAACTGGTACAAATCAGGAACACTGGAAGACCGCCCTTTTGGGCGGTTTTTGCGTTTTGGCTTCCATCTCGTTCAATCCAGACCGGAAAACGAGCAGGGCCTAACGCCTGCCTGGATTCCCGCTCCTGAGCTTGTCGCCCTTCGACGGGCTCAGGAGGCGCGGGAATGACGGCTCCCCGAGTAACGTCTTCCATCCCCCCCATCTCTGAGGTTTCTCATGCCCCGTTCCTTGACGGCGCGCCAGCGCCGCTTTGTCGACGCCTATCTCGTCTCGAAAAATGCCAGCCGCGCGGCGTGCGAGGCGGGCTACTCGCCGAAGCGCTCGGCCACCACGGGCTCCGAGCTGTTGCGCCGCGCGCCGGTCATCGCCGCGCTACGCGCACACGGGCTCGAGCCGCCGCGCGGGCTTCATCCTTCGACGCAGCTCCGCAAGCCGATCGTTCGCCGGCGGCGCACGGGGTTGAATCCGCTCGAAGAGCGTTTCGCGCTCGCCTATCTCGTGACCGGCAATGCCGCCGAAGCGGCAAGGCGCGCGGGGCTGAAGGCCGCGCAGGCAAAGACCGGCGGCTGCCGCCTGCTGCAGCAGCCGCATGTCGCCGCCTTCATCGAGGCGGAGCGCGCCGCCTCGATCGAGCGCACGCGCATCGATGTCGATCGCGTGAAGCGCGAATTCGCGCGTATCGCTTTCGTCGACATCGCGGATTTCATCGCATGGGACGAGGACGGCAACATCGCGCTGAAGGCGAGCGACGCGATCTCGCCCGACGACCGCGCCGCGATCGCGGAGCTGAAGGTGAAGCGCGGCGCGCCAGGGGTGAACGGGGTCGTGAGCGCGCGGGTGAAGCTGCACGACAAGCAGCGCGCGCTCGACAGCCTGGCGCGGCTCATGGGGCTTTACGGCAAGAAGAGCTTCGTCACCATCGATCACGAGCGGCCGAAGCGCGACGCGAACGCGATCCTGCGCGAGCGGCTGCTGCGCATCGCGCGGTCTGGCGAACAGATGGCCGGCGAAAGGATCGCGGGCACGGAGAAGGCCAACGCGGAGAAGGGCGGCGAACAGAAAACGAGCGAGACGAAAGCGTTCGAGAAAAGGAGAAATAGGGTCCGTCGCCGCGCGCGGCCTGACCACAGTTTTCGATAGGCTGGGCGCGCCGCCGATGATGCGAGGGGCTCGCGGAAGCGGTCGTGACGGCGCGATTAGCGATCGGCGCGCGCGACGGGCGCGGCCTGGAGTGTCGCCATCACTTGCTTGATGAAGGCGCTGATGTTCTCGCGGACGGCCCCTTCGGTGGCGAGACGGCTGCGTTCGTAGCCGAGGAAAGCATCGCCAAATTTGGCGGTATACGGCGTCTCGATCGTTTGATCGAATTTTGCCGGGCCCCCGTCCTTCGGGACCAAGGTGTAATGCACCTTCGTGGTGACGGTGAAGTCGAGGCCGATGGCCGGCTGATCGATGGAAACCAAAGCAACGTCCAGCCGATAACGTCCCACCGCCCCGTCGGCTTCCAGGACGTAAAGCTCGAGCGATTGTTCGAGCGCATCATGGAAATTCTGATTCGAAACGTCCGATATCCACAATGGATTCGTATCCTTGCCGCCGGTGACTGTGCCGAGGCTGATCGCCTTATAAGCAGGCGAAGCTTGGGTAATGATGGCGTCGGACGACAGCGGCACCGTCATCGGACCGATCGGTATCGGCGTCGCGCAAGCCGACAGCATCGACGCCGCTGCGATCATGGCGGCAGCCGCCCATCTCCCGTTTCGTTTGACCATTTCCTCGTTCCCCCGCATAAAGTGTGCGGGGCAACTATATAGTGCGACGGGGATTCGGGGGAATCGGAATGTATCGCTCGACGGTGCGCCGTTACGGCGCCTTTGGCCTTTTGCTGTTGTGCGCGGGGTTGGGCTCATGCGGCGGCCGGGAAGCGCATCCGGTCAGCGCGACCACGCCTTACGACAATCAGCTCACCTGCGATCATCTCCATGCCGAGCGCAAGGTCAACGATCAGAAGATCGCCGATCTCACCGGCGAACGACAGGAGGAGGTCGCCACCAATGTCGGCATGGTTCTCGCGGGCGGTATCGGCGGCGCCTTGATGATGGACACGTCGAACGCCGAAGCAACCGAGATCGACGCGCTGAACGCCCGCAATAAGGTGTTGGACGCCCTCATGCCCACGCGATGCGCCGTTGCGGGTACGGCGGCGCCTGTTCCGGCGGTCGCAAGCGCGGCGCCCGCCGCGCACGGTGTCTCTGCGTCGACGCCGCCCATCGCTACCGTGGCCGTCGCGGCGGCGCCGGGTTCGGCGGCGAAAGCCACTGCGCCCGCCGCCGCGCAGGCACCTGTCACTGTCGCCAGCACCGCATCCGCTCCGCCATCCACCGCCGCCACATCGCCGACGTCAACGGCGGATGGATCGCCGCAGAAGCCGGCCCCGGGGACCTGGGTCGCGAAGCTTCACTGGATTCCAACCCTGCTCGCGCCACGGTTCAGCGGTACCGGTGAGAGCATGCTCGCCTACGACGTCGCGCTGACCAACTTGTCGATCGATGCCAACAAGCTGAACATCTCGAGCGACAAGAGCAACATCACCGGCACGGTTGCGGGGGGAACCATCGCGCTCGACGGCTGGTACAAGGATCCATGGGGCAATGTTAATAGCGTCAAAGGCTCGCTGACGGAGAACGGCGGCGCGTTTACGGGTCAGGAGACCTGCTACAACACACAGCTCGCGGCAAGCGACCCCACGTCTCAAACGACCCCGCACTACTGCAAAATCGAGCTGTCGCAAATTCGATAAACACCAGGAATAACCGGGGAGGGGGGACATGGCTCAGATCTTGCGCCGGGTGCTGATGATCTCCGCGGGCGTCGCGGCGGTGACGGCGGAGTTCGCGATGCCGCACACCGCGAAAGGCATCGGCTTGATCGATACGCCCGAATTGCAGCGAAAGTGCCTGGCGGTCGGCGGTGAACCGTCGCATGACAGCGATGGAAAGAGCCGATGCGAGACGCCGGCCATGGACGAGCGCTGTAATCAGATGATCGCCCCGCAATACGACAAGGACGGCAACCGGATCACCTGGGTCTACAACGTCCGCACCGATCGCTGCGAACAGAATGAGGGTTGCTTTCTCACGACTGCCTGCACGCAGACCGCCGGCCTGCCGGATGATTGCTTCGAATTATCGAGCTTGCGGCGGTTCCGCGATGAAATCCTGATCCATCTGCCGGGCGGCAAGGACGATATCGCGCTCTATTACCGCGTCGCGCCGGCGATCGTCGAAAGCATCGGCGTATCGCCGCAGCGGTCGCGCGAACTGGCGCGGCTCTATGTGCTCTACATCCTGCCGAGCGCTCTCGCCGCGTGGCTCGGCTGGACGCGGTTTGCGCGTTGGACCTATACGCGGATGATGCGCCATGTGATGGCGCGTTACCGGATCGCGCCGGTTTGAGACATCTTTCCATCGGCACGCCCGGCCTCGCGCCGGGCGTTTTGCGACACCGATAGCGGCTATCTCCTCGCGACGAGAGCCTCGGCTTTGGGTCGCTGCCGGACAGCGCGGCGGATATCTCACGCGCCGATAACGAAAGCGGGATTTGGCTCGATTGATGCGAGACGGAAAACCAATCTCCAGCTACCTTATGGCGGTACCATGAGCTGAACCTTGCCGCCGCTGCGGCCTCGGTCGTCGGTCGGATCATTCAAAGGGGTGTTGGGGATGAAGAAAATATGGGGTTTTTGCGGTATGGCCACGGCCATCCTGCTCGGCGGTTGCTCGGTTCTCTCTCAATTCTCCGCGCACCAGCCGAATAATTACGGCAGTCAGGCGGGTTGGAACAAGCAGGGCGCCTCGTCAGAGGAAACATCTGCCGCCCTCTCCGCGTGCAATGGCCAGGCGCGCGTTGCAACCCAACGCGATACCAACATCACCAGCGACATCCTGGCGGCGCGGCCGAACAACTGGTCGAACACCGGGCCGAGCCCGCTCGGGACCCAGAGTCAATATTCCTTCGGGGGCCAGGGTCAGCTCTTCGAGAACCAGGAGCGGGATTTGAGCGCCTCGATCGTCAATCAGTGCATGATCGGCAAGGGCTTTGCCCCGAGCAGCTAAGCGCTTCGCCCCGAGTAGCTGAGGATCAAGAGCTACCGGACGTTGCGCTCGGCCATCGCGCAAGGCGGCCAAGCATTGCTTGGGCGGAACGATCCACCGTAGGATGAAACCAGCTTTTTGTGGGAGTCGGGCCGCTGATGTCACCGGAAATCATCTCTGAGCTTGCGCCGACGGGCGTTCTGCGCGCGGGCATCAACCTGTCGAACTTCCTGCTGGTGACCGGCAAGAGTCCCACCGGCGAACCCGAAGGCGTCTCTCCCGATATGGCACGCGAGCTCGCATCGCGGCTCGGCGTTCCGGTGAAATTGGTGACGTTCCCGTCGCCCGGCGAGCTCGCGGATCAGGCGGGCAAGGGCGTTTGGGATATCGGGCTGATCGGCGCGGAGCCGCAGCGTGCCGAGACGATCGCGTTCACCTCGGCCTATGTCGAGATCGAAGCCACCTATCTCGTGCCGGCGGGCTCGCGCTTGCAGACCATCGCCGATGTCGACGCGCCGGGCGTGCGGATCGCGGTGGCGGGCCGCAGTGCCTATGGTCTCTGGCTCGACCGCAACATCCGGCACGCCGAGCTGGTCCGGGCCGACAGTCTCGGCGCCGCGACGGAGCAATTCATGCGCGGCAAGCTGGAGGCGCTCGCGGGCCTCCGGCCAGGGCTCCTCGCGGATCTCGAGAAGCTGCCGGGCGCGCGGATCATCGAGGGAAAGTTCAGCTCGGTGCAGCAGGCCATCGGCACGGCCAAGAAAAACACGGCCGGCGCCGCATACCTGAAAGCCTTTGTCGAGGAGGCGAAGGCTTCGGGCCTGGTCGCGCGCCTCATCGAGAAGCACAAGGTCGTCGGTCGTCTCTCTGTCGCGCCGGCGGGGTGATCTTCCATCCGGCGTGAGGGAAGGGCGCGCGCGCGTAGGCGCCTGCTCTCGACATGGTCGCCCGTTGACCGGCGCGGGCGCGCGGTGTTGTAATCGGCCCAACCGCCGAAAACACCGGCGAACGAGCTCGGGGAGGAAAAATGCAGCCGATGCCACGGCGCCGCGCGCAAGGCGGCACAACCCTATTTTGCCATCGCCGTGCCGTGGGTTTCGCCGCTGCATTCGCTGAAAGAGCGCTCGGCGGCGTAGAGGTTGATTGAGTGGCCGAGCCCTTCGACATTGAAAAACGCACTGCCGAGACAGCGGCTTTGACCAGCCCGCGTCCTCGTCGACTTAATCTCGAAGCTTGGGTTTGCGCGGCCGCTATCGCTGCCGTGATCATTTTGATCGTCCTGCCGCTCGCATTCCTCCTTTGGGGCAGTGTCGCATCGGCGAACGGCTTGACGATCGATTATTTCACGCGCGTCCTTCACACCCGAATATATTTTCAGGCGCTCGAGAATTCGCTGGTTCTGGGTGCCTGGGTTGGACTGTTCAGTATTCTCATCGGATTGCCGATGGCGTGGGCCGTGACCCGCACCGATTTGCCTGGGCGAGGCTTCGTGAAATTGACGGCGACGCTCGCTTATCTGTCGCCGCCGTTTCTGCTCGCGATCGCCTTTGTCAATTTATTCAGCCCCCGCGCTGGCGTCATCAATACGCTTCTTCGTCAAGCGTTCCCGAGCCACGATCTTACATTCAATATTTTTTCGATGGCGGGCCTCGTTCTCGTCACGGTATCACACACCTTTCCATTCGTTTATTTGCTCGCGGCATCCGCGCTCGCTTCCGTTGATTCAAGCTACGAAGAAGCAGCTCAGATCCTCGGGGCAGGAAAGCTCCGGATAACACTGTCTGTGACATTGCCGCTGGTTGCGCCGGCGATCTTGTCGGGTGCGCTGATTGCATTTATCGAGGCGATCGCTCTGTTCGGCTCGCAAGCAATCGTCGGCCTCCCGGGGCGTATCTTCACGTTGCCAACACGAATCTATTCGCTGTTCGACTACCCGCCACAGTATGGGCTTGCATCCGCCTTGTCGCTGATCTTCATCGCGCTGACCGTAGCGGCCCTTTATCTTCAGCGTGCCTATCTCGGACGCCGCTCTTTCGCGACCTTGGGCGGCAAAGGCGGCCAATCGCGACGCCTTTCGCTGGGTCGCTGGCGTTGGCCTCTTTTCATGTTCAGCGTCATCGTATTCGTCGTCGTGATCGTGCTGCCCTACGGCTCGCTCTTGGCCGTGTCGTTCAGCAAGTCCTGGGGCCTGCCGTTTTGGCAGAACCTGACATTCGCGAATTATCACTTCGTGCTCTTCGAATATGCCGTGACGCAGCGGGCGATCTTGAACAGCCTTGTGCTCGCGACGGCGGCGGCGACATTTTGCGTTTTTCTCGGCTCCGCAATCGGATGGATCGATGTACGCACGACCCTGCCGCTACGCCGGGTTCTGGACTATGCCGCGCTCATACCCTTAGGCTTGCCCGGTATCGTTATCGCCGTGGCACTCGTACAGTTCTGGCTCAGGACGCCGCTTCCCCTTTATGGCAGCCTCGCAATACTTTTCCTTGCCTATTCGGCACGATACCTGCCGCTTGGCGCACGCGTGGCGAATGCGGCCCTGCAGCAAATCGATCCATCGCTTGAGCAAAGTGCCCGCATTTTGGGCGCGTCGTGGGCCGAGACGATGCGCGATATCACTTTGCCGATGATACGATCCACGTTATTCGCCGGTTGGATTCTCATTTTTGTTCCGGCGATTCAGGAGCTGTCGGCTTCAATTCTTCTTTTCAGCGGAAAATCGATAACGATTGCGGTGGCGGTCTATAATCTCTACGAAAATGGTTCGATTGAGGCCGTCGCGGCGTTGGCATTCATCAACATCGCCATCATTGCAGTCGCTATCTGGTTTGCCAACCGGATTGGTGGCGTCGCCGTGCGGCCGGAAGCGTTGGGCTAATGTCGGAAATTGAAATCGCCGGCTTGACGAAGAACTATCCCGGGCCCGGCGGCAAAAGCGCCGGGGTGACCGATTTCAGTCTCTTGATCGGGTCCGGCGAGTTCGTGACTCTTCTCGGCCCGTCCGGATGCGGAAAGACGACGACGTTGCGGCTGATTGCGGGCTTGCTGAAGCCCGATAGCGGGCGCATTTCCGTGGCTGGACGCGTTCTCTCTTCAGCGCAAGGCATCGTGCCGCCTGAGTTGCGCGGCATGGGAATGGTATTCCAAAACTACGCGGTATGGCCGCACAAGACGGTGTTCGACAACGTCGCCTTCGGATTGAAGATCAGGCGGATTCCGGCGGCGAAAACGCGAGAGCAGGTTGCTCGGGCGCTTGCCAGCGTCAATCTCGGTGGCTTCGAGAACCGGTACCCAAGCGAGCTTTCCGGGGGTCAGCAACAGCGTGTAGCACTGGCGCGCAGCCTTGTGGTCGAGCCCAAAGTCCTCCTCCTCGACGAGCCGCTTTCAAACCTCGACGCCAAATTACGAGAACGAATGCGTTTGGAGCTAAAGCAGCTGCAGCGTCGCACGGGTATCACCTTCATCTACGTGACTCACGACCAGTCGGAAGCATTGGCGTTATCGGATCGCATCGCGGTCATGCATGAGGGACGCCTGCAACAATACGGACCGCCGCGCGAGGTTTACCGCTCTCCAACCAACCGCGTGGTCGCCGACTTTATGGGTACGGTCAATCTTGTGCAGGCGCGGGTATGCGCCGCTTCCGACGGCGGCTTCGTCGCCGAAGCAGGGCCGCTCAAACTTGCTCTCGGCCGATGTTCCGGAATACAGCTGGGCGATCAGGTCGAGCTTGCGATTCGCCCCGAAAGCATCCGCCTCGCCATCAATGGCGGCGACACAGCGGGCGTTCGCACGCGCATCGAGGAAGTGAGCTACCTCGGTAATTTCACCGAATACAGCGTGACGATCGGCCCCATCCGGCTACGCGTGCAAAGCGGGCCTGACGCCCCTTTTGTGGTGGGCGACGAGGCGCTTTTGTCGATCGAAACGGACCAATACAATGTGTTCGCGCTCGACAAGAACACCAAATAATTTAGGGATGATAATGGCGAAACAGGGCGACCAAATAATCGCGCAAGCTCATTGGACCAAGAAGCAAGACGTGAAGCTTTTCCTTTGGGAGAAGTTTTTGACGAGCCCGCAAGGAAAGCGCGGCACAATCCTCTTCGTGCATGGCTCGTCAATGGCGTCGCAGCCAACCTTCGATCTTCAGGTCCCGGGGCGGCCTGATTCATCGGTCATGGATTATTTTGCGGAGCGGAATTTCGACTGCTGGTGTGTCGATATGGAGGGCTATGGCCGCTCCGATAAAACGCGAGATATCAACTGCGACATTTCCAATGGTGCCGATGATCTCGCTGCGGCAAGCGATTACATTCTGCGAACCCGGGAATGCGGACCGTTGCTGGTTTATGGGATTTCGTCTGGAGCTCTGCGCGCCGCGCTATTTGCCGAACGCCATCCCGACCGCGTGGCGCGCCTGGCACTCGATGCAATGGTCTGGACTGGCGAGGGAAGTCCAACCCTTGCGGATCGCCGCAAGCGGCTACCTGAGTACGAGCGCGTAAATCGTCGGCCGATCGATCGCGCCTTCGTTCACAGTATTTTTACGCGCGACCATCCCGGTACCGCCGACGATCTCACCGTTCAAGCATTCGCCGATGCAATTCTGGCACTCGACGATTCGGTGCCGACCGGCACCTATGTCGATATGTGCGCGAAGCTGCCGATCGTCGACCCGCGCAACATCAAAGCGGCAACAATGGTTATGCGCGGCGAATACGATGGCATCGCAAGCTTCGAGGATTTGCTCGCGTTTTTCGAGCTGCTGCCTAATCCCGACAAACAATTTGCGGTGATGCCGGGGATAGCGCACGCTTCTTTTCAGCAGAAAAATTACCGCCTCGTCTATCACATTCTCGAGTGCTTTTTTACCCAGCCCGCAGCGATCTATCGCGGACTTTAGTAAACTTCACAAAACCGACAGGGAGCATGCGATGAGAGCAATGGGCCTCGTGCTAATTCTTTTAGCCTTCAGTATTCCGGCGCGCGCGGCAAGCGATCCTGTCGATATGGGGGTTGCAAAGTCCGAGGGCAGCGTTCGTTGGTATACCTCGACGCCTGTCGCTACGGCGCAGAAGATCGCCAATCTTTTCGAAAAAGAAACCGGCATAAAGGTTGAGCTGTTCCGTTCCGGCGGTTCCGCGGTCCTCAGCAGATTCATGCAGGAGCTAAAGGCCGGCACAGTCCAAGCGGACGTCTTGACGACTTCCGATCCCGCCGCAGCGACCACGCTCGCAAAACAGGGCGTCTTCGTCGCGTTCAAACCCGCGAATTTCGAGAAGATCCCGGCCGAGGTGAAAGATGAGAGCGGTTACTGGATTGCCCAGCGTCTCAACTTGCTGGCGATTGCCGTAAAGGGCGATGCCGTCAAGGCCGCCGATCGTCCCAAAACGTGGACCGACCTGACTGATCCGAAATACAAGAGCCTTGAGGTTATGCCCGACCCCTCTTTCACCTCGCTCCAACTCGTCGCTGTCGGAACGCTGTCCAAAAAATATGGGTGGGACTTTTACGAAAAATTGCAGCGCAACGACATCATGATCGTCCAGGGACACCAACAGGTCGAAGACATGGTGAAGCGAGGCGAGCGACCGATCGCAGCCGAGGAACTTGATTCCTATGCGTCTGACGACCGCAAGGCGGGACACGATATCGTGACGATTTATCCGACTGACGGTGTGTTCGCGATCGCATCCCCGACCGCGATCATCAAAGGGAGCCCGCATCCGAACGCCGCAAAGGCGTTTGCCGAGTTCATGATCGGCGATTCTGTCCAAAATGGGTTTGCGCACGAAGGGATATACGCCGCTCGAATCGATGCGCCGCCGCCAAGCGGAAGCCCGGCCCTTCAATCGCTGAAGTTGATGGCGATCGATTTTGCCGCCTTAGCTGGCGACGAGGGAACGATCAAATCCCGCTTCAATGAGATCTTTCAATAGGGGGAGGGCAGGCGTTCTGAAGGCCCGAGCTCTTACGAGCAGAAACCCATTACCGGACCCGGCCGAAATTCCGACGTTGGAGGGCCGAATCCAGATGTCCGCTTTGTGCTGCCACGAACAGACCTTCTCTGGATTCAACCTGACTTGAGCGCCGCGCTAGGGCGACCGCCCTGGGACTGGCAAAGATCTCGACGCTAACTGGCGCAAGCTCGGCCCAGGAACGCAAATGAGCGGCGCGTGTTTTGTGCGAGGGGACTTGCACGACATAGGTGATATCATGATGAAAGGCTTGCTTTTCTCGGCCTTGGCGCTTGCATGTGCGAGCTGTACGCCGGATCCGGCCGCCAATACGACAGGCGGTGCTGTCGGCGGTGCCGCAGTGGGCTGCGGAATTGGCGCGGCTGCGACCGCACCTCTGCTGGGCGTCGGGTGCGTCCCAGGTGCGATTATTGGTGGCGCGACCGGTGGTGTAGCGGGTGCTGCAAGCACGCCGCCGCCTCCTTCGTATGCCTATTATCCGCCGCCTTCTTCTCCACCACCTTCTTATGAACAGCCTTCTTATCCGCCGCCTCCACCGCCTTCCTATGCCTATCCGCCGCGTTAAAGGCGCGGGCAAGAGGGGCGGCAAACACGCTCCGACTGAACAACTTCCTGTTATGCCTGAGCCCCGCTTTTCGGCGGGGCTTTTTTTTCGGAGTGAATGTCGAGACACGGACAGACAACCGACAAGCACTCGCGACGGCGATGAGCCCGAGCGATATCGCATACATCACGAGAATCGCGTTGAAGATCGCGCTGACCGTTTCATTGTTGCGTCACAGCGGAGACAGGCCGCCGATGGCCGCTTTGGGGTCAAGCGGACTTATGACTCTCATCTCCCGGATGTCGCCCGATCATCTATGTTTTTGCGGACGCAATCACCGGGGCCGCTTCATACTGGATGCGCCGCGAAAACCGCCTGACTTTCATTCTCAGGAAAGGCTGCTCGATGACGGTATAAGAAAGAAAAGCGACCGTGATCGACAGCGGCGCGAGCGCCAAAATGATCAGACGATCCGGCATATGGGCAAAGAGCAGCAGCCAAAGGATGAGCCCGTGCCAGAGATAGACACCATACGAGATCCGGCCAAGGAACCGCAGCGGCGTGGATTCGAGCGCCGTCTTGAGGGGGTTTGCGCCTGAAACGGAGAGCATGCGAACGAGCCAAGCAGCGAATAAGCCGAAAGCCGTCATGCCCCAGACTTCCATCCAGTGAGTTTCCGAAACCGCGAGAATGAAAAATCCGGCGACGACGGCGCTTGGGATGTACCACGAACGACGCACGAAATTTAGCATTGCGGGCGACAAATCGATCAGTGCAAGCACGCAGCCGGCGAAAAGCGCATCCGTACTGGTGTCAAAGCCGCAATAGATCCGGTCCCAAGACGCGCCATGCGCCGCGAGGTATGTGCGCCAGATCGTCGAGACCGCAAGCAGCACGATGCCAAGGGCGGCGGCTCCCCGCCGTCCGGCCCAAGCGAGCGCGAGGAGGAGAAGGGCCGGCCAGAGCAGATAGAACTGTTCCTCGATGGCGAGCGACCAGGTATGAGGAACGAACCCGACGGGTCCCAGATTGAATGCAATCACCCAATTCATAACGTAGCCGGCGGCAAAGGCAGCGGCAGCGAGGTGCTGGGTCGCGTGCTCGGCTAGGGTAAGAGCAATAACGACATAGATCGCGAGCATCGCGAACAATGCCGGCACGAGTCGCAATGCCCTCCGCGCATAGAAAGCGCTCAAGGAAATTCTGCCGCAGCTTTCATATTCGTCGACGAGAATGGAAGTGATGAGGAAGCCGCTCAGCGCGAAAAAAAGATCCACACCCAAGAAGCCCCCGGCGAAGCGACCCATTGTGGCGTGAAATAAGACAACCAGGAGCACGGCTCCGCCGCGCAACCCATCGAAAGCACGTACATGGCGCATTTCTCAAATTATATGCCTGCGTTACTGTAACGATGGACGAAGTCACTGAATAGTCACTGTCTATGGCAATAATACTTTAGTATTAGCAACATTCTTTATTGCGATTTGCCGTTCGTGTAATCCTTACGGTCGGGACGTAAGACTTATGGGGGCGTGCAATCGAGTTGGCGCCGGCGACGCGCTGCTTGCGTTCGGGATGGCTTCCACTGCGACTTCGCGCAATCGAGAAACAGAGGGCCGACAGCGAAATAGGCAGCGTGGCGCTGATTACGTTTGTCCGCTTTGGGGGGCATCAGCGGACACTGGCTTTTCGCGCTGGGGCTTTTCGCGCTGGGGTTCGCCCGCCGGGGCGAGCCGTTTTTCTCGAGCCGGCTTCAAGTGTCGATTGCTATTTCACGTAACGCCGTTCGCTGCGAACGTTTCCTTCGCCTTCGGCGATATCAAGAACTTGATAAAGCTTTCGGCCGTCGCGCGCTGCGGGGCGTTCGTCATCAGCGCGGCGGTGTACGGGATCGAACTCTGGAGATCACCCGGCAACGGTCCGAGAAGCTTTATACCCGGCGTCGTCGCGATGAGCGGGATCGTGCCTGCCGCCATGTCGTTTCCTTCGCCCTTCAGCACAGGCTTGAAAATGTCGAGGGGCGCCGTGCGCACAATCTTGGGTTTGAGCGTTTCGGCCATCCCCAGCCGCGCGAGAACCGCTGCGAAGGCTTCGCCCGACTTGACGCTGTTGAAGACGACCATGTCGGCGCCAAGCAATGTGTTCTTGAATTTTTCGACGGTCGATATGTCATAGGCGGGACTGTCCAAGCGGTTCCCGAGGCCGACGCCGACATGACCGACCATCGGCCGGTCGCCGGTACGCACCTTGCCGGATTTGGTGAGCTCCTCGACGAAATCCGGCTCGACGACAACGACGTCGGCGACGGCGCCGTCTTCGATGCTCTTTCTGACCGCGGGCCCCGCATCGCACGCCAACGTCGCTTGATTGTTCGTCTCTTGGCGAAAACGGTCCGCGACCTTGGTCAAGGCCGGTTCCAAGGGACTGTCGCACAAAATTTTGATCGCGGCGGCGTGACCTGTCGCGGCGAACAGGGAGAGCGAGCAAGCCAGAAGAGCCGCTGAGATCGCTTGCTTCAAGTGCCAGGGCTTCAATTTCCAGGCTGGCGGACGCGACGCTGACGAATGCGACACTGACGAATGCGACACTGACAGATATGACAGGGCGGCAATTCGACGAAATTCCATGCGACGAAATTCCATGGGTTTCCCCTTCGCTCGGTGGGAGAGCTTTTCGTCGCTGGCCAGCGCGGTCGCTAATTTCTCTCGCTAACGTTCGATGCGTCCAATATAAACTTACTCTGAATATTTATGCCGATCCGGCATAAGGGGGTCTCATTGGTGGACCTGCGGCGGGCGCGGACATTTGTCACCGTGGCTCAACTCGGCACCGTCTCGAAGGCGGCGCAGCAACTGCATATCGCGCAGCCGGCATTGTCCCGGCAGATCAACGATCTCGAACGCGAAGTCGGCTTCAAGCTCTTCGATCGGGTCGGGCGTCGCCTCGTGTTGACCAGCGAAGGAGAACAGTTTCTCGGCGACTGCCGCGGCCTCTTGAATTTCGCAACCGCGGTCGGTGAGCGCGCGCAGCTCCTCCGCAAGGGCGACACGGGCACGCTGATCGTGGCCGCTTCGGCGCAGCATATCGAAAGCGTGCTCTCGGAATTTCTACACCGCTATGCGGAACGTTTTCCCAACGTCGAGGTGAAAGTCATCGAAGCTGCGGGGAGCGAGAGCCTCGCCATGCTCGAACGCGGCGAAATTCACCTTGCGCAGAACTTGCTTCGCGCCATCGAGCCGAACGACCGGCGTTTCGCCAGTCTCACGTTTGGACCCGTTGAATTGCTCGCGGCCAGCCATCCGTCGCTGGTCCTCGCCAGGGGCACGTCCATGGACATCAGCAAGCTCGCGACGATCCCGCTGCTGCTTCTGGCGTCGGACTTCATGGTCCGCCGGGCCTTCGATGGCGCCTGCAGGCTCGCCGGAATCACGCCGAATGTTCGCTTGGCGAGCCGCGCGCCGCACACGGTGCTGGCATTGGCCGAAGCCCGTCACGGCGTGGCCATCATACCCTCCCAGCTAAAAGCCGACCGTTATAACGTGAGAATTGTCCGCATAACGTATCGCGGCAGACCGTTGCGCGAGCCGCTCGCCATGTTATGGGATCAACGCCGTCCGCTGCCGCGCTATGCCGTCGCCTATTGCGAGATGCTCCGCGCGTATGCCCGCGAGATTTTCCCGATCACGCGTCCGTCCCCGCATCGGGCAACGCGAGACGGATTCTCATGAACGCGTTTTGACCGTTGGAGTTTCGTCACGCTCCTTGGAACATATAGTACTGTGCCCAGCGTAAGAGCGGCTCGTCCGACATCGAAAAGATCTGCGCGTCCTTTTCGGCCCGGTGCTCGATCCACCGCCAACTCGGAGCGATGAAAATGTCGCCGAAATCCCACTCGATTTTCTCGTCATCGATGAAGGACACCCCGCGACCACCCATGACGCAGAAGGAGGTGTTGGCATTGCTGCGCCAGCGACGTGTCTTTTGCCCCGCCTCCAGACGCTGGATCGTGAGTCCGAGCGTCGGCATCGTCGGCGCTTCGAGGCGGATGCGCTTGCCGAAATACCCCTCGGGATCGGGCGACGCCTGATCGAGCCGGCGCTGGATCGTCGCATCGGAAAAGCGCATCGGGGTGTCCTCGACGACCGCCTTCACCTGCTCGTAGCGATCAGGGTGCGGCTCCCACGTCGAGAGTTGCAGGGCGCTCACCAGGGGTACGTCGAGCCCATCGATCCAGCACGCGGTTTCGTCGCCATCATGGATATGGCTATGCCACATCCCGCCGGGGGTCAGGACGACATCGCCGGTTTCCATCAAGGTCTTCTCGCCATTGACGACCGAGTACATTTTTCGGCCATCGAGAATGACGCGCAACGCATGGGCGGTGTGGCGATGCGCCGGCGCGGTCTCGCCGGGAAGCACAAGTTGATAGGCGTGAAGCAGCGTACGCGCCGCGCCCAGCGTATTGCCCGGCGTCGGATTGCAAAAGTTGAGGATGCGCCGGCCCGCCTCTTCCGAGCTGATCAGTTTCGAAGCCGCTTCGAGCGCGGCGCGGCACTGTTCATAGCGCCATACATACGTCAGATACGGCGAGTGCGGCTCGGCCGAGCGCGTCTGGTGACCACGCCTCCAGCCGGTGACCACGTTAAGCGGCTCGATCAGGCGCTGCAATTCGTCGAGCGTTTTCGCCCGGCCGAAATGAGCGGTGTAATCCGGCGTCTCAAATTCGGCGAGATCAGCCATCCATCGTCTCCTCTCATCGACCAATGTTAAGCGAATAAACCGAACGATAGCGGACGCGAGGGCGTCTTGTGAATGCGCGGGCTGTTCGGACCAACTTCGATCAAGCCGCTTCCCAAAGGCAGGGCCTATTTCAAGCCAGGGCTTATTTAAGGACGCCTTGCGGGGCTCGTCCTGCAACCTGTCCAGATGCCGCGCGGCAAACGCCGGCGCCACTTGCCGACCGTCTCTGGCAAAAGGAACCTCTATGATATAATACCGGCGCTACGAGGCATTACTGGTAGCGGCAGTCGCGGCTGTCCTCAGTTTGACAAAGAAGAAAGGACGGCGAGCACTACCATGAAGTTCTGTATGCATCTCAGCACCCGCATCCAAGACAAACGGAATGAGCTTTCGCTCATCAACTGCATGACCGACCTCGCGCTCGAGGCGGATACCGGTGGATTCGGCGCGATCTCCCTGACGGAGCATCACCTCCACGAGAACCAGGGCTATCAAAATTCGCTCTTGTTCGGCTGCGCGCTCGCGCCTCGGCTGACGCAGGCAACGCTCATTCTCGCCACGGTGAACCCGGCGCTGCATCACCCGGTGCGGCTGGTCGAGTCGTGCAACCTGCTCGACCAGTTGAACGCCGGGCGGCTCGTCGT
>Ga0134125_10002279_pt1 | contig 22846 bp, 16 predicted proteins | sample KB31751_FD_96464 | JGI IMG/M metagenome (GOLD analysis project Ga0134125, IMG submission 96464) | Terrestrial soil microbial communities with excess Nitrogen fertilizer from Kellogg Biological Station, Michigan, USA - KB3-175-1 | ecosystem: Environmental > Terrestrial > Soil > Unclassified ... | reverse complement strand
CCGGGGATGCGGGGGATACCGCAAGCTCCGGCACATTGGCGCAGACTGTAACGGCTTCCTCTCCTGTAATGGGGCTGCATTCCTCAGTGAATCCCTCGATTTCGGGCCAGAAGGTGCTCCTCTCCGCCACGATTGCGCCTGTACTCGCAACGGGGACCGTGACCTTCAGCGATGGTGCGACCGTGCTTGGCGCCATCCCCGTGGCCAACGGCACGGCGGTATTCGACACGTCGACACTCGGACCAGGCTCGCATTCGATTACAGCAGCTTATAGCGGAGACGGCAACGTCCTGTCGGGCGTCTCTACTGTCCTGACCCAGACTGTCAACACTCCGCCCGGCACGGCGACGTCCACCACGTTGTCTTCCTCGCTGAATCCATCTAACTTCGGCCAGAGCGTCATCCTGACAGCGGCGGTCTCGCCAACTTCGGCAACCGGCAAAGTGACTTTCTACGACGGGGCAACGGTCTTAGGAACAAGCACGCTGGCAGGTGGCCACGCCACCCTCCAGACCAGCCTGCTGGCACTGGGAACGCGTTCGCTGACTGCCTATTACAGTGGCGACGCGAACAACGGGGCGAGCACATCTCCGGTCTTGCTTCACCAGACCGGCGCTATTCCGATGGCCGCGACGAGCTTCAGTGCGCCGGCGAACTACGGGTCGGGTGGCCAGCCGTGGTCTGTCGCAACAGGGGATTTCAATGGAGATGGCAAGGCCGACTTTGCGGCTGTGTTTGTCGGCTCCGGCGCTCAGGTATTTATCGGCAAAGGTGATGGTACTTTCCAGACGCCGGTCAGCTATACAACTGGTGTCGCTCCCCAATCGATCATTGTCGGCGATTTCAATGGCGACGGCACTCAGGATCTTGCGATTGGCAATGGAAATTGCGGCCTCGGCAACGGCAGCGTCAGCGTGCTTCTGGGAAATGGCGATGGCACCTTCCAGAACGCGGTGAATTATGCGGCGACCGACACCTGTGTTCTCTCGGTCGCACAGGGGGATTTCAACGGGGATGGTAAAGCGGATCTGGCAACCGTCACGCAAGGTTCGTCTCCCGACTATATTGGCAATATCAGTGTTTTCCTCGGTAATGGCGATGGTACGTTCCAGGGAAGCGTAAACTACGGCGGTCTTGGCGACGGGGCGACCTCTGTTGCGGTGGGAGACTTCAATCGCGACGGAAAGCCGGACCTGATCACCTCCAACAGCGGCCGCGAGGGAGGGACAGTCAGCGTCCTTCTGGGTAATGGTGACGGTACTTTCCAGGTCGCGCTGACTTTTGCCGCCGGGTCAAATCCCTATGCCGTAGCGATGGCGGATTTTAATGGAGACGGCAATGCCGATCTCGCATTACCCGATGGGGGACATGGCGTAACGGTCATTCCTGGCAACGGAGATGGAAGTTTCCAGACGCCGGTCAACAACAATACCGCCAATGCCGGCAATCAGGGGATCGCAATCGCCGATATAAATGCGGATGGAAAGCCGGACGTTATTTCCGCCGTATCTTCCAATGACTCAGTTGGCATCCTGCTCGGCAATGGCGACGGTACATTTCAAAGTCCACTGTATTTCGCCGTGGGGGATCATCCGAAGGCGATTGCCGTTGCGGATTTCAACGGAGACGGTGTTGCCGATCTGGTTGTCACGAACATTGTGGGTGGCAATATCAGCGTTCTCCTTGGAATCAATGCGTCCACTCCATCGGTGACTTCGGTGACCCCGAACAATGTATCCGCACACAGCCCGGATACCGCGATCATCGTTGCAGGGGCGAATTTTGGAAGCGGATCGGTCGTGTCCTTTACGCCCCCCGGAGGTGTTGCCACAACCCTTACCCCGGGCGAGATTCTGGCCGCGCAAATATCGGCGACGATCCCCGCGACCCTCCTGTCGACGGCAGGCACTGCTCAGATAGCGATTCAGAATGGCGCCGGCGTCTTGTCGAATCAGGTGCCATTTACGATTGCGGCCGCTGCCACTACAACAACGCTCGCGTCGACCCAAAATCCGACGGCCTTCGGCCAGTCATTCAAACTAACGGCGCATGTCTCTCCCGCGGGCGCTACAGGCAGCGTCACGTTCATGGACGGAGCGACTGCACTCGGTACAGTCTCGCTGACCAACAATGCGGCAAGTCTGATTCTATCCGGGCTCGCGGTGGGGACACATTCCATCACCGCCGTCTATGGCGGAGACGCGAATGACCTGACGAGTAGTTCCAGCGTCTTGTCTCAAACCGTAACTATTGCAACGCCGATTGTTTCGCTGAGCTCATCGTCCAATCCCTCCGTTTTCGGCCAATTCGTTTCGCTGATCGTCTCCGTGTCACCGTCTCTCGCGACGGGCAGTGTGACGATCAAAGACGGCGCGACTACCCTGGCAACCAGCCCGTTAACCTCGGGTCTGGGGAAAGTAGTTCTCTCCACCCTTGCCGCCGGCGTCCACTCGCTGACAGCCGTTTACGGCGGCGACTCCAACGCTAGTCCGGCAACATCGGCTGTTTTGACCGAGACCGTGGTTCAGCCCACCATTGCGACCTCGACGTCAATTTCATCGTCGCTGAATCCATCTGCATTCGGCCAAAGCGTGACTATCGGTGCGACGGTTACTCCAAATACGGCAGCGGGCAATGTGACGTTCTACGACGGAACTACGGTGCTCGGAACCGCCCCGCTGTCGAGCGGTTATGCATCCCTCACGACGAAGCTGCTGGGATACGGCGCGCACTCTGTCAAAGCGTATTTCGCGCCGGGCGCCACGTATCAGGCGAGTACATCCCCAACAATCACGCAGATCGTGGGAGTGACGCCTGTTACCTCCACCGGGTTTAACAACGGTGTTACTTACAATGTGGGGGCCGGCGCAACCACTGTTGAGTCGGTTGGCATGGGCGATTTCAATGGTGACGGGATTGCCGATTTGGTTCTCGGCAGTTTCAATAGCAACACGGTGAGCGTTTATCTGGGCAATGGCAACGGTACGTTCGGCTCGGCTGTCACCTGGCCCGTGCCTTCGTCGAACGCATTCGTCATTACAGTGGGCGACTTTAACCGCGACGGTAAGACAGACCTGATAGCTGGCTCCAATATGCTGTTGGGCAACGGGGACGGTACGTTCCAGGCGGCCGTGACTATCGGCGGCGGCGATCCCACGCAGAGAGCCGTCGGGGATTTCAATGGGGACGGCATCACCGATATCTCGGACGGCAACAAAGTGTACCTGGGGAACGGAAACGGTACATTCCAGATTGGGTTGAACACCGGGATCAGTGCTTTTGGTGTTGCGACCGCGGATTTCAACGGTGACGGAATTGCCGATCTTGCGATGACCGACAACAGCGCCAATACCGTAGACGTGAAGCTCGGCAACGGTGACGGCACATTCCAGCCCGTCATTAGTTACCCCACCGGAAGCGCTCCCAGAGATATCGCGGTCGGCGATTTCAACCGGGACGGTGTAGCCGATCTCGCCATCGTCAACAATGGCAGCCAGAATATCAGCGTGATGCTCGGCTACGGAGACGGAACTTTTCAGCCGGCGACTACCTACGCCGTGGGCACAGGGTTCCTCTGGCACGTAGTCGCGGGCGACGTGAATGTGGATGGCAAGCAGGACCTGGTCATCGGCGGAGGACTCGGCGTTTTACTGGGTAACGGGGACGGAACATTCCAGGCTGCGGTGAAGTACCCGGTGTCTGGATTTGGATCCGCCGTGCTGGGCGATTTCAACGGGGACGGCGCGATGGATATTGCCGCTTCCAGCACCGGCCTGACCGTTCTGCTGGCTCCATCTTCAAAGCAGAGTCAGACGATCAGTTTCGGGACGCTCCCTAACCTGGTGCTGGGGGGCACGCCGGCTCCCCTGAATGCGACAGCCACCTCCGGCCTTGCTGTAACATTTACGTCGAACACCCCATCCGTTTGTACCGTTTCCGGTTCGAATCTGACCCTGCTGACTACGGGTACCTGTTCCATCACCGCCAGCCAGCCGGGCAACACGAATTACACCGCGGCGTCGCCGGTGACGCAGACATTTGCCATCGTCAGCAGTTCCGGGCAGACTTCGTGCAGCACGGCGACCTCTTACCCGGTCTTTGTCCGTGCGGAAGGCACTGCCGAACAGGTTGCGGATCTAACGATCAGTTGCACAAACGGCAACAGCATGCCTCTGAACCTGACCGTCTATATGTCGCCGGCCGTCACCATCACGAGCACTACCCTGGGGAGCGGAGGCGCCGCGGTGAGTGAGGCGACGGCGGGCCTGAACAATACTCCGCTGACGTTGGCGTCCGGCGCGGTCCGCGGTGTGGTTTCCGGCAGTTCGATTTTATTCACCAACGTTCCCACCGCGGCCGGCTCGTTCACGCTGACGGTCACAAACATCCGGATCGACGCTTCTCAACTCGCGGTCAGCAGCGGTCCGGCGGCGGTATCGGAAACAGTTTTTGTGAGCGGGGCGTATGTCACCCCGGCCGTGATTCCCCCAACGAATGTAGCCTTTGCCACCAACGGTCTTGCCGGTGTGTCGGCGATCGGCCGCGTCTCCACCCAGGTTTGCAGCGCGATGTCGGCTGCGTCGCCCGCCTTCAACGTGCAGTTCGCCGAAGGCTTTCCCAACGCCTTCAAGACCAGGGGAGACTCCGCGTCGAATTTTCTTCTTGGCTCACAGTTTGCGAACAACACGGAAACCGGCTACGGCGTCACGAACGGCTCTGCCAATACGGCCTCCTCCGGCACCCGGCTCCAGATCTTATTCCAGAGCATCCCAACGGGCGCCGCAATCTACGTCCCACTGACCGCTACCACTACCGCGGGAACCATAACGCTGACTGCGTCTGCCGCCGGAAGTTTTTCCCCCGTACCAGCGACTACGGACACCGGTGCTCCGTCCGGCACAGGCAGGCTCGTAGTGTCCAATGGCGTAGCCACCGCAATTTATGAAGTGACCGCGGATAATGCGGCGCAGGTGGAGACGTTCACTGTCCCGGTCTATCTCATAGCCGCTGCGGGTCAGGTCGGCGGGCCCTCGACCGTTACGGCCACTGTCAGTTTCGCTCCCCTCGGGGCCACCGGCAATATCCCGAATTTCCTGAACGGGAGCAGTACAACCACCGTGAGCGGCAACACCTTCACCCCCTGTGGTTCCACCATTACCTTTAACCCTCTGAGTGATGTAGTATTCGGTTCCGGCCCGGTGGCTCTGACCGCGACTGCCTCATCCCAACTGCCTGTCACTTTTGCCTCGACGACTCCGTCGGTTTGCACGGTTTCCGGAACCCAGGCCACGCTGGCGGGCGTGGGCACGTGTTCCATCAAAGCGAGCCAGGCCGGTAACGATTACTATGCGGCCGCGCCCGATGTGAGCCGATCTTTCACCGTGTCGCAGGCGTCCCAGACCATCAACTTCACGCAGCCGGCGGATACGCCCGTGAATGCCGGTCCGGTGACGCTGACGGCTACCGCGACGTCGAGTTTGCCGGTGAGCTTCGCCAGCAGTTCCACCTCCGTGTGTACGGTTTCGGATGCCACGGTCACGCTTCTCACGACCGGAAGCTGTTCGATTACGGCAAGCCAGGCCGGTAATGCCAACTACACGGCGGCTACACCGGTGACTCGGACGTTCGCGGTCACTGACGCTGTCGCACCTCCAACGGTCACGTTGGCCGTGGGCGATGGTAACGGCGCCGCGGGCACTACGGTGGAAATTCCCATTCAGCTCACATCTACCGGAACTCCCGCGCTCTCCACCTTCCAGATGGACCTGAGCTTCGATCAGACACAATTGACGTACCAATCCTCGCGCAATGGCGACGCGGCCACCGCGGCAGGCAAGACTATTTCGACCAACGTGCAGCCGAACGGGGATATCCGGCTTCTGGCGGTGGGCCTGAATCAGAACGTGATTGCCAATGGGACTGTGGCCTGGGTGTCATTCACATTGAGTTCACCGTTCAGCGCAACCACGGTAACGCCAAAGGCTTGTACTTCCGCGGACGGGCAGGCTGTGGTCCTCGGGACAGCCTGTACGGCGGGAACGATCCGGCCGGCATCCTGCGACATTAACAGCGACGGAAACACCAATGTGGCTGATGTACAGCTCATCATTAACGAAGCATTGGGCGTCGTTCCGGCCGTTCATGATCTGAATCACGATGGATCCGTGAACGTGGCGGACGTTCAGAAGGTCATTAACGCCGCGCTCGGCCTGGGATGCGCCGTGCAGTGATGCTCTTTCGTACAATCCTGCTCAGTAAAATGAAGCCGGATGGCCGCAACGCATCATCAGATTTGCCCGTTTTCGCGTCAATCCCTGTTGATGCTGAAAAGCGCGCTGCTTCTCCTGCTCCCTGTCGCCGCGGCCGCGGCAGTTCCCACCATTCGCTATGTTTCTGACTCCGCCGGCTTTGGTCCGCGCGTTGCGCCCGGTTCCCTGGCTACTATATTTGGTTCTGACCTCGCCGGCGATACCGGCGACGCCACTGACTTCCCGATTCCCACGAATCTCGCTGGCACCACCGTCTCCGTCGGCGGCACGCTCGCACCCCTCCTTTATGTGAGTCCCACCCAGATCAATTTCCAGGTGCCCTCCGCAACCCCCGCGGGTGCGGCGAAGCTCGTTGTGAACGGTCCCGGCGGCGCGAGTTCCGATTTCACTTTCAACGTCACCGCCCAGGCCCCCGCCGTTTTTCAATATGGCGCCAACCACGCTCTCGCGCAAAACGCCAATGGACTCCTGAACAGTCATGATGCTCCGGCGAGCGCCGGCTCTTACATCACCGTCTATCTCACCGGGCAGGGCGCGGTCGATAATCCGGTTCCCGACGGCGAGGCCGCGCCGGAGTCTCCCATTTCCACCGCGACGGCAAAGGCCTCCGCGAAGATCGGTCCCGCCGATGCCGCCGTTCAGTTTCTCGGTATTACGTCGAACTATGCAGGACTCGCGCAGGCTAATATTCAGGTTCCGGATCTGCCGTCCGGCGATTATCCGCTCGTCATCACGGCGGGCGATTACATCGGCGCGTCCGCCATCGTCTCCGTCACTGGAAATGGAACGGCCTATAAGAGCCCGCTCGTGCTGACCAGTTCCACCCCTTTTCTCAACCCCAATCCGTTTAATGTCGTGCTGTTCAGAAATATTGCCTATGTCTGCGGTTCCGATCGCATCGTGATGGTCGACATCACGCACCTGGACGATCCTGTCGTCACTGGCTCGTTCGGCGACAACGTCCTGCGTGGCGCAGGCAATCGCTGCGCTCTGAGTACGGTCGGCACAACGCCGCTCCTGGTCGATATTGTGGGCAGCGATTCGAGCGCCACGCAGGCGCTCGCGGTTTTCAGCCTGAGTAATCCGGGCTCGCCCGGATTGCTCAGCGTGGCCGCCACCAACTACGGCCACATCGAAGACCTCAGCTTCACCAGTATTTATGGCATCGCCACCACGAGCTACATCACCTACTCGAATACGAATGGCCAGATCCTTTCCCAGCAGGGCGACTTCGTGGTGTTCAGTTTTCTCGATCCGTCGAATCCCGTATTTGTCACGGCGCTGCCGGCCGGGGTAGCCGCGGGGCTGGGAAATCAGTATCAGAAGCCGTGGGCCGCTATCGTCAAAGATGCCTATGCCTATGTCGCGACCACCACGGCCACGGGCACCAGCACCCAGGGGACGGGGGCACTGAGCGTCGCCGATCTGACAATTCCCACCGCGCCCACGCCCCTGATTCAGGTGGCTGTGCCGCAGGCCGCCATTCTTCTGAGCTTCGATATTTCGGGCACCACTCTGCTGGCGGCGGGAAATACAGCCGGACAGCGCAATCCCGGGATTCCGGATTTCGATTTCCTTGGCTATCTGACGCTGACGTCAATGGATATCAGCAATCCGCTCTCTCCCTCGATCGTTTCGACCTTGACCACAAAGTTGCAGGTGAACGGCACGTTTTACACGAGCGCGTTTAACAACAACGTTTTCGCGATCGTGAATAAACCACCAACGACCGATAACTTTGGCCCCTCGTCCATGATGGTGGTCGACGCCCGCAATCCCGGCAATATGACGTTGGTTCCATTTCAGACCCAGTTCGGTTTCAGCGGCATGCTGACCACCACGAACGGATATCTTTTCGCGCCGGGTTCGACCGGGCTCAGTATTTATCAATTGCAGTTGTAATCTCACGCTACAGTAGCTCCATGAAATATTTCTTCCTGAAGCTGATCTCCCCGCGTCCGGATTTCATGTGGACCATGACGGACGCGGAACGCGCCATCATGCAGAAGCATTCGGAATACTGGCGAGGCTTCGCTGAAAAAGGCTGGGCGGTTGCCTATGGCCCCGTCGCTGCGCCCTCAGGCGGCTTCGGCGCAGGCTTCTGGCAGCTTCCCGAAGGAGTCGATCCCCAACCGCTGACCGATGACGATCCCGCCATACAGGCAAACGTCGGCTTCCAGTATGAAATCCATCCGATGCCCGCGCTTGTAATCGGCAAGGCCGCCAGCTAAGTCAGTCCGCTGTCGCTGGATGGCATGGCGCCTGGCAGGATGGCAGTGCACGCGAACATCAATCGCAAATCGTATACGCCAGTCAATCCGGTGCTATCACCGACTTGTGGAGTTTTCATCGTCACTCATCAGCGCCGCCTGTTTGCTCGGCATTGTCGGCCTGATCGCCGGACATCTCCCGGCCCGCCGCGCCAGTGCGCTGGACCCCGCCAAGGCACTTCGCAACGCCTGACCTGAATAGTCTAATCGGCAATCATGAAAAATTGCTGAAAATTGCCACCCACCGCTGAGATACCTGCGACTCTGTTCACGCAGGGTTTCAAATTGCAACACGGGAAGGCAGATGCGTCTTTTGGTACGTTGTGCCCCGCTTTTGTTCCTGATTAACATCATTGGGTTGTACGCCCAACCTCCTCTCACCGCGCCAGTCGACAAAGTCGACCGGCGCGATCTGATCTACTACCCCGGTGACACCGAACATATTGGGCCGCTGGCTCACAAGCTTGCCGCCAACATCTGGCTGGATCAGCGCACCATCTGGACCAGTCCGTTCCACATGCACAAGGCCGATGCGGGCAAATGGATCGGGTTCACCGCCCTCATCACCGGCGCCGTCCTGACGGACCGCCGTACCTCGCATCTCCTCGAAAACAGCCCCGGCCAGGTCAGCTGGGGCGACCATGTTTCCAACATCGGCGCTGCTTACACGGTGCTTCCCGTTTTCGCTGGATTTTACGCCGCAGGCGTCTTCGCGGACAATGAAAAGGCGCGTGAAACCGGCATCCTGAGCGGTGAAGCCATTCTCGATAGTCTGATCGTCGTCGAAGGCTTCAAGCTTGCCGCCGGACGCAACCGGCCGAACGCGCCCTCCAAACCCGGCGATTTCTTTCAGGGCGGCGCCAGCTTCCCCTCCGGCCACTCCGGCGAAACCTGGGCGCTCGCCTCCGTCATTGCGCATGAATATGCCAACCGGAAGTGGGTCCCCTGGGTGGCCTACGGACTTGCAACCACGGTCGCCGCCGCGCGAATCACGGCCCAGAAACACTACACTTCAGACGTAATTGCCGGCAGCGCGATGGGCTTCTTCATCGGGCGCTTCGTCGTCAATACCCATGAGGCGCACGCGAAGCACCACCACGGAACCATCGCGCCGCTTCTCAATCCCTCCACGTCGACGTACGGCGTTTCATTTACGGTTGGCAATTAGCCCTCTTACCGTGATATGAGTTCTTCATGGCATCTTCCACCGAAAAGAAAACCGGCATCCGGGTTGCAGTGGGGCTGGTTGTCCTCGTCGCGGTGGCTGCGCTCGCGCTGCCGCTGTTCGTAAATGCCTCCACCCTCCGGCCGGTCCTCGAATCGAAACTCTCCGCCGCGCTGGGCCGCAAAGTTCAGGTGGCCGAGCTCCATCTCGCCCTCTTCTCCGGCGGCGTGTCGGCTGACGGTCTTTCCATTTCGGACGATCCCGCCTTCGGCCCCGCGCCCTTCATTCAGGCGAAAGCGGTCAAGGTGAGCGTCAGTCTTCTGCCGCTGATTTTTTCGCATCGGCTGAACGTCCAGGGCATCACGATCGAAGACCCTCAGATCGTTCTCCTGCAATCGCCTGCGGGCCGCTGGAATTATTCTTCTCTCGGAAGCCACTCCGCGCCGCCCTCATCGGCCGCGGCGCCCACGCCCACGCCCGCGCCTTCTTCCGGTGACGAAACCCGCATCGGTCAGATCCGGATCTCCGGAGGTCACTTCTCCATTACGGAGGGCGACAAACATCCTCTGGTTCTCGAGAATGTCGACCTCCAGATGAAGAATGTGTCCAGCGGCTCTGTTACACCGTTTTCATTGAATGCAAATCTTGCAGGCGGGGGCAAATTCGAACTCACCGGAACGGAAGGTCCCATCAATCCGGCGGACACGGCCGCCACGCCGTTTGACGCAACCCTGAAAATGTCGCATCTCGACCTCGTGGCGTCCGGTCTTCTGCAGGCTTCGGACGGCATCGCGGGAATCGCCGATCTCACCGCATCCGCATCGCAGAAAGGAAACGCCGTCCATCTGGAAGGCAAGGCCAGCGCGCATGACTGGAAAGTCGCCACCGCCGGAACAACCGTAAAGCAGCCTGTGGAATTCGATTTCGCCGTCGATCACGACCGTACCCGCCAGGCCGGCAACCTCACCAAAGGTGACATCCACATTGGCAAGGCCCTGGCAACACTGGTGGGCACCTACGATCTGCACGGCGACTCGCCGGCGCTCAACGTTGCGCTTTCGGCCCCGAATCTCCCCGGTTCCGAACTGGCCCCTGTACTTCCGGCGCTCGATGTAGTGCTGCCCGCCGGCACATCGCTGAGCGGTGGAACGGTGATGGCGAATCTCAAGGCGGAGGGACCGCTCGATAAGCTGACAACCACGGGCACCGTTGGTCTGGATAATGTCCGTCTGGATAATTTCGATCTCGCTTCGAGGCTGCGGGTTCTGGAAACGCTCGCTGGCCTGCATGCTTCCCCGCGAACCGAGATTCAGACGCTTCGCACGAACCTCACTGCCATGCCGGAAGTGACGCGGCTCGATGGCATCCGAATCGTGGTGCCTTCGATTGGAGAACTGTCGGGCTCGGGGGTCATCAGCGCGCCGCACGCCCTGGATTTCAAAATGACTCTGACGATGGCAAAGTCGGGCGGCCTGATTCCTGGGCTGGGGAGTGTGGGCACAGTGCCGTTTACGGTAAGTGGCACGGCGCAGGATCCGAAATTCGCTCCGGATGTCGGCGCTATTGCCGCGGGAAGAGCGGCGAAGATCCTCGAAAAGAACCCGGCGGCGAAAAGCATCCTGCAGGGTATTTTCGGCCGCGGGAAAAAATAGCGGCCCGCAAGCTACGCCGCCAGACGCGGCCGGCTCGCCACATTCCGCCGGAAATCCTCCGTGCGCTGAACAATATGCTGTACATGTGTAAAGGTGATCTGCAGATCGCTGGCGATCTTGCCGATCCCCTCTTTCTTCGCGTAAAGCTGAAAAAGAACCCTGCGATCGAGCGACGGGAGATCCGCCAGATAATCGCAGATCACCTGACGCTGTGAAATGTTGCTGGATGCTGTTGTAGCGGCGCTGCTCATTTTGTGTTTCCTTTCTCCGGACTGCTTACGGTTTCCAGAATGCCAGCATCGTCGGCTTTCGCATATCGGAAGCGCGACCGATCTTTCGTCAGAATCCTTCTCGCCGGGTTTGTAGGAATGATACTGATAACGAAAGTTAATACCCCTCCGGCCATTCCACAATCCCGGGGATGTCAAATTCTCAAAAAAGGAATAAACTAAATCTGAATGCGGCGAAAAACCGGAATATTCCATTTACCCTCAGGAATGGTCGCCGCATAAATGCAGCGATTACGTTTTGCGGACTATGCGCCGGCTATCTGCGCCTCCATGGCCGCCGCCATCAGCCTCCTCGCCCTTTACGGCTGGCATATCGGAAGCCACGCTCTGATCGCGTGGTCGAACGATGTCGCCACCATGAAGGTCAATGTCTGCGCGGCGGCCATCCTGGCGGCTGTTTCGCTTCTGGCGCTCCGCCCCGCGTTGCGGACCGGCGGCGGCTTGTGGATGACATGGATCAGTCAGACAACGGCTGTCGCATCGGCCTCGATCGGGCTCGCCACTCTCGCGGAATATATTTTCCGCTGGAACGCCGGTATCGACGAGCTTTTCGTGCCGGATCTCAATCCCGGCCCGGGTCTGGCCGCCGGCCGCATGGCGCCCGCAAGCGCTCTCAGCTTTGTCTCCATTGGAATCGCGCTTCTGCTGGCGCGCCGCCGGACCTCTCGCCGCGCCGCGCAGTTCATCTGCCTCCCGGCCGGAATTATTGCCCTGCTGGGCTTCAGCGGCTACTTCTATGGCAGCACCGAACTGAACCGCTTTGCGCCCTTTGGCCCGATGGCCCTGAACACCGCCATTACCTGCGCATGCCTGCTGGCGGGCGTTTTGCTCGAAATGCCCGAATCCGGTCTGGTGGCGCCGATGACCCGGAGTGGGCTCAGCGGTAGCCTGGCGCGGCGCCTCATTCCCATGGCCGTCCTTGTGCCGCTGGCCGCGGGATGGCTGACCCTGCGGGGTGAAAACCTGGGCTTTTACGGCCGGGAATTCGGGGTGGCGATTTTCAGCGTGCTGACGATCGTCGGTCTGGTCTTTTTCCTCGCCGGCAGCGTGAATTTTCTCGCGCGGATTGAAAACGTCCGCGAAAAAACAAGTCTCGACCTGAAACGTCAGCGCGACACCCTGAAACATCAGGCCGAGCTGATCGATCTCTCGAATGATGCCATCATCATCGCCGATTCGCGCCGCCGGATTGTCGCGTGGAATGGCGGCGCCGAAGCTCTCTACGGCTGGCGCGAAAGCGAAGCGATCGGCCAGTACATGCACGAATTCCTCCGTACATCCTCCACAACACCCACTACGGAAATCGATGAAATCCTCCGCGGGCGCCACAAGTGGGAAGGCCAGCTCATCCACACCTGCCGTGATGGCAGCCTGGTGACGGTCGATAGCCGTCAGATTCTGCGGCCGGACGCCGACGGCGCGCCGGGCAGATTTCTCGAAATCAACCGCGATATCACGGACCGCAAGCGTCTCGAAGAACAATTGTTTCAATCCCAGAAAATGGAGAGCCTCGGACAGCTCGCCGGAGGGATTGCCCATGACTTTAATAATCTGCTGACCGTAATTAACGGTTATTGCGAGCTGCTTCTCGGCGCGCCGGAGGGCGACCGCCGCTATCTGGATGACGTGCGCCAGATCCGCTCCGCCGGAGACCAGGCGGCGAAGCTTACCCAGCAACTCCTCGCCTTCAGCCGCAAGCAATTGCTGAAATCCGTAGTCCTCAATCTGAATCACGTCATCGCCGATACCACGCGCATGCTGCGCCGCCTGATCGGAAGCCAGATCGATCTTGTTATGAATCTGCCTCTCGATCTCTCCAACGTGCGCGGTGACGCCGGCCAGGTCCAGCAGATTCTGATCAATCTGGTGGTGAACGCGCGGGATGCTATGCCCTCGGGCGGTACTCTGCGGATCGAAACCCGCAATGTCAGCCGAAAGGCGCGGCGGGCGGATGCCGAGGCGGCCGGCCCTCAGTCGCTTGTTCAGCTCACCGTCGCCGATACCGGCGGCGGCATTAAACCCGAGATTCTCGAACGGATTTTCGAGCCGTTCTTTACCACGAAATCACGAGAGCGCGGCACGGGTCTCGGCCTTGCCACGGTCTACGGCATCGTTCAGCAGATGGGCGGAGAGATTGAAGTCGATAGCCGCGTCGGCAGCGGGACGGCATTTCATCTTTATTTCCCAAAAACCGATGAGGCGGTCGCCGCCGCCACGCCGGCCGCTTCGGGCGATCTCCGCGGCTCTGAGAACATTCTCGTCGTGGAAGACCAGGAGAACGTCCGGACTCTGATCGTAACGGCCCTCGAAGGCTTCGGTTATACCGTATGGAGCGCGGCCAATGCCCAACAAGCCCTCGCGTTCAACGATTCCCATAAAGGCCGCCTCGACCTTCTGGTTTCCGACATCGTCATGCCTGGCATGGACGGAAATGAGCTGGCTGTCCACATCCGGAAGGCCCGGCCGGGGATTCGCATCCTCCTGATTTCCGGCTATACGAACCGCGCCATTGCCGCGACCGCCGTACCGCAGGGCGCGGCCTATCTGCCGAAGCCGTTTACTCCTGAAACGCTGGGGGATAAGGTCCGGCAGCTCCTTAGCCCACCGGTTTCGCAAAAGAATGTTCTCCTGGTGGATGACGACGCCCCCGTGCGCCGCGCCATGCGCCGCTTTCTGACGAACGCCGGATACAGTGTGAAGGAAGCCGAAAACGGTAAAGACGCGCTCGAACAGCTTTCGCGGAACGCGCACGTGGATCTTGTCGTGACCGACATGGTGATGGATGTCCAGGGCGGGGAAGAGATGATCGCGCAGCTCCGCCAAATCTATCCCACCCTTCGAATCATCGCCATGTCGGGCGCGTTTCCCGAAGATAACGGTGAGAGGGCGTCCGAACTCGGGATCGCGGCCACTCTGAAAAAACCTTTTACCTGGAAGATTCTTCTGGAAACCGTGCGGCGCGTCCTGACCGAAGCTGACAGCTAGCGTCGCGCCGGCGCAAAAATGGTCACGGTTGTTCCCGCCCCGGGACTTCCCTGAATCGAAAAAGCCCCGCCAATTCGCGCAGCCCGCTCATTCATTTCGAGAATTCCAAGAGATCGCGGATCGCTGATTTGCGATTCCGTAATCCCTTTCCCGTCATCCTGCAGGCGAATGATGAGCTGTGAACCGGAATGCACCAGCGTGAGTTTCACCAGCGTCGCCTCCGCGTGCATCCGTACATTCTCGAACCCCTGCTGCAGAATTCGAAACAGCTCCGCGGCGGCTGCATCGTCGGTCAGTTCGTCGTTTTCGGCGATCTGCGCTTCGCACCGGATGCCGGTTCGCTGTGTGAAATCCTCCGCCATCCATTCCGCTGCGGCGCTGATTCCCAGGCTGAGAATTCCGGGACGCAATTCAGACGAAATCTTCCTCGATGCCCGAATCGCCTGATCGGCCAGTTCGAGCGAAGCCTTGAGCTTTTCCGCCGCCGCAGCAGGCTCCCCGGCGGCCTTCTCCACCAGCCAGGCGCAGTTCATTTTGAGAATAGTCAGAGTCTGCCCCAGGTCATCGTGCATCTGTCGTGCGATGCTGGTCCTCTCGCGCTCCTGGGCGTCCGCCAGCCGCCAGGACAATTTTCGGAATTGTTCGGAAGTCGCCATCGCTCTCAATTCTCCGTGGGGCGCAATCGGCAGGGGAGTCCGTTTCCGGCTAATCCCGTGGCGATTGAGCGTATCACTTCCTCGAGTTGCGAGTAATTCTCGCTCTTATCGATTACAAAATCCGCGCCCTGCCGCCGGCAGAATTCCCGGCAGAAACGATCCAGACAACTGGAGAAGACAATGCTGACCGGTGCCGCCGGGCCTCGCCGGACGGCGCGGAGAACATCGATTCCGGTACCGCTCTTCAACTGAAGATCGAGAATAATGACGTCAGGCGAAAGTCTTTGAATCTCATGAACGGCCACCGGCGCCTCCGCGGCAGAACCGGTCATCGATACGCCGGGAATGCCCGAGAGCATTTCCTCGATCGCCGAAACGAAGGCGGGCGAATCCTCGACGGCAAATACCCGGGTTTGCTTCGTTGCTGCCACTGGCCTCAGGATACTGTTTCATCGAGGTTGCTGAAACCAGCCTGTTCGCCATTCTGTCGTAGGAACTCGGGCCGCGGCTGTGTCCGTGTTTGTCCTACAGGCGCCGGTTAATCGATCAGATTATTGCGAATGACGTACTGCGCCAGCTCGGCATTACTCTCCATCCCCATCTTGTGAAGGACGCGTGTCCTGTATGTACTAACGGTCTTCACGCTCAGATGGAGCGCTTCGGCGATCCTGGTGATCCCCTGTCCCGAGCCGATTCGAAGCAGGATATCGTGCTCCCGGTCCGATAACTGATCGTGCAGTGGCCGCGATACATCGATGGTCAGCTCATTTGCCAGCCGCTCAGCCGTTTCCGGACTGATGAATTTGCCGCCCGACATTGCCCGCCGTACCGCCTGAAGCAACACCGAAGGCGCACTGTCTTTACTGACGTAACCCGCCGCCCCGGCCCGCAGCGCCCGCGTGGCAAACTGCTCTTCCGCATGCATGCTCAGAATCAGCACCGGCAGGTGCGGTTTGGCTGCTTTGATCTCTTTCAGAAGTTCGAGCCCACTGCGCCCGCGCAGCGATAAATCCAGCACCACCAGGCTGAGCGGTTGATCCCACACGGCCTTCATCCCCTCCACACCGTCCTCGGCTTCCAGCAGGACGCTGTCGGGGAATTCCTCACGCAGGGACTGCGCGATGCCCCGCCGAATCAGCGGGTGATCGTCAACCACCAGAATGTGAGCCATGTTTTCCTCCGTTAAGGGTCTTTTTGTCAACTTTAGTCGTAAGACCCGTTCCTACGATTGCTGAAACACCATTCCTACGCGGAATGAAGAACATTGCGGATATTGTTTTCCGCTCTTCCATGTCACATTACCTACATATTAGAACAATTGCTGAGTTGGCCGGAAACATAAACGCGGCAAGGCAGAAAAAGAGGAAAAAGCGGTGATACGGATTCTTTTAAGCTCGGACCATTCGATTCTGACGGTTGGATTGCGCACGATACTGGAGGCCACGGAAGGCGAGTTCTCGCTTTCAACCGGTCCCCGCACGGAAACTCTCGCGGAGCAGGCGCTCACAGAGGATGCTGGCGTCATCCTTCTCGACGTGACCCAGACGGTCTCGCTCGAAACGGTCACCCGCCTCTGTCATGAGGCGCCTTCCGTCCCGGTCGTGCTCTGGATCGACGATGCCGCGACTGAATTTATATCGCAGGCCCTTGCCTGCGGCGTGTTGGGCTTATTGCGGAAGCGCGCCAGCCAAAACAGCCTCATGGAGTGCCTGCGCGAAGTTTCGCAGCACCGACTCTGGGTCGAAAATGACCTCAGCCGGCAATTGCTCAGCACTCGCAACGTGAAGCTCACGAAGCGCGAGCGCGAGTTGGCTTCGCTTCTCGCACAGGGCCTGAAGAACAAGGAAATTGCCTACAGGCTCGGTATTACGGAGGGCACCGTTAAAGTCTATCTCTCCCGTCTTTATGGAAAGCTCGGCGTCAATGATCGCTTCGACCTCGCGCTTTTCGCCCTGAAAAATCTCGGACCGTCACAGCCCGCCGCGTCCGCCAAACTGACAGCCGCGCCCGGAGCGCTGGCTCCGCTCCAGATGCCCGCGACCTTCAGTCTGGGCAGTGCACGCGTTCAATAAGAGGATCTCCGCATGTTAATTACACCCTGCCGCCGCAATACTTCTGTCGCCGCTCCTTATCTTCAGGACGGCACCGCCGCCACGTTTCCTGAGACCGTGCGTCTGATCGCCCGATATCAGCATGGGCGTCAGTCTGCCAGCGAGAATATTTCCTCGATTGTCCAGTTTCTGGACTCGCTCGCCAGCGAGGCAGCGAACCCGTGCCTGTCAACCAACCCCGCCGCTCACGATAGTGCCCGGACGAGAGTGGCCGCAATCGCTTCATGATCGGCTGAGACACAGTGCCCGCAGTTGCTTTCGGTCGGCGACGTCGACCGATCGTTCCCCGCGGCAGCGATAACCGCACGCTTCGAACGAAGAAATCAATTCCTCCCTCGAAAGCAGAACCGGGCGCCAGGTTTCTGCGGCTGCCCCCATCGAAGGCGGCAGTACACGGCCTGGCGTCACTGCGGCTTCCATCTCCGGCGGATTCACCTGCATGATGATCGCGCACAGACGCGGCCGCAATCGGCAAATTGACTGAACGCCCACCCGCCAGTCGATATGTTCGAGCACCAGCGTGGCGAGCAGTAGTTCCGCGCCGGACGCAAGGTGAGTGTTCTCCAGATCGTCCTGCGCGATTTCCGCGTCGAGACCATGCTTCATCAGACGTTCTTCCAGCCGCCCAAGGAATGCGGGATTCAGATCCGCGCACGTGAGCCTGTGGGGACGAAACAGCGCCGCATCCAGAAAGTCGAACATCTGACCGGTGCCCGCGCCCACAATCAGGATCCGCGAATCGGACTGCAATTCCGCCTCGCCAACCACCCATTCGGTCAGCAGTGCGGCGGCCTGCGCCTGCCCGATGGCGGCCATGTGTGTTTCGTAATCGTCAGCCGAGATGACCTCGGTCCACGCGCGCCGCAGCGTCGAATCCATGACACATTTTACTGCGAACTATCGGCGTATGATGAGTTTGTGATCACCACAACCGAAATCGCGCCGGACGTCTATCGCGTCTCCGTGTTCGTTCCGGAAATCAATCTGGAATTCAGCCATTTCCTCGTGAAAGACGACGAACCCCTTCTCTTTCACACCGGCCTGCGGGGGATGTTTCCCGTCGTGCGGGAGCAGGTCGCGCGTTTAATCGATCCCGCCAGAATCCGCCACATTGGTTTCAGCCACTTTGAGTCGGATGAATGCGGCGCGCTCAACCAGTGGCTCGAAATCGCGCCCAACGCCCAGCCTGTCTGCGGCATGGTGGGAGCACTGGTCAGCGTCAATGATTTTTCCAACCGCCCCGCCCGCGCTCTCACCAGCGAAGAGCCTCTCGAAACCGGACGCCACCGTTTTCGCTTCATTCCCACGCCACACGTGCCGCACGGCTGGGACGCGGGTGTGCTCTTCGAAGAAACGAAGCGGACGCTGTTCTGCTCTGACCTGTTTCATCAGTGGGGCCTTCACGATCCCGAAACCGACAAGGACATCATGGACCGCTGCCGGGAAACACTGGTCCAGACCGAATCCGGCCCTTTCGCCAACTACGTCCCGTACACTCATAACACCGGTCGCGTGCTCGAAACACTCGCCGGTTATGAACCGAAGACGCTGGCCGTCATGCACGGCTCGAGCTATCACGGCGACGGCGCGCGCGCACTGCGCGATCTCGCTGTCGTAATGCGCGACGTCCTCGGCCCCAAACCCTGATCAGCTCTCTGGCTGATTGGGGGCGGACGCCCTCGTCCGCGCCGGGCCCCCGGCCGGGGCCCCCGGCCCGGCCACTCTACCTCATCAGCTCCGCAAGCTTGTCCTTCACCGCCGCGCCCCAGATGTCATAGCCCTTCGCCAGCGGATGCAGGTTGTCTGGCCGGAATGAATCCGGCAGGAACACGCCGCTGGCGTCCAAAAACTTCGGCCCGATATCCATATAAAAGACATGGCGCTGGTCGTCCAGCCGCGAAATGATCTGATTCACCTGCGCAATCTTCTCGCGCACCGGATCGCCCGGCAGGCCGCGCGGGAAAATCGCCATCAGCATAATCTTCGCATCGGGAAAATCCTTTCGCAGTTCAAGCACCACCGCGCCCACGCCCTCAGCGATCTCCGGCGCCGTATTCGCCCCCGTGTTATTCGTCCCGATCATCAGCATCACGGCCTTCGGCTGGAATCCCTCACCCTCCCCATTCTTCAGGCCCCACAGATTTCCCTGGGTCGTATCGCCCGCGATGGCGAAATTCGCCGTGCGCATCGTGCCGAAATATTTGTCGAACATCGCCTTGTTGGCTTCGCCCTGCACCCACCAGTCCGTGATCGAATCGCCCTCGAGCAGCAAATCGATATTCCCTTTGCCCGCGGTCTCGACGAACCCGATATGCCGCGGACCCATCCGCTGCACCGTCTGCGTATACGTCGCCGCTGTATTGAAACGCGGCGGCTGCAGCATCAGCAGCGATTCATACTTCTGAAGCAGCGGCTTGTCAGGCGACTGATCCGACGCGATCCACTTTGACACCGCATCGTTGATTCTCGTCAACTCATCGGTGGACGGCCGCGGCATCGCCACCTCCGGCGGAACCGGCGCCGGCGGACCGATCACGACGCGCGGCGGTGCCGGCCGTGCCGGCGCCTGCGCATACCCGAACCCACTCAGGGCAATCAATGCTGTCGAAACAGAAAGAACACGAATCATTCGAAAACCTCCACCAGATCGTATCAATACTATAAGGCAGAAGTCGTCTGAGCCAATACGCCACGTCGCCGAGGGCATTGACGCTTCCGCGTAACCTTTTCCGCCGCCCCGAGTATTCCGTAATAGAAGCGCCCGGGCGTGGCCAATCCTTCCCCTCACCCTCCTGATCCCCCTCGGAGGCGCCACGCTCGGGCACCCCCGGCAAAACTCGCCTTCGACGTCGCTTCCGTCAAACCTGCCGAAACGAAACGACCTGAGAATGTCCATGGATGTCCAGCCGGCGGGCGCGTCATCGCAAGCTCGCGAATGGAGGCCACCTCGAACACTGCCTCGCTCGCGGAATCGCAGCTCCGCGCAATGTTGCGCTCATGGATCGAGGACCGATTTCACGTCACGGCCCGCCGTGAAAGCCGGGAAGAACCGATCTGCGAATTGCTGGTAGCTCGCCGAAATGCTGTCCGGCCGCCTCGGCCGCGGCGTCATCGACAAAACCGGTGTTTGCATGGCCCTGCAGGAACCGGAGACGCAGGCATTGCACCCCCGGCGAAAGTCGAAATAGTATATTGACCGGCGTATGCCGATCCAGCTGAAAACAAAGCCAACGCCGACAGAATTCGTACTTTTTCCATCTTGTTGCTGAGACGCGGAACAAGCGGATTTCCGATTCGGGAAGCATGAAACCGCTTTCGCGGTGTGGGTTTCCTCACGGCAACGTATGCGCATTCCGATCTACTCTAAACCGGCAGAACTCCGCCACAATGGCTGGCGCGTCGACTGGATGTGCAAGTGCAGGGATAATCTGGTCCGGTTAATGGCTATACGTCAGAGTCCTAAGAAACGAGTGTCTCAGTGAATAAACGTGTCGCAATAATATTCCTCCTCGCCGCCGTTGCGTTAACGCCTGCGTATGGAAAAAAGTATCCCTTGACGGCCAGTGCAGCGGTTCCGGCAGCTCGCGGCAAGGTAGACATCGGAAAAGACAGCAACGGGAACACGACCGTAAAGATCGAAGCCGAACATCTGGCCGCGCCCGACAAGCTGTCACCGCCCGGCTCCGACTATGTTGTGTGGTTCCAGGAGAAGGGCGCCGAACCGCAGACTCAGGGTCGCTTTCGGGTTGACAAGAATTTGAAAGGCCGCTTCGAAACATCAACCCCGCTGAAAAACTTCGACATCTTCGTGACAGCGGAATCGGATGCTGCCGCTAAACAGCCGACAGGCATCGAAGTGTTTCGTACAACAGTGCAGCAGTAGCTTCGATTCTTCGGACGCCGCCAAACGATGCGGCGATGTCAAAGCGCCTGCTGTTGATGTGAAGGTCCCGACGCGCGCCAGGTGATCGAGACCGGATTCCGCCACACCCGTCCATCCCGCGTCACCGTGATCCACAGCATTGCACAACGATTTCAGATCCCCACCATTCTCTCGATGAGCTTAGATTGATCACGACGGCCAGTCGGGCGGAACGCGATTGCGGATCGTGGGCAGCGCGAGAGCGTTCGCAGTAACCAGGCTCCCGGTCTGATCGTAAACGAAAGTCTCGCTGGCTGTTGCTGACGCGGTGATATTGACGATATGCGTCGTCACATTGGCGCGAATCCGGTTTGACGCCGAATAGTTCGTGTCATCGTGCTGCGCCATGCCCGCCGCGGCACTGATCGATTTTAACGGCAATGCGACGGCGTTTACGTATGACAGCGTCAGACACGTTAATCCGGCCGCAGTGGTTTCGGCGCTCGATGCGGCAAATGGCGGCAGCGCGACATCCACCGGTTGGAACACCCAATATGACTACGATCCAGATACGCTGAAGGTCACTTCCGTGACGGATGAAAATTCATCGGTCACAAGGTACACCTACGCGGATTTGCTGGATCGGCTGACCGATGTGCAGCGCGGAGCGGCGACGCAATCGCATACGGCATACAGTTATGAGCCGGACGGTTCAAAGGTCACGACGCAGCAGGATCAAACGACGCCCGGCGTCGGGGAAATCAGGACCGAGACGCTTTACGATCGGCTGGGGCGGCCAACTCAGGTAAATTAGTACGAAGATGGAGGCGGATATATTGCCACGGCGCAGTCGTACGACGGGTTGGGGCGCGTGGAGGCGACAACTAAAGGGGTCTGGAGATGGGTACCACCGTGGGTGCGATACGTCGGTGCGGGCGCTATCGTCTATTCGCGCATGAAATTGATCAAACAGGGATGTACTACCCAGGTTTATGGCAAGTGAAAGTAATAGTTCGTCACGGGACACTCTATTGACTGTCGGCAGGGCGGCAGCAGCGTCAGGCTGTCTAGCGCTGTTCGTCCACGTCGGTACGCTGTTTGGGATAGAGGGGATGCTGATGACACAGCTACGACGGGTACTCCTCTGGCTATTCATCCTGTTCGTTCTAATTGCCTTCTTGTCGAGATCGGGCGATAGCGGGCCGACATTCCGCCAGCCGACCGGAAAGCTCAGGTGGTTGCTTGTTTTTCTGTCCGTTCTCTGGGTATTTTATTCTGGAATCTATGTCATTGCGACGCTCACACACGGTCCGCCCACTGCGGGCACTTCTTTAGCTGGTATTCCGGGCCCTCGAATCACGACTCTATGGGCGTCCTCTGGCTATATGCTTTTTTTTGCCGAATCGACATTCTGGTATTTACTGGACAAAAGTCCCTAATGTATCGCGGACCAATGTGGGTAGTGTCAATACCGGTTGAAAATTCCCCATTCTGCCGGTCGAAAAGTAGTCCACTTGGCGGAGATGAAGGTTTACAGTTTCAGCCGGCAGGTTGAAAATGGAACCGGCTGGTGAAGCGGAGGTGGG
>Ga0134125_10002278_pt1 | contig 22846 bp, 19 predicted proteins | sample KB31751_FD_96464 | JGI IMG/M metagenome (GOLD analysis project Ga0134125, IMG submission 96464) | Terrestrial soil microbial communities with excess Nitrogen fertilizer from Kellogg Biological Station, Michigan, USA - KB3-175-1 | ecosystem: Environmental > Terrestrial > Soil > Unclassified ... | reverse complement strand
GCTGAACGGTTATCTGAATGCGATGCCGGGTGAGCGCTACCTCGCCACCCAGCTGCACGAGCTGTCTACCTATCTCAACCAGCGTGGCGTGCTGACGATATTCATCCTCACCCAGCAGGGAATACTCGCCGAAGACGTGCCCCTGGATATCAGCTACCTGGCCGATACCGTGCTGAACCTGCGCTACTTCGAAGTGGCGGGATCCATCAGCACGGCTCTGTCGATCGTCAAGAAACGCAGCGGTCTGCATGAGCGGACGATTCGTCAATTCATGCTCGAGGCCGGTCGCGGCATTCGTGTCGGCGCCCCGCTGACCGACTTCCAGCACGTACTCGGCGGGTCACCCATCTTCATGGGCGACAGAGCTCGGATCATGGAGCAGCCCGCCGATGACAAATGACGCGCTGGCGCTTCGCATCCTGATCGTTGCGCCGGTCGGGCGCGACGCGCCGGCCATCGTCGAGCTCCTGGAATCCCATGGACACCTCGCATGCGTCTGCAGCGGACTCGGCGAAGCGGGTATCCAAGTGGAAGAGGGGGCCGGAGCCCTGCTGCTCACCGAGGAGGCTCTGGAGCGGGAGCAGATCACCGCATTGCTCCCGGCGCTCGATCGGCAGCCTGCATGGTCCGAGTTGCCCGTAATCATACTTACGACGGCCGGAGAGCGCACTGCGGGGCGGCTCGATCGGATCGCGGCGGCCGCGGGAGGCATCACCCTGCTGGAGCGACCGCTCGGCGCGGCTACGCTGCTGCGCAGCGTCGAGGTCGCTTTGAGCTCACGGCGTCGGCAGTATCAGGTTCGTGATCTTCTCGCGGCACAGCACGCACGGGAGACAGCGTTGCGTGACAGCGAAGAACGGCTGCGGCTTGCGATTGCATCGCTTCGCGATGCAGACCAGCGGAAGGACGCCTTTCTCGCCACCCTGTCGCACGAGCTCCGCAACCCGCTTGCGCCGATCCGCAATGCTGCCGAGGTGCTTGCTTCGCCCCGACTCACTCCCATGCAGCTGCGCTGGACGCAGAGTGTCATCCAGCGCCAGTCGGCGCACATGGCTTCGCTTCTGGACGATCTTCTCGAGCTGACGCGCATCACGCAGGGCAAGTTGCAGCTGCGGAAGCAGGCTTGCTCGATTCAAGACATCATGGACGCCGCCGTGGAGACTGCCCGTCCTCTGCTGGAGAAGAAGCGGCACGAGTTGCAGATCCGCGTGCCGGACGATATTCCGCCTTTCATTGCGGACCCCGTCCGGCTGGCACAGGCAGTCTCCAATCTGCTGACCAATGCCGCGAAGTACACCGATGCAGGCGGTCGGATCGAGTTGTCGGCACGGCTCGGCGAGCAGCTGACGATCGCCGTTCAGGACAACGGGATCGGCATTCCGGCAGAGCAGCTCGCGGGGCTGTTCACCATGTTCTCGCAAATCCCGGCGGCAATCGGCCGCTCCGAAGGAGGTCTGGGAGTAGGCCTGGCTCTCGTGAAAGGCCTCGCCGAGCTGCACGGTGGAACCGTCGAGGCACAGAGCGGCGGCGCAGGCAAAGGCAGCCGATTCGTGATTGCGCTGCCGTTCGAAGCGGCACCTGAGATCAAACCGTCGGTGGAAGGGCGGCCGCCGGTGGTCCCCTTCGGCAAGCTGCGTGTACTGATTGCCGACGACAATCATGACGCAGCGGACAGTCTGGCGATGTTGCTGTCGATTGACGGGTATGAGGTCCGGACGGTGTACGGCGGACGCGCCGCAGTTTCTGCCGCCGAGACGTTCCGGCCCGACGTAGCGCTTCTGGACATCGGAATGCCGGAGCTGGATGGATATGCGACCGCCAGGGAAATACGCCGGCAGCGGGGCGGCGTGGATACCTACCTGGTCGCAATCACGGGATGGGGGCAGCAGGAAGATAAGCGCCGGGCGCTCGAAGCGGGCTTCGCGACGCACGTGACGAAGCCGGTGAATCCCGATCTGCTGCGCGATCTCCTGCGCAGCGTGGTGACGACTGCGGCCGCCAAGAGCGGTGAAGCGGACTGATTGCCGCTGCAGCCATTCGGCAGGTGATTGATTATCATGGAGCCCTGAAGCCGCCGATCAGAGCGTCGGCGGAACGAAAGGGGCGTTTTCCATGTCACGCTACGTCGGCGCCATAGACCAGGGTACTACGAGCTCGCGCTTCATCGTGTTTGACAGGAAGGGGGACATCGTCTCCGTCGCGCAGAAGGAGCATCAGCAGATCTATCCCAAGCCCGGTTGGGTCGAGCACGATCCGCTGGAGATCGTGAGAAATACCAACGAGGTGATCGGCGCAGCGTTGGCGCGTGCCAACTTGGATGCCTCCGATCTGGCCGCCGTCGGCATAACCAATCAGCGCGAAACCACGGTGTTGTGGGACAAGGCAACGGGTAGACCCCTGTGCAACGCGCTGGTATGGATGGACACGCGCACGGCGCAGTTGGTGGCTGGCTATGTCCGTGATGGCGGACAGGACCGCTTCCGCGAGAGGACCGGATTGCCGCTGACGACTTATTTTTCGGGTCCGAAGCTGCGCTGGATCCTGGACAACGTCGAAGGTGCGCGCCGGAAGGCGGAGTCGGGCGAGGCATTGTTCGGCACCATCGACAGCTGGCTGACCTGGAACCTCACGGGCGGCCCAAAGGGTGGAGTGCACATCGTCGACGTCACGAATGCGAGCCGCACGCAGCTGATGAACATCGCGACGTGCGAATGGGACGACGACATGCTGTCCGAGTTCCGCATTCCGCGGAACTGTTTGCCCCGCATCGTATCCTCCTCCGAGATCTACGGTGAGATGGACACCGCAACATTGAAGGGCGCCCGCCTCGCCGGCATTCTCGGTGACCAGCAGGCGGCGCTGGTGGGGCAGACCTGCTTCATGCCGGGTGAAGCCAAGAATACATACGGCACCGGGTCTTTCCTGCTCATGAACACCGGAACCGAGCCGGTGCGGTCGAAGGCCGGCCTGCTGACTACGCTCGCCTACCGCTTCGGTGCCGAAGCGCCGTGCTACGCCTTGGAAGGCGCCATCGCGATCACCGGCGCGCTGGTGCAATGGCTGCGTGACAATCTGAGGCTCTTCGACGTCGCGTCGCAGATCGAGCCCTTGGCGGCCAGCGTCGAGGACAATGGCGACGTCTACATCGTGCCGGCCTTCTCCGGGCTGTACGCTCCTTATTGGAGGGATGATGCGCGCGGCGTCATCACCGGCCTCACCCGTTATGCGACGCGCGCGCACATTGCGCGTGCCGCATTGGAATCCACGGCCTACCAGGTGCGCGATGTGGTCGAGGCCATGCAGGCCGACAGCGGCATCGCGTTGTCGAGCCTGAAGACGGACGGCGGGATGGTCGCCAACCATCTGCTCATGCAATTCCAGGCCGATATCCTGGACGCCCCCGTGATCCGTCCCAAAGTGACGGAGACCACGGCGCTCGGTGCCGCATATGCGGCCGGTTTGGCGGTCGGATTCTGGGACAACACGCAGGATCTGCGCGCCAACTGGGCGGCCGACCGCACCTGGACACCAAAGATGCCGGGGGAACGGCGCGAACACTACTACAAACGTTGGAAGAAGGCCGTCACCCGGTCATTCGGGTGGGTGGAGTAAGTCTCATGCCTGTGAAGATGGGGGTCAAGACGGGTTGGCGCGCGCAAAGCATATGGAGCGAGCTGCTGGCCGAGTTCTTCGGCACTTTCGTGCTGCTGGCTTTCGGCGCCGGAGTGGTGGCCGTCGCGGTGGTGGGCCTTCCGGAATCCGGGCGGACACCGGCCATATTCGCCGGCGCGGGCGATTGGCTGTTGATCACGTGGGGATGGGCCATGGCGGTCGCCATGGCGGTGTACGTGGCGGGCGGCATTACCGGCGCGCACATCAATCCGGCGGTGACGGTCGCTTTTGCCATCAAGGGGGACTTCCCCTGGGCGAAGGTCCTGCCTTATTCGGCCGCCCAGGTTGCCGGCGCCTTCGCCGGCGCTGCGCTGGCCTACGCGGACTATGTCCCGGCGATCGACATGTGGAACGCCGCCCACAACGTGATCTCTCGCGCCGACCCCGCGGGTATGACGACGTTCAGCATCTTCGCCACTTTTCCGGCGCATTATTACGGCGCAAATCTGCTGTGGCCGCTGTTCGACCAGATAGTCGGCACCTTCTTCCTGCTGTTGTTCGTCCTCGCCATCATCGATGCGATGAACGTGGGCGTGAAAGCCAATCTGGCGCCGTTCATGGTCGGCATGGCGGTGGCGGCGATCGGCATGTCCTTCGGGACCGGCTCCGGTTATGCGATCAATCCTGCGCGCGACTTCGGGCCCCGGCTCTTCTGCTGGCTGTTGGGATGGGGGCCGAACGCACTTCCGGGACCTTACGGGTATTGGTGGGTGCCGATTGTTGGACCGCTTGTCGGCAGCTCTCTAGGCGTGGCGCTGTACAAGTTCTTCATCGCGGATACGTTGGCGGCCAGGTCCGCTGCCGCTCCGGCGGAGGAGAGTGTCGACATCGGCGCGGAAGAGGCGATGGGCAAGGAGCCTTTGGCGGGGTCCGCGGACCGGTCTCTATAGCGGCGAATTCCGCGCGCGTATCGCCGCTCACGCCCTCACGGCCCGCTCGCCTTGACCAGGTCCATCACGTCTTCCCAATGCTTCAGCGTTGCGTCCTGCCTCGCAATGATGTCGTTCACCTCCCGCAGTGAAGCGTTGAGGTCCAGGTTGCTCTTGTCGATACGCATCAACGAGGTCAAAAGGGCTTTTTGCGCCTCGATATCCTTGCGTTTCTCAGCGGCACGGTACTGCTTGTCGAGCAACTTCCAAGTCGCATCGTTGGTGTTCAGCGCATTGAAAATCGCCGCACGGGCGTCCAACCCCGTCTGCGCCGAGTCAATGGCGGCCTTGAAACGCTGCAGCACATAGGGCCTCAGATCATCCAGCGCCAGCCCACGCTCCTTCGCATAAGCGATCAGCGTTTCGAGCGGCACGGAAGGAATCGGCAGATCGAGAATGATGGTGTGGATCACCATGCTGTGGCTCCCTCCGCCGCTGATCTGCGGAAATCCCTGCGCCAACTCCGGCGGCACCGGTCCCGTCGCATACTCTACCGGCCCCAGCGAAATCAGCGGCGCCGAGTCGTTAGCCACCGGCTCCGGCGACATGGCGTCCACCGAGTACGTGGTAATCACCGCACTATCCAGGTGGACCCACGCATATACCTGCGCATCCGGGTACTGCATCATCTTCTTCAATGCGTCATTGGGGTTCGCATTTATCTTCCGCTTCGCAGCCTCCAGCAAAGCCGCAATCTGCTTGTTCGCGATCCGTGCATCGACTTTCGCCTTGAGCTTTGCCGCCAGCCACCCCAGCCCCACCGACGCAACCCCCATCCCGATCCCAGTCGCCAGCTCGGTGGCGTGGCCGGTCTGCACTGCGCCCCTGCCCGCGGGCACGTCGCCACCCCCTCCCTCATGAACGTCCGTACCGTGCCCCGCCGCCGGAGTGTTCAATCTCTGCGTCCGCGCCGCATTCGCCGCGTCCGTCCCTTGTCCCGGCACCACCCGCCCTGTGGACTGCTCGACATTCGCGTCCCTCGGCGTCGTCTGCACCACCTTCGGCGGCAGATTCCGCGGATTCTCGATCGGCGTTTCCTGACCTCCGCCGGGATGCGCATTCATATCCACTGTGCCCGCCGGATGCACCGGCGCATGGCTCACCACGTCGACATTCCCCACCCTCCCGCTGAACTCGAAGCTCGCTCGGATGCACCCCGAGCACGCCGCATACGGTTCGGGCGTCGGCACTCCCCTGAGCTTCCGCATGGTCATGAAATGGATGGTGCCTTTGGCATTCGGCGGCAGCCGAGGCAGGATGTCCTCGAAGATCTTCATCTCGGCGTCATTGATGTGCGCCCACGGAAACTCCCTTCGCGCTGCCGGAGCGTTGATTCCCCGCGTCGCCGAGAGCGCGCGCGCATCCGGACTCTTCGCGTGGTACACCGCTGCGCCTTGTCCGAGAGCGTCCGTATCCGCGCCACTCAAAGCGCGCATCTCGCGTGGCCCGGTGTAGCCCTCCACGTCGATGATTGCCGCCCCAATCACCTTGGTCTGGTCGGCGGGAGGCATCGGACCTTTGAGGATGATCTCCGCCAGCCGAGCGTTCGCCGCTGCTCCGGTCTCCTCAACGACGCTCAACCGAGAATCCAGCCCGGGCTTATCGTCCCGCTGCACCAGCGGAGTCGGCGCCGCATTCTGCTGCACCACGTGCGTCAACTCATGCGCAAGCAACCCACGCGAAGCGGACTCTCCGCGCAGTACGATGTGCTCTCCCACGGTATACGCATGTGCGCCGACCTCTTCGGCGGACCGCCGAGCGGTCTCCCCAGTGTGCAGCCGCACAGATCCAAAATCGTATCCAAAGCGCGGTTCCATGAAGCCGCGTATCGCCGGATCCAGCGGCCGCCCGGGCGAGCTCAGCACCTTGTGGACACTCGGGGGAGCCGTCTTCGCCGATCCGCCCGGCGATGACCCTAACCGCGAAACCCGCGGCCCCGGAGGACTGCGCTGCACCGTGCCCTGTTCCGCACCCGCCGTCTCCCCCCTGCATGCCGCGCACGTTCCGCCGCAAGAGCACTTTCGCTGAACCCTCGGCACCTGCGCGCCCATCATTGGGCCACGCGCAGCGGTAACCGCATCCGGCATGCGCAGTACCTGGCTGGACACCTGATCCGCTTCGCGCTCCAGCGGATCGTCCCCCGCGCCTACTTCCAGCTTCGCCTGCATCGGCCAGGGGAGCGGCAGGGCCTGCTGCCGCTCATTCTCGCGGCACACCGCGATGTTGCCGATGCTCCAGGAAAACCTGGGCGAGTATGTTTTGACGTCAGGCTGCGCGGACCCGTATTGGACAGGGTGAGGTTGCAGCGTAGAGGCATCCGCTCGGTCCGTACGCGCAACCTTCCCGCCCGTACTCCGCGACGAATCTTTTCCTGCGGCAACGCGTGCAAACATCTCGCCACCCGGATTCAGTCGGGCATGACATCCGGAGAGCAGCGTCCCTCGAACGGACCCTGGTGTCAATCGGACGCGTGGCGAATGCAACTGACATCGCCGCTGATGGAGTTGACGAGCAAGCCATCAAGCCGGTCGCCGCATGTCAGAGACGATGCGGGAGCCGGAAACGGCTCCGGTGCCGCCGTGGAGCGCAGGGGTGTCTTGGCCTTGGCGGTAAAGCGTGTTGCCAGGAAAGGCTGTAAGTAGTTGATATTTAGCAGACTTCCAGCGCACTCTCCGGGGCCGCTGGCCGGCCTTGTCGGGATTGGCCGGGGATATGCGATAAATCCAAGGGATGTCGGCGTAGTCCATGGGGCGAATGTCACCGTCATGTCACCAAGCCGTCATGCCCGTGATGTTTGCTGGACGCAACGCGGGGGGGCTAGAATCGATCGTAACGGGTCTCGTTCGGCGCGTTGCCGCCGGTCGAAGCAGCAGCCATGTCGCTCAAAAGAACACGAAGCCGGATCGGCTACGTGCATCTCGAAAGCGCACAGACGGGAGCATGGGCATGGCCAGTGACATCGTCGATGTTGCCGCTATCCAGGGGCAGCTCCAGCTTGGCGGCATCCGGATGGTGGGGGAGTCAGCGGCGTTTCTCTCGATGATTCGGGTCATCCGGCGCGTGTCGGCCAGTGATGCAACGGTCCTCATCGAGGGCGAGACCGGTACCGGCAAGGAGCTGGCCGCACGTTCCGTGCACTATCTTGGACCCCGGCGCGCATTCCCGTTCGTCGCGGTCAATTGCGGCGCGCTGCCCGACACCCTGGTGGAGAACGAGCTGTTCGGCCACCACCGCGGAGCCTTCACCGACGCACAATCCTGCTCGCCGGGATTGCTGCGCCTGGGAGCTCGCGGCACGGTGTTTCTCGACGAAATCGAGGCACTGCCTCCACGCGGACAAATTGCCCTGCTGCGCTTTCTGCAGGACGGGCGCTTCCGGCCCCTGGGGGCCCGATGCGATGAGGCATCGGACGCACGCATCATCGCGGCATCCAATGTCGATCTCCCGGAGTTGGCGGCGAAGGGCCTCTTCCGTCTGGACCTGTACCACAGGCTGAACCTGCTGACGATGCGTCTGCCGCCGCTGCGCGCGCGCGAACGGGATACGCTGCTGCTGGCTTCGCATTTTCTCGCCGAATTCGCGCAGCGCTACAAGGACCCGGCCAAGCGACTGCACGCGCGGACGCTGGAATGGTTCCAGGGCTACGATTGGCCGGGAAACGTCCGCGAGCTGGAGAACCTGATTCATCGTGAGTTCGTGTTGGGCGACGGCGACGAGCTCCTCATCTCCCCGCCGTTCCTTGCAACGGCTGCGCGGCCCACGCCGCTTTTCCTTGCCGACTCCGCGCCGCAGCGTTACCGCGAAGCCAAAGCGCGGGCAGTCGAAGCCTTCAATCGTGAATATCTGTCCAACCTCCTGTCGCAGACTCACGGCAATGTCACGCATGCCGCGAAGCTCGCCGACAAGGAGCGGCGCGCGTTCGGAAAGCTGCTACGCCGTTACGGCATCCGGTCCGGAGCCTCGTGTTGAGAGGCGGGGCATTGCCGACCCGGCGGTGGGCGTTTCACCAGGGTCCGATTTGACCCGCGCTCTCTCTGAGCACGCCTGACCCGCTCTCCGGCGCGCTGCGGGCAGCCTTCAGGCATGGCAAGGATATTGCACCTGCGGTGACCTCCATTCGCGGGGGTGCTGTCGTGCCGCGCTCGGCCAAAAACATTGCATCTGACATCCGGCGCTATTGCGCGGCCAATCCGCATGCGCGCGACTCGATCGAGGGCATCGCCTGGTGGCTGGCGCTGCAGCGTGTCGCGGATGACCGCATAGAGCTCGAACACGCAGTGGACGCGCTCGTGCAGCAGGGCGTCCTCGAGGCTCACACGCTCCCGGACGGCACGGTCGTGTTCGCCTGCGCCGCGACGCCCGATTCCGATCCCACGTGAGCAGGCTCTGCCCGAATCCACGCAGTCAATAGGAGTCGATTCATGGTCCAGGTCAATTACCCGGGCGTTTACATCGAGGAACTCCCAAGTGGCGTGCACACCATCACCGGCGTCGCTACCTCCGTCGCTGCTTTCGTGGGCTGGGCGCCCCAGGGTCCCACGAGCCAGGCCACCCTGGTGCAGAGCTGGTCGGATTACGAGCGCGCCTTCGGCGGCCTCGATAGCCGCAGCAATCTGGGCTATGCGGTCAGCCAGTTCTTCGCAAACGGCGGCCAGCAGTGCTACATCGTACGCCTGGTCTCCGACACCTCGAACGGCAACACCGCGGCCGCTCCTGCTGCGGTGATCCTCAAGGATTCCGGAAACAACAACTTCCTGTCCCTGCATGCTTCGAGCGCGGGTGTTTGGGGCAACAATTACGGGGTCGTCGCCAAGGTGAGCCCGTTCGATGCCAGCCGCTTCTCACTGTCGGTGGGGTACGTACCGGATCTGACGAAACCGACCCACTACTCCATCGTCGAGTCGTTTCCGAGCTTGTCGCTCGACCCGACCGACAGTCGCTACGTAGTCAGCGTGATCAACGACGGCTCGAATTACCTGCAGTTCACGTCTGCGGACATCCCGCCCAGCTTCACGATTCCGTCAGCTGTCCCGACCTTGGGCACGACACTGACGCTGCTCGCCCACGGCGCCGATGGCACGGTGCTCAAACCATCGCCACTCTATCCGGCGGATCCGTCGCCGCCCACCGCCGGGGCCGCCGCGACGTTCCTGAGCTCGCTGCAGGCCTCCGGTGGAACAGGCGGGGTGAACCTGCTGACACGTGTCCCGATCTTCAATCTGCTTTGCGTCCCGGGCCTCGCCGACCTGCCGACCATCGCGCTGCTGCAGGCCTTCTGCCATGGTCACCGGGCCTTCCTCATCGTCGATTCCGACCAGGGTGCCACCGTCTCGAGTTATGCCACGGCCAACGGTCCCGACAGCAGCATCGTCGGAGATCCGGCGATCAATTCAGCGTTGTACTTCCCCTGGGTGAACGCGCCGGATCCGCTCAACGAGAATCGCAGTCGACCCTTCCCGCCATGTGGGTTCATCGCGGGGCTCTATGCCGCTACAGACGCCTCGCGCGGCGTATGGAAGGCTCCCGCTGGAATCAGTGCGAGCCTCGTCGGGATTTCCGGCTTGGTGGCCACGCTGACTGACGCCGAGAACGGCCAGCTCAACCCGGTGGCCATCAATTGCCTGCGGACTTTCAGCGCCTTCGGCAGCGTCATCTGGGGGGCGCGCACGCTGCGCGGCAACGACGAAGCGGCCTCCGATTGGAAATACGTGCCGGTGCGGCGCTTCGCGCTATTCCTCGAGTCGAGCCTCTACGACGGCTCACAATGGGTCGTGTTCGAGCCCAATGCTGCACCGCTCTGGGCGCAGGTCCGGCTCAGCATCAACTCCTTCATGCAGACGCTCTTCCGTCAAGGCGCGTTCGCGGGCACGTCAGCGCGCGACTCCTACTTCGTCAAGTGCGACGCGGAAACCACGACGCAAAACGACATCGACAATGGTGTCGTCAATATCCTCGTGGGCTTCGCCCCGCTCAAGCCGGCGGAATTCGTCGTCATCCAGATCCAGCAGATGGCTGGCCAGGTCCAGACCTAGGAGTGCTTCCATGGCGCAGTTCAGCGTGAACCCCCTGCGGATGGACCCCTACAAGAACTTCAAATTCCGGGTGAAGTGGGAAGGACGCTATGTCGCGGGCGTCAGCAAGATCGGGGCGCTCAAGCGCACCACCGAGGTCGTGGAGCACCGCGAGGGCGGCGATCACTCGACGGCGCGCAAAACGCCCGGACGCCATAAGTTCGAAGCGATCACGCTCGAGCGCGGCGTCACCCACGATCCGGAATTCGAGCAATGGGCCAACAAGGTGTGGAATTACGGCGGCGGACTCGGCACCGAGGTGTCCCTCCAGGACTTCCGCAAGGACCTCATCCTCGAGTTCTACAATGAGGCCGGCCAGCTCGCAATCGCCTACAAGGTGTATCGCTGCTGGGTTTCGGAGTTCCAGTCGCTGCCGGACCTGGACGCCAACGCCAATGCCGTCGCGATCCAACACCTGAAGCTCGAGAACGAAGGCTGGGAACGCGACTACGACGTGGCCGAGCCGCAGGAGCCGAGCTTCGTGGAGCCGCCCCCGGGTTGAGCCATGCAGCCGCAGCCGCTCACCGATCGCCAGCTGCTGGATGTGTGCGGGCGTGGCCGCGAGCGCCATCCCGTGGATCGGGCGTTGCTTCTGCTCGCCGCGGCGCTGCCGGGAGAGGAGACCGGGGGACTGGCGGATCTGACTCTTGCCGAGCGCGATCGGGCGTTGCTCGCCTTGCGGGCTGCCACCTTCGGCCGGCGGCTGGCATCGTACATCGATTGCGCGAGCTGCGGCCAGCGGCTCGAGTTCCAGCTGGATACGGCGAATCTGCTCGCGATTTCGGAAAATGCGCCGGCGCAAGGCACGGTGCAGCTCGGCGAGCGTCGCTTCCGCCTGCCGACGAGTCGGGATCTCGCCCGCATTGCCGAGGTGAGCGAAGAGGCCGAGGCCTCGAGACGCCTGGCCGGCCTCTGTTGCATCGATGGCGGCGAGGCTGCGCTCTCCAATGAGCTCATCGCGAATCTGGAGGAGGCGTTCGCGCGTGCCGATCCCGGCGGCAATATCCAGCTGAACTTCGACTGTCCCGCCTGCCACCGCTCGTGGGAGGAAGTGTTCGATATCGGCGAATACTTCTGGGAAGAGCTCGAGACGAGCTCGAGGCTGCTCATCGCGCAGGTACACCGCCTGGCGTCCGCCTATGGATGGAGCGAGCACGACATTCTGTCGTTGGGAGCGGTGCGGCGCGCGCTGTACATCGAGCTGGTGGATGCGTGAGCGGCTACCTGCACAATCTTGCCCGTCGCGCGCTGCGCCGCACGGCCGCGCTCCACTCCGTCGCGACATTGCCGTTCGCCGCGGCTCTCTCCATGCCGCTGCGGGAAGAGGAGTCCCATGTGGACGTCCGTCCACCGGCACGGAGCCCGGACCCTGAAGGCGCTGCGAAACGGGTCAGAAAAAGCACAGCAAATCGACCGGCGCAGCAGGAGGGCGCGCGCGCGCGCCGCGCGCCCGAGCGTGCCTCTCCACGGACGCGGACGCCGGAGCCGCTCGTTCCCCTGGCAATCGAGGCCACGGTACGCGCGTCGCAACCTCTCTCGCGGGCCCGCCCGCCCGAAGCTCCCGCGGGCGCTGGCCCCCGGAGCGCCGCCGCTGCCAGTGAGTCGGATCGCACGACGCTCGCCGGCGCGCCTCGAGAGTCCGCCCACGAGGGCGCGTCTCGGTGGCCGGAGACCACGCTGTTGCATACAGCTTCCGCGGCTCAGGTGACCGCCGTGCCATCGCGACGAGTCACGCCCGCGACGGCTGCTCGGGGATCGCCGCCCGTCAGGCCCGAAACAGCGACCGAGGTGCACCTCAGCATCGGTCGGGTCGAAGTTGCGGTGCTCGCGCAGCCGTCGGCGCCAAAGGAAGCGCGGCCGCGCGTCAACCGCACAATGTCGCTGGCGGAATACGAGCGGCGCCGTCGGGAGCGGGACCGGTGAGCACCGCTTACGCACTGGGAGGGGTCACCGCCATCCTCGAGTACCTGCTCAACAACGGCCTCGGCGTGCCTGCGGTGACCGGCGCGACCGGTCAAACGGTGGTGGTGAGCGCGCAGCCGCCGGATCTCATCGACCTGACCGTCGCCCATGCGAAGCCGCAGATCAACCTGTTTCTCCACCAGGTGTCGCCCAACGCGGCCTGGCGCAACCGCGGTGTGCCCGCGCGCGATACCGGCGGACAGCGCCTCACCAATCCGCCGCTGGCGCTCGATCTGCACTACTTCCTTACGGCTTACGGCACCGCCGATCTCGAGGCTGAAGTGCTCCTCGGTTATGCCCTCACGGTGCTGCACGAGACCCCCGTGCTGTCGCGCGATGTGATCCGTGCGGCGCTCAATGGCAGCGGGCCGAGCACGCCCTCTGCAGCCTATCAGACGCCTCTGAAGGCGGTCGGGCTCGCCGATCAGATCGACCAGCTGAAGATCTCCCCGTTTCCGCTCAACACCGAAGAGATGTCGCGTTTCTGGACCGCGATGCAGGCCCACTACCGGCCGACCTTCTCGTTCCAGGTGACCGTTGCGCTCATCAAGGCGCAGCGCCCCGCTGCGTCGCCGCTGCCGGTACTGACACGGGGTGTCGCAGCGCAGACCGGCCTGACGCCGGGGGCGCCGGCACTGGTTGCCGTGACGCCGCCGCTCTCCCAGGCCGGCGCGCTGATCGGAAACACCATTACCCTCTCCGGCAATGCCATCGCCGATCCCGCACCCAGGATTCACCTCGTAAACGCAAAATTCGGTATCGACGAGATCGTGGCTGCCACGGGACCCAGCTCGAACACGCGGGTCAGTTTTACGCTCCCTGCGACGCTGCCTTCGGACGCGACCCGCAGCTGGCCGGTCGGCGTGTATCAAGTCTCTGTTGTCCTGCTCTCCGGGCAACCCAAGCATGTCGCCACCAATACCATGCCCCTGGTCATCGCACCGAACATCACCACGGCGCTGCCGGCGAGTTTTGCGAGTGCCGGCGGTACGGTCACGATCATTCTGGCCTGCGTACCGCCCGTCCTGCAGGAGCAGTCGTGCTCGCTCATCCTCGGTGGCACGGAAGTCGCCGCGAACGCGCTCACTACGGCGACATCGAGCAATCTCACCTTCGTCGCCGGCATTCCGAAGGGCACGTATCTCGCACGCCTGCGGGTCGATGACATCGACAGCTTCATCCTGAATCTCGCCGCCACGCCGGCCGTGTTCCTCAACAAGACCATCACGGTGACCTGAGAATGGCTTCCGCAGCGAACAGCGGGTGGTATGAGGCCAATCAGCGCCATCTGCTGGCAGAATTCGCGCGGCTCGAGGCGCGCCTGAGGGGTAACGAGGGCCATGAGGGTGGTGCGCTCGACGAGGCGCGCGCGCAGCTCGAAGTGCCCGCCGCGATCGACAGGCTGGCGAATCTGTTCGGTCTGAGCGGCTTCGAGCGCTCGCTGCTGCTGCTGTGTGCCGCCGTGGAGATGCAGGCGGAAATCGCGACGCTTTGCGCCACGGCGACGGGCAATACGCAGCGGCGCGAGGCGACATTCGCTCTCGCGCTGAGCCTCCTCGAGGGCGCGCACTGGAGTGCTCTGACAGCGGCCGCCCCGCTGCGGCGCTGGCGGCTCGTAGAGCCCGACGGCAGTGCGCCGCTCACCGCCGCTCCGCTGCGAATCGACGAGCGGATCCTGCACTACATCGCCGGCATCAACACACTGGATGCGCGGCTCCATCCGTATGTGAGGTTGCGTACGCCGATGAGCAGGATTGCCGAGCAACACGCGCATCTTGTCGACACAATCGAGGGTGTCCTGCGCCAGGAGAGCGAGCAGCCGGCGCTCCTGGTACTGTCCGGTGATGACTCCCTCGGCCAGGAGGACGTCGCTGCCGGAGTCGCCGAGCGGTTCGGACTGCAGCTGTACGAGCTGGCGGCGGCCGATGTGCCGACTGCGGCAGTGGATCTCGACAGTCTGCAGACCCTATGGTCTCGCGAGACATGCCTCATGCCCGCCGCGCTGCTGTTGCGCTGCGACGCCGGGCTGCCGGAAGCGGCAGCGCGCTTCATCGAGAGCGTCGCGGGAGTTGCGTTCCTGTCGTGCCGGCATCCATGCCGATTGCGGCGCCCCATGCGCGCCTTTGCCGTCGACAAGCCCGGGCCAGCCGAGCAGAAGCGCCTCTGGACACACGCTCTCGGCTCTGCCGCATTGCAGCTCAACGGCACGCTCGATCTGCTCGCCGCTCAGTTTAGCCTCGCCGCGCAGAGCATTCAGCGGATCGCGGCGCAGGCCGGGGTGCAATCCAGCGACGGCGCGGCCGATGGGGAAGCGCTGCTGCAGGCGTGCCGCTCCCTCAGCCGCGAACGCCTCGACGACCTGGCGCAGCGACTCGAGGCGCGGGTCGAATGGGATGATCTCGTCCTGCCGGAATCGGACAAGGCGGCGCTGCGGCAGATCTGCGCCCAGGTGCGCCAGCGCCTCAAGGTCTATGACGCGTGGGGTTATGGCGCTCGCGTGGGAGGCGGACTTGGGATCACGGCACTCTTCTGCGGTGACAGCGGCACGGGTAAGACACTTGCGGCGCAGGTGATGGCGCACGAGCTGGGCCTCGATCTGTATCGTGTCGATCTGTCTGCGGTAGTCAGCAAATACATCGGCGAGACTGAGAAGAATCTGAAGCGGGTCTTCGATGCCGCCGAGGACAGCGGGGTGGTGCTGCTGTTCGATGAGGCCGACGCGCTGTTCGGCAAGCGGAGCGAAGTCAAGGACAGCCACGATCGTTACGCCAACATCGAGGTGAGCTACCTGCTGCAGCGCATGGAGTGGTATCGGGGGCTCGCCATCCTGACAACCAATCTGCGCGCGGCGCTCGACAGGTCCTTCCTGCGCCGCCTGCGTTTCGTGGTGCAGTTCCCGTTCCCGGACGCCAGGCAGCGCGAGGAGATCTGGCGCCGCAGCTTCCCCTCCCGCGCGCTCACGCGCGATATCGATCATCGGCGCCTCGCGCAGGCCAACCTCGCAGGCGGCAACATCCGCAACATCGCCCTCAATGCGGCCTTTCTCGCGGCCGAAGAGAACACGCACCTTCGCATGAGCCACCTCCTGCAGGCCGCCCGCGGGGAGGCGCAGAAGATCGAGCGGCCGCTCACCGACTTCGAAATCCGGGGCTGGGTATGAAGCGCATCAGCGTTCACATCGGCACTTTGCGCGTCCACGGCGTTGCACCTGGCGAGCATCATCGCGTCGCCGCGGGCCTGGAGAAGGAGCTGGCGCTCCTGCTCGGCGGCAACGGATTCGCCGAGCACCTGTCGCGGCAACCGCCGCGGGAGCGGCTGCGGATACCCCGCTGCTCCGTCCCTGCGGGCAGCAGCCCCGAGCGCATCGGCGCGCGTGTCGCCCAGGGCATTGCCGGGAGTCTCAGGCGATGAGCTACCCACGGAGCTCACCCCGTCTGCTGAAAGGAGGCATCGTGATCGTCGACGTCGCGACCTCCTCGGTCACGCGTGTCATCTCGCTGCAGTACAACCCCGACACCCTCAATCGGACGCTGCAATTACAGGCGGCGGGCGCCGAAGAGAAGGACCGCTCCGAGGCGTTGCGGCTGAAAGGCCCGGCGGTCGAGACGATCAAGCTCGAAGCCGAGATCGATGCGACCGATCAGCTGGCCGATCCGACCAGCAACCCCGACGCGGTGCAGTACGGCATCCACCCGCAGCTCGCGGTGCTCGAGGCGTTGGCGCACCCGAGCTCCACTGATTTGCTCGCCAACAGCGCCCTGGAGGACATGGGTTCGCTCGAGATCATCCCCATGGAATCAGCGCTGACGCTCTTCGCGTGGAGCCGCAGCCGCATCGCCCCGGTACGCCTCACCGAGCTCGGGATTACCGAGGAAGCCTTCGACATCAACCTGAATCCGATTCGGGCCAAGGTATCGCTCGGCATGCGGGTGCTCACCGTCGACGACCTCGGTTATCAGCATCCCGGTGGCGTGCTGTTCATGAACTACCTCATCCAGAAGGAGCAGTTGGCGGCGCGCAGCCCCTCCCCGACGCTGGCCTCCCTCGGAATGAGCGCGAATCTCTTCGGAGGCGGCTCATGAAGAATCCCCTGCAAACGATGCTCGAGCAAGGAGTCATCCCGTCGACTGCTTTCCCGCAGGACAGCCGTTACTTCGGCTTTGCGACCCAGACTTACACCGCGCCCGACGGCACTACCGTGACATATCTGCAGCGCCGCCATGTGCCCAAGCCGGAGAGCTTCGCGGTGGTCGGCCAGCATACGGTGGTGCAGAACGACCGGCTCGACCTGCTTGCCTCCATCTATCTGGGGGACCCGATCGTTTATTGGCGGCTATGCGACGCCAACGGTGCGCTCGCTCCGGATGATCTGGTCGCGGTGATCGGCCGCATCCTCAATATCACTCTGCCGCAGGGCGTACCCGGGGCCCCCAGTGCTTAGCGGAGTGAATCTGACGCTGATGATCGGCCCTCTGGTGCCCATCCCGGTGCCGCGCGAAGCGCTCGACGCGCTCGCGAGCGTCGAAGTGACCAACCGCGACCTGGGTGCGAGCACTTTTCAGATCTCGTTCACATTGAGCAGCCGGTCCCCGCTCGAGACGGTATTCATGCTGAGCGGCGGCGGGCCGCTGCTGTTCCTCCGAGTGGTGGTGGTCGTAACGGTGAACGGCACGGCCAACGTCATCATGGACGGGGTGATTACCAATCACCAGATCGTACCCGGTACCAACAAGACCCACACGACTTTGGTGATAACCGGCGAGGACCTTACCGCGCTCATGAACCAGATGAACCTGAGCGGCTTCCCCTTTCCCGCGACGCCACCCGAGGGTCGCGTCGCGTTGCTGCTCGCGAAGTGGTCTTTCCTCGGGATCATCCCGGTCATCATTCCGAGCATCATGATCAGCGAGATCATGCCGACGGAGGCTATCCCCTCGCAGCAGGGGACGGATCTCGAATACATCCAGGCGCTCGCAGACCAGGTGGGTTATGTGTTCTATCTCGACCCCGGACCCTGGCCGGGGACCAGCAAGGCGTACTGGGGCCCGTTCATCAAGACCGGCATTCCGCAACCCGCGCTCAATCTCGACATGGATGCCGCATCCAACGTCGAGTCGCTGAGCTTCAACTTCGACAGCCAGAAGAACAAGATTCCGACGGTATTCATCTACAACGAGGACTTGGATCTCACCATTCCCATCCCGATTCCTCCGATCACGCCGCTCAACCCGCCGCTGGGTCTCATTCCGCCGTTGCCGACGAGCCTCTCGGACCTGCAACCCGTGGCCGACGACCTTGCCAAGCGCCCGGTACCCGAAGCCATCCTGATCGGCATGAGCAAGGCCTCACAGTGGGCCGACGCCGTGACCGGGGAGGGAATCCTCGATGTCGTGCGTTACGGGCAGCCGTTGAAGGCCCGGGGACTCGTCGGCGTGCGTGGCGCCGGGGCGGCGTTCGACGGCCTCCACTTTGTGCGTAGCGTGACGCATAAGATCAAACCGGGCGAGTACAAGCAGAGCTTCGAGCTCAGCCGCAACGGCCTCTTGTCCACGGTTCAGACGGTGACGCCATGAGCTCGCAGACCGCATCCGGCTCCGGTCCCGGAGCGCCCCGCCGCTACTACGGCAAGTACCGTGGCACCGTGATCGAGAACCTCGATCCGGAGCAACGCGGGCGAATTCTCGCGCAGGTCCCTGATGTCCTCGGCCTGACTACTTCCAGCTGGGCGCTGCCGTGCGTGCCGGCCGCCGGCACACAGTCCGGTGTCTTCATGGTGCCGCCGATCGGTTCGGGCGTATGGATCGAATTCGAGCAGGGGAATCCGGACTACCCGATATGGGTGGGAGGCTTTTGGGGGCTGGCCGAGGATGTGCCGACGCTCGCGACGGCACCGCCGCCGATTCCACCCGGCCAGAACATCGTGCTGCAGACCACCGGCGAGAACATGGTGATCCTGAGCGATTCCGCGCCGACGCCGGCCACCGGCGGCATCGTGCTGAAGGACGCCTCGGGCGCAATGATCGTCGTCAACGAAACGGGCATCTACATCGATAACGGTCAGGGCGCGGTCATCACCCTCATCGGCCCGTCCGTCGATGTCAACGACGGTGCGCTGACGGTGGTGTGATATGCCGGGACCCATTATGCATCTCGGCGCAGTGGTCACCTGCTCGCACGGCGGACAGGCTCTGCCGCCGTCGCCGAGTCCGCGAGTGACGGTGAGCGGCATGCCGATCGCGACCATCGCCGTGCCCTACACGGTTGCCGGCTGTGCTTTCGTGCCGCCGGCGGGCAACGGACCGTGCGTCACGGGGCAGTGGACGGTCGGCGCGACTCGCGTCACCTCGCTTGGCGAGCCGGTCGTGATCTTCAGCGGCGTTGCCCAGTGCGTCCCGACCGGCACTCCGCTATTGCCGATCTCCGGCCAAACCCGAGTGAGCGCGACCTAGCGAAGCATGGCGTCCATGAATCTCGAATTCCCCTATCAGATCGACGGGCGCGGACGCACCGGGCAGGCCCCGAATGTGGGCTACATCAACGGTCTCATCGAACAGGTGCTCTTCACGGCGCCCGGTGAGCGGATCAATCGGCCGAGCTTCGGCAGCGGCGTGCTGCAGCAGGTGTTCGCCCCCAACAGCGACTCGGCCGCCGCCGCCGTGCAGTTCCTGGTGCAGGGGGCGTTGCAGAGCTGGCTCGGCAGCCTCATCGCGCTCGAATCGGTCAATGTGAGTGCCGTCGACTCGACGCTCAGCGTCACCGTGCAGTATGTCGTTCGCCAGACCCAGGTGCGACAAGTGCAGACCTTCACCTCCGGTGGGGGCCAATGATGTACCAGTGCTGCGACACGCTGCGGCGCGATCTGGTCAGTGCCAACAACGCCCGCGCCGGCGCGACGCTCATCAACGGCATCGACTATCTCGAGGTGCTCGACCACGAAGCCTTCGCGGGTCTGACACGCCAGCGGACCCTCCTCGTCCATCTGCTGCTCCCGGTGCCGGCTCTCACCGTCGACAACGTCGTCATCGAGGGCGGTGCCCGGATTCAGAACATCCAGGTGGGCTGGGCGGCGGCCGCCTCGAATCCGCCTTCCGCGGCGGTCACCGGCACCGCGCCGAGCAATTTCACCCAACTGCCCGACGCCAACCTCATCCTGGCGGTGGCAACCAGCAGCAACGGCGATCACTCCATCTACACGCTGCGCCTGGTCGCCTCCGCGCTCAACGGTGATGACGGTCCGCCCGCCGGGTTCGACCCGCGCCTCTGCGCCATCGAGTTCAGCTTCAAGGTCGAATGCCCCACACCCTTCGACTGCGCTGCGCAGAACCCGTGCCCGCCGTCCGTACCGGCGACTCCCCGCATCAACTATCTGGCGAAGGACTATCCGAGCTTTCGCACCCTGATACTGGATCGCCTGAGCCAGCTGGTCCCGAATTGGAATGCGACGAGCGCGGCGGATCTCGGCATCACGCTCGCGGAACTGATCGCTTACGTGGGTGACAACCTCAGCTATCAGCAGGACGCAGTCACGACTGAGGCCTATCTGAATACCGCGCGCCGCCGGGTCTCGCTGCGCCGGCACGCGCTGCTGATGGACTATCACGTCTCCGACGGCTGCAATGCACGGACGTGGGTGCAAGTGCAGGTGAATGCGAACGGTGTGCCCCTGGCGAAATCCGCGACGCGCTTCTATACGCGGATCATCGGTTTGCCTGGCGCCTTCGCGGCCGGCTCACGCGAGGCAGCGCTCGCAGCGCAAAGCGGCGCGCAGGTATTCGAGCCCATGGTCGATGCAACCCTGTATCAGTCGCATACCCGGATGCCGTTCTACTGTTGGGGCGATACGCGCTGCTGCCTCCCCGTCGGCGCCACCTCGGCGACACTGAGCGGGTCCTATCCAAATCTCGCGGTCGGCGACGTGTTGATCCTTCAGGAGATGATGGGGCCATCCACGGGCGGGGCGGCGGATGCCGATCCGTCGCACCGCTGGGCGGTGCAGCTCACCGAAGTGAGCGCCACGGTAAAGGGCGGCGGCCCCCTGACCGATCCACTCCCCAATCCCGATGGAAGCCTGAGTCAGATTACCGAGATTGCCTGGTCGAGCGCCGACGCACTGATCTTCCCGCTGTGTCTTTCGTCGGTGACCGATAGCGCCCACGGGTCTGTGCCTCTGCCACAGGTCAGCGTGGCGCTCGGTAACATCGTGCCGGCGGATCATGGTCTCACCCTCACCGGCGAGAATCTCGGTTACGTGCCGGAGCCCGTCATGTACTGGGCACCGGATCCATCGGCGGACCGGTGCGATACGCCGGCGCCCGTCGCAGTGCCACCCCGCTATCGGCCGATGCTCGGCAATTCCGCGCTCACCCAGGCTGGTCCCCTTGAGACTGTGACCGATCCCGTGACGCAGCTCGTCAGCATGGCCCAGGGAGTCTCGGCCGTTGCTGCGATGACGTGGACTCTCGATGAGGTCACCCCCGCCGTCACCCTGACTGAAACCGGCGGTCCGCAGCCCGTCGCCTGGCAGCCGCGGCGAGATTTGCTGGACTCGGCGGCCTCTGCGTGTGACTTCGTCGCCGAGACGGAGAATGACGGTACGACTTCGCTGCGCTTTGGCGACAACATCAACGGCGCGCAGCCGGACCCGGGGATGTACTTCGCCGCTGATTATCGCGTCGGCAACGGCACGGCAGGGAACGTGGGAGCGGAGTCGATTGCGCATGTGCTGAGACTCGACGCGCGCATCACCGGTGTCATCAATCCGCTGTCCGCAATCGGAGGAATCGACCCGGAGACCGCCGACCAGATCCGTCGCCGCGCACCTCAGCAGTATCAGACGCAGGAGCGCGCGGTCACTGCCGCCGACTATGCGGCGCGTGCCAACCAGTTTGCCGGTGTCTCCCGCGCCGCGGTTAACTTTCGGTGGACGGGCAGCTGGCACACCGCTTTCGTTACGGTCGACCCCTCAGGGGGCGGCACGCCGTCCGCGAAGCTCGAGTCAGGTCTCGAGGGCTACCTCGAAAACTACCGCATGGCCGGCTACGACCTGCAGCTCGAGGCGCCGCTGTACGTCTCACTCGAGATCGATCTGCTGGTCTGTGTCGAGTCCGGCTATCTGCGCAGCGAAGTCGAGGCGGCATTGTTGCAGGTACTGGGAAACAAAGCGCTGCCTGACGGGCGGATGGGGATTTTCCATCCCGACAACTTCACGTTCGGACAGACGGTGTATTTGAGCCCCATATACGCCGCAGCGCGCAGCGTCGAGGGCGTGGCTTCCGTGCGCGTCACCACCTTCCAGCGGCAGGGGATCGATGACTCGCAGTACCTGGTCAAGGGCGAAATGGCGCTAGGGGCTCTCGAGGTCGCGCGTCTCGACAACGATCCGAACTTCCCCGAGAACGGCGTGCTCGGGCTCACTTTGTGCGGAGGCAGATAACCCATGAGCTGCACGGGTCTTTCCGGCTGCGTGTGCGGCTGCTGCGCGGGAGCAGCGCAGGAGACTCCGGCGCAGATCTCGAATCGTGCCGGACTCAGCTCGATCGGCTACCGGGTCGCGCGCTTCGCGCAGCTCAAGGCCACCATGCTGGCGCGGCTCTCGAGCTCCGACTATCCGGCACTGCAGTCGTTGAGAACCCGCAGCGACGATGACTTCAGCATTGCGCTCCTCGACGGCACCGCAATGATGCTCGATGTGCTGACGTTCTACCAGGAACGGCTTGCCAACGAGAGTTATCTGCGCACGGCACAAAATCGCGACTCCGTGCTGCGGCTGGCGGCGCTCGTCGCCTACACCCTGAATCCCGGAGTGGCCGCGCAGACAGCGCTCGCCTTTTCTCTGAAAGCGGGCGCGGCTCCGGTAACCATCCCCATCGGCACACAGGTGCAGAGCGTGCCCGTGTCCGGCAAGACCGCGCAGACCTTCGAGACAATAGAGGCGATCACGGCACGCAGCGACTGGTGCGCGATGGCAGTCCAGACCTCGGAGGCCTGGTTGCCGCGGGCGGGACAGACGTTCGTATACCTAGCGGGAACTTCGACACAGCTCAGCCCGGGCGACGTCATCCTCGTCGTGGGAGACGAGCGAAGCAACGCGTGGTGGAGGAAGGAGTGGGACGCACGCGTCGTGCTGACCGTCACTCCGGACCAGGTGATGAACCGCACGCTCGTGACCTGGAACGAGGGGCTGGGCTCGCCGAGCGGCTCGATCGAACCGGC
>Ga0134125_10002277_pt1 | contig 22853 bp, 21 predicted proteins | sample KB31751_FD_96464 | JGI IMG/M metagenome (GOLD analysis project Ga0134125, IMG submission 96464) | Terrestrial soil microbial communities with excess Nitrogen fertilizer from Kellogg Biological Station, Michigan, USA - KB3-175-1 | ecosystem: Environmental > Terrestrial > Soil > Unclassified ... | reverse complement strand
TGAGACGGTGCTCGATGCGGCGGCCCGCGCCGGCATCGACCTGCCGTTCTCGTGCCGCGCCGGCGTGTGCTCGACGTGCCGCACCAAGGTGGTGCGCGGCGAGGTGGAGATGGCACAGAACTACGCCCTGGAGGACTGGGAGCTGGAGCAGGGCTACGTGCTGGCCTGTCAGTCGCGCGTCAAGACCCCGGTCCTCGAGCTCGACTACGACGAGAAGTGAAGCTGCGGAGCTGTCATGAGTTTTGAGCACATCCTGTTCGAGAACGCCGCCGGCATTGCGCGGCTGACGCTCAACCGGCCCGAGCGGCTGAACAGCTTCAACACCGCCATGCACGCGGAAGTTGCGCAGGCGCTGGCGAGTCTCGCCGGCTCCGGCGCGCGCGTGCTGGTGCTGACCGGTGCCGGGCGCGGCTTCTGTGCCGGCCAGGACCTCGGCGACCGTGCGGTGGCACCGGGGGCCGCACCGCCGGATCTCGCGCAATCGATCGAGAAGTACTACAAGCCGCTGGTGCTGGCGCTGCGCCGCCTGCCGCTGCCGGTCATCGCTGCCGTGAACGGCGTGGCCGCCGGAGCCGGCGCCAACATCGCGCTCGCCTGCGATCTGGTGATTGCCGCACGCTCGGCGAGCTTCGTGCAGGCCTTCGCCAAGCTGGGACTGATCCCCGACTCGGGCGGCACCTGGTTCCTGCCGCGCCTGGTAGGCCCGGCGCGCGCCATCGGACTTTCGTTCCTGGGGGAGAAGCTCCCCGCCGAGCAGGCCGCGGCCTGGGGCCTCATCTGGCGCTGCGTGGACGATACGGAGCTCGCGCCGACCGTGGACGCCCTGGCGCGGGGCTTTGCCGCCGCGCCCACTCTGGGGCTGGCGCGCACCAAGCAGGCGATCTATGAAGGGCTCGGCCGCACCCTCGAGCAGCAGCTCGACGTCGAGCGCGACCTGCAGGGCGAGCTCGGGCGCAGTGCCGACTACGCCGAGGGCGTGGCGGCGTTTGCGGCCAAGCGCACGCCGCAGTTCACTGGCCGCTGAGCAGGACGGTATTCGGCAGGTAACACCATGAGCCAGCACCAGGACCGGGAGGGAGCCCAGCGGCGCGCCGAGCAGGCGGCCGCGGCCCTGTACGCGCGCGACCGCGCCTCGCAGGCCCTCGGCATGCGCATCGACGCCGTGCGCCCCGGCTGGGCACGGGTGGTGATGCGGGTGCGCGCCGACATGGTGAACGGCCACGGCGTCTGCCACGGCGGCATCGTGTTCAGCCTGGGCGACAGTGCGTTCGCCTTCGCCTGCAACTCGCACAACGACGCCACCGTGGCGGCTGCCGCCAGCATCGATTTCCTGGCCGCCGCGCGCGAGGGCGATGAGCTCACGGCCGAGGCCAGCGAGGCCTGGCGCACCAAGCGCAACGGCATTTACGAAATCGTGGTCAGCAATCAGCGTGGTGAGCGCATCGCGCTGTTCCGCGGCCGCTCCTACCGCGTCGAGGGGCGGGTCACCGCCTGAACAGGAGCACCGCTCATGCAGCTTGAGAGTTTCGTCGCCGGGGGCTGGCAGGCGGGGGCGGGTGCCGGCAGCGCGCTGCGCGATGCCACCACCGGCAGCGTGATCGCCCACGCCACGGCCGAGGGGCTGGACATGGGCGCGGTGCTCGAGCACGCACGCCGCGTCGGCGGTCCGAACCTGCGCCGCCTGACCTTCCACGAGCGCGCCGCGCAGCTCAAGGCGCTCGCCAAGCTCCTCACCGAGCACAAGGACGAGTTCTATACCCTGTCGTACGCGACCGGCGCCACCCGGGGCGATTCCTGGATCGATATCGACGGCGGCATCGGCACGCTGTTCGTGTACGCGAGCAAGGGCACGCGCGAGCTGCCGAACAGCCGCGTGTACGTCGACGGCGGTGTGGAGGCGCTGTCCAAGGGCGGCACGTTCGTGGCGCAGCACATCTGCGTGCCGCTCGAAGGCGCGGCCGTGCACATCAACGCCTTCAACTTCCCGGTGTGGGGCATGCTCGAGAAGCTGGCCCCGACTCTGCTCGCCGGCATGCCGGCGATCGTCAAGCCCGCCACCCAGACCAGCTACCTCACCGAGCGGGTGTTCCGCCGCATCATCGAGTCCGGTCTGCTGCCCGAAGGCGCGGTGCAGCTGATCTGCGGCGGGGTCGGTGACCTGTTCGAGCACCTGACCTGCCAGGATGCAGTGTCCTTCACCGGCTCGGCCTCCACCGCGCTCAGGCTGCGCCAGCACCCGGCGGTCAGCGCGCACGCGGTGCGCTTCACCGCCGAGACCGACTCGCTCAACTCCTCGATCCTCGGCCCCGACGCCGTGGCCGGCACCCCCGAGCTCGAGCTGTTCGTGCGCGAGGTGGTGCGCGAGATGACGGTCAAGGCGGGGCAGAAGTGCACCGCCATCCGCCGCGCCCTGGTGCCGGCGGCCCGCAGTGCCGAGGTCCTCGAGGCGCTGCGCGCGGCGCTCGGGCGGGTGGTGATCGGCGATCCGCGCCTCGAGGAGGTGCGCATGGGCCCGCTGGCCTCGCTGGCGCAGCGCCGCGAGGTGCTGGAGCAGCTCGGGCGGCTCAAACTCGAGGCGGAGGTGGTGTACGGGGACGGCGCGCGGCCGCAGCTCGAGGGCGCGGATGCCGAGCGCGGTGCGTTCGTCGCACCGACGCTCCTGTACTGCCGCGACGCCGGCCGCGCACGCGCGGTGCACTCGGTGGAGGCCTTCGGGCCGGTGTGCACCCTGCTGCCCTACGAGGGGATCGACGATGCCATCGCGCTCGCACGCCTGGGCGGCGGGAGCCTGGCCGGCTCGATCTTCAGCGCCGACGACGGCGTGTCCTCACGCCTCGTGCTGGGACTGGCGCCGTTCCACGGCCGCGTGCCGGTGATCAATCGCGACTGCGCCAAGGAGTCGACCGGGCACGGCTCGCCGCTGCCGCATCTGGTGCACGGCGGCCCGGGACGCGCCGGCGGCGGCGAGGAGATGGGCGGCATCCGCGGCGTACTGCACTACATGCAACGCACGGCCGTGCAGGGCACGCCCGATCTCATTACCGCGGTCACCGGCCGCTGGGCGAAGGGGGCGCGCGAGCTCGATCCCGGGACCCACCCGTTCCGCAAGCCGTTCGGCCAGCTGCTCATCGGCGACACCTTCAACTCCGCCGAGCGCACCGTCACGGTGGAGGACATCGAGCGCTTCGCGGCGCTGTCGGGCGACCGCTTCTACGCCCACACCGACGAGGCCCAGGCGGCCCGCAACCCGCTGTTCAAGGGCCGCGTGGCGCACGGGTATTTCCTGGTGTCGGCCGCCGCGGGCCTGTTCGTCGATCCGCCGTACGGGCCGGTGCTCGCCAATTACGGCCTCGAAGCCCTGCGCTTCACCAAGCCGGTCAAGCCCGGCGACCGCATCAAGGTCCGTCTCACCTGCAAGGAGAAGTCGCTGCGCAGCGGCGCGGACTACGGCGAGGTGCGCTGGGACACCGCCATCACCAACCAGGCGGGCGAGACGGTCGCCAGCTACGACGTGCTCACCATGGTGAGCGAGAAGGCGGTACCGGACGGGGCCTGACCCGCGCTCACAGCGGGCGGCGGTAGACGATGAAGCCCGAGTGCTGCGCGACCCGGTCGTACAGCCGGCGCGCGGTGGCGTTTGATTCGTGCGTGAGCCAGTACAGGCGCGAGGCGCCGGCGGCTCTGGCGCGCGCCGCCACCGCCTCGATGAGCGCACGGCCGACTCCCTGAGCGCGCGCCTGCGGCCCCGTGAACAGGTCCTGCAGGTAGCACACCGGCTCGATGTGGATGGTGCTGCGGTGGAACAGGTAGTGGGCGAGACCCACGAGCTGCCCGCTCCGCTCCGCCACCAGGGCATGCACCGGTTCGGATGGCTCGAGGAAGCGCGCCCAGGTGCACTCGGTGACGGGCGCGGGCAGGGCGGTGGCGTCGGCGCGGCCGTAGAACGCGTTGTAGCCGTTCCACAGCGGCTGCCACTGCGCGCGGTCGGCGGGCACGAGGTTGCGGATGACGAGTGGCGCCGCGGACACTTCAGCTCCGCGGGGCGAGCGGGTAGGTATGGCCGCGGGTCGAGGCGGCCTTCACCAGGGTCCACACCGCATCTCCCGGGCGCAGGTGCAGGGCGCGACGCGCGGCCTGGGTGATGCGCGCCAGCACCGTGGCGCCGCCGACGTCGAGCCGCACGAGTATCCCGCCGTAGCCGTCAGCGTCGACCGCGAGCACCGTGCTGGCGAGCGCATTGCGCACCGACAGGCCCTGCACCGGCTGCACGGCGAGGATGATGTCGCGCGCCAGCAGCTGCAGGCGGACGCGTGTGCCGACCGGGACCGCTCGCAGGCTGATCTGCAGCGTGCCGGTGCCGACCGCCAGCTCGGCGGTGCCGTCCGCCTCATCCAGGCGCGTCACCACCCCGTCGACGACCGCGCCCACGTGCTCGGGACCGACGATGCTCTGCAGCTCGGCGCGCAGGCTCATCTCATTGATCGGACCGTGCGCCAGCACCCGCCCGGCCTCGAGCAGCACCACGTGCGTGGCGAGGCGCAACACCTCGTCGAACTGGTGACTGACGTACACCATGGGGATCGACACCCGGTCGCGCAACGCCACGAGGTACGGCAGCAGCTCCTCGCGCCGCGCCGCGTCGAGGGAGGCGAACGGCTCATCGAGCAGCAGCAGCCGCGGCTGCGCCAGCAGCGCGCGGCCGAGTGACACGCGCTGGCGCTCACCGCCCGAGAGCTGGTGCGGCCGGCGCTGCAGCAGTGGTGCCAGGGCCAGCAGCGCGATCACCTCGTCGGCGGCGACCACCCGCGGCCGCTGGCGCGCGCGGCGCGCGCCGTAGTTGAGGTTGCCGCTCACCGTGAGGTGCGGGAACAGGCGCGGTTCCTGGAAGACATAGCCGATGTGGCGGCGCTCGGGCGGCTCGTGGATGCCCGCCTGCGTGTCGGTGAGCACCTGGTCGTCGAGCTGCACGCGGGCGGCATCCGCCGGCAGCAGGCCGGAGATGATGTTGATGAGGGTGGTCTTGCCGCTGCCGGAGCGGCCGAACAGCGCAGTCACACCCGGGGTCGGGGCGTCGAACTGCGCCTGCAGCGTGAACCCCTCGTAGCGCTTGCTGGCGGCGACCTGCAGCATCAGCGGCCCAGCAACACCCGTACGCGCCGCACCAGCAGCTCGCTCGCCAGCAGCCCCGCCAGCGCCAGTCCGAGCGACAGCAGGGCGAGGCGCAGCGCGAGCGCGTCCCCGTGCGGGGACTGCATCGCGGTGTAGAGCGCGAGCGGCAGGGTGCGCGTCACGCCGGGGATGTTGGCCGCGAAGGTGATCACCGCGCCGAACTCGCCCAGTCCCGCGGCGAAGGCGGTCACGGCACCGGCCAGGATTCCCGGCAGCATCAGTGGCAGGGTGACGGTCACGAAGCGATCGAGCGCGCCGGCGCCGAGCGTGTGCGCCGCCTGCTCCAGGCCCCGGTCGACGTTCTCGAGCGACAGGCGGATGGCGCGCACCATGAGCGGGAAGGTGACGACCGCGGTGGCCAGCGCCGCGCCGGCGGTGGTGAACGGCAGCACGATGCCGAGGTGGTCGCGCAGCCAGCCCCCGAGCACGCCGCGCGTGCCGAACAGCACCAGCAGCAGATAGCCGACCGCCACCGGGGGCAGCACCAGTGGCAGGTGCACGAACGCATCGAACAGCAGGCGTCCCGGGAAGCGGGCGCGCGTCAGGAGCCACGCGGCCAGCACCGCCAGCGGCAGACTGAAGGCGACGCTGCGCAGCGCCACCTCGAAACTCAGGCGCAGGGCGTCGAGCTCGGCTGAGCCCGTGGAGTCGATCATCCGGCGAGGCGCGGATTTGTTGTTCGGGCCGGAAGGGTCTCACGAGCGGCGCGGCGGGGCCAGCGCCGCGGCCGGGCACCGCAGGCGCTCAGGCGACCAGCGCCGCCGTGAGACTTAAGGGTGCGGCCGCACCGCGCATGGCCGCGGGGCCGGCCAGCCCCTTGTGCGCCAGCCACTCCGCGCTGAACAGGCGCGACTGGTACTTGGCCCCGCCGTCGCACAGCACCGTGACGATGGTGTGGCCGGGCCCGAGCTCGCGCGCCACGCGCACGGCCGCCGCCACGTTGATGCCGGAGGTGCTGCCGAGGAACAGGCCTTCCTCGCGCAGCAGGCGGTACACCCAGCGCACCGTCTCGGCGTCCTCGACGTACAGCGCGTCGTCGATCGGCGCGCCGGCGAGGTTGGCGGTGATACGGCCGATGCCGATCCCCTCGGTGATGGAGCCGCTGCCGGTGGCCTGCAGCACGCCGCTGCGCACGTAGGCGTACAGGCTGCTGCCGGGCGGGTCGGCGAGCACGCAGCGGATGGCGCGCCGGCGCGTCTTGAGAAACTCCGCGACCCCGGCGAAGGTGCCGCCGGTGCCGCTCGCGGCCACGAAGGCATCGAGGCGGCCGCCGGTCTGGGTCCAGATTTCCGGGCCGGTGGTGCGCGCGTGCACGGCGCGGTTGGCGGTGTTGTCGAACTGGTTGGACCACACGGCGTTGGGGAGCGTGCCGGCCAGGCGCTGCGCCACTTTCTGGTACTGGTTGGGATTGCTGTAGGGCACCGCCGGCACCTTGTGCAGCTCGGCACCCAGCATCTCGAGCAGCCGGTACTTCTCCGGCGACTGGTTGTCGGGCATGACGATGACGCAACGGTAACCGCGGGCGCGGCACACGTGCGCGAGCCCGATGCCGGTGTTGCCGGCCGTGCCTTCGACTACCGTGCCGCCGGGGGCGAGCGCCCCGCGCTGCTCGGCGTCGAGGACGATGGCGCTGGCGGCGCGATCCTTGACCGAGCCGCCGGGGTTCATGAACTCGGCCTTACCGAGGATGTCGCAGCCGGTCTCCTCGCTGGCGCGCTGCAGGCGGATGAGCGGCGTGTTGCCGATGGCGCCGAGGAAGCCGTCGGCACGCATTCAGGCCACCGCGTCGGCCGGGGCGGATGCCGCGCCCAGCGCCCCGAGGGCATCCGCGGCGGCAAAGGCGGCGACATTGCCGGTGATGAGGAGGGCCGGGGGCCGGATCTGCCGCTCGGCCGCCCGCGCGCTCACGGCCGCGAGCGTGCTGCGCAGCACGCGCTGCGCGGGCAGCGTCGCCTGCTCGATGATCGCGACCGGATGCTCGGCGGCAGCCCCGGCCGCACGCAGCCGCGCGACGATGCGCGCCAGCTGCGCCACGCCCATGTAGAACACTACGGTGTGCGCGGGGTCGGCGAAGAAGCGCCACTCGGCCGCGCTGCCGGTCTCGCCGTGCCCGCTCACCAGGGTGACGCTGTGGGCCAGCCGCCGGTGCGTGAGCGGCACTTCGGCGGCCGCGGCCGCGCCGAGCGCTGCGGTGATGCCCGGCACCACCACGTACGGTATGCCGCGCGCGGCGAGCTGCTCGAGCTCCTCGCCACCGCGGCCGAACACGAACGGGTCGCCGCCTTTCAGGCGCGCCACGCGCTTGCCGTCCAGCGCGAGCCGCACGAGCAGGGCGTGGATATGCTGCTGCTGCCCGCTGTCGCCGGCTTCCTTGCCGACGAAGATGCGCTGCGCGTCGCGGCGCGCGCGCTGCAGCACCTCCGGTGCGACGAGACGGTCGTACAGGATCACGTCGGCCTGCTGCAGCAGCTGCAGCGCGCGCAGGGTGAGGAGGTCCGGGTCGCCGGGACCGGCGCCGATCAGGTAGACCTCGCCGAGCGGGGCGGCGGCGCCGGTGCCGATGAGGCGTGCGGCGTGCAGCTCGCGGTCGAGCGCGGTGCGCGCGCCGGCCTCATCGCCGGCCAGCACGCGCGTGGCGACGGCACCCTGCGCCACGCGCTCCCAGAAAGGGCGGCGCGCCCACGCGCGCAGGGCCTGCCGCACGCGCGCGCGCTGCGCGCCCATGAAGCTCGCCAGCGCCCCGAGCCGCGCGGGCAGCAGCGCCTCGATCTGCGCGCGCACGCGCCGTGCCAGCACCGGAGCTGCGCCCGAGGAGCTGACCGCGACCAGGATCGGCGAGCGGTCGATGATGGCCGGAAAGATGAAGCTCGACAGCGCGGCGTCGTCGACCACGTTGACCGGCACGGCGCGGGCGCGGGCGGCCTGCGACACGGCGCTGTTCACCGCCGGATCGTCGGTGGCCGCGACCGCCGCCACCGCGCCGGCGAGGTGCTCGGGACGGAACGCGGTGGCGAGGTGGGTCAGGCCGCCGCGGGCCACGCGCGCCGCGAGCGACGCGCACAGCTGCGGCGCCACCACGGTGACGCGCGCTCCGGCCTGCAGCAGGCTTTCGGCCTTGCGCAGCGCCACGGCGCCGCCGCCGACGACGAGCACCGGCTGCGATTCCACGCGCAGGAACACAGGCAGGTAGTCCATGTTGTCTCCTTCCGCCCTCAATGGTGCGCGGCAGCGGCCGGGGCTGACTGCCGCGGGTGCAGGCCGCACTCGCGTGACTCGGGCCGTTCCCACCACCAGCGGCCGGCGCGGCGGGCTTCGCCCGGCTGGATCGCGCGGGTGCACGGCGAGCAGCCGATGCTCGGGAACTCGCGGTCGTGCAGCGGGTTGTAGGGCAGGCGGCGGGCACGGATGTACTGCCACACCTCCGCCTCGCTCCACTCGAGCAGCGGGCTGATCTTGTACAGCCCGTGCTCGGCATCCCACTCCACCGCCGCGCCGGAGGCGCGGCCGGCGCTCTGCTCGCGCCGCACTCCGGTGATCCAGGCCGGGAATCCCGCGATGGCGCGCCGGAACGGCTCGACCTTGCGCACGCGGCAGCACTCGAGCCGCGCCTCGAGGCTCTGGTAGAAGCCGTTCACCCCCTGGCCGGCGACCAGCCGTTCCAGCGCGGCGGCGTCGGGGTAGACGACGCGCAGTCGGCGCTGGTAGCGGCGCTGCAGGCGCTCGAGCAGCTCGTAGGTCTCCTCGTGCAGCCGCCCGGTATCGATGCTGAACACGTCGATCGCGGGCAGGTGTGTCCAGATGATGTCGCTGAGCACCATGGCTTCGGCGCCGAGGCTGTTCGAGTACACCAGCCGTCCGTGCCGCTGCAGGGCCTGACCCAGCAGCGCGCGCACCTCGAGAGCCTTGCGTTCCAGTTCGAGTGTCGGCACCTCCGCCATGGTGGTTGCGACTATAGCCACGCCCCCGTGTGCGGCTGAACGAATGATTGCTTCTGACGAGTTGCGCGCCGGTTATAGACCGGTCACACGGCGCTCACAGAACGGTTAGCGCTTGGGTTAGGCTTGCGGCATGAAACTCCACCAGCTGCGTTACCTGGCCGCCGTCGCGCAGAGCGGGCTCAACATCACCGCCGCGGCGCAGAAGCTGCACACCTCGCAGCCGGGCGTCAGCAAGCAGATCAAGCTGCTGGAGGACGAGCTCGGATTCCAGATCTTCGTGCGCGAGGGTCGCAATCTCACGCGCATCACCGCCGCCGGGCAGCAGGTGATCGAACGGGCGCTGCGCATCCTGCAGGAGGCGCAGAGCATCCGTGACCTGTCGACGGAGCTGCGTGACGAGGGGCGCGGCAGTCTCTCGATCGGCACCACCCACACCCAGGCGCGCTACGTGCTGCCGGACGTGATCCGCGAGTTCCGCAGCCGCTATCCGCAGGTCCGCCTCAACCTGCACCAGGGAACCTCGGAACAGATCGCGGAGATGGTGGCCGGCGACCGCATCGACTGCGCCATCGCTACCGGGTCCGAGCAGCTGTTCGCGGACCTGACGCTGCTGCCCTGCTACCGCTGGCACCGCAGCGTCATCGTGCCGCGCGGGCATGCGCTCGCGGACGGCGGCCGGCTGTCGCTCAAGGCGCTCGCGGCCTACCCGCTCATCACCTATACGTTCAGCTTTACCGGGCCGTCGTCACTGCACCAGGCCTTCGCCAAGGCGGGGCTGACCCCGAACGTGGCGATCACCGCGCGCGACGCGGACGTGATCCAGACCTACGTGCGGCTCGGACTGGGGGTCGGGATCGTCGCCCACATGGCGGTCGAGCCCGATGACCCCGACCTGATCGCCGTGGATGCCGCGCACCTGTTCGCGCCGCACATCACCTGGATCGGGTTTCGGCGCGGCACGCTGCTGCGCCGCTACATGTTCGAGTTCGCGCAGCTTTTGGCGCCGCACCTGGAGCGGCGCCTGATCGAGCGCGCGCACCGCGCCGCGAGCGCGGCGGAGGTGGCGGAGATGTTCGCCGACGTGACGCTGCCGCAGCGCTAGGGCGCACCGCGCCGATAGCGCAGCCGCAGCTGCGCCGCGCCGCGCTGGTAGGCGACGTCGTAGCGCCCGAGCGCGCGCCGCGCCGCCGCCGGGTCCTCGCCGTCGGCCAGCTCCAGCGCATCAAAGCCGCAGCGCGCCAGCAGGAACACCTGATCCTGGCGTACCCCGGCGCCGACGGCGCGCAGCTCGCCGGCAAACGCGTAGCGGGTGCGCAGCAGCCGCCCGCTCGAGTACCCGCGGCCGTCGCCCGGGTTGGGGAATTCCACTGCCACGAGCGCCAGGCCCGGCAGCTCCGCGGCCAGATCCTCGACGCGGTCGGCGGGGCCGAGACGCACCCCGAGGCGGCCGGGACGCGAGCGCCAGCGCTGCGCGTCCTGGCGCAGCTCGGCGAGCGGCACGATCAGCGCCTCGGTCCCGGGAGCTGCCTCGCCGAGGTAGCGCCAGTCGTCGGGCACCCAGTCACGCTGCCGCAGGATGTGCCGCATAGGCGCTCGCGGCGAACGGCGCGATGCCGACGCGCCGCACGGTGTCGATGAAGCGTTCGTCCTCGGCCCGCAGGGCGCGGTAGCGCTCGACGATACGCTCGATGGTCGGTGCGACTTCGCGCTGCGGCACCGACGGTCCGATGACCTCGCCGAGCGCGGTGAAGCCGTTGGCGGAGCCGCCGAGGCTGATCTGGTACCACTCCTCGCCGTGCTTGTCGACGCCGAGGATGCCGATGTGGCCGACGTGGTGGTGGCCGCAGGCGTTCATGCAGCCCGACATCTTGATCTCGAGCTCGCCGAGATCGTACAGGTAGTCGAGATCATCGAAGCGCTGCTGCAGGTCGCGCACCACGGCGTGGGTACCGGCGTTGGCGAGCGAGCAGAAATCGAGCCCCGGGCAGGCGATGAGGTCGGTGAGCGTGCCGATGTTGGGCTGGGCGAGTCCGAGCGCGTCGAGCTCGCGCCACACGGCATGCAGCTCGCGCTGCGGCACGTCCGCGAGCAGCAGGTTCTGGGTGTGCGTGGTGCGCACCAGGCCGAAGCTGACGCGGTCGGCCAGCGCGGCGACCGCCTCCATCTGCGCGGCCGTCATGTCGCCCGGTATCGTCCCGTGGGCCTTGAGTGCGATGAACACCGCGCGGTAGCCGGGTACCTTGTGCGCGCGGGTGTTGTAGCGGTACCAGGCCTGGAAGCGCGCCTCGCGGGCGGCGGTCACGTCGAGGTCCACCAGCTGCTCGTAGGGCTGGGGGCGAAAGCAGGCGCGCACGCGCTCGACTTCCGCCGGCGCCAGGGCGGGCGCGGCGGCGCGGCCGGCGTGCCACTCGGCCTCGACTTCGGCGCCGAAGCGCGCCGCGCCGAGTGATTTCACCAGCACCTTGATGCGCGCCTTGTGGATGTTGTCGCGCCGTCCGTAGCGGTTGTAGACCCGCAGGATCGCCTCGAGGTAGGCGAGCAGATCGGCGAGCGGCAGGAACTCGCGGATCACCTGGCCGATCATCGGTGCGCGGCCGAGGCCCCCACCGACACGCACCGTGAAGCCGATGCCGCCGTCGGTGCCGCGCCGCAGCTGCAGGCCGATGTCGTGCACCTCCGAGGCCGCGCGGTCCTCCGGCGAGCCGGTGATGGCGATCTTGAACTTGCGCGGCAGGTAGGTGAACTCCGGGTGCAGCGTGGCCCACTGGCGCACGATCTCGCAGTACGGGCGCGGGTCGTCGACCTCGTCGGGGGCGATCCCGGCGAGGTGGTCGGCGGTGACGTTGCGCACGCAGTTGCCGCTGGTCTGGATGCAGTGCATCTGCACCGTGGCGAGCTCGGCGAGGATGTCGGGCACGCGCGCCAGTTCCGGCCAGTTGAGCTGCAGGTTCTGGCGCGTGGTGAAGTGGCCGTAGCCGCGGTCGTAGCGGCGGGTGATGTCGGCCAGCTTGCGCAGCTGCGCCGTGGCCAGCAGGCCGTAGGGAATGGCGATGCGCAGCATCGGCGCATGGCGCTGGATGTACAGGCCGTTGCGCAGGCGCAGCGGCCGGAACTGCTCCTCGCTCAGCTCACCCGCGAGGAAGCGGCGCGTCTGATCGCGGAATTCCGCGACGCGCTGCTCGACGAAGGCCTGGTCCAGCTCGTCGTAACGATACATGGCCGCATCGACTATAGGCGGGGCCGGCCGGGTGCCTAAATACCGTCTGGTTGGGTGAACCTCTTTCTGGGGTTATGAGCCTATGCAACACTTGGCGCCTGCATCTGCGGAGGCGCACGTGGCCGGACTGTACTTCGAGGATTTCAGCGTCGGGCAGCGCTTCGAGCACCTGGTGCGGCGCACCGTGACCGAGACCGACAACCTGCTGTTCAGCGCCCTCACCATGAACCCGGCCGCCATCCACCTGGACGTGGAGTACAGCAAGGGAACGCCGTTCGGGCAGCGCATCGTCAACAGCGTCTTCACCCTGGGGCTGCTGGTGGGCCTTTCGGTGTACGACACCACCTATGGCACCACCATCGGTAACCTCGGCTGGGAGGAGGTGCGGTTCCCGCGCCCGGTGCTGATCGGCGACACGCTGCGCGCGGCGACCGCCGTGCTGTCCAAGCGCGAGAGCCAGTCGCGCCCGGACTCCGGCATCGTGGTGTTCGAGCACCGCGCCTGGAACCAGCGCGACGAGGAGGTGGTTTCCTGCCGCCGCACCGCACTCATGCTCAAGAGGCCGTCCGCGTGAGCCACGGCGCGCCGCTGCGCTCGCTGCTGTTCGTGCCCGGTGACAGCGAGCGCAAGCAGGCCAAGGCGCTCGCCAGCACCGCCGATGCCCTGATCCTGGATCTCGAGGACTCGGTCGATCCGGCGCAGCTGCCGGCCGCGCGGCAGCGCGTCGCGCAGCTGCTGAGCGCGCGCGGCACCGCGCCGCAGCTGTGGGTGCGCGTGAACCCGCCGTCGTCCGCGGCGTGCCGCGATGACCTGCAGGCGCTTTACGCCGCCGCGGCCGGCGCGCCCGCAGGCTTGGTGCTGCCAAAGGTCTCCTCGGCTACCGAGGTGGTCGAACTGGCCGGCGAGCTCGGGGCGCTCGAGGCACGCCGTGGCACCGCGCCGGGCGCAACGCGGCTCGTGGTGATCGCCACCGAGACACCGCAGGGGCTGCTCGGCCTGCCCGGGTACGCCGCCATCCTGGGCGGGGCCCCGCAGGCGCTGGCGCGCCTCGCGGGACTCACCTGGGGTGCGGAGGATCTCAGCGCCGCCCTCGGAGCGCTCGACAAGCGCGATGCCGCAGGCGAGCTGACCTTCACCTTTCAGCTGGCACGCAGCGCATGCCTGCTGGCCGCTGCTGCGCTCGGCGTGCAGGCGATCGACGGGGTGTACACCGAGTTCCAGGACGCCGCGGGCCTGCACGACGAGCTCAGCAGCGCGCGCCGCGACGGCTTCAGCGGCAAGCTCGCGATCCACCCCGGCCAGGTGAGCGCCATCAACGAGGCCTTCACACCCTCGGAGGCCGAATGCGAGCACGCGCGGCGCGTGGTGGCGGCGTTTGCCGCCGCACCCGGCGCGGGTGTCGTGAGCCTGGACGGGCGCATGATCGATCGCCCGCATCTGCTGCAGGCGCGGCGCGTGCTGGCGTCCGCACCGCCGGGCCGGCGCGCTGTGACCGGCCGCTAGCGCGGCGCCTCGAGGGCGAGCAGGTCCTCGGGGGTATCGATGTCGATGGCCGCGCTCGGCATGGGCACACGGATCATGCGATCGTCGTTGCGGCGGAGCAGGGCGCGCGCCCCGACGTCGCCGCGCAGCTCGCTCAGGGCACGGAACGCGCTGCGCGGAAAGATCGCCGGCACGCCGGCCTGGCCGGCGTACAGCGCCGCGGCGATGTACTGCGGCTGCCTGCGCCAGGCGCCCGCCAGGCGCCTGAGATCTTCGGTGCTCACCGCCGCCTGATCGGCCAGGAGCAGCATCAGCCCGCTGCAGCTCGCGGGCAGGCGCGCGACCGCGGCGCGAATCGAGCTCGCCAGCCCTTCGCGCCAGTCCTGGTTCACGAGCACGGCGCCGGGGGAGTGCTTCAGGAGCGGCGCCAGCTCGGCCGCTCCCGCCCCCAGCACCACGATCAGGGCGTGGCCGGTGACCTCGGAGGCGCGCGTCACGGCGGTGTGCAGCAGCGGACGCCCCGACACCCGCACCAGCTGCTTGGCGGAGCCGAAGCGCGAAGAGGGCCCGGCGGCCAGTACCGCCGCGTACAGCCCGTCGCTCGCCTTGCCACCGCCTTCAGTGCCTGACACGCTCAGCCCCTGGCCACGCGCGCATACAGCTCGCGCTCGCGCAGTATGCCCTCGGCGTGCAGGCCGAGCGCCGTGCGCCAGTCCGCCATGCGGCGATGGGGCGCGAGCGCCGCATCGAGGGCGCCGCGCCGCCGCTGCCAGTCACCGTCCAGGAAGCGCGCCAGCTCGCCCCACGATCCGTTGCCGGCGCGCGCCGCGCGCAGCCTCCCGAGCGCCTCGGTGCTGGAGCCCGGGCCGCCGAGGGCCTCGGCGAGCGCCCGCCGCACCGGCTCGGGCGCACCGGGCCGTGCTTCGATCAGCTCGGCGAGGCGCCGCTCGCGCTCGGCGAACGCGCCGAGCACGCACTCCAGATAAATATCGCACGCCTGCCGCACGCTGCCCTCGGCGCCGGCCGCGGCCCGCGCCGCGGCGAGCGCGTGCTCTGCCTCCAGGCGCAGCTGGGTGCGGATGACCTCGATCTCGTTCACGGGGCGACGGAACGGGCGGGGAGGCGTACAGCAACTGGCTCGAGGTTAACTACGTAAGTCACTGTTTATAATCCGTATTCAATGCGCCATGCAGGTACTGATGCAGCTGGGCGACGATAGCGAGCGCCACCGACTCGGGGGCGCGGCCGCCGAGCGGCAGCCCCACCGGTGCACGCAGCCGCGGCCGCACGCGCTCAGCCGAGGCGCCGAGCTCAGCGAGCAGCGTGTCGCGGCGCGCCGCAGGACCCAGAAGGCCGATGTAGCCGACGGGAGCCGGCGCCAGTGCGCGCAGGTACGCAAGATCCGACAGCAGGTGGTGGCTCATGATGACCGCCGCATCGACTTGCCGCAGATCGAGGACCGCCGCCAGTTGGTCCGGGGCGGCCAGCACGACCCGCGCCGCGCCCGGAAAGTGCGCCGCGACGGCGTAGGCGGAGCGATGATCGGCGAGAGTCACCTGCCAGTGCAGCCGCACGGCGAACTCGGCCACCGGCACCGCATCGGGTCCCGCCCCGAGGATGAGCAAGCGCGGCGGCAGGGCGAGCGCGAATACGAATACCCGCAGCGCGCCATCTTCGTGCCAGGCCGCGCGCCGGTCGTGGAGCGCCTGCGCCAGCGCCGCCTGCAGCGACGGCGCGGCGAGCGCGGCAGGTGGCGCCTCCGCGGGACCTGCCGCGGCGGGCCATGCGAGGCTGCCGCGCGGCACGGCAGGGTCCGCCGACTCCACGACGATGCCGACGGCCGCGGGGGCATGAGCACTCAAGGCCGCGGCGAGGGAGGCGAGGGGCTGCCAGCCGGTGTCGGGCCCGCAGCGCAGCAGCAGGATCTGCATCTCGCCCTCGCAGCCGATGCCGAGTCCCCACAGAAGGTCATCCGGCGAGCGCAGGTCGTAGCGCACCAGGCCGGCATTGCCGTCGGCCAGCACGCGCTGTGCATGTCCGCGCAGATCCCCTTCCAGGCAACCGCCGGACAGCAGCCCGGCGTACTCGCCGCTGCCGGCGATGACCATGAGCGCGCCCGGCTTGCGGTAGGTCGAGCCGTCGGTGCGCACCAGCACGCCGAGCACGAACGCGCGGCCGGCGGCGCGCTCGCGCTCGAAGAGCGGCAACAGCGGCTGGAGGAGGGCTTCCATGGGCCAGGAATTATGCCATCCGCGGCTGCGGCCCCGGCGTTGCGCGGGCGCGGGCGCGTCAGTAGAGTCGCATCGCCTTCACCGGTCTTAAGAAATTCCGTCTCGATGGTCAATCCCGCTCCCTGGGTGGTGCACAAGTTCGGGGGGTCGAGCGTCGCTGACGCCGACTGCTTCCGCCGGGTGGCGGCTATCCTCGAGTCCGCTCCCGCCGGCCGGCTCGGGGTGGTGCTGTCCGCCTGCAAGGGCGTCACCGACGCGCTGCTGCGCCTGGTGGCGCTGGCCGAGCGCGCCGACGAGGCCTACCGGGGCGAGATCACGCAGCTGCGGGCGCGCCACGCGGGCATCGCCGCAGAGCTGCTGAGCCCCGAAGCCGCCCAGGCGTACGCGGCCATCCTCGACAACGACTGCCGCGACCTCGCCGAGGTGCTGCGGCCGGTGAGCTCGAGCCGCGCCGCCTCACGCGCCGTCAGCGACCTGGTCTCCGGCTACGGCGAGATCTGGTCGACACGCCTGTTCCAGCGCTTCTTCGGCGAGCGCGCGCGGCGCCCCGGGCCGGTGACCTGGCTCGATGCGCGGCGCGTGATCGTGGCGGAGTGGGGGCCGCTCGGACCGGGTGTCCAGTGGCCGGAGTCGCAGGCACGATTGCGCGAGGCGGTGCCGGCCGACTGCCAGGGCACGCTGGTCATCACCGGTTTCATCGCCGCCGATGCGCGCGGAGTGCAGACCACGCTCGGCCGCAACGGCAGCGATTTCTCCGCCTCGATCTTCGGTGCGCTGCTCGGCGCCTCCGAGATTCAGATCTGGACCGACGTCGATGGCGTGATGTCCGCCGATCCGCGCCGCGTGCCCGACGCCACCGTCATCGATGCGCTGTCCTACAACGAGGCGATGGAGCTGGCGTACTTCGGCGCCAAGGTCATCCACCCGCAGACCATGGCGCCGGCGGTGAAGGATGCGATCCCCATCTGGATCCGCAACACCTTCGCGCCCGAGAAGGCCGGCACGCTCATCTGCGCCCAGCCAACCTCCGCGCTGCCCATCAAGGGCATCACCAGCATCGAGCGCGTGGCGCTGGTGAACCTCGAGGGCACCGGCATGATCGGCGTGCCGGGCACCGCGCACCGCTTGTTCGGCGCGCTGCGCGAGGAGGGCATCTCCGTCATCCTGATCTCGCAGGGCAGCTCCGAGCACTCGATCTGCTGCGCGATCCCGCAGGAGCAGGCGCAGCAGGCGGCCGCCATCGTGCGCCGCGCCTTCGAGGGCGAGCTCGCCGGCGGCCAGATCCAGAGCGTCGACGTCGATCCCGACCAGGCGATCCTCGCGGTGGTCGGCGACGGTATGGCCGGCACCCCGGGCGTGGCGGCGAAGCTGTTCACCGCGCTCGGCGTGTCGCGGGTCAACGTGCGCGCCATCGCCCAGGGCGCATCCGAGCGCAACATCTCCGCGGTGGTCGACGGCCGCAGTGCCATGCGCGCGCTGCGCGCGGTGCACGCCGGGCTGTACCTGTCGCCGCACACCATCTCGGTGGGCGTCATCGGCCCGGGCACGGTGGGGCGGGTGCTGCTCGATCAGCTGACCGCGCAGACCGCGCTGCTGCGCAAGCAATTCCGGCTCGACCTGCGGGTGCGCGGCATCATCGGCTCGCAGCGCATGGTGCTGGCCGACACCGACCTGACCGCGCGCGACTGGCGCGCACCTTACGAGGCGAGTGCGACGGCCGCCGACCTCAAGCGCTTCGTGGAGCACGTCCGGCTCGACTATCTGCCGCACACGGTGCTGGTGGACTGCACCGCGAGCGCCGAGGTGGCGGCGCACTACGCCGACTGGCTCGCCGCCGGCATCCACATCGTGACGCCCAACAAAAAGGCCAACAGCGGGCCGCTCGAGGGCTACCAGCACCTGCAGACGGCACGGCGCGCGGGCGCCTCGCACTACCTCTACGAGGCGACGGTCGGCGCCGGGCTGCCGGTGGTGCACACGCTGCGCGACCTGATCCGGACCGGGGATGAGATCAGCGGCATCGAGGGCATCTTCTCCGGCACGCTCGCCTACCTGTTCAACGTCTTCGATGGCAGCGCCGGCTTCTCCAGCATCGTGCACGAGGCGCGGCAGCGCGGCTTCACCGAGCCGGACCCGCGCGAGGACCTCTCGGGCATGGACGTGGCGCGCAAGCTCATCATCCTCGGCCGCGAGATGGGCCTGCCGCTCGAGCTCGGTGACGTCACGGTGGAGAGCCTGGTGCCGGCCGGCCTCGCCGCGGGCTCGATCGAGGAATTCATGGCGCAGCTGGCCCACCACGACGGCGCCATGGCCGCACGCCTGGCGGCGGCGCGCGGGCGCGGCAAGGTGCTGCGCTATACGGGGCAGCTCACGGCGGCGGGCCAGGCGACCGTCGGCCTGCAGGAGCTCGATACCCGCCACGCCTTTGCCAACATCGCCCTGACCGACAACATCGTGCGCTTCGCCACGCGGCGCTACTGCGACAATCCGCTCATCGTGCAGGGACCGGGGGCGGGACCGGAGGTGACCGCCGGCGGGGTGTTCGCCGACCTGCTGCGGCTGGCGGCCTACCTCGGGGCGCAGCTGTGAGCACCCCGGCACGCCAGCGGGCCACGGCGTTTGCCCCCGCCTCGGTGGGCAACGTTGCCATCGGCTTCGACATCATGGGCTTTTCCGTGGATGCGCTCGGCGACCGCGTGACGGTGAGCGTGCGCGACACGCCCGGGGTGGAGATCCTCGCCACGCGCGGCGTGGCGGACGAGCTGCCGCGTGAGCCGCGCAACAACACCGCCGGCCGGGCGGTCCTGGCGCTGCTCGAGGCGCTGCGCCCGGGCTTTGGCTTCAGCATCGAGATCGACAAGGGTATCCCGCTGGGATCGGGCCTCGGCGGCTCGGCGGCCTCCGCGGTCGGGGCGGTGGTGGCGGCGAACGCGCTGCTGCCGCAGCCCGCCGGGCCGCTCGAGCTGCTGAAGTTCGCGCTGGCGGGCGAGGCGGTGGCGAGCGGCGGGCGCCACGCCGACAACATCGCGGCCTCGCTGTTCGGCGGGCTGGTGCTGACCGTCGGCATCGACCATCCGCGCGTCAAGCAGATCCCGGTGCCGGCCGGCGTCCGCGCCGTCATCGTCCATCCCCACATGTTCCTCGCCACGGCGCGGGCGCGCGCCATCCTCAAGGGCAGCGTCGAGCTGTCGGACTTCGTCTGGCAGACCGCTAATCTCGCCGGCTTCATCTCCGGCTGCTATACGAGTGATCTCGACATGATCCGGGCTTCGCTCGAGGACGTCGTCATCGAGCCGCAGCGTGCCGCGCTGATCCCCGGCTTCCACGACGTGCGGCGCGGCGCGATGGAGGCCGGCGCGCTCGGCTGCTCGATCTCGGGGGCCGGGCCGACCATGTTCGCCCTGAGTACGGACGCGACCGCACCGGCGGTGCTGGCGGCCATGCGGCGCGAGTTCGCGCGCCAGTCGCTGGCCACCGATGAATGGGTCGTCGAGATGCGGCCCACCGGCGCGCGGGTGATCGGATGAGCGCGCAGTTCGCCAGCTCGCGCGGCCACGCCGCGCTGGTGGGTTTCGGTGCGGCCCTGCGCCAGGGCCTGGCACCCGACGGCGGGCTGTACGTGCCCGTCAGCTGGCCGCAGCTGACGCCGCGGCAGTTCGGCGACCACAGCGCGCTGGCGGAAATCGCCGTGCCGCTGCTCGAGCCCTGGCTCGCAGGCGATGCGCTCGCGCCGCTCCTGCCGGAGATCGCCGCCGAGGCGTTCAACTTTCCAGCGCCGCTCGTGCCGCTCGATGCCGACGGGCGGCTTGCCGTGCTCGAGCTGTTCCATGGGCCGACCGCCGCGTTCAAGGACTTCGGCGCGCGCTTCCTCGCGGCCTGCTTCGCCCGCCTGCCGGGCGCGGCGGCCGGGCGCATCACCATCCTCGTGGCCACCTCGGGTGATACCGGGGGTGCGGTGGCGGCGGCCTTCCACCGCCGCCCCGGCATCGAGGTGGCGGTGCTATTCCCCAAGGGGCGGGTCTCCCCCACCCAGGAGCACCAGCTCACCTGCTGGGGCGACAACGTCCGCTCGCTGCGCGTGCGCGGCACGTTCGATGACTGCCAGCGCCTGGTGAAGCAGGCGTTCCTCGATCCCGAACTCGGCGCGCGGGCGAGCCTCTCGTCCGCCAACAGCATCAATCTCGGGCGGCTGCTGCCGCAGGCGGTGTACTACGCCGCCACCAGCCTCGCGATCCAGCGCCGTTACGGCGAGCCCGCCTCGTTCATCGTGCCGAGCGGCAACCTAGGCAACGCGCTGGCGTGCCTGTGGGCGCGCCGCATGGGGCTGCCGATTGCGGAAGTGGTCCTGGCGCACAACGCCAACCGCCCCGTGCCGGACTACCTGGACAGCGGCGACTGGCGCCCGCGCGCCAGTGTTGCCACCCTGGCCTCGGCGATGGACGTGGGGGATCCCAGCAACATGGAGCGCTTGCGCGCGCTCTACCCCGGGCTCGCCGAACTGCGCACGGCCGTCAGTGCCTGCAGCATCAGCGACGAGGAGATCCGCGAGCGCATCCGCGCCGGCTACCACGATTTCGGCCAGCTGTGGTGTCCGCACACCGCCACCGCCGCCGCGGCCTGGTACCGCCTGAGCCCGGAGCGACGCCGGGCGCGCCGCTGGGTGTTGGTGTCCACGGCACACGCGGCGAAGTTCCGCGAGATCGTCGAGCCGCTCGTCGGGCGTCCCGTGGCGCTGCCCGACTCGCTGGTGAAACTGTTCGCCCGCCCGGCGCAATGTGTTGAAATCGCGGCCACCCTGGATGCCGTGCGCCAGGCGCTGCAGGAGGGGGGCTGAGGTGGACGAGCTGGCCAAACTACCGCCGACCGCATGGGCGCTGATCGCCGGCGCCGCAGTGGTGGGGTTCGGGCTGTCGTGGGCCTGGCGGTGGTACCGGCACTACCGCGCCCGCAAGGCGCTGCGCGCCGCGGTGACCGGCGGGGCCAGCGATCATCTTGCCAATGCACTGGTGCCGGACGGCATGGGCGGCGGTTTCCACGTCGACTACCTGCTGCTGACGCTGCGCGGCGTCGTGGTCATCGACCTGCGCGACGTGCGCGGTAACATCTTCGGCGGCGACCAGATGGCCGAGTGGACCGTCATGGACGGCCCGCGCCGCTTCACCTTCACCAATCCGCAGGGTGCGCTCTACGACCGCATCGCCGCCGTCAAGGCCGCCGCGGGCGATGTGCCGGTCGAGGGCCGCATCGTATTCACGCGGCGCGGCAAGTTCCCCAAGGGCCTGCCGAAGTGGACCATCATGATCGACGCGCTGCGCGCCGAGTTTCCGCCAGCCGACTACGAGTCGCCGGCCGAGAGCGCGGCGCGCTTCGGCGAATCCTGGCAGCGCCTGAAGAGCGCGGTGAAGCCGAGCTACATGGCGGACATGCGCTAGGGCGCGGCGGCTTCAGGCGGCGACGGTGCGCGCGTGGTCGGCCAGCACCAGCGACACGCAGGCGGTGAGCTTGCGCGCGTAGTCGATGTGCAGAAACTCGTTCGGACCGTGCGCGTTGGCCTGCGGCCCCAGTACCCCGGTGATGAAGAACTGCGTGCGCGGGAACTGCGCGCCGAGCATGCCCATGAACGGGATCGTGCCGCCGCAGCCGATGTGCACCGCGTCACGGCCGAACACCGCGCGCGAAGCGCGCGCGATCGACTCCTCCAGCCACGGCGCGAACGCCGGCGCATTCCAGCCGCCGGTCGCCGATCCGGACTCGAAGCTCACCTCGGCGCCATAGGGCGGATCGCGCTCGAGCGCCGCGCGCACCGCCTGCGCGGCGCGTGCCGCATCGCAGGTGGGCGGCAGGCGCAGCGACAGCTTGGCCGACAGCTCCGGCAGCAGCACGTTGCCGGCCGAGCCCACGGGCGGCAGGCCGTCCGCGCCGGTCACGGCCAGTGTGCCGCGCCAGGTGCTGTTGATAATGAGTTCCGTCGGATCGTTGGAGACGGCCTGCACGCCCGGCGCCCACGGCAGTTTGCCGGCCACGGCGCCGCCCAGCACCTGGGCGGCGGCGCCCGCCTGCACGCGGCGGTCGGCCGGCATGCTGACGTGCAGCTCATCGAGCAGCAGGTCACCGGTAACGGGGTTCTCGATGCGTGCCAGCAGCTGCTCGAGAATCCGGAACGGAGTGGGCGCGATGCCGGTGGCCATGCCCGAGTGCACTCCCTCGGTGAGCACGCGCACGCGCAGCGTGCCGACCAGGTTGCCGCGCAGCGAGGTCGTGCACCACACCTGCTCGTAGTTGCCGCATTCGGCATCGAGGCACACGACCAGCGAGGGCTCGCCGAGCCCATCGCCGAGGGCGGCCAGGTGCGCCGGCAGATCGATGCTGCCGCTTTCCTCGCACGCCTCGATCAACACCACGCAGCGCGGCAGGCGCACCTGCTGCTCCTTGAGGGCTGCGATCGCGGTGAGCGAGCTGAACACCGCATAGCCGTCGTCGGCGGCGCCGCGCCCGTACAGCTTGCCGTCGCGCAGCACCGGCTCCCACGGTCCGAGCCCCGGCAGCCAGCCGGTGAACTCCGGCTGCTTATCGAGGTGACCATACAGCAGCACGCAGCCCGGCAGCTCGCCCGGCACGTCCACCAGCAGCAGCGGTGTGCGGCCCGGCAGGCGCCGCACCTCGACGCGCGCTCCGGGCAGCGCCTGGCGACGACACCACTCCGCCATGAGCGTAACCGCCGCCTCCATGTGGCCGTTGCGCTCCCACTGCGGGTCGAACATGGGGGACTTGTTCGGGATGCGCACGTAGGCGACGAGCCTGTCGACGATCGACTCG
>Ga0134125_10002276_pt1 | contig 22857 bp, 21 predicted proteins | sample KB31751_FD_96464 | JGI IMG/M metagenome (GOLD analysis project Ga0134125, IMG submission 96464) | Terrestrial soil microbial communities with excess Nitrogen fertilizer from Kellogg Biological Station, Michigan, USA - KB3-175-1 | ecosystem: Environmental > Terrestrial > Soil > Unclassified ... | reverse complement strand
TTGAAAAAACGATTCTGACGTTCTCTCCTTGTCGATTGCTCGTAGTCACTGATTGTTGCCATTTCATAGTTGGTTTAGTGCCTATAAACCTCTATTTTCGGTCAACATATTCAGGCAAGCACAGAGATTAGAGGTTAGAGATTAGAGGTTAGGACTCGCCGGGCAATATTTTTTTCCGGTAATTTCAAGGACAATTCATCAGCTAATACAACTAAAGTTTCATATCACAGGTATGCCACAACTCTCAGAACCGGTTTTTTAAATCAAAATAAGGCGCGTTAATAACCTCTAATCACTATTTTCTCCTAGTCGTATCGGCTTTCTTCCTTCCGCCAAAAACAGAAAAACTTACATAATTTTTTGGATGCGCCTTAATATCGATAAAGAGCGCGTTAAGGTTTGCCGAAGCCTCGTTCAGGTTCCTGTACATCTTATCGTCGTTGATCAGCAGACCGAGGCTGCCCTTGTTGCTGTTTATTTTGGCGATGGTAGCCTGCAGGTCAGACATGGCTTTATTGGCGTTATCGAGCGTGTGTTTAATGTTCGACGCGGCTATATCATTGCTAACTTTTTCAAAGTTTGCTGTAATATTGGTCAGGTGCGCCGAGCTGGTTTTCAGATTGGCTGATACCGTTTCGGTATTGGTTAATATGCCGTTGATATGCGACGTTTGAGCGGCTACCAGGGCATCGATCTTTTTAGTGGTACCCTCGAGTGTTTGCAGCGAATTGGCGATGCTCAAAAAGCTGCGATCCACATTTTTTTGAAAATTTGGGTTTAGTATCCTGTTTATTGCGGCAAGCGACGAGTCGAGCTTAGTGATCAGGTTCTCCGCCTTGGTTTGTATCGGCTGCAGGCTTTCGGCCAGGCTCCCCTGCACATTGGCATGCAGGGTATCCTTATCTTCGGCAAAGGTATTGCTGTTACCCAGGTCAAATACAATGGCTTTGTCGCCGAGCAGGTCGGTGCTGGTAAGCCTTGCAAGCGTATTTGAAGGGATCTTATATTGATTATCGACCTTGAACTCAACTACCGTGCGGCCATCGGGCTGCAGCTTCATTTTTGATATGCGCCCTATCGGGAACCCATTTACTAATACTGGCTTTGACACGGAAAGGCCGTCAACGCTGTCATAAACTGCATAGTACTTGTTCGATCCCGAAAAAATATCGTTACCTCTTAAAAAACTGTAACCTAATATGAGTGCGGTTATTGCGACGGCCGTCAGTGCGCCTATCCTGGTTTCGTTTGATATTTTCATAGTTTAGATTGAGAACGGGATTTGGAAGTTGTTGTTTAAATTTTCAAAACTTATCTCACAGTTCACAAATCTAAGCTCTTATTTTGTTTAATCAAGGCGCCGAAGATTCAACTTCATTTTTATACGTCTGTAAAGCCCTCACGATAGAAGCTACTATTTCGTCCTGTCCCTTTTCAGAGTTCAGGTAAGCCTCATCATCAGGGTTGTTAATATACCCCATTTCAACAAGCACAGCCGGCATAGCGCTGTGGCATAGTACCAAAACGCCTTGTTCCCGTATCCCTTCGCTTTTCCTGCCATCACCTTCAACAAATTCGGTATTCAGTAATTCGGCCAGGTGTATGCTTTGCTTACGGTATTTGCGCTTGTATTCATTTAAAAGTATCATCGACGCCGGATCACTGGGATCGGGGTTTGTATTCATTTCCGAATCATTTTCGAGCAGGTTTTGCTTAATGGCTTTTTCCTCTTCACGTGCACGCCACGCGCCATATACCAGCATTAAAACTCCCTTTCCCGACCGGTCGGGAATGGCGATGGTTTTATAGACTGGCTTATGGTGTTTATGCCCCACTACCTCGTGCACATACCTGTCAGCCAGCGAATTGCAATGCAGCGAAATAAAGAGATCGCCTTTATTTTCATTGGCTATATCCGCTCTTCTTTGCCAGTTAACATCATCGTCGGTCGTCCTTGTCAAAACCACCCGTACACCGCCCATATCTTTTTCTATCGCTTTTTGCAATTTAAATGCAACAGCAAGCGTTACATTTCTCTCTAATGAATACGAGCCGGATGCGCCTGGCGAGAAGTGGCCCGGCCCGGTATGCGGGCCGCCATGGCCGGGGTCGACAATGATGGTCTTAATTTTATAACCGCCGTTGGCAACGGTGTCTTTTTTTACCGGGGGAATTAATTTAAATGAAAAAAATGGTAACGATGTCAGCAATATCAATAAACCATAAATCAATCTTTTCAATGCCTTATTTTTCATTATTTTTGAACGCTGTTAACTATATCTGCAAAAATACTATTCATAATCTATTTTGAAATTCATCAGCCTGATTTTTCTTATAGCAATAATTTCAATACCACCAGTGATAGCCGCCACATACCACGGCAGCCTTCATAATTACAAGCCCAAAAAAGACACCATCATTAAACGCGATACCACTAAAGGGCCAAAATCAACTAAAGATAAAAAAACTAACGTAACTTCCGGAACAAAAAGTGCGGCGGCTAAAAATATAACGGCTAAAAATGACACTGCAAAGAAAAACGCAGACGGCCTGCAATCCATCGTGACTTCGCGGGCCGAGGATTCGCTCATCAACGACCAGGTTAATGAGCTGACCTATCTGTACGGAAAGGCGCGGGTAACTTATGAAGACTTTGAGCTGGATGCGGATTATATACGCGTGGACCAGAAAAGCCATCTCATATTTGCCAGGGGCAGTATCGACCCGGTAACAAAACGGTATGTGGGAAGGCCGATATCAAAACAAGGCAAGGATCAGCCTGTCGAGTCCGATTCGTTATTGTTTAATTATAAAAGTAAAAAAGTTAGGGTTTTTAACCCTATTGTCCGCCAGGGTGAAAATTATCTTTCGGGCGGCGAAGCGAAAAGGATAAACGACAACGACGTAGCCTACCGCGATGTTATTTTCAGCACCTGCGACCTCCCTTATCCCGATACACACTTCGGGATCGTGATCACCAAAGGTATCGGCGAAAAAAAACGGATCATTTCCGGCCCTGCCTACCTCGAAATAGAAGGCATCCCGCTGCCGATAGCTATACCTTTCGGTTTTTTTCCCAAGCCCGACCAGCGTGCGTCGGGGTTAATGCTTCCCACCTTTGGCGAAGATCAGCGGCTGGGCTTTTATCTGCGTAACATCGGCTATTATATCGGGATAAACGATTACATGGACCTGACTAACACGGGTACGATATATTCAAAGGGATCGTACGAGCTGAATACCACCATGCACTATTTAAAACGGTATAAATACGGCGGTACAATGTCGTTAAGTTACGGTTCGCATAACTACGGTCTCCCCGGCGACTCGCCGACCAAAGATTTTAACATCACATGGTCGCACAGCCAGGATCCAACTGCAAACCCGGGCAGTAATTTCAGCGCATCGGTCAATGCCGGTACATCAACCTACTATCAAAACAACCTTTCCACGCAGGGCGGTGGAATTAATATACAGTCGCTTACGCAGAACAACCTGAGGTCGAGCATAACTTACAGCAGGACCTGGGCCGGCACGCCGTTTAACCTGAGTGTGGGCCTTGGGCATAGCCAGGACCTTTCCCGGAAAACGGTTTCCCTTCAGCTGCCCTCGCTAAGCTTTAATATGGCATCCCTTAGCCCATTTGATACAAAGGACCGTGTCGGCGACCAAAAATGGTATCAGAAAATAACTATGAGCTATAGTTTGCAGGCCAATAACTCCGTCAACAGCATCCCCGAGGCTCAGTTATTTAAGGGCAATACACTGGTCAAAAGCCTTCAAACATCTATCGTGCACCAGATACCGGTGGGGTTAAGCCTGAACTTTCTTAAATATTTTCAATTTAACTCCAATGTTAACTACCAGGAGCATTGGTATCTTAAAAGCATCAGGAAGTTTTATAACCGCGACAGTTCGTCAACCATCCCGCTCATCGATACAGTTAACGGGTTTAAGCGGGCATACGCTTATAATTTAAGTACAGGTATCTCAACCAAGGTGTACAGCACTATCCTGTTTAAAAAAGGCGCCTTGCAGGCCATCAGGCATGTTATGACGCCTTCTATCAGCTTTAATTACAGCCCTGATTTTTCCAGCCCCGGTTACGGGTTTTACAAAACTGCGGTAAGTAACGCCGCCATCCCTTACCCATACTCCAGCACAACTTATTCTATCTTCCAGGATGGTTTTCCCTCGCCGGGCAGGCAGGCCGGCATAGGCTTCAACCTCGATAACACTCTCCAGGCAAAATTGAAGCCGCGAACAACCGATACCTCGAACAAACCGCGGCATATCGATCTGATCCAGGGCTTCTCATTTTCGTCTTTTTATAATTTTGCGCAGGATTCGCTCCGGCTTTCGCCGATCACGTTTTCGGCGCATACATCCATTTTAAACCAAAAGGTAAATGTCAACGTGTTCGGGTCGTTGAACCCTTACGTTACCCAGGTGCTCGATTCTATCTCCAACGGGCAGATATTGCGCTTTACCCGTCCCATAAACCGCTACACCTTCCAGAATGGAAAATTTCCGACACTTACTAATTTTACGGTATCGATAAGCGGCAGCCTCAACTCAACTTCGTTTCATCCGAGCGCACCTGTCCAGCCGGGGTCAAGTTTGCAGACCATTAACCCGCAGCAGGCGCAGAGGCTGGCGTTAATAAACAGCGATCCGAGCGCTTATATCGACTTTAATGTGCCATGGAACCTGTCATTCAATTATAGCCTGGGCTATAATAACAATATTACCAGCACCAATGTCACAAACACCATTATGCTGAATGGCGATTTTAACCTTACCAGCAAATGGAAAATTCAATACAGCACTAACTACGATATCAGGGCCCGCAAACTGGCCATCACTTCCTTTTCCATTTACCGCAACCTGCATTGCTGGGACCTCAATGTGCAATGGGTACCGTTCGGGCTTTACAAATCGTATAACGTAACATTGAAAGTAAATGCTGCCATTTTACAGGACCTGAAGCTGAGCAAACGGAGCGACTACACCAGTAACCAGTCATTTGTACAATAACATGCTTGCAGAGATCATTACCATAGGCGACGAAATATTGATCGGGCAGATCGTAGATACAAACTCAGCCTGGATAGCTCAGCAGCTTAACAACATCGGTATCCGCGTAAAGCAAATTTCGTCGGTGTCAGATGACCCCGATCATATTTTAACAGCACTTGCGGAAGCGAAGGCCAGGGTTGATATCATTTTAATTACCGGCGGCCTTGGGCCCACAAAGGATGATATTACCAAGAAAACCATCGCCGAATATTTTGAAGTAAAGCTGGTCGAAAATAAAGAAGCGCTGGATAACGTGATTCAAATCTTCTCGCGCTATAACCGGCCGCTGCTCGACGTAAACCGGCTCCAGGCGCAGGTACCCGAAAACTGCGAGGTGATCCTTAATAAAAACGGTACCGCGCCGGGGATGTGGTTCAATGTCCACGGGAAAATATACGTTTCCATGCCAGGCGTACCGCACGAGATGATGTATATGATGGAAGAAGACGTGCTGCCAAAATTAAAATCGTCATTAAAATTACCTGTTATCATTCATAAAACGATACTGACGGTAGGCGAAGGGGAGTCATTTTTAGCGGACCGAATCGCCGATATCGAGGATGCCTTGCCATCTCATATTAAGCTGGCTTATTTGCCAAAGCTTGGCCAGGTAAGGCTACGGTTAAGCGGGTATGGTGAGGAAAAAAATGCATTGTCGGCAGAGATAGACAAATTTGCGGCAAAGATCATTGAACGTGTAAGCGAGGTAGTCGTTGCTGAAGAGGATATATCTATCGAGAGATCCATATTGGATCAAATGGCCGCAAAAGGTCTCACGTTGTCGGTAGCCGAGAGTTGCACCGGAGGATATATTTCCCATCTCTTCACGCAGCATGCGGGCGCTTCAAAAGTATTTGCCGGTGGCGCTGTAACCTATTCCTATGAATTAAAAGAGGATATTTTAGGTGTGAGACACGAAACCCTTGCAAACTATGGGGCCGTTAGTGAAGAAACCGTTATAGAGATGGTTGAAGGTGCTTTAAGGAATTTTAAAACCGATTACGCTATCGCGGTAACAGGTATAGCCGGCCCGGATGGAGGGACACCCGAAAAGCCCGCAGGCACCGTTTGGATCGCAGTAGCTTCGGCGAAAAGAAAATTCGTTAAGAAATTTTTGTTTGGCAAAAAGCGGCAGCAAAATATCGAGCGCAGTGCGGTCTCCGCCCTGGGCATGCTAAATAATTTACTCCGCAAAGACGAATAATCACAACAAAATCAGCTAATTTTGGCCGTCAATTATAACGGTATCAATGGCTCAATATAAACTTTTATTGCCGAAAATGGGGGAAAGCGTTGCGGAAGCGACGATCATAAAATGGAATAAAAACCCGGGAGATCATATTGAGATGGACGATACCGTAATGGAGATTGCCACAGATAAGGTTGATTCGGAAGTTCCATCGCCGGTTTCGGGTAAACTCATTGAGCAGTTATATAAGGTTGATGACGTGGCCCAGGTAGGTTCGGTTATTGCCATTATCGAAACCGCCGAACCCCAAAGCAGTAACGGCCAGCATCCGGCGGAAAGCAAAGGCGAACCAAGCCAGGAAAAGAGAATAGAAGAGCCAGAACAGCTGGCAGAAGCGGTTCCATATACTGTGCAGCTTGAGCAAAAAAGTGCGGCCGATATTGAAACTTCTTTTAAATCCGGTTCAAGATTTTACTCACCGCTGGTTAGAAATATAGCCACCCGGGAGGGGGTAAGTATAGCTGAACTCGACCAAATCCCCGGCAAGGGCGCCGAGGGCCGTTTAACTAAAGACGACTTATTAAGCTACCTGCAAAACAGGCAACACAAGGGCGCCGCGCCTGCTAACCCTGATGCGGGACAGGCCGGTCAGGTGAAACAGGAGCCGCCAATACAAGCCGCGCCCACCGCTTCGGTATCCGGGGGCGACGAGATCATCGAGATGGACCGCATGCGCCGCTTAATTGCCGACCATATGGTGATGAGCAAGCACACCTCGCCGCACGTTACCTCGTTTGTTGAAGCCGATGTGACCAACCTGGTTTTATGGCGCGAAAAAGTTAAAAACAATTTTGAAAAACGGGAGGGGGAGAAGATAACCTTTACGCCCATTTTCATCGAGGCCGTTGTAAAAGCGATCAAAGATCTGCCGATGATCAATGTTTCCGTAAACGGCAACCAGATCATTAAAAAAAGAGATATTAATATCAGCATGGCGACAGCCCTGCCAAGCGGAAACCTGATAGTGCCCGTCATTAAAAAAGCAGATCAGTTAAATTTGACCGGTCTTACAAAAACAGTGAACGACCTTGCAAACCGCGCCCGTAATAACAAACTCAAACCCGACGACGTGCAGGATGGCACATTTACCATCACCAACGTAGGATCGTTCGGCAACGTAATGGGCACGCCGATAATTAACCAGCCGCAGGTTGCCATTTTAGCGGTAGGAGCAATCAAGAAGAAGCCGGCCGTTATCGAAACGCCCCAGGGCGATTATATCGGTATCCGCCACATGATGTTCCTGTCACTATCGTATGATCATCGGGTGGTAGACGGCGCTTTAGGAGGTATGTTTGTTAAACGCGTAGCTGATTATTTGGAAAACTGGGATATAAACAGGGAAATATAGTGCTTACAACCGCATTCTGGTTCTTTCTCATCCAATCCTTTGATTATCAATTAAAAATCGTAAGCATTTGATGGGTAGCCCTACGGGGCAATACTTACTTCTATTTTTCTTCTACAAATGGGTTATCCCTACGGGATATTATGCGGCGATTTCAGAATTGATAATAATACCCGGCTGCCCGTTTATGCCCAGTTAGGGGCTACAAATGGGTTATCCCTACGGGATATTAAACCTGCATAATAATACCCGGCTGCCTGCTTTTATGCCCCGTAGGGGCTACCTATTTGTAGCAAACGAAAACCAATGATCTGTGCCCCGTTAGGGGCTACCCATTAATTTCGGATCAAATCTTCGCGTCACCGTTTCATAAACGATCTTCAGCCATATCAATACACATGGCAAGGCCTTTAATTTATAGGGCACCACATAATGCATTTTTATATAACGTGGGAACAGGTCAGAAGGGGAGAGGCTGGTTAAAATCAGCGCAAAAACGAAAAGGGATATTTCCAGCCACGTAGCCGGCCTGTCCAGGTTCATAAACCAGATCGCAACGCCCGCAAAGGCGATAATATAGGTTGGCGACTCGGACGAGCTGCTGAAAATGATCACGAAGATAAGGGTCGAGGCAAGCAGCAGCAACTGGTATGGAACGACCTCGTAATATTTCACTTTGATATACCACAACGCAAACAGTAAAATTCCCGGGATAATCACCGTTAAATTCGATAGCTGCGGATAATGAAACAAATGCCGGATCAGCCCCATGGCCGATATATCCTGCAGGCTCGGGCCTATGTTGTTTAGGTTTTTTGCGAGCAGGTCGCAGTACCAATCGTGATAGGTTTGCAGGATATACGATGGTGACGAAATAGCCATCGGTAACACAAATAATATCACTGACCAGAATACCATGCTGCCGATAAATTTCAGTTTGTCTTTGGAAAGGAAAAAGAACGCCAGCCCGACGATGCCGTAAAGCTTGATGAAGGTTCCCAAAACGATCATCAGGGCGGCCCAAAAATCTTTTTTATCTCGGATGAACACAAAACTTAATATGATTAGCGCGCCGATCAACGGATTGATCTCGACGTTCGATGAGGAGGTCATCAGTTCATGCGCGCAAATCAGTAAAATGATAAGGTAATGATGTTTTTTCAACGGCAGCAGCTTAATAGCGATATACAGCACCCAGGCATTAAAAAACACCCAAAGGATAACACCAATGCCGTCGGGAAGCAGGGCAAACGGCGCCATCAACAAGGCGAACACCGGGCCGTAGTGGTATAGGTCCTGGAAATGATCCGGCTGCGCGCCAAAAGTTGTGTGTTGATGGATTACATTGACAAAGCCGTATTTATAAACAAAATAATTGTTATGAATATGGTTCAGGATAACGCTTTTAACAACCGCAAATAAACTGAGGCCAAAATACACCGCAAAAACAAAGGGCTTGTTCGTTATAAGTTTGGCAAGTTTGGTCATCAGGGTTAAATCAACGGGCAAATATAACGATCACTGTAACGCTTCTCCAATACAATAAAAGGCCCCTGGAGGAGCCTCATAAAAAAACTAAAAAAAACAAGAAAAAGGAAAAATCAAAATGCCTCTGCTGTGTGCCTGATCTCCGAAGCCAGGTTCACACCGGTCAGCTGGTCCGCGAAAGCGACGAAAGCCTTATTATCTGCGATCAGTTGCTGGTTATCGATCAGGTTTTGAAGGTTGAGCTTACCGATAATAAATTTATAGCTGCCTGAATAATAACGCTCGTGTATTTCGGAGAAATTCAACGCGTCTACAAGGCCATCATCTTCATACCTTAGATAAATATTGAGTTCGATATTATTCGTGAAATTTAAACCAGCGCGTTCTTTTGCCTTTTTATATTCGTATTGATAGTCATAACGAAGCGCAGCTATATCCGAGAGTACTGCCGACCCGGTGGGGTGGCCGCCGGCACCTTTGCCAAAAAAGAATTGCTGATCTGCGAAAGCCGCCTGCACGATCACGCCGTTATATTCATACTCAACGTTATAGAGAAATTCATTTTCGTTTACAAATTTGGGCAATACAAACAGGGCTACGTGGCGGTCGTCCAATTCCTTGGCAACGGGCACCAACTTAATTTTTAAATTCTTCTCGCGGGCATATTGCAGGTCGCTGGCGGATAGGTTTTGAATACCCAGGTTAAACACCTCGTCGGGGCGCACAACCACACCATAGGCGTGCGCTGCTGCTATAACCAGCTTATACTTAGCGTCAAACCCGCCTACATCGCTTGTCGGATCTGTTTCGGCAAAGCCGAGCTCCTGGGCCTGCCTCAACGCGGTCCCGTAATCCATATTCTCATTAAAGCCTTTCGACAAAATATAGTTAGATGAGCCGTTAAATATCCCGCTGATTGAATGCAGCAGCTCGTTATCATAATATTCTTCCAGGTTACGGATGATGGGTATGCTGCCGCAGACAGCGCCTTCATAAAGCAATGAGGTTCCATGTTTGTGCTGAAGCGCGATCAGTTCGTTCAAATGCAGCGCGATCATTTTTTTGCTGGACGACACCACATTTTTGCCGGAGCTTAAAGCCCGCGACACAATTTCAAAGGCCGCTTCGGTATCATTGATCAGCTCCACAATGGTATTGATCTCCGGGTTGTTCAACAATTCGTCCCGGTCGGTCGTAAACAGGTGCGCCGGCAACGAACGTTCTTTATGCGGGTCTTTAATGGCGATCTTAATGATCTCCAGGTTCAGATGTTTTGTTTTGATAATATCATACAGGCCCTGGCCAACAACGCCAAAGCCAAATAGTCCTATATTTAATTTCTTACTCATTATGCTGTTTGTTGCAATTCAATAATTCTTCCTTTAACGTCCGTTTTGAAAAAGGATTTAAAAATGTTGGTCAATGCTTCTGTTTCGATTAGAAACCCGTCGTGGCCATAAAACGAATCCAATTCTGCAAAGGCGGATTTTGGTATATGCCTGAATAAATATTCTTGTTCTTCAATCGGGAATAACACATCCGATTTGATCCCGATCACCAGGGTGCGCGCCTTAATGATGCTTAAAGCCTTTTCAATACCATGTCTTCCCCGGCCCACATTGTGAGAGTCCATGGTTTTTGACAAGAACCAATAACTATACGCATTAAACCGGTTTACAAGTTTTTGCCCCTGGTAATTTTGGTAAGATGACGCCCGGAAGTCATCTACAATACTGTCTGTATCTTCTTGCTGGGTAATTGAATACGTTTTATAACTACGATAAGACAAAAGGGCAATGCTTCTTGCGGTTTTTAAGCCCTTTTGCCCGCCATCAGGCGTATTGGCATAAAATGTCCGGTCGCTGGTTATCGCCAGCCGTTGCGACTCGTTAAAGGCGATACCCCAGGGTGAATGACGTGCATTAGATGCAATAAGCACCAGGTTTTTTATGCGTTCGGGCTCCATAATGCCCCATTCAACGGCCTGTTGCCCGCCAAGGGATCCGCCCAGTAAGATCTCAATATTTTTGATGCCCAAGTGATCGGCTAAAAGCTGGTGTGCTCTAACCACGTCGCGCACGGTGAGCTGCGGAAACGATAAGTAATAAGGTTGACCCGTAACAGGGTTTATACTCAGCGGACTTGTACTTCCATAGGCCGATCCTACGATATTGGCGCAAACGATAAAATGATCTTCGGGATTAAAGTAATTGTTGTCGCCAAACAGACCCTTCCACCAGTCAAATACATCCGAGTTGGCGGTCAGTGCGTGGCAAACCCAAACTACATTGTCGCCGCTCTTGTTGAGCGTACCATAGGTATGATAACCTATTTCCAGCTCCGGCAGCTGCTTGCCCGATTCGAGCTTAAATGGTTTGTTATATTTAAATATTTCAGTGTTCATTGGTATTCGGATGGGTGTTATTTGATTTGGGATGTATATGTCTGAACAAGCTCCTTTGTGAGCACACGTAGTTCGATAGAAATTAACGTGTTAAAGCATCAGCAACAGCGGCGCATACCCATATAGCTTTTGGAGCAGCTATAGCAATAAACCGGTACGGCGCGTTTGCGGGCCTTAAAAATGTTTTGCAGGATGTTGTAAATCAGACTTTTCATGGTTGTCAATTTATATTCCCCGGGGTTATTTGCCGGGACAGGAATTGGCACCTTCTTCAACATTGAAGGGTTGCCAGCGGGTCATTGAGCCTGATCTCTCGCCGCTTCTTTATAAACCAAAACCTTTTGCGGAGGAGTTGATTAATGGTATTGCTACCAAATTTTGTTTCAAATATAAGGCGCTGGAGCTTTACTTTCCAAATTAAATTTCAATTTAAAAGAAAATGCGTGAAGTTGCCCTGTTCACCAGTGTCGTAAAAAGCCCCGGCATTGTCGTATTTACACCCTGCTAATGCGGTTTATTTGCAATAGATTTGAATAATCAATTAAAAAGCCATGTCAGCAAAAAGAGAATTATTAGCACAGTACGATCTGCACAACCTGCTGTTTAACAATGTTACAGTGGATATCAGCGACGAAGAATCGAATAAAAGTGTTAGCGACCCAATGAACAGCGTGAAATTTATAGCAGGCCACCTTTTATGGGCCCAGCGCAACCTGGCCCGCATCAGCGGCGCCAACGTGACCATTCCATGGGTCGATCATTTCGCATCCGGGCCCGGCGCTACCGAAGAAGACCGAAATGCCCCGAAAACCGAGCTGCCTACCTTGCAAATGGTAAAGGATAAATGGAACGAGATAGCCCCGGCAATAAGGACTGGTCTTGAAAATCTGCCGGATGAGGCGTTGGATGCACCGGTAGAGTTTGCGCTCCCCATGTTTAACACCGTAGGAGGGCTATGGGCGTTTATCAACCATCACCAGGCTTACCACATCGGCCAGATCGGTGTATTGAGAAGAGGGCTTGGCAAAGAGCCGATGAAGTATAGTTAGGTACGCAAAGGTTAAGGCGGACGGGTAAGGTCTCGTTTTCACTTTTGGTTAAAAGAGGCATAAAGGTTATATTAGGCTGTTAAATAAATGCAGCTTATGAAACACTGCCTAATTATCATGGTAATATTAGTTATCGCTATTGACAAGGTCGACGGACAATCGGGGCGTATAGAACCAGGATGGATAAAGCAGGACTCTATTTTCATTGATAATCTTGCTAAAGCGTATAAAAGAAACCCAACTAATATTGAGGGTTTGCTTTCATCAAACAAAAATAAACCGGACAATCTTGGATTTGGTTACTATTCGATAAGTAGCGGTACTGGTAGGGGTTATGTTAGTATATTTTATCAATTTATTTATTATAAGAATAGACTTGTTAGTTATAGGTTGGACCCGCAAATGCCCGACGATTCAAGACTAACCAACAGATATTTTAAATTTTATAATAAGCTGTTTAAAGTCAATAAATATCGACTGCCGGAATCGCTTTATTATGATTATGAGGGAATGACGAAACCTTTAAATAATTTTAAAACCGCTGTTCAAAATAGTGACGTTTTATTTTTTATGACTCCATATTCAGGAACTATTTATGGTGATTATGGAGGAATTGGGTCCACTATATTGGATAATAGAGTTAATTATCTTCGCATCAAACGCATCATCACCCCTGAAATATGTGAATTACTGTTATACAGTAAGAATCCTGCAACCAGGTTGTCGGCAATAGAATATTATTATCAGAATCCCAGCAAATTCTTTAAATATAAAGACAAATTGAAAAATAGGGTTAAAGTGATCTTCAATGAATTACCTGTTGTAACCACAATGAGTGCCGATTTAGAAGTTACAGAAAGTGCAAAAGTTTTAGTAAATAAGTTTGTAAAAAAGGATTAAGCATCTGAATTTACTGCTACTTTTTCTTTCAACGCCTAACAGAGCGCTTGCTCCAAATCAGCGATCAAATCATCAATGTGCTCCAAACCGACCGATACCCGCAATAAATTAAACGGCGTTTTGGTATCCGGCCCTTCAACTGACGCACGGTGCTCGATCAGGCTTTCAACACCGCCAAGGCTGGTCGCTTGTGTAAATAACTTCAATCGGTTTATCACGCGTTTAGCTTCGGCCTCACCGCCTTTTACACAAAAAGACAGCATACCACCAAAACCGCTCATCTGCTCTTTGGCAATTGCATATTGCGGATGCGAGGATAACCCCGGGTACATCACCCGCTCAATTTTCGGATGCTTCTCCAGGTATGCAGCGAGTAACTGCGCATTGTGCACATGACCGCGCATACGGTAGGGCAGCGTCTTCATGCTGCGTACCAGCATGTAGCAATCCATCGGCGAGGGAATGGCGCCGCCAAATTCCTGCACCTGCCGTATCTTTTGCCACCACTCCGTTTTTTCTTTCGTGATCAACGCGCCGCCCATCAGGTCGCTGTGGCCGCCAAAATATTTGGTCGACGAATGCATCACCAAATCAGCGCCTAAAGCAAGAGGCTGCTGGCAAATGGGCGTAGCAAATGTGTTATCACAGGCGACTTTTATATCGTGCATTTTTGCCGTTTCGACTATTCTTTTAATGTCGGTTATTTTAAGCAGCGGGTTCGAAGGCGTCTCCACCCATATCAAACCGGTTTCGGGCCGGATATGCTGCTCCAAAACCGCGCTGTTATTAATATCGATAAAATCAAAGGTTAATATCCCGGCAAAAAGATTCTTTAGCTGGTTGCGCAGACCATGATACATATCATCCGGCGCGATCACATGCGTGCCAGGTGCTAACGATTGAAAAACCGTCATGCCTGCCGCGTTGCCCGAGGCAAAAGCCGCCGCGTCGTCACCGCCTTCTAATTGGGCAAGCACCTTTTCCAGTTGGGTACGGTTAGGGTTGCTGGCCCGGCTGTAAATATACCCGGCGGGGAATGAGCCATCCGCAGCGCGTTCAAAGGTTGTCGATAATACGATGGGTTGTATAACAGCTTTCGAGGTTTCGTCTGTATGGTTGCCCGCATGAATGGCGATGGTCTCTATCTTCATCGGTATAAAATTTCGACAAACTTATTAAAATGAATCGTAAGAGATATAACATTGATGCCAGCCGGATAAATCTTACATCCCCATTACCGTAACATTTCCTATTTTTGCACAAAGTATAGAGAATGGAAGCCGGAGAAAATTTACAGACCATCCTTCAAAATCCGAATCTGCCCGCCGATCTGAAACAAATCGCTGAAAAAGTGCTGCATAATGAGCGCGTCACTTTTGACGAAGGTGTATTGCTGTACGAGAAAGGCGAGCTGGGCTATCTTGGCGCGCTGGCCAATTATATCCGCGAAAAGCGCCACGGCAATAAAACCTATTTCAACCGCAATTTTCATATCGAGCCCACGAATCTTTGTGTATACGACTGCAAGTTTTGCTCCTATTCCCGGCTGATCAAACAGCGCTCGGAAGGATGGGAATATACCATGGACGAGATGCTGGATATGGTGAAAAAATACGACGGCGAGCCGGTTACCGAGGTGCATATTGTGGGCGGCGTGTTGCCGCAGTACGATGTGCCGTTCTACAGCGCATTGTTCAGCAAGATCAGGGCGCATCGGCCGGAACTGCACATAAAGGCATTGACACCCGTTGAATATCACTACATATTTAAAAAAGCCAAAATAGATTACGCCACCGGTATGCGGATGATGTTCGACGCCGGGCTGGGCTCTATCCCCGGCGGCGGCGCCGAAATATTCCACCCGGAAATACGGGAGCAAATCGCGAAGGATAAATGTACCGCCGACCAATGGCTTGCAATACACGAGGAATGGCATAAACTGGGGGCACGTTCCAATGCTACCATGTTGTACGGCCACATCGAGCAGTATTGGCACCGGGTTGACCACATGGAGCGGCTGCGGCAGCTACAGGATAAAACCGGCGGTTTCCAGACCTTTATTCCGTTAAAATTCCGCAAAGAAAATAACCAGATGTCGCATGTGCCGGAAACAAGCGTTATCGAGGACCTTCGGAATTACGCTGTCGCGCGGATCTATCTCGACAACTTCGACCATATCAAAGCCTATTGGGCTATGATCAGCCGCACAACGGCGCAACTCTCGTTGAATTTTGGCGTAGATGATATTGATGGAACCTTAGACGATACCACCAAAATTTACTCTATGGCCGGCGCCGAAGAGCAGCATCCGGGCATGAGCACCAAACAACTGGTGGAACTGATAAAACATGTGGGCAGGCAACCCATCGAGCGCGACACCCTGTACAATGTAGTAACCGATTATACCGATTTTAAATTCCCGGATGAAGTAAAACCGCAGTTTTATAAGCTCCCGGTTATAAATTAGTTCATTGGTTCACTGGTTGATTAGTTTATTAGTAGGCTCAATCAGAAAACCACCAATGAACAAATGAACCAGTTAACAAATGAACAACCCTGCCAAAACCTTCTACATCGTCCGTCATGGGCAAACCGATCTGAACAAACGTGGCATCATCCAGGGCCGTGGCATGGATACCGACCTGAACGACGAGGGTCGCCGCCAGGCTCAATTATTCTTTCAGACCTACAAATCGGTCCCGTTTGATAAGATATACATCTCCAAGCTAAAACGTACCCGGCAAAGCGTCCAGCCGTTTATCGATGTGGGTATACCGTACGAGAAGCTCTCAGGATTGGATGAATTGGGATGGGGTGTGCATGAAGGACAGCCCGGAACGCCCGAAAACAAGGCAGCATTTTTGCAGATCATGCGCGATTGGCTGGCAGGGGAGCTGGATAAGAAATTTGAGGGCGGCGAAAGTCCGAACGAGGTGAAGGAACGGCAACTGAAGGCGATGAAGATCATCATGAGCCACCCGGAAGAAAAGACCGTGCTGATATGCATGCATGGCCGCGCTTTGCGGCTGCTGCTGTGTATCCTCACCAACAAGCCGCTTACCGACATGGAGAACTTTCCGCACCAAAACCTGGTATTGTACAAAGTAGTTTACGATGGAACTAAATATGAGATCGTGGATTTTAATAACGCATTACACCTGCAACACACCTGACTTTTGAAAAATATACGGATATCAGCGGTAAGCTATACCAACACCAAACCCTTTATATACGGCCTGCAGCATACGCCCATCATCAACAAGATCGATCTGAGCCTCGATACGCCCGCCGATTGCGCTCAAAAACTCATCGAAGATGTGGTTGATATCGGCCTGATACCCGTGGCGGCTGCGTTGAGCCTGCAGCAATGGGAAATCGTTTCCGACTATTGCATTGGGGCTCTCGGGGCGGTCAACTCAGTTTTTATCTTCAGTAATTGTGATATTAAAGACGTAAAGAAATTACAGCTCGACCCCGAATCCCGTTCGTCCAATAACCTGGCACGGGTGCTGCTCAAAAACTACTGGAAAACCGATCCGGAGTTCATCACTGATGCAGACGACTATGGCCAGTCGGGTGATCCTGACCTGGCTTTTGTGCAGATCGGCGACCGTACGTTTGGTAAAAAAGAGCGATACCCGTTTGTGTACGACCTGGCCGAAGAGTGGCACAAGTTTACCGGCTTGCCGTTCGTATTTGCCGCCTGGATAGCCAACAAAACCATACCGGCCGGATTTATTGAAGAATTTAATCAATCCTTAAAATTCGGGCTTGACCACCGGAGCGAGCTGCTGAAAGAGTTGCCTGTACGAAACGATTTCGACCTGGAAGATTACCTGATGCATAAGCTCGATTTCCGGTTAACCGAAGATAAAAAGAAGGCGCTTTACCTGTTCCTGGATTATATAAAGGCGCTTTAATGTGCGGATGTGCAGTCGTCATTTAATTTGTAGCCTTGTTAAACTAAACCCCGGCAAACGCATCTAACCGGTTGTAAGGCAACGCTTATAGTCGCGGAAGATAATGAAGGATTTCTACTACATCTTAGGGGTTGATACCGATAGTTCCCTCGCTGAAATAGAAGAGGCCTATCTTAAATTATCGAAAAAGTTTCAGCCTGACCTGAATGCCGGCGACGAATACTTTAAAAACCGGTTTGCCGAAATAAAGGAAGCATTTGAAACATTGGCCGACCCTCAAAAACGCAACCAGTACGATATGGCGCTGTCCCGGCATATTGCGTTAAAAGAGCAGCGGCGCAGGTATCATACAAAGCGCTTTAAACGCAAAGGGCCCGGCGTTGGGCTGCTGCTCGCATCCTTAGTGGTTATACTTATTTTGGGCGCTTATTTCTCGCAGTATCTTATCGCCTCGAAACCCGCCCGGACCATAAAACCGGTCGCCGTTGTTCCGGAGGTGCCGGTTCATAAGTTTAAAAAGCACAGGAAGCATTATATAAAAGAGAAATTCGCGGCCGACTCAACCGCGCGCCGGTTTAATCCAGCCAAAACCGAAGCCATCGCAGCCACCCCGGCAAAGTCTTACACTCCAATAGCGGTTTCCGCAAAGCCAATCGTCCGGAACGCGCCGGACAGCGTAAAAACAGCTCATAAAGATTACCTGTACGCGGCCTATATCCACACCAACGTAACCGGCATCGTGAATATGCGTGCGGAGGATACTTATAATTCAACCGTCATTGAAACTATTCCCGCAAATTCCAGGATATTCGTACTGGCCAAAGGGATTAATTATTACCGGGTGCGCTTTAACAATTATACCGGTTATGTGCCAAAATGGTCGGTTGAGCAGGGGCAGGCCACGGCATCTGCCCGGTAACCTCAATTTACCAATGTTTCACTGTTTTTTCATTGACATATTGTAAAAAATACACTAAGTAATCGCCAAAATTTTTAAATTATCATTAAAAATTACATATAATTATGAGATTATCATAATAATTAAATTTTAGTGGACTATTTACTAATATTACCTTATTTTTGTTGCGGATTTAAAATTTAAAACACATGAAAAAGATATTTTTAACATTCGCGACCGCTGCCCTGTTCAGCGTTAGCGCATTCGCGACCGGCGGCGGTAAAAAAGCAAACGAAACCACAGTCAATGTTTCATACACCGTTCAGCATCAGTTTGCTCAGGATTTTTCTGAAGCACAAAACGTAACCTGGACCGTAACCAAAAATTGCCAGAAGGCCGATTTTACAATCGACGGGAAAAAGAAAACAGCATTTTACAACCTGGCAGGCGACTTTTTGGGAACCACCCAAATTGTTGGCTATAACGCCATTCCGGCCAAATCAAAAAAGCTAATTGCTGACCGGTACAAGGATTATGTTGCTGATGGCGTAATTGTTTACCAGGCTAACGAATCTTTGAACAATAGCATTGACCCTACATCTTACTTTGTCGACTTAAAAAGCGGCAGCCACGAGGTATTGGTACAGGTTACCAACAGCGGCGCTGTTGAGTTTTTTCAGCAGGTTTATTAATTAACTACTCCTTTCTATAAAGCCATTTGCCGGTAGCAAATGGCTTTTTTTATGATTCCTTTATTCTCAGTAAAAAAAGATTCCAAATAATTTGGAAATAACAAATAAGTTATATTAAATTTATGGTTAATAAAACGGGCTGCTCGTTGCCTGTTACCTAAACCTTTAATCATGACGCAATTTAAACTTAAAAAATTAAGTCTTCCGTTAGTCATTTGCTTTATTTGTACAGCTTTTATCATCAACAGCTGCCGTAAGGACAACAAACCGCAATCCCTTGCCGACCCGGTATTAAACCAGGCAAAAACATGGTACGAAAGCGCTTATCCCGCAGCTGGCAACACGCGAATGCGCCTCACCCAAAGTACCCGGCCAGCCGTAGTAAACAGCGCTTTTGATTTCAGCCAGTATATCAAACCTGACTGGAACCATGCAAAAAAATATAGGCGGCAGGGTAAAGACGTGATTGAATTGCCGGTCGATCCTTCGGGAAAAATATCATCGGCAATAAAGAATCAAACTACCGGTAAGATATTAAACCCAAAACAAAATAGTCGCAACTCGTTTATCCTGCTTATATGACGGGAAGAATTATGAAGCTTATGTAATGACCCTGTTGGCCGACTCGGCTTATGCGAAAAGTCACCCGGACTGGGCTTCTGGTAATACCTATCAAAAGCGTGACCCGCAGTTCAGCGGCTTGGTGTTATATTTTACACCCAAAGGGCAATATATTGACGGCTATGCATTCAGAAACGGCCAGCTAGTTATCCCAGGCACACAAACCACATCTGTAAGTACATCCGCGAATCAAGGCCAGCTGACGCGGTCATTCAGGCCGAGAGCCCAGGTAGAAACCATATACGATTGTACAGCCTGGTACCTCCTTGAGTACGACCAATGGGGTAATTTAACTTCGATGACGTTTCTCTATTATACCGACTGTACGCCTGAACCCGGCGGTGGTAGCGGCGACTCAGGCGGCAGTGGCAGCCCAAGTTCGAACGCGCCTCCTCCGCCGCAATGCCAGCCTCCTTCGGGTTCGGCGGTCACTAACGACCATAGCTTGACCCGGGTTACCCAGCCACCGCCGGGCGGTGGAGATGGCGGCATGCCACCTCCGCAGCCTTGTCTGACACAAACGGTTACACAACCCGAAGTTTCGAGTGTTAACACCATAACCGACAGCGTGACAAACCCTTGTTTGAAAGCTGTTATAGATAATTTAACAAATACACAAACCTTGCAAACCGACGTAACCAATATATTAAGAAATACTTTTGGTGTGAATGATCAAGTTAATATCACATTTGACGAAGCTGATTTAACTAACACCAATGTGGGTCAAGGAGCGGCGAACACAACTGGCGCTCAAAAAAATAACTTTGTAGTTACATTTAATACTCCAGTAATAAAAAACGCCTCAAAAGAATATTTAATGGAAACTACCATGCACGAAATATTTCACGCTTATTTATATGCAAATCCATCAATAAAAGGCACATTTACGCAACATCAATATATGATTAATGACTATGTTGACTCGGAGGTAATAACATTGCAACAAGTGTTTCCAAATCTATCAACTCATGATGCACAGTGCTTAGTTTTAAGCGGCTATAGCGACCTTGATCAGGCTACACTTAATAGTACGATAGCGTGTTATGGCTTAACAGCGAACGACATTTCAACCACAAATAATAATTTTAAAACAGCAGCAGCGGGTACTAAATGTTAAATGAAATATCATGAAAAATTATCAACGGAAAATACTGATTCTATTTATCACGCTCTTTTGTTCTAGTACCTATGCGCAATCGAATATACAAGAAGCGCAGTACAAATATGGTGAAACGGGGTTGGGTCAATTTCTGAATAAAAAATGCGGCGAGGCTGTAAGAAAAAATAACATACAGGTTTGTTTAATATCGGTGACCTTTGCCAAGTTCACCATTGATTCACTTGGTAATATAAAAACCATATCGTTTTCTGAAGATCGGGGTACTCCAAAAGTTTTCCGGGATATATTAACATCCATTATATATGCCACGAATGGTTCATGGTTTCCCCGTAAAATAAACGGCAAGGCGGTAGAGAGCAAGCCGTTTGTTTTACCAATTGTTTATGAAATGGAAGCCGGGTGTCATAGGAATAAAATTACTGTGAACAATGGAACATCTACAGCTGTAATAGGACTTTTGGACTTCGAAGACGGTAGTGGTAACGGTGTGAATCAACTCGACTGCATATTTTTACGCCCGTTATATATTTCGTCACAAACTTGATGGATTCAGCTGTTTTTAAAAAGTTACGGGCGGCATTTTGTGTGTCAGTACACTGAGATTATCGGCGGTTTTATATAATGAAAATACAAGAATTAATAAAAATCGTTGATACTTATTACCCGATAGGAGTTGATATAAATCAACTCGAATTATCAGGCCATGAACCACTAACAAACAAATGCCGGGAAGCAGATATTAATAATAAACAATGGAAGGAATTTCTTTATGCGTTTAAAAAACACACGAATATTGAAATAACCCAATTTGTTCTGCTATCAAGATCTAATCCATCATTTATTGCGGTATTTTTGACTGAAGATTACAAGCGGCTCAGGGACTCAAATTATGAATCTTTTCAACTTGTTTTAAAAATAAGTGTCATAGCACCGGTGTATAGTTTGTACTTTGATAACCTTGTATCAGATTGGAATTATCGTCTGGTAAGAACCAATCCCATCACTAAAAAAGAACGTTTGGCGCTTGATTCAGCCAGGGAGATTATAAAAAAAATGTATAATAATTATTCACATTTGGATATCACCCAGGCTTTTCAGGTTTTGGAGCATTTGGGTAATATCAGTGCTGCCAATAAGCGTAAACCTTATTTAGACGAGTGTATCTATGGTCTGTATTTGAGTTTCCATCCTCATAATATTCTTAGCGATTCAGAGGTTGATTATTCAGCGCAACATTTATAACCCGCATTAAATGTAATGTCTATGTAATTAGTAGAATATTTTGATGCGACCGTTTGATTTTCACAACAATCGAAGTAACTTAGTCCATTAATTCACTAAAAAACTAACGGTCATGAGTTTACGATTGGGAGATATCGCTCCAAACTTCAAAGCAAAAACATCAGAAGGCGAAATTGATTTTTATGAATACCTCGGCGACAGCTGGGGTGTCTTGTTTTCGCACCCGGCAGATTATACGCCGGTATGTACCACGGAACTGGGCAAAACGGCCGCGCTAAAAGAAGAGTTCGCAAAGCGCAACGTAAAAGTTTTGGCGTTAAGCGTGGATTCGGTCGAATCGCACAAGGGCTGGATAAAAGACATTAACGAAACCCAGGGCGTGGAGGTAAACTTCCCGATCATCGGCGATGAGAACCGCGAGATAGCCCTGGCGTATGATATGATCCACCCAAATGCTTCGATGACTGCCACCGTAAGGTCGTTATTCGTGATTGCACCCGATAAAACCGTTAAATTAATGATAACTTACCCGGCATCAACCGGCAGGAATTTCCAGGAAATATTGAGGGTGATCGATTCGTTGCAGTTAACGGCCAAATACAGCGTAGCCACACCGGCCGACTGGAAGGATGGCGAAGACGTAGTTATAACATCGGCGATTAAAACTGAAGACATTCCTGCAAAATTTCCGAAAGGTTTTAAACAGGTAAAACCCTATTTAAGGATGACCCCGCAGCCAAATAAATAATTTTATTTGGATATTAATTATTTTATATATTTGAGACAGATTAATACCATTCTATTCAGTTTGGACGTATTTTTTTAATCTTTAACACAATTTTTTAAT
>Ga0134125_10002275_pt1 | contig 22862 bp, 12 predicted proteins | sample KB31751_FD_96464 | JGI IMG/M metagenome (GOLD analysis project Ga0134125, IMG submission 96464) | Terrestrial soil microbial communities with excess Nitrogen fertilizer from Kellogg Biological Station, Michigan, USA - KB3-175-1 | ecosystem: Environmental > Terrestrial > Soil > Unclassified ... | reverse complement strand
TATCCTTCACATTCGGAGGCAGTAGATACGCCTGATCGGGAGCGTAGGCAAAAAATCGCGACATGCATCCTTGTCGCCCATCTCGCTTGTGGATTACAAGCACCAGCTATGACACAGACACCGGAGGCACGACATAACGTAGCCCAGGGCTCGCGGAGCCCTGGGTAAGACGAAAAGAGATTCCATTCCGCGCTGCCGCAGGCCGGGGTCCCCATCGACGCGCGATTTTCGCGTTGATGGGGTGGAGGCCAAAGCGGAGCGCAACGCGCGAAGCGACAACAACAAACGCATTCTTCTTAGCGCTCCGCTAACGCTGCGCGCTGGGCCTTCGGCAGAGCGGTGTTGATTCTTTCCGCAGCTGACCCAGGGCTCCCCAACATCAGGTCCGCCCTGGGCTGTCATATGCCGTGCCTGCGGCACTGAGCCGGTGATCTGTCCCTGCGGCCCCACCACATACGTCCGCCCCGGCGTAGAACTCCCCGCCGGATATTCGGTCTTAATGCCGGATATTCGGTCTTAATAATGATGAACACCTCGCGTCCGTTCACCCGCTCGGACATAACCTGGGAAGAAACGCGCACTTCGTCAGCCACATTATTCTCCTTATCTTCGCCCAAACAATTGTACCGAAATGGGACCAGGTTGGAGCGGCAAAATCAGCGCGCAAACATGTGGAAATCCCAACGAAAAATCAGCGAGTTACAGAGGGACGACCGACGGTATTTTGATCCGTCGTTCGTAGGCGGGAAATGTCGGTTGTGGTTTTGCGGTTGTGGGTGCTTTGCCGGACCTGCTAATGACAGTGCTTGCTGTTGGCATCTTCGTTAAAATCGCTGCGGAAATGTGGAAGGAGTTAAGAATGGAGAAACCAACTGCTGACGACATTGTTGCAGCAGTTAAGGCTTCGGGATACCTGATGGAGCAAGAAGTTGCAACGACCATCGAGTCCCTTGGTTTTCACGTAGAGACTAGTCGAGGCTATGAAGATATCGATGAAGGGAAATCCAGGGAGATTGACGTCTGGGGTATTCAGCGGGTTCACCAAGACGAGACGAATCAGATCTCGGTGTTCGTAGAGCTAATCTGCGAATGCAAGAATAACCAGAATCCCTTTGTCTTTCTAACTCGACAGAAAAACGAAGCCGATCGCCACCTTGCACCGGAGGAATATGTATTTCCAAGCCGAGATTTTCCGGTTCCGATCGAAAATAGACCTAACGCCGTTTCTCTGATTCCGGCATTCAGATACTTAGACTTGGCAAAGGCAAATTACCGCTTCCAAACCGATCACAAAGCGGTTCAGTTTGCAAAAATTGTCAGGGATAAGAAGGACTGGTCAGCAAACCACGCAGGCTTGTACGATTCCATCTTCTACACAATGGTCAAAGCTCTGCTGTCTCGCCGCAAGGAAATTCCTCGGCAAGGAGATTATCGATACGTATGGCTTTTCTTCCCCCTAGTTGTTACGAACGGCGAGATTTTTCAAATGGACTCGTGGATTAGCCCTTTAATTCCAAGGTCAGTCGACTACATTTCGATGCGTCGGCATTTGAGATCCAAGAGGATGGACGGTGAATTCAACCTGGATTTTGTGACCCAAGCGGGGCTAACCGAGTTCATCTCGAAAAGGATAGAGCCGTTTATCCAAGCTGTCGTACAGCGGGTGAAGGCAGCGCCAGAGTTCTTTCGCCCGAACCCGGCAATAAGATCAACAGCACGCACCATACCCACCGAGCCTTGAAACTCGCGGAGAGTTGGGTAAGTCGCGTAAGTCGGGGAAAGCAGGGACAGACGGAACGTACTCTCATTCGATTCCCGATTCAGGAACATCCCGTCTGGAAGGTGTGAAAAAATTGATTCTTCGGCTTGGGCCGTTAAGTCTCTAATCTGAATCTTGCTTTTAGAAGCCTCAGGAACGCTTGATCGCAGCTCGGCAGGCATTTTGCTCCACCTTGCAAAATTCAGAAATCAATTTTTTCACAGCTTCCGGTCCCCATGTTTCCCCATGTTTACTCGGCACAGGTACAGTGGAAATGAATTCTTACGAGGATTTGCTAATGAGATCGCTCGCGGATTCCATCGCGATAACAACTTGATCGTACACGCTATCCAGCGCCAATCCCCAACCGTTGTGGCAAGTTGCTTTGTCGATTCCGAATATCTCCAACGCCTTTTGGACTTTTTCGTCCAAAACGTTATGCGCGGACGCTATCCGGAGACCATTGAGGGCAAATAACGGGGCGAACTCTTTGAGCTTAGCCTCCGAGTCCCACTTTGGGATTATTAAGGAAGAGTCGCGAACGAGGTCGATTCCTGAGTCATTGCACAAATGTGCCAACTGCCCAATCGTTGCCGCAAGCTTAAGACTCTCGAAAGTTGCGATTGTTTGTTTGCCTGGTCCGACTTTCTGAGCTTTATCCAACCCAAGTCTAACGATAATTTGGAGAAGAAAGGACTTTTGTAAATTCTTGAATACCTCGAAGAGATCCTTACACCGGGACAGGAAGTTGGCAAACGAAAGAGTTAGCGGAACTACACAACCGATAGGTTTGAGATCGTTGAACGTCCACCACCCGTTGTCGCTAAGTTGAGTTGGATCCCCCCCAACATCTGCCTGTGTAACCACAATGCCGAGAGCATTGGCGATGTCCGACAAAGTTCTGGTTAACTTCAAGTATGCCTGCACAAACTCCTTCGCTCGAATCCCTACATTACGACGACCATACGTCTGAAGATCTTTTTTAGCAACCGCCTCTTTGACCGAAAGAGAATGGAAATACCTGAGGACTTCGTCAGGCGTACCTTCGTACAGCTTACGGAGTTCAAATCTGATGAAATTGCGACTGTACCGATCGCAATAACTAAATGCCCATCTGGATTCATACTGAACAGATCCGGATTCGGGATGGACGTCGAACTCGGGACGGTCTTGGTATGCGAGCAAAACCTCATCCTTAACAAACGCGCGCTCCATTGCCGCAAATTGTCCGTAACCGTGCCCCGTAATGAGTCCAGTATGGTCGGGCCACTGCAGAGAGAGCTCGATCGGATCTGTTATCGGCTTGCCGTGCGGGACCATGAGCGTCGCCGTCGCCGAGACTTGGCTAATTTGATTGGCAAAATCGACATCAAGCGACGTAAACCATAGTTCGCGGCCGGGCTGTTTTAGATGTATGCCGTGCTCGCCAATAAGGGCCCCTATTTCAGGGTTATCGGTCGAGTAACGTTCGTCGAAGAATGCTGCGACAGCAACACACCGCTTCAGGCTGAGGTAGTCCTCCAAATAGTCGCGCAACACAGTGACGCGGGCGGTTGTGTAGCCGTCCACAGTCTCGAAGTGTGAGAGAGGCGTTACACGAACGACGTCGTACACCGGGCGATCTAGATCGTGCCAGGATATCGTTCCATCCCTACGAACCTCTGGTATGAGCTGATAGCACATGAGAAATGCATCGTTGGGCACCAGTACCAGCTTGTTATGGTTATCCCACTTGTGAACCAGGCTCTCGAAGCGCAACTTTTCATCAGGCAGTTCCATCCAGAATTGCGGAGAATAGCCTCCGTCGGGGTGAAAAGCGCGATCGGGTGGCGCTTTTCGGATATCGCTAATGAGTCCCCCAGTTGCGCCAAGTACGGTGACTACGCTCTCTTGCGGAACGAGAGCCGTATAGAGCAATCGATTGCCCTTAAAACCGTTCACGCGCTCGCTTGTTACTTCTCCGACTACCACATACTGGTCTGTGGCAGAAAGCAATGGTAGACCGCAATGAGCAAGCGGCGGGGGCCAAGCATCGTGCTTTAATTCCATTTTGAAACGACCCGCTTCTTCTTTATGTGTTACAAATTCTGCAGTTCGGAAAATAGTGACAGTCTTACTTTGCTCGCCATCTTTTCCCAAGCGAATTGCATGGGCACGGGATTCTTGAAGACTAAGTGGCCTTCTACTTGAATGGGGGACTCTAGCTTGAGTGACTTCGATACAGCGTCGCGGTTGGCGTTAAGCACCTGTAGCCGATTTAGGTGTTTTTTTAAGTGATCAGGCTTTCCGTCTGCCCGGATTTCGCCTCGGAAGTCGGAGAGTTGCTCGGCAACCTCTCCCAGACTTTTGAGGAACTGAAGGTCCTTGCATTCCATCGCGAGAACCCTACCTGAAGCAGGTTGCCATGCTAGGACATCAACATCCCCATAGTCGTGATCGAGCGACCTTCCAAGAATCTTCGTTATTCTTACTTCTTTTTCGGACTGCCACCCGAGTTCCTTCATTTTGCTTGCTACCGCGGCGTTGAACTTCGTTCGTTGAACGTTGTTCGCCTTTCCAATCCAGCGACGCATTTCGTCTGACTTTGCTTGACCCTGAGGAATTTCTCCGTGATAGAACCAGCCCATGCCCGCGGCGAAAGCCTGCCTCACGAGTCCGGGAGCGACGATAACCGCCGGGTCGTCTGCAAGACCGATCTCAAAGAATGGACGGCGTAAGGCCGAAAGACGGCGCCGAAAGCGCCAAGGAAACCAGTCTTTGTTTTTGAAGTCTCTGCTGACCACTCGCCATTGGGGTCTCGGATGCAGCGTAACCGCTTCTAACGTCCTCTGCGCGTCGAGCGGTGAAAGTTCTGCAGCTGAACTCAGCATCAAACTGAGGTCAGAGCGTCGGAAACGAAGTACTGGCTTCGATTCCTTTTCTCCAACATCTTCCAATTGATCGACAAACGTTCGAAAACCATCCAAGCTAGCACCAAACTCTGACCGCCACGCATTAATAAATTCGGCTTCGACGACGTCTTCGAATGACTGCCTATCTTTTTCTATTTCATACAACTGAGTGTAAGAATCTGCAGCGTGCCTTACTAAGATTTCTGCTCCCGCTCGTGCAAACGGTCCATATATTGCATCCATGAACTCATGTTTCATATGAACATCGCCAAGCGCTGTAATTCGGACGATTGGTTCCATTGCCCCCCAGTAAATCGCGTCTGACCATCCCCCATAATGGAACGCCGTCATCGCATGTGACATTGCCCGCGAAAGATCAAGCACTCCCGGTGTTCCGCCCTGTTCATGAGGACACTCACAAACAGCGGCTTCAAGTAGAATTCGTGAGGCGCTGAAAACAGCATTCGGAGCGCCATCGTGTTTAAGAATAGTTTCCATTGCGGAGGCGCTGTCGTTGTGAAGGGCAATTACTGCGCGCGCCGTCCGTCTCCAAATATCTCTATCATGGGCTGCGCTCTCGTAGTTTCGGAGCACCGCGGTGAGAAATTGCGTGCGATCCAGAGATCTCAGTTCATTGCAGAGGTCATCGAGAACGATGCGTACTACTTCGTTTAAGTAAGATGTGCACTCGGGAATCCCCGTTATTTCCCGGCCCGCACCTCGGGAGCGAGCCCTCCAACCCAAACCAACTCGAGCTGCGGCTGCGTCCATCTGATCCACGAGGATGGGTTTGCGGTCGAGTGCGGAGGAAATCCTATCGTGGAACGACTGCGCCTGAAATCGATGCATCCATCTTGCATCTGAGTTCGGACAAATGTTCTGCACAAGCGCAGCACGTTTCACTTCGTCCGATTCCTCGCCAGCCGCCTGTGAGGCTCCGACCACCAAGGCTTCAACTAATGTGCGCTCCGCCAGATTTTCTACCTGCGCCAGTCCATCGTAGAAGCCTTTTCCCACTTTGACTCGAATCGACGAGGAGGTTACGGAAATGTCGAGAAGGGACCGGAGCTCTCCTAAACTCTTGGGAGTGACGATGCCGGTGGTTATGCCTCCGATCTCCGCAAACTCAAAGTTGACGCAAAGGGGACCCGCAGGAAGTCCGCGATAAGCCTCGTCCAAGACGGGAGCTGCTCTCTGCAACCACGCGCACAACATGCTCCAGTGCTCGTAAACGTAGTGATGATCAGCTCCCTTCGGCCACGTGATTTCAAGCCACCAGGGCCTCTCCTTCGCGACGTAGATTGCACGCAGTCTTCCTCGATGGAGGCCCTCCTCCGCCACATAGAGAGGCGCCTCATTGTCTTCTTCGATACTTGAGTGATTGAACTTGCGTACTCTAACCCAATTTCCCTCGAGATCTAGAACGCGACGCGGATTCCATCGTTTCATTACCAGATGCCGGAGGCCGAGAAATGCGTTTTGGCGAACTACGACCGAGCCGTGAGAAGTACCGAATCCTTCCGGTAGTTGTCCATGGGGAACTAGATGCCCATCGAATTCCCGAGACCACGCGACAAGATTTAGAAGACCATTCACGTTTACCAATACTGTGTTCTCTCGTTTGAGTGCCTCCTCTGAGTCAAGGAGTCGCCACAGCGATAGCGCTGAAAACTCAAACAGCCAACCCAATGTAATCAGGTCGTGAACGGCGATGGACTGAAAGCGCCAATTCTTTGGTGTTTCATCTTCACTCACCAGGTAGAATCCACGGCCGAACCCGCAGGACACCAGGACGGAAATTCCATCCCGAAAGCCTGCTTTATCCGCAGCTTCGGCGGCGGCACTCCTCGTAAATTTGCTCAGCCACTTCGCCAGACTCTCCGGATCAGAATTCGTGCCATTTAACCCGTTTTCGCCGAATCCATCGAGGCCATCGATGAAGAAGACCAGATTCAGGAAGCGTCCTGAATCTGCTTCCATCATGAGTGCTCCCAAAAATCCGCTTTCAACCCTCTGAAAAAGAATCGGACCGCTGATGCGTTCCCCAAGAATTGGTGTTTCTGAGAGGAGTTGGCTGTACTCATCTGCCAATGCTCTTTCGAATACTCTTGCGTTCGGCGTGCCTAACATTACCTCAATTACAACACGGGTGATAGCAGAGCCTATTGCAGTAGGCAATAGGACGTAAATCGCCTGTTCCGCAAAAGCTAGAGGTCGTCGTTCAAGAACAGAGTGCCCAAGGCGTTGCGGAAGGAGCTCTGCACGTTGGCTCTGATCGAATCTGAATGCAGTAAGTAAGTCACGCGAAATCTGGAGTTGAGCAAGATCCTCGTCGCCAAAGCGCACTAACTTTCGGTACTGAGGTATTCGATTAACAACTGCTCGACTCAAGCTCTTTAGAGGCAACTCTTGTCCCAAAATGTTCTCGGATACTCCCGCGCGAGCCGCGAGCGCATCAGACAGCTTCAATAAAGCATGGACCGAATCACGAATGCGCTCATATACCGCGGTGTGCGGCATGGTTTCCACAACGTTGAGGATGCGCTGCAAATAGAAGGCATTGCCCTCACGTACACCCTCGAAGATTCGAAAGTTGCCCTTCGGAGTATGGACGAGTGCGGTGAAAACATCCTCCGATGGATCCTCCATCTGACCGAAGTACCCACGGCCGATTCGTTCAAAACTTCGCTGGAGAAAGGCACGCCCGGGAGATGTTCGCCCATTGGCATATGCCATGGCTAGATGGACCAGGGCCTCAAGGCGCAAGCAATTGGCTTGTAACTCGGGAGTGGTAAGCAAGCCGGCGAATGTTGCAGCCGTTGCAGTCGCGTCTAATTTTTGCAGCTCTGCAATTACATCAGAGTGTTCGGCAGCCACATTTTCTATTGAATGATCTGCAATTCCTATGACACGCGCGGCGGTTAGAAGATCATCAAGCTGCATAAAAACGTGGTGAGCGCAGCTCGAGGCCAGATGAGAGTAATCTTGGGGAGATGCGGCTTTCGTCAGAAGGAATTGTAGGCGAACATAGGGCGAATTTCAACCCGCCAGAAGGTGGGGACAGTTGATTCGCCTATTTTTCTGCGTCGGATGCTGAGAAGCTGGCCAGTCGGTGATTGGCAGGAACAAAAGCTGCGAAGCTACGGAGCCGCGGAGCTTCGAAAGCTGAACCGCGACAGCAAAACAAAAATTCCTTCGACTTCGCTCACGATGCCGGCAGTCAGCCGTCGGCACTCGGCTAGAGTGGTAGCGAGACGGCGGGGTATGTGGCAGGATGTACGAAGATTGCCCATGGCAAATCCCATAGTGAAACTCTGCTCGACACGCTTAACGTGCCGCGTTATCGCAGTCGGAATTATCGCGGCTTTCGGTCTGGCTGTGGCTGGATCAAGCGCAGGTCAGGCTGGTTCTTCGGCTGCGGCGCCGAACCGCACTGAAATTCTTTTCCTGGGTACCGCCGGCGGGCCACCTCTGCGCCTGGATCGCTCGGAACCATCGACTCTGCTTATCGTGGATGGGCGTCCGTACCTGATCGATTGCGGAATCGGCACGATGCGACGAATGCTGGAGGCCGGCATCAAGTCGGAACAGATCAAGACAATCTTTTTTACGCATCTTCATTCTGATCACGACCTCGGGCTGGCTGATGTAATGGCGAATGATTACTTTCGCCTACGTGCGCCCCGATCGGCTCCATCGATTCACATTTATGGACCACCACAGACGAAAGAGCTTGTCGAAGCGGCGTTTCGCTACATCACCATCACCGTGCGGCCTTTCGCCTCTGAAAACCCCGGGGACTTTCAAGCGGCAAATGGAGAATTCGCCAGTCCGTTTGTTCCGCATGAGATTGATCGTGAAGGCGTAATTTTTCAGGATGACAAGATTCGCGTCACCGCTGCCGAAAACACTCACTACGCGCTAATGCCGGCGGAAGATCGTAAGCATCTGAAATCCTTTTCCTATCGAATCGAAACGCCGCACGGCGGAATTGTCTTCACCGGAGACACTGCCCCGAGCGATGCCGTGGTGCGGCTGGCAAAAGGAGCTAATGTGCTCCTGGCGGAAGTCTCCTATCGCGATCCTGAAGATCTGGAAAAAACTGTGAACACCATGGCCGCCATAACGCACGCGACTCCTGAGCGCAGCAAGACATTCCGCGCGCACTTCCAGTTCGAACATCTCGACGCGCAGGCGGTTGGAGAGCTTGCGTCGAAGGCGCAGGTGAAGTCGGTGCTGCTGTACCACTACAATCCTGCGGACAAGGCCGACGAAGCCGCATACGTAAGCGGCGCTAAGAGCAAGTTTTCTGGCCCGGTGTTCGCTCCCGCCGATTTGGATCGGTATTGCCTCGCGTCTGCGGGAAAGTCTAAGGACGACAGCAGCGTTCTCAAACCCTGTGGTGACTCGGCCCGTGATTCAAATTCCAGATGAAGCTCATAAAAACAAAGCGAACGAGATCCAGTGATGGACCGGACGTTCCCATTGCGGGATTCTCTGACGCCCCGTCACTCGGGATGATCTCTCCGCCGTGGCCTTGTACCGCAAAAAAAACTCCTGAGCTGCTAAGCTCCTAAGCCTCGAAGCTGCGGCTGCGATAGTGAGGACGGGCTTTCGCCCGCTGAGGCGGACGCTATGTTCGACAACTTCTCTATCCGGGCACGTCATGTCATCTTCGGAACACGTGTAAAGGCGGGAAGGCGCGGCGCAGAGTTTATGGACGTTGGTGATCTGATTTCCGCAATTGTTCTGGAAGATCAGGACATGACAAGAGAGTTGATGGGCCACGAAGGCGATGGGCAAATCGGGCGGATGCAGGGATGGGAGCCACACACTCCATTCTTTTCGAAGAGTTCAGCGTCCGATTTGCTCGCGGGCCTCGAAACACTCCTCCCGCGCTCAAGCCCAATCCCTGACTCCAGAGATATGACGATGACAGCGGACCTGCGACGCGTTTTCCAATCCGCAGAGAGTGGGGTAGAGGAACTTCATCACAAGCAGGTCGAACCGTTACATCTTTTGGCCGCTGCTCTAGAACTACCATCTCGTCCGGAGGTGGATTTGCTGAGACGCGGTGGGATCAGCGAAGAGAATGTGCGAGCAAAACTGAAAGAGCTTTACTAATCGATTTCGTGGCGCGGGATTTGAAGAGCTCTCCTCGGCGGTATCGCGATCCGCGGCTGAAGCCGGAGATCTCTTTCGTCGTTCAAGACGAGGCTAAAGCCTCGCCTACACATAAATGTGTAAGCTCCCACCTGAAAGCCTGTTTCGCCGCATAATGCATGGGCTCCCACTACACCAGAGGCACGAGACACTCGCCTCGACGTATGCATTCCGGTTTTTAGGGTGGGAGCCTACGGATTCATCCGTAGGCGAGGCTTCAGCCTCGTTCACGTATGCAAGCTTTTGATTTGCGGCTTCAGCCGCGGCGGATGCGAGCCACGAAGCTGCGTAGCTAGCGCTAGGGGGCTGGATCCATTTTTCCGTGAGCGTCGACTGACCATCTGCCTGGACCATGAGTCGCAATCATTAGCAGTCCACCCATAATCCCGACATTCTTTAGGAACTGTGTCTGCATCCCGGCCGCGGCCATTCCCTGGGCGGCCCAGAAGTTGTGTAGCAGCACGCTCACCACGCCCAGATAAAGAAACATGACGAATGCTGCGGCGCGAGCTTGCCACCCGACAATGAGGCAAAGCACTCCTGCGGCCTCGATCACCAATGCGATTCCCAGCATCGCGGGTATCAGTTGCACTGGCAGGCGGTGTGATTGCATGTACGAAGCTTGGCCACTCCATCCCAAAATCTTGCCCAGCGCTCCTTGTACGAAGATGGCACTAATGAATATTCGTGCGCTGAATGGAAACACTGCGTCGGCGAGAACAGGACCAAACAAAGGTTTGTTGGACATGAGCTTTTAGACGAGCCCTCCTTTCCTTCGATAGCCGGGCCCCCCGATTTGAATCAAAGGCAAGGGCAGGTAAATCCGGGCCTCCGGTCCTCGATGTAGAATGTGCGCCGGGTTAGATCGAGTCTGAGTTTCTGATGAGCACTCGATAGATCAGCATGAAGAATCAATTACGTTGACACCTCCGGTTTCACCGGCACTGACGAAAGGAGGTCGCGAATGAATCGCAGAAGCATTTCTGTTTTGAGCTCAGCTGCACTCCTTTGCTTCGCATGGACTTCTTCTCCATCTCAAGTAGTAGAAACGAGTCAGTTGCCGGTGGGTAGCACAATTCCCGTGACGTTGGAGAAGGGGATTGACGCGCGCAAGGCCAAGGCCGGCGACAATGTGATCGCGCGGACAACGGAGAACGTGAAGTCAGAAGGTCACGTTCTGATACCGAGGGGCTCGCAGATCATCGGTCGCGTGAGCGAAGCTAAGGCCCGATCCACGGAAGAACCGGAGTCGGTGCTAGGCATCATTTTTGACCAGGTTGTTCTCAAAGGTGGCCTCGAAATTCCGCTGGCGCTGACGATCCAGGCGATCGCACCTGCGCGACCGGAAACTTCGGATCCCTCAGACATGCCGCGGATGACGGCCGCGACCGCGGGAGGACTTGGCGGAGGCAGAAGTTTGGGACCGATGTCGGATCCGAACGCCGGCGTTCCAGGAAGAGTCGAGAGTCCAAACTCTGTATACGCTCCAGAGGGGCAACTCACACTGCAGGGAGGGCTTACCCCAAGCTGTCATGGAGTGCTGGGAATCGATGATCTGGCACTCGGTGCGGAAAGCACAGATTCATCTTCGTCTTCATCTTCATACAGAGGATCACTGATCATTTCCGAGCGGCACAATGTGCATTTATACGCCAGAACGCAGATGATGCTGCGCGTGGTGAACAAGTAGACCGAGCCGCGTGTCCGAGTGATATCCGTTCCGGGATAAAGACACGTACATGCAGCAACCTGGTTTCTCGCAATAACCCATGCTGCTTCGGGCGGTTTTGGCCGGGAATATACTGCTATTTCTGGCGTTCACAGCGCTGAGGCGCAATAAACATTGCCCAAAACGGCTCCCAAACGGCTCTATCTAATTCCGGTTCTCTCGAAGGCACTCGATATTCTTGAGTTGCTCCAGTCGGACAATCGTCCACTAAATCTGGAAGCGATTTACGAGCAGACGAATATTTCTAAGACGACCGTTTATCGAATCCTCAAGACGCTCGTTCATCGCGGGTATTTAGCTCAAACGCAGGATGGCTTGTACAGGATCGTTTCGCGTCCGCGAAAGATTCGTTTTGGGTTTGGCAGTGAATCGTCAGAAATGCCGTTTTCTGTGGACGTGACGAAGAGCCTCAAGGCGGCTGCAACTTCAGCGGGAGTTGATTTGCTGGTCCTGGACAATCGCTACGATGCCACCGCCGCTTTGGAGAATGCGGATGAGTTCGTGCGACAACGCGTGGATCTCGTGATTGAATTTCAGATCGACGAACACATCGCACCGATGATCGCTGATAAAGTGCATGGCGCCGGCATCCCTTTGATTGCTGTCGATATTCCCCACCCGCACGCGACATTTTTTGGAGTGGATAACTACCGTGTGGGTCTCGAGGCGGGAGAATTTCTTGCGCAGCATGCAAAATCCGTTTGGGGCGGCAGCGTGAAATGGGTGATCGGTCTTGGGATCAGCGAGGCCGGTCCTCTTGTGCAAAGCCGCATTACAGGCGCGTTCGCCGGGGTTCGATCGAAGCTGCCGCAGGTCCCCGAGCATGCATTTGTTTCTTTTGATGGCGAGGGATTGGCTGAGAAGAGCTTTCGCGTGGTGCGTGAATTCCTTCGCAAACATCCAGGCGATCGAGGAATCTTAATTGCGGCGGCGACTGACACCAGCGCGCTTGGAGCTCTGAAAGCCGTGCTTGAGCTGCGGCGTGAAAACCACGTGGCCATTGTCGGACAGGACTGCATCGAGGAGGCGCTCGAGCAGATGAGCGTGGCCGGGACTCCCTTCATCGGATCAGTCTCGCACGAAGCTTCTTCTTATGGTCCGCGGCTCGTCCATATCGGCCTGTCGATACTCAACGGCCAAACTGTCCCTCCCTACAACTACGCTGAACACAAACTGATCGCAGCATCATCGCTCGCAAAACGATCAAGGGCCGCGCGGTAGTCCGCGGCGGCAGGGCAGCGTGATCGGATGTGCTGCTCGCATATTCGTAATACCGAATCGGTATAACTCTTCTTCATCCCTGCGTTTTCTACCTGTGGATTTCAATAGAGAAATAAATTCACAATTTTCTTGACAATGGAATTCTGAGCTGACTAAAGTGCCCGGACATTAGTTTCTACTTCGCTGCCGAGAAGCATTGGAGGTTGCATGAGGACCTGGAGAGCCACTTACTTCTTTGCCTGCCTGCTCACGATTGTTACTTCTGCAAGCCTGCTGTTCGCACAGGGAGGCGCGTTAGGAACCATTTTGGGCGAGGTCACCGATAGCACCGGCGCGGTGGTGCCGGGCGCGACGGTGACGATTGTGAACGTCGCCACAGGCGCAACGAACCACACGACGACTACGTCGTCAGGCGACTTTACGGTTCCGTACCTTCAGCCTGGTACTTACCAGGTCACGGTAGAAGCGAATGGTTTCCAGAAAGCCGTTGCGGACAAGGTCGCGTTAGTGGTCGGCCAGCAGGCGCGCGTGAATGTGGCGCTCAAGCCTGGCGCAGTCAGTGAGACCGTAGAAGTCCAGGCGAACGCGGTAGCGCTTGACACTGACAGCTCGGCAGTTGCGCAGGTGATCACACAAAAGCAGGTCGATCAACTACCCCTGAATGGCCGGAACTTTCTCAACCTGCTCTTCATCAGCGCGGGCGCGGTGCAGACTGTGGGTGAACAGGGCCAGATGCGTCAGGGGGAAGGGAACGCGATCAGCATCAACGGCGGCCGTCCAGAGTCGAACAACTACACGCTTGATGGGTTGACGAATACTGACCAAGCTCTTGGCACGCCGGCTCTCATCCTCTCGCAGGACGCGATCCAGGAATTCAAAATTGCCAGTGAAACATACTCCGCCGAATACGGCTACAGCGCCAATCAGGTAAATATTGTCAGCAAGAGTGGAACTAACCAACTTCACGGGACAGCTTTCGAATTTGCCAGAAACGACGCTTTTGACGCGCTTACTCCGACTCCGTTTCAAACTCCTACTAAGCTGAAACTACGACAAAACCAATTTGGGTTTGTGCTCGGTGGGCCAGTCATGATCCCGAAGCTCTATGACGGGCGGAGTAAGACATTCTTTCTCGTCAACTATGAAGGTGGACGCATTCGCAATGGATATAGAGTCGGCGGGACTATTCCGACTCCTGCAGAGGTGAGTGGGGATTTTTCGGCAAGTAATCTGCCCCCATTCAGTCTCGCACCCGGGTCGCCTTGCCAGCTCGCGCTCACCGCGACTCCCGCCAGACCGTGCGCGCCAGTCGATCCGCAAACAGGCAATCCGTTTCCCGGAAATGTCATTCCGTCGTCGCGATTTTCACGACTCGCTCAGGTTGCGCTGGCTAACAATATGTTTCCGGCGCCTACTCCTTCCTGTGTAGCGAATCGAAGCTCTTGCGCCGGAGGGAACTATCAGATTTTTCCCAGCCTGCCGAATGACAGCAATCAGCAGACCTACAAGATCGACCAGGATTTGCGGCGCTTAGGTCACGCATTCTTCCGGTACACGAAGGCAAACATTGCATTCCAAAATCCGCAGAACCTCTCACCCGGCTTCAGTATCAATCAATTTACGGAGGATACAACCAGTTGGACGGTGTCACACACCATCTCCCTCGGTTCGCGCATCCTCAACAATTTCCGTTTCGGCTTCCTCGAAGCGAAGGCGATTCAGGGAGCGCCGCCGGCATCGAGCAGCGCCATCTCAGCGCTGGGCGTAACTGGAGTCTTCACGAATTTGCCGAGCTACGCTCGTGGATTCCCAACCCTCACCTTCCCAACCCCACTCGGAACCTTCGGCAGCCCGAACAATAACCCGACTACGAGCGATATCCCAACTTGGGAATATGCAGACTCGATGACGATGAACCGCGGCAAGCATACGTTCGGGTTTGGGCTTGACTTCCGGCGGTTCGTGCAGAAGAGAGACCTTTCAACGAATTTCCTGGGCGGTTATACCTACGCGAATAACTTGATCCTCAACAACAACAATGGTTGCGCTACTCCTTCGGGGTTGTGCGGAACCGGCAATTCTGTTGCTGATTTTCTGCTCGGGTATTACAGCGCTGCAGCCACTTTCCAACCCGGTCCTTTCAGCAACGCCAACGTGGCAGGCAACCTGAACCAATACCATTTCATGTATCTTGCACCGTATGTACAAGATGACTGGAAAGTAAATGCAAACCTAACCTTAAACCTCGGATTGCGCTGGGATTACCGCAATGTTCCGTACGAGGAGAACAACAAGATGTTCTGGATTGACGACCAGAACCTGCCGGGTGCTTCAGGCTTTACTGGAGGCGGGTTGTGCTTCGCCGACCAAGCCCTTTCAGGTTCTGGAGTTCTCCCCGCTGGCCAAACGTTCTATCGTTACTGCGGTCGTCGCAACCCCGCAGATGGCTCAAAAACTCCCTTTGCGCCTAGACTCGGTTTCGCCTGGCGTCCATTCGGTGGAGAAAAGACTGTACTCCGCGGCGGGTGGGGAATGTACTATGACTCCTTCGAGAGCCGGGAGATTGATGATTCCGGCGATCTCTTCCCATTTGTCGAGCGCACATCACTGAACCCAACGGCGCAGGCAGTGAACGTGGCTCCTAAACTGACAGACCAACTCTTCCCAGCCCTAAGTGGCACAGTTACTCCTGCAGCGCTGCAGAGCCAATTCGTGGCTGTGATCATCTCCGATCATCCGCGGAATCCCTACGTCGAGCAGTACACGTTATCGATTCAACACGAACTGGCGCGCAATACGAGCCTCGAAGTCAACTACGTGGGTAATCAGGGTCACCACCTGCTGGATCGCATCAACCTCAACACGCCGGCCCAAATTACGGGAACTCGACTTGCAACGTGTCAGGCGGCATTTGCCGGGCTCCCTGGTACCCTGGCCACTTATAACGCCAATCAATGCCCGTACCGCCTCGACCGTCCGCTGCCGAACTTTGCAATCCCAGGTCCGCTGAACAGTTCTTGGACGGGATACTCCAATTACAACGCTGCCAATATCAAATTGGAACACCGTGCATCAGACCTTGCTCTACTCACCGTTTACACCTGGGCAAAGAGCATGGACGATAAATCTGCTGCTGCCGGAATTGGATCTGCAGGTTCTGGATTTGCCGGCCACATGGATGATCTCAATCCCCATCTCGACTATGGACCTTCTGATTTTTACGTAAAGCACCGGTTTGTAAATAGCGTTGTTTATAACTTGCCCGTCGGACGGGGCAAGCGCTTCGCAGGCAGTATGAACCGAGCCGCTGACTTAGCGATCGGCGGCTGGCAAGTAAGTGCGATCACTACGTTCCAAACGGGCTTCCCATTCTCAATCACAGCTCCGGACCCAGGCGCTTACCAGAGTTTCGGTATGCGCGCGAATGTAGTCGGCAGTCCCAATGTCGCTAACAAGAGCATCAGTCAGTGGTTCAACACGTCGGCGTTTGCACAGCCGGCTTTCGGCGTGTATGGAAATTCCGGGCGTAATTTCCTTACTCAACCCGGCATCAATAACTGGGACGTCGGTCTGGATAAGACTTTCCGCTTCACTGAAAGAGTAGGGTTCCAATTCCGTGTAGAAACCTTCAATACATTCAACCATACGCAGTACGGAATCGATCCAACGACTCAGGCTGCGGGCGGTCCAGGACAGAGTGCGGTTGATGGCAACATCGCGGACATTAGCCGAGGAACATTTGGTAAAGTGCTTTCTGCTCGTCCGGGAAGGATCATACAACTGGGTGGCAAATTGACCTTCTGATGACTCGCAGTTTCACCCAGAGCCGCCGGACGAAGATCCGGCGGCTTTTCGTATACAGGAGGACCGGCGAGATATGCGAGCGAAGCGAATGTTGGCTCTTTGCCCTGTCGCAGGATTGTGGTGGTGAATAAGTTGATCAAACAGATCGGTGGAATATTTCTTTGCTCGTGCGTGCTGGCTTGCTTCTCTCTGGCTCAGCAGCCCACTTCTCTAGAGCAACAATACAAGGAAGCCCAGGAGCAGTTGGCTGCCGGCAACTACTCTGAGGCTCAGAGATCTTTCGAGAAGCTTGCCGAGACCAATCCTACAATTGCGGAAATTCATGCCAACCTCGGATTGATCTATTTCGAAGAAAGAATGTTTCAGCCCGCAATCAAGGAATTGCGTCGAGCTCTAAAAATAAACCCGAGCCTCTCAAAGTCTGCTGCGGTTTTGGCCATGTCACTGTCGGAGGCTGGCGAATATTCTGATGCGCTCCCCGGACTTGAAAAAGGTTTTCGTTCACCCGATCCCGAAATGAAACGCATGTGCGGGCTCCAGTTGGAGCGTGCGTACACCGCATTGAAGCGGGACAGCAAAGCTGTTGAAGTCGCGTTGGAGCTAACTCGTCTATATCCCGATGATGCCGAAATCCTCTACCACAATGGGAGGATCTTCGGGAATTTCGCTTTCTTGACCATGCAGAAGCTGGTGCAAGTGGCCCCGGATTCCGTTTGGAAGCACGAGGCGGCGGCGGAGGCGTATGAAAGTCAGGGAATGAATGATCTGGCGATCACAGAATTCCGCGAAGTGCTTGCGCTCGATCCGCGACACCCTGGCACCCATTTTCGACTCGGTCGAACTATGCTGGCACGGTCTCGCATCAACTCGTCAGCAAACGACGCTACCAATGCCCTGAGTGAATTTCAGCAAGAACTAAAAGTTGACCCCAGCAACGCGAACGCGGCTTATGAGATCGCGGAAATACATCGCAATGCTGGTGATTTTCCTGAGGCTGCGAAGTTCTTTGAGCAAGCGCTCAAATACTATCCAGGATTCGAAGAGGCGCATTTAGGCCTGGCAGCCACTTTACTCGCAGAACAGAAAGCTCAGCTCGCCTTGCCGCACGTGCAGGCGGCAGTCGCATTGAATGCTGATGACGAGGTCGCTTGGTATCGATTGGCTCAAGTTCAAAGAGCGTTAGGGAATAGCGCTCAGCAACAGAAAGCAATTGCGGAATTTCAACGTCTTCGCGCAAAAAAACGAGGCGAACAGCCAAGTGCGGTTCAAATCTTTTCGCGAAGCGAAGTTACTAAACAAGAGCTTGGTCCACAGGACAACTAAGCAGAGGTTGCATGTGGAAAAGAATCGGAGCCCAGGCCACGTTCTAGGAGACTTCATGAAACGTGGCCAATGGACTGTATTCGCGGCGTGATTCCTTAGGATTTCAATAGAGAAATAAAATCGCTATTGACTCAGTGCCGTTCAAGGAATAGAGTTGCTGCGCTTTTCGAAGGTTATTGCTCGCAGTAGCAGGCGTGAATAAATCAAGCCGAGGTGCTGGAGTGTTCTCATTGCGCGTTGGTCTTTCGCTGAATGGTTTTCAAAAGGTGGCGCTATTGGCGTCAGTCGCGTGTCTCAGCACGCTTGCATTTTCGCAGGCCAAACCTGTGCAAGATGCATTAAAGGCGGGCTTTGAACATCCACCGCAGTCCGCCCGGCCACGAGTCTGGTGGCACTGGATGAACGGCAACATCACGAAAGAGGGCATCAAGCTGGATCTCGAATGGATGCATCGCGTAGGTCTCGCGGGATACCAGAACTTCGATGCAGCTCTGCAAACGCCTCAGGTCGTCGATAAGCGACTCGTCTATATGACGCCGGAATGGAAGGATGCGTTCAAGTACGCGATTCAGCTTGGTGATCAGTTCGGAATGGAGATGGCGATCGCCGGTTCGCCAGGATGGAGCGAATCGGGCGGTCCATGGGTTCCTCCGGCTCACGGCATGAAAAAGTATGTCTGGAGCGAGACGGTGGTCGATGGGGGACAGCCTTTTAATGGAAAGCTTGCTCATCCGCCGACGAAGACAGGTGCTTTTCAGGACATGGGCATTCGCGAGCAGTTCGGGCGGCCGGCGCCCAATCTTCCTGAGTACTATGCCGATGCTGTTGTGATTGCATTCAAGCTTCCCGCCACCGGCTCGGCAGAAGATGCAGCGCAGCCGAAGATCACCTCGAGTGGCGAAGGGCTCGATCCTGCGATGCTGAGCGATGGAGAGCTGGAGAAGACGACCAACGTTCCCATTCCCGAAGTGGGATCCACGTCATGGATTCAGTTTGAATATCCCTCCCCGCATACCGTGAGCTCGGTGACATTCGTGATGAAAGATCCTGGTTTTGTCGAGGCCTTGTTATATGGGATGGCCGCTCCTGAGAAGACGCTCGAAGCCAGCGATGAGGGACAAAACTTTCGCAAGGTCGTGGATTTAGTCGGAGGCAGGGCGCCTGAAAATACGCTTTCCTTTGATCCAGTAACGGCAAAGTATTTCCGCGTTACCTTTAAGCGCACACCGCCTCCGCCAAAACCTGCGTGGGCGGAAGGAATCGATCCTTCATCTTTTGGCGCCGGCGTTCCCAGCCGACCCACGGCGTTCGAAGTTGCCGAGCTGGTTCTCCACTCAGAACCGCGTGTAAATCACTTTGAAGAAAAGGCGGCGTTTGTGCCCGAGGCAGATCTGTACCAATATGGGACTCCGCATGTGGATGCTGCCAGTGCAATAAAGAAGTCGGATGTGATTGATCTCACCTCGAAAATGCGCCCCGATGGATCCCTGGACTGGATGCCGCCCGAGGGGAAGTGGGTAGTTCTGCGCATCGGATATTCGCTCCTAGGTATTACTAATCATCCGGCTACACCTGAAGCTACGGGTCTTGAGGTAGACAAGCTGGATCGCCGCTTTGTGAAGGATTACTTCGAGAAATACCTCGATAGCTACAAGGAAACAGTCGGCGCGGATGAAATGGGTAAGAAAGGAATCCAGTACGTCATCAACGACAGTTGGGAGGCTGGATCACAGAACTGGACCGACAACATGCTGGCGCAATTCCGGAAGCTGCGCGGATACGATGCCACGCCGTGGCTGCCGGTTTTGACCGGGCGCATCGTCGAAAGCGCCGAACAGAGCGATCGTTTTCTTTGGGATTTTCGTAAGACTATCGCCGACCTGATCGCAACTGAACACTACGGGCAATTGGAAGAGACTCTTCATGAGCGCGGAATGCGCCACTACGGAGAATCACACGAATCGGGACGCGCTTTCGTGGCCGATGGCATGGAAGTAAAGAAGATGAACGAAGTCCCGATGAGCGCGATGTGGACACAAAGGCCCGGCGTCAATAAACCGCAGTATGGCTACAACGCAGACGATCGGGAGTCGGCCTCTGTTGCGCACATCTACGGCCAGAACATCGCAGCCGCCGAATCGTTGACGGCAGCCGCAGCACCGTGGGCATGGTCGCCTGTGACTCTGAAGCCGACTGCCGATCAGGAGTTACTGAACGGAATCAACCGTTTCGTGATTCATGAGTCGGCGCACCAGCCGCTTATCGGCAAGGCTCCTGGTCTCACACTCGGTCCTTTCGGACAGTGGTTCAATCGCAATGAAACGTGGGCCGAGCAGGCTGGACCCTGGGTCGATTACCTGGCTCGCTCGAGTTACATGCTGCAGCAAGGACACTTCGGCGCCGACCTCCTGTACTTCTATGGCGAAGATTCCAACCTGACGGCCATCTTTGCTAAGACCGCTCCGGAAATACCGCCCGGCTACGGCTTCGATTACATCAACGCAGATGGATTGATCCATGAATTGTCGGTAGCCGGCGGGCAGATTGTGACAAAGAGCGGCATGCAGTACAAGCTGCTCGCACTCGATCCTTACAGCAAACACATGTCGCTTCCCGTGCTTCGCGCCATACACAAACTCGTCGAGGGCGGCGCGATTCTGGCTGGGCCAAAACCAACTGATGATCCTAGTCTGGCGGACGACCAGGCTGAGTTTGAACAGCTTTCATCGCAGTTGTTCGGCGATGGTTCAGGTGTGCATCGCGTCGGCAAAGGCACTGTATACGCAGGCCAGAGCCTGGGCGATGTCTTCAGCGCTCTCAAGCTGAAGCCTGACTTCGAGTATCCGAAGCAGAATGACGATTCCGATTTGGAATTTGCCCATCGCAAGCTGAGAAATGCAGATGTCTACTTTGTAGATAACCGCAGCGATCACAATGAAAAGGTCGATGCAGTCTTCCGCGTCAGCGGCAAGCAGCCGGAGTTGTGGCGCGCTGAAACGGGGAGCACCGACCCGGCGTCGTTCAAGATCGCTGATGGTCGGACCGCCGTTCCTCTCGAACTCGAGCCTTGGGGCACCGTCTTCGTTGTCTTTCGTAAGTCAACGTCCGAAACTTCGCACACAATCGCGGAAGATGCGCAGACGAAAGTAGCCACGATCGAAGGACCCTGGAAATTAACTTTCCAAAGCGGGCGCGGCGCTCCGGACTCTATCACTCTCGATGAACTCTCCGATTGGAGCCACAGTGACAATCCTGGAGTGAAGTACTTTTCCGGAATAGGAACATACACGAAAACTGTCCAGGCCTCGCCGGATTGGTTCAAGAAGGGATCACGTCTCTGGCTTGATCTCGGCGATGTGAAAAACCTGGCTGTGGTGACTATCAACGGCAAGAATTTAGGCGAGACGTGGCACGAGCCCTATCGCGTGGATGTCACCTCCGCACTCAAACCGGGCGCTAACGAAGTCACAATAAAGGTCGTGAACGCATGGGTTAACAGATTGATTGGTGATCAGCAGCCGGAAGCAACGAAATACACTTTCGCCGACGTGAAGCCGTACAAGGCGAGCTCTCCGCTTTTACCGTCTGGCTTGCTTGGACCTGTAACTGTAGTTCGCGAAGACAACGAGAGGCTGCAGGCCTCCAGACATTGACTCGCGGCGCAGAAAAACTTTTAGCTTGGGGGCGCGTGCGTCGATCGAGTGCCAGTACTCAGAAGGATAGAGCTATTCTGCCGAGGTAGCGGCATAGGAATGCAGTGGGTAAGGAGTCCAATGGTAAATGACAAGGTGGGCGAGAGCGTATTCCATGCACTAGATAGCCTGAAGATTGAGATTCCCTCATGGGGCTTTGCCAATACCGGTACACGCTTCGGCAAATTCATTCAGTTTGCTGCAGCTACATGCATTGAAGAGAAATTCAGTGACGCAGCAGAAGTTCATCGCCTCACCGGCGCATGCCCGACGATGGCCTTGCACGTGGAATGGGACCTGCCCGACGGCTTGCGAGATGTATCGAAGGTTCAGAAGCTCGCGGAAAAGTACGATGTGCGCCCGGGTTCGATTAATCCGAACGTCTTCCAGGACCAGGAATATAAATACGGATCGTTAGGTAATCCTGATCCTGCCATAAGGCGGCGAGCGCTGGACCATATTGTTGAATGTGTTGAGATCGCGAAAGCTCTCGGTTGCCGCGACATCTCGCCATGGTTCGCCGATGGGTCAAACTATCCTGGAACTCAGAGCATTCGCAGAAGAATTGAATATTTCGAAGATGGTCTGAAGGAAATGCATGCCGCGTTACACCCGAACCAGCGTCTTTTGATCGAATACAAGCCGTTCGAGCCGGCCTTTTATCACACAGATATAGCCGATTGGGGAATGGCATTAGTTCTCGCCAGAAATGCAGGGCCGCAAGCGCTGGTTCTTGTAGACACGGGCCATCATTATCAATCACAGAACATCGAGCAGATTGTTGCCTGGCTACTACATCAGGACATGCTGGGCGGTTTTCATTTCAATGATCGCCGCTACGCCGACGACGATCTGACTCTCGGCTCCATTGACCCATACCAGGTGTTTCGCATATTCCACGAGCTGCTGGTCCAGGAATGGGAAACCGGAACGGCTCCGGATATTGCGTTCATGATTGATCAGAGCCACAACCTCAAGGGGAAGATCGAGGCCATGATTCAGACCGTGTGCCTCGCGCAAGAACTCTATGCGAGGGCGGCTCTTGTCGACCGCGACCGACTGGCCGATCTTCAGGACGCCTGCTCACTCCTCGAAGCCGAAGAGTGCTTCCGAACTGCATTCTGGCAGGATGTGCGGCCGCTTGTGCGTGAATGGCGAAGAGCGCGCGGATTGCCTTCCGATCCAATGCTGGCTTTTCTGGAGAGTGGATATCTGGAGCGAGCAACAAGAGAGCGCCGCGAACGAAATGTCGGAGCAGTTGCGTCGTACGCCTGATTGTT
>Ga0134125_10002274_pt1 | contig 22866 bp, 15 predicted proteins | sample KB31751_FD_96464 | JGI IMG/M metagenome (GOLD analysis project Ga0134125, IMG submission 96464) | Terrestrial soil microbial communities with excess Nitrogen fertilizer from Kellogg Biological Station, Michigan, USA - KB3-175-1 | ecosystem: Environmental > Terrestrial > Soil > Unclassified ... | reverse complement strand
CAGCCTGCAGTTGTTAACCGAACGTGGCGTTTCCCGACACTGAGGGCGTCGCCAAGAGCCCGCAAACTTCGTAACGTCCGCTGGTGTATCCAGCAACAGGCTGGCAGCCTGTTGTACAGGGTCCGTGATAGCATACGAGTGTGCCGAGAGAATCATTCATAGAAGATAAAGAAAGATTGTGCGAGCTGGCTCCGGTCGCCACGGCCCCGATTCAATATCACGTCTTCGTCTGCACCGGAAAGTCCTGCTCCGCCGTGGACAGTGCGGCGGTGAAGGAAGCGTTTGACCGAGAGCTTCGAGCGCGTGAGATCTTGTTTGGAAAAGCTTCGAAAGGGAAGAATCCGAACGGAAGCGTCGTGCTTACCGAGTGTGCTTCGGTCGGCTTCTGCACGATTGGCGCAGCCGTAATGGTTTATCCGGACGGCGTATGGTATGCGCAAGTCCGCGCAGAAGACGTTCCCGAGCTCGTCGAAGAACACATCGTCAACGGCCGCGTCGTCGAGCGGCTAGCCTTGCTAAAAGTACCATCGCCCCAAGCGGGCTCGCCGCTGCCACCAGGAATCTAGTGTCCTGTCTCTAAAGTTCACGAAACAAATAGAACTGCGGTTTCCAGTCCCGGAGGGACGAAATGTTTATAGGTGACGTTTGCAAGAGTTACTTCGTTAGCTCCGTTAGGAGCGTAAGGTGCAGCCGGCCAACCGAATATCTCGCCCCTCCGGAGCGAAAAGCGTTTCTATACTTTGTGGTTCTATAGACCTTTCGTCCCTCTGGGACTGAAGGGCGGAGCGCCTACGCCGCTCATTTATTATGCGAACTTTAGAGACGGGAGACTAGTGCTCACCCATTAATCCGAAGCTCGTTTTCACGCACGATCGAGTTGATCGACTGGTTCAATGTCAATGTCCTGTCCGAAGATTACTTCGACGCCGTTGAGGTCTCGGACCGCCAGTTCTCGGAGGCCGTATGGTCGATCTGAGGGAGCCCCGGTAATCTCGGCGCCTCGAGTCGCAATTTCTTTATGGTATGCATCTACATCGCGAATCCACTGAAACAGGTGGATGCCGGAAGGGACGCGATCGTCCTTTACGAAATGAATCGCCGAGTTATCTCGCCAAACGACTGCATAAGCGTCGTCGCCAAAATCCCACGTAAATCCCAGGACATCCCGATAGTAGCGAGCGGTCGCCTCGACATTGGGCACGTGGAGCACTGGGGCGCCCTGGATAAATTGCTTCGGATTGGCGGTAGGATGCTCGGGCATTTCAATCCTCTTTGCGTAAGGCTCGGTTAGTGTGTGTTGGCGCAATCGGAACCAACTTTAGCCGCAGATTACGCAGATTACACTGATTCAGTAAGATAAATAGGCGTCAACATAACTTAATTCAACTAACATCTGTGAAATCTGTGCGTTTGTTAGGCGGCTGTTTCTCGAGTGCTGCCAGCTCCTCACGAGAAAGCGCGCTGATGGTGACATAATACCCATCCGGATCACGCAGCGAAAACTCTTTCGTCCGAGTGTTTGGATTCAGATGAGGCTCTTCTGCGAACTTTGGGACGAGGGCCCGGGCCCGGCGCAGTGCTGCACTGTAGTCATCGACACGGAAGAACAAAAGCAGGCCATTGCCCGGCGTACCATTCTCGGGACTCATCAACGACGGATGCTCGACGGTCCGTTCGTGAAGGCAGAGCAACACGGTTCCGTCAGAGTCGAGGAGCTGGCCAAAGTCCGGATGCGCCGGAGCCGTCAAGGCCTGGCCGAACAGTGATTGATACCACTCGAAGCTGCGCGGCACATCCTGCACCCCGATGATCGTCCACGTGCGTTTCATGGTGTCCTCGTATGGCCCGGCGATTCGCTGGCCATGCCGTCATGTGGAGAGCGGTGTTTTGAATCGCGAAACTACAAAAGCAGCAATGAATGTGAGAGCCAGCTACACAAGTAAAGAACCGATTCTAAGCTCGCCACCGCTGCGAATTAAACCAACAATGAATAACGGCAAGACAGCGATACCACCTAGCCACCAAGAAGCTCGTCGCGTAATTGCGGCAACCAAAGCACCAACAACGACACATACAACCGGAATAAGAACGAGCTCGTTAACGAGCATTAAGCTTACTATGTCATCTTTCTTTTCGGCGTAATCAGCGTTGCCGACAACTAGAAAAAACGCCAAGCGAGAGCCCGCCACGTTAGAAGGAAGCTAAGCAGGACACCGGTGATTAGCGCGATCAGTATCTTAAATTCTTAGGGCCGGACCACTTGCAACCTGAGAGGTCATGCGTGAGCGGCTTGCTCTACTCTTTCCAACCAACGATTGAAATGTTGACATTCGGCACGAATTCGCTCCAAGCCAATCTCGAGTAAAGCCAAGTTCCCAAACAATGGCTTCTGGTACTCGGGCATCAGTCGCATGATTCTTTTCGAAGGCGCCGTGTTGGGAGAATCATCGATCTCTTCTGGACTGCCAAAGGCATTGCGAATCTGTTGGAACGACGCTTCCAAATCTGGACGTTCAACGCTGCTACTAAAACGCGCACAATCGCTGAAAAGGAGCGCTTCAAATTCGTGCATCACCACAAAAGGGATGAAACGGTTCGGATAAAAATCGTCGCCGCCCATTTCCGCTACGATCTCAGCCATCATAGCGTTTTCAACAGTGGATGCCTTCTGTGCAAACGGAACAATCGATGCTTCCGCGCGGCCTGGCCAGGCGCTCCCCTCCGACTGCGGGAGGCCGTAATAGTCCACCATTGTTGTTACGTAACGGTCTGGGCTCTCTTTCAGGTGTCTCAGGATTTCTTTCTTTGCTACCTTCCAGGCGACAATGCCTCCTCTTGATTTTCGCGGATCGCCAACGAGAATTGGTACTACGTAATAGAAACCCTGCTGGACTAGATGGTCTCGCAAGACTTCTCTTACTGCTGTCTCCTCGGTGGGTCCTTCGACGTGGACATACAATCCCGCCATTCAGGGTCGTCCTCCGAGTTTATTCTTTTCCCAAAGCTGGCCAAGACTGTAATCCTCAAGCCACGAGGTAAGCTTTTCCGATTCGAGCCTCTTCAAGTGAGTGGTGCCGTCAACCAGGTCGGCCACGAGCACGTCCTCGGGTTCAAACTCATCAAGCAACAAAGGCGATTGAGTCGACACAAGTATCTGTGTCTTAGTTCCTGCGCTTTTTATCAAAGAGCCCAGTACTGATATCGCGTAAGGATGAAGACCGAGCTCCGGTTCATCGACAAGTATGACCGAGGGCCGGTGACTCTTAGGCTGAAGAAAAAGCGTGGCCAGCGCGATGAATCGCAGAGTGCCGTCAGAAAGCGAGGCAGCATCAAAATACTTATCCGAGTGCTTATGCCGCCAGGCAAGCAGAATCTGATCCTGCTTCAATTGTCTTGGCTCAAGAACAAAGTCATGGAAAAACGGTGTCACTCTCTGCACGGTTTTTCGAATAAGGTTATAAGAAGCAGCTTGCTTCTCGCGTAAGAAATAGAGGAATGACGCCAGGTTCGAGCCGTCTGATCTTAGGAACCGATTGTCTTCTAAGTCAGCAGCTTTCTTCATGGGCGAGGTGTTGCTGGTGTCGTGGAAGTGGTAAACGCGCCATCTCCCAAGCCGATCCCGCACCCAGTCTGGTACAGCAGAGACATTGGTTTCACTGATGCCAGCCTCGCCGTTTCGAGACGGCAGAATATTACCCAGGGGACCCTCGGGATGAGTGTCTTTATTCCAAAAATAAGCCAGTTCCCGCTTGGGGTAGAGGCCATCAGCTGTAGTGTGAGCAAGAGTGATCGCGTACTGATTTACCTCGCCCTCAAAGGAGATATGAAGATAAATTTCCTCGGTTTCTTTTGAGCCAAAATAGAGAAGCTTGTCGGCGCCTCCCGCCCTACCGACGTAATCCTGCAAGCGCCCCTCTCTAATTTCGTGCAAGAAGGCGAATACACCGATGAAGTTAGACTTACCGGAGCCGTTCGGGCCGATCAGCACATTGATCGAACGAAGAGGCAGCTTCTCGATCGAAGCGATGCTCTTGAATCCCTTAACAGTAATGTAGTCCAGTTCAGGAACCGCCATAAGCGGATCGTCGCCTCAAAGAACCTGTCTGTCAAATCAGGAACGGGAAACGTCAAGCTACATTCGAAAGAGCCAAATCCCCAAACCTGCGATGCCGGCGATAATCATCCAGAACGTGAGCGACATTAAGTTACTCCGAGAAAAACTAATCGCAGCGGCGCCGTCATATGAATGTCTGCCGCCGAGCATTTATTAGACACCAAAAGTGTTTTCAAGCCTACGGTGATTAAGTTTTGAATACAGATCGGTCGGCTCGTGCGGAAATCGGTTGGCAGTTTAGCGGGCTAAGGCGTGAGAAAGCGGATGGCGGCGTATCGCAACTGGACTCAGATCCGTCTGCTCCGCGTTTATCCGCGGCTAATACTATCTACCCAGCAGAATCGGCCATGGCTTTGGGTTTCCAGCGCAGGACTGGTTTGCGAGCGGCAGCGGCTTCGTCGAGACGGCCGATGCGGGTGGAATGCGGGGCGTTTAATAACAGGTTGGGGTCTTCCATCGCCTCCTTGGCAATCGACCGCATGGCCTCGATGAATTGGTCGAGCTCCTGACGACCCACCGATTCAGTCGGCTCAATCAACATCGCTCCCGAAACAATCAAAGGAAAGTAGATGGTCATCGGATGAAAGCCGTAATCGATCAATCGCTTGGCAATATCCAGCGTGTGAGCGCCCTTGCGAGCCTGTCGCTTGTCGGTGAACACGACCTCATGCATGGGCGGAGCGTCGAAAGGCTTGTCGTAGTCACTAACCAAACCATTGGCAATGTAACGCGCGTTGAGCACGGCAGCTTCGGTGGCTTCTCGCAAGCCGTCGTTACCGTGGGTCTGAATATACGAAAGCGCTCGCAGCATCATCCCATAGTTTCCGTAGAAGGCTTTAACTCGGCCGATTGACTGCGGATGATTGAAGTCTATCTTGAACGTATCGCCGGATTTCACGATTCGTGGAACGGGAAGAAACGGCTCGAGCTCCTTAGTGCAACAGCAAGGTCCGCAGCCCGGGCCACCACCACCGTGGGGTGTCGAAAAAGTCTTGTGAAGGTTCAAGTGAATCACGTCAACGCCCATGTCGCCTGGACGAGCTACACCAACCAGCGCGTTCATGTTGGCGCCGTCCATGTAGACCAGCCCACCTGCATCATGAACAATCGTGCAGATTTCCTTGATGTTCTTTTCAAACAGACCGAGCGTGTTTGGATTCGTGAGCATCAATCCCGCGACGTGACCGCCGCTACAAAGCTCGCGCAGGTGATCGAGATCCGTGAAGCCTTCGGGTGTCGATCGGATCGTTTTCACTGAAAAGCCAGACAAGTGAGCCGAGGCCGGATTGGTTCCATGCGCGGAATCGGGAATTAACATCGTGCGCCGGTTAGCCGAGGCGCCTTCGCCATCACGCGCGTCGATGAAGGCGCGGATGATCATTACGCCAGTCATTTCACCGTGCGCACCGGCGGCCGGTTGCAACGAGATACCGGAAAGCCCAGTAATTTCAGCCAGGTGTTCCTGCAACTCGTAAATCACTTGTAAAGCGCCTTGAGAATCAGCTTCGGTTGCAAGCGGGTGCAGGTTCGCGAAGCCCCCGATGCGAGCCACCTTCTCATTCAACCGCGAGTTGTATTTCATCGTGCACGAACCAAGCGGATACATCCCCAGATCAATCGAATAATTCCACGTGGACATTCGGACGAAGTGTCTGATGACATCGACTTCACTGACTTCGGGCACACCGGCTAAGTCATCGTCGCGCTGAAATGCTCGAGGAACAATGTCGTCCAGCGGCTGCTCGTCCACGTCGAGCGGGGGTAAGCGATAGCCAACGCGGCCGGACTGCGAGCGTTCAAAGATCAGCGCTTCGTTGTGACTGATGTGATTAGTTACTTTGGTAATATTTGTTTCTGCCATTGGAGTTCTAGTCTGATTTCTTTCCGCGCCGCGCGGTCGGCTTACGTGCCGGCGTGGTTGACTTAACTTCGCCCGTTGGTGACGCAGTTGGTTTCAGCGCGCCCGCGGGGACTAACCAAAGCTCGGTGCTGACTTCCTCTTTGTGTCCACCATCGATGGTCACAAGGGACGTTGCGTCGATCTTACGCACTGAAACGAGGTATTTCTTCGCCGCGTCCGCTGTCTTTTGACCAGTTCCGCGGCGGCTGCGCCGGCCGCCATACGCGATGATGTATCCCTGAGCACCCGGACTGTTTTGTAATTCGATCGCAAAGTTATCGAGGTGATCGTTCGTGCTCTGCACTGACAGCGCGCCAAATTCCGCAAACTTTTTAGCCGCTGGACGGGGAACTACGTAAGCTGAAGCCGAGTATGTGTTCGCGCAAGTTCGCCGAAAACCTCCGAGCTCAACCGTGGCCGTAATCGTTTGTGTACCAAGCTTATTGGTCTCAACCTCGATGGTTGATGTTCCCTGGCCTTTGACTATGCTCCCTGCTGAGATGACCCAGTTGTAGGTCGGGGTGACGCTCGGGTCACCGCCGGCAACATTCGCTGTGAAGAAGAATGACGATCCTTCGTTCACGCTGTCCGGAGCATTTACGCTTAGAGTCGGACAGACTTGCTCAGGAGTGCCGCTCGGAGTTTGTGCGGAAAGGCTAGTTGATACCAGCGACGCCAACACGAACGTTTTGATAATAAAAAGAATACGTTCCATCTTTCACAGCATGGCGTTTACCTACTCAAGCTCACTGGAAACAGCACAATCGACATAACCTCAAGGTCGGGAAGGGCAGTTTACTCCCGCCCAAGTTGCACTGGCCTTCAATTAGAAAGATCAATAAGTGCCTCAATCGCAGTTGAATCCTATTTGAGTTGAGCGGGAGTAAACTACCCTTCCTGACCCAGAGCTGATCTCCCTTGAACAATTTCCTTAAGATTGAGTTCTTTACTCAACTCAATCTCCGACCAGCAATCTTACTAGAGGTTCACGCGGCAACCTTTTTCAGTGCATCAACGAGACGGTCGATCTCTTCGCGAGAGTTGATTTCGGTTACGCAGACTAAGAAGTCATTCGGTCGGTCAGCAATGTATCGCGACAAGGCTAACCCGCCATTGATGTTGTGATCAGCAGCAACCTGCGCCAGCAGCTCAGCCGCCGGGCGAGGTCCGCGAACTACGAACTCATTGAATCGGGGCGCCGAGAAGGGAAGTGAATAGCCTTCAACTTCAGCAATCCTTCGCGCGGTATACGCAGCTTTTTGAGCGCACTGCGTGGCCACTTCCTGCAAGCCCTGCCGGCCCATTGTTTCGAGATACACCGTCGCAGCCAGGGCAATCAAGCCTTCGTTAGTGCAAATATTCGACGTAGCTTTTTCGCGACGTATGTGTTGCTCGCGTGTGGCGAGCGTTAGCACGAAACCGCGCCTGCCTTCTTTGTCGTAAGCTTCACCCACCAACCGTCCTGGAATTTGTCGGGCATATTTATCTCGGGTTGCGAACAAGCCCACGTATGGCCCGCCAAACGACAACGGCACTCCAAACGACTGTCCTTCAGCGATGACGATATCAGCGCCACTGTCACCAGGTGATTTGAGTAGTCCCAGCGATGCGGCTTCAGTAAATCCTGCGATTAACAATGCGCCTTTTGCGTGAGCTTTCTCAGCGAGCGCGCCAACGTCTTCGATACAACCGAAAAAGTTTGGGGACTGAACAGCAATCGCGGCGGTTTTATCGTCCAGCATCTGATCGAGCTTCTCGGATGTCAGACCCGTGGCCGGATCAAAATCAACATGCTCAAAATCGATGCCAGCGTGCTGTACATAAGTCCTGACCACTTCGAGATACTCAGGATGCACAGCGCCACAAGCAATGACCTTTGATCGTCGCGTGACGCGTTCAGCCATCAGCACTGCTTCGGCTAGCGCAGTTGAACCGTCGTACATCGACGCGTTGGCTACTTCCATTCCGGTCAGCTGACAGACGAGGGTTTGAAACTCGAAAATCACCTGCAACGTGCCTTGTGAAATCTCCGGCTGGTAGGGCGTGTATGCGGTGAAGAACTCGGATCGAGAAAGGATGTGGTCCACAATCGTGGGGATGTAGTGCGAGTAGGCTCCCGCTCCCACGAAGTTCGATCGCGTCGCCGCCGCATTGTGGGCAGCCATGCGTTCGAAGCCAGTTAATAATTCTATTTCTGAAAGTGCAGCCGGCGTGTTGAGCGGCCGCTGCAACCGCAAGTCTTCAGGAATGGAATGAAATAGTTCTTCAGCGGAGTTGAGGCCGATTTGCTTCAGCATCTCGGCCCGTTCTTCAGACGAATTGGGAATGTAGCGCAAGTTTACTCAGTCTCTTTCGTGAAATCTTCGTACTCCTCTGCAGTCAACAAACTGTCGACCTCGCCGGGGCTCGACATCTTTACTTTAATCATCCAGGCCGAACCGTACGGATCGGTATTAACTTTTTCGGGCTCGTCCTGCAGGCTGGCGTTCTGCTCGGTGACCTGACCAGAAACGGGCGTGAAAAGCTCGGACACAGCTTTTACAGATTCAACCGAGCCAAAGGACTCGTTGGCAGCCAATTCATCGCCCGGTTTGGAAAGTTCGACGTACACCACATCGCCGAGAGAGTTCTGAGCATAGTCAGTGATGCCGATGGTAGCGATGTTTCCATCAACCCTGACCCATTCGTGATCTTTGCTGTAATGCAGATCCTCGGGAACGTTTGCCATGAGTTGTTATCTCTCTCCTCTTTTCGGTCAGTCTTTCAGATTACGATGGACGAACTAGCCACAGATTACGCAGATTGCACAGATGTAAAAGCGTAGCGACGGCAGCATGATTCAACCGTAGCCGCTTCGCAGGGATTGTCAAAAAAATCAGCGGCCTCAATAGCGTCGCACTCCCTAATACCATTCTGTGCTCGCTAGACAAAGAACATCTGTGCAATCTGCGTAATCTGTGGATAACTCTTATGATTTTTGCTCACGTTTATAGAATGGCGGTTTCACTATTTTGGCGCCGACTGGTCGTCCACGAACATCGATTTGAATTTCCTGGCCCTCCTTGGCGAACTCGGTGGGCACGTATGCATAGCCAATGTTCTTCTTAAGAAATGGCGCCGGGCTGCCTGAAGTAACTTTGCCGGCGAGGACGCCGTTAATGAGAACGCCTTGATCATCGCGCGCGATACCACGCTCGGTTACTTCGAAGCCGACGAGCTTTTTGGATACGCCAGTCTCTTTTTGCTTAGCAAGTACGTCTCGGCCTTCAAAGTCGCCTTTATTCAACTTGCAGATCCATCCCAGATTAGCTTCGAGCAGCGTGGTCTCTTCAGTAATCTCGTGGCCGTACAAAGCCATCCCGGCTTCGAGTCGAAGCGTGTTACGAGCAGCGAGACCGCAGGGCAGAATTCCTTCGTCGGAACCGAAGTTCCCGGCCTCGAGCAGCTTGTTCCAGATTTGCTCTGCTTTGTCGGCTGCGGCGTAGACTTCAAAGCCGTCTTCGCCCGTGTAGCCAGTGCGTGAAACTATTGACGGCACTCCATCGACGGCGCCTTCTTGAAAGTGATAGTACTTGATGTCGCTAAGGGTAAGGTTTGTGAGCGGCTCAAGAATGCGTTCAGCGTCCGGTCCCTGGATAGCTATCTGACAATAGCTACTGCTGAGGTTGCGAACTTCAACGTCGCCTCCCCGGGCTTGAAGATGGGAGGTGATCCAATCCCAATCTTTTTCGGTAGTGCCCGCATTAACGACCAGCAGCAAGTGATTTTCCGCAAAGCGATAGACCAACAAGTCATCGACGACTGTTCCTTGCGGCGTAGTCAGCGCGGTGTATTGCGCCTGGCCGTCCACGAGCTTCGTGACATCGTTCGAAGTGATGTAATTGACGAAGGAAATAGCATCATTCCCACGGACTTCGATCTCGCCCATATGTGAGACGTCGAACAAACCGGAACGAGTGCGAGTGCGGAGGTGCTCTTCGACGGTGCCCGCCGGATACTGTACGGGCATGTCCCAGCCGCCAAAATCAACCATGCGTCCACCCAGACGACGGTGAACCTCGTTGAGTGGTGTCTTCTTCAATTCCAGAGCGGGCGCGGTCACTCTTAGCTCCCTCGAGCCTTCATTAATCAAGACTCTCGCGTAAGTCAGAACTGTAAAAATAGATGAAGCCGCAAACTAACATGCGGCGTCCACAGCGTCAAGCGATGTGAAAAGACTACTAACTCGGATAACTCAACCTGCCAAACAGGCGTTCAGAGTTCAATCTTCAGATTGTGTGGCTGCAAAGCCACAAACTAAAGTTTGAACTCTATACGCCTGTCTCCGAGTTGCCTTACTGGAGGCACTCGCGATTGTTGCGCGGAGTGTTGGGGCCGAAGCGTAATTGGTATTCAGCTAACTTTCGTGAGCTCTCATCTGCGTGTGACCTCCCTAGCTTGATCAGCTCGAGGTAAGGAAGGGTTGCTTGCGCCCGCCTCAAGTCTCATTAGCTCTCAACCTACAATTATCAAAGCACCTTACCTGGATCAAACTTGAGGGCGGGCGCAAGCAACCCTTCCTGACTGCGAGCTTAATGGACTTGAGTAATTATTTGTTTGCTTGATCTCTCAATTAGAAAACCCTTAAACAGATTAACTTGATACTTGATGGTCCTGCCCTCGAGCTAATCAATCTTGAGTTCTGCAATCAAATTTGAGTGCCCAACAAAACCATTTCATAAGCGACTGCCGTGACACTCGACAACCTGCCTACTGCTACTGCCTACTGCCGCTGTTCTTACTGTGTACATTCATTGTTGTTGCGGCTGGCGACCGGGCCGAACCGGAACTGGTACTCCGCCGACGTGATGAACGAACACACCATCGCATGCTGCCTCGGGATGTTTCGTAACGGCGCTCCGTTGACCTGCCCAAGCCAGAAGCTGAAACCTGGAATGTCAGGGTTTCGTCGCAAGTAGCCGAAGTATTGACCCAAAACAAAAGTGCGGTTGTACTCCGCGTCGATCAAGGGCTGATTGGCAATCGGATTAGACACGTTGTCATCAGCCAGCCGGTACATCACCGCCCCTCTTCCACCCTGAGCGAAGAGATTGATTAAGTTTGTCCTTTGGCTTGCCAGGTTGACGCCAAGATCGGTCTGCAAGGTAGCCAGCAAAGCATCAACAAACTGATCCCCGGTCGCGAGACTGGCCGGATATTTCGCAGTGAACTCCGCGCGCGTCACGAATAGATTCGCGAGGTCCAGCTGCCTCTGCGCCAGGTTAGATCCGCCAATCACGCGCGCCCTGTCAGCTACGAACACGGTGTAGCTCGGCAGTTTCTTCTCCTCATTTGGGAAGCTGGCATTCGGATTTGGATTTGGAAACGGTTGGTTGTTTCCGTAAGCAGCACGATACAACCTCAAGACATAAGCGGCAGTCTGCTGAAACTCCTGTTCGTAAAAGAACGCATTCGATACGTCAACGCGTTTGTTGCGCAAACACTGCACGTCGCTCTGGCACTGTGTGATCTCGTTCAGCCAGAAAGCAAAACCGCTTGGGTCGGGCACACGACCGAGAAAGTCGAAGTAAGCCTGGCGCACGAAGAAGTCAGCTTCCTCAGCCGGGTTCCACAATAGCTGCCCGCGGATCTCACCGTTGGCGAATCCGCTCGTGTGGACGCTCATGAAGTGCAGACCGGCTCTCAAGTCAGCCACTTCCTGCGAGGAAGGATTAATTGGGAAATTCGTCACCGAGCCGCCATTCGACAAATGGTAAACAATCGGACCGTTGACGTTTGGACCAGCTGGCCCACGAATGCTGGCCAGGAAGGGACTTCCGATCAGCTGCGAATAGATGAGCGATACTTTTCCTGTAGTTTCACCTGGACCAAGCAGCACCACTCCGCCGCCAAACCCGGTCGAGCTTGCCGGCGGTACCACTTGACCAGGCGTGAGGTTAGCAACGAATTGCCTGGCAGCCGGTGAACTGCTGCCGGCACTATCGTTATCAACGATGGTTACGGTGGCAGTAGTAGGCGCGATCAGCACACCGCCACTGGGATTGAAGAGGCTCAAGTTTACCGTCTCGGCAGATTCGGCATAGGCATCGTCAACGAGCAATACCCGGAAAGTGCGACTGGCTTGACCGGCCGCAAACGTAAGGGAGCCACTGGCAACTTCATAGTCACCCAACTGGCTGGCGCTACCATTACTCGAGGCAAAGTCTACCTTGGATTCGCCGGACGTATCACCGCTCCGATTGACGGTGATAGTGACAAAGCCATCGCTTTCATTGCCGCTAAAGTTGCTCGCGCTGAAAAAGAGATTGGGTGGAAAAGGCGTGGCACTAAAATTCGCAGCCGTTTGATTCTGGCTCAAATCGTCGAATGAGATGCTCGCAGGGGAAAAACTATAGTTGCCGCTGGACGGCGTAATAGTGTAGTCGCCATCACCGGGCACGTTGAATGAATAGTCTCCGTTCCCATCCGTCGTGGTCATTGCAGTTTGCGAACCGCTAAGCGACACGCTGATTCCTGCGACTCCGGTGTTTGGGGTCTTGGTTATTCGTCCAGAGATAGCGTAGTTCACCAGCGTTCCCGTGAAGTTGGCAGTCTGGTTACTCGTAAGATTTACAAAAGTTCTCAGCGAAGGACTGAAGTTGTAGTTGGTGCGCGCTGGAGTGACTACATAGTTGCCGCCCATCGTGAGGCCGGCAAACGAAAAACTTCCATTAGTGTCCGAGACAGTCGTTGATGAAGTCGTTCCAGTCAAAGAGACAATGACGGCGCTGATAGGTTGATCGCTCGCATTCTTGATGAGCCCGCTAATGATGTAGGTTGGAGGAATAGCCGTAAAGTCTGCTGAAGTTTGATTGCTGCTCAGGTTGTCGAAGGTTCGGCTCGCGGGGCTGAATGTGTAAGTCGCGAGTGAAGGCGTAACGACGTAATTACCCTCAGCCGTCAAATTGTTGAACGAGTAATTGCCGGAACTGTTGGTCGTGGTCGTCGACGTTTGCGCACCGCTGAGCGCAACCGTTACCCCTCCGAGGCCATTGGAATTCAGACTTATCTTTCCACTGATGTTGTAGGTGAAAACGGTCGCATCAAAATTCGCAGTTTGATTCGCATGAACATTCGTGAATGGCGTGCTGGTCGGAGAAAACGAATAGTTTTGCCGCGCAGGTGTCACGGTATAGTTGCCTCCGGCGTTGACTGTAAACGAATACTGACCGCTGCTATTCGTGACCACGGAGCCGGTTTGTGAGCCTGTCAAATTCATGGTCACTCCGGCAAAACCGAATCCGGCGTTAAGTACCTGACCGCTGATGGTATAAGTCGCCAGCTCAGCCGTGAAATTGAAGATTGTATTTGATCCAAGATTGGGAACAGTTTGACTGGCGGGATTGAAGATGTAATTCGTCAGCGACGGCGTCACTGTGTATTGCATCGCTCGAGAAAGATTCTCGAAGAGGTAGTTTCCGTTTGCGTCAGTCGTCGTCGTGCCCGTTTGCGCTCCGTCTAAGGTCATCGTGACGCCGGTAAATCCATTGCCGTTCAAAGTAACCCGTCCAGAGATATCGGCAGAATTTATTTTTCGGCAACGCGAAAACACGGACGTGTTGCTGTTTACATCTGTTGAGGTAGCAGTAATGAAAGAACCCGGGGCGACCGGAACCGACAGGACCGCCGAGATGGTCGCGATGCCGCTGCTGTTGGTGGTCACGGATTGTGAGCCCAGAAAAGTTTGCCCTTCACCGGCGCCAGACGGGTCACATTCGTTGTTGGAAAAGAACTGCACCTCGAGATTTGAGTTTCCGGCGCCGGCAGCGGTTCCGTCGATTCTCAAGGTTCCAGCTGCATATTGCGCCGCGGTGAGGATAGGAGCAGGCGAAAGGGGACCGGGAGACGTAACGCGAATTCCCAAGCCTCCGTTGGAAAAGATGGAATTTGATTGAATGAGATTGTAGCAACTGGCGTTGACTGCGATTCCGTCGCCGCCGTTGAATGCAATTACATTTCCGGCTCCCGAGCCGCCAATGACCGCACCGGCTACGCCCTGAATTGTTACTCCGTTCCCAGTATTCCCAAGGGAGTGATTTCCGCTGGCATCGATACCAATGTGATTCCCCTGGGCGAGCACGAATGGGCTTTGAGGAAAGTTTGGCGGACATCCGACAGTCGAAAGGATCGAGATTCCATTGGCGATAACATTCCTCGCGGCGGGAGTTGTACCACCTATGGTCAGACCAACAATTCCGTTGAAGCTAATACCGCCGCCATTGCCCAGGCGGTTCGATCCGGTTAGCTCCGTGCCGATGTAATTCCCCTGGATTGTCCCGCCGTTAGTTCGAGGTGAAACATCGACGCTTCCGAGAATGACGTTGCGCGCGCCTGGTTGAGTGCCGCCGATCGTCGCCACAGCAGAGCCTTGCGAGCTTGGATCGGTAACGTGAATACCACCAATACCAACCGCCGCCTGACCATTGAGATCAGTGCCGACAAAATTTCCCTGAATGGTTGCTCGCGTTTCCATGCCGCCAAAGCAACATGTCGAATCAGCGTGAATGCGGACGATTGGAGCAATCACGTTACGCGCAGCCACACTCGTACCGCCAATTTGTACTGTTGAAGCAATTACGAAGACACCGAGACTACCTAGTGCAGTGTGACCGGTGCTGTCGATGCCGATAAAGTTGCCCTCGAGAATATTGTTGTTTTGATTAGTCTGATTGCTGGTGCCAAATCTGACGCAGTAACCAGTGAACTGATTGATAACCAGGCCTCTAATCACGACGTTTGAAGTGGTGACCAGCAAGCCAATGGCCGATCCAGCATTGGCTCCGTTCAGATCAATAAGTGGAGTGCCCGCGAACCCCGGCTGCGTAGTACCGTCAACCGTTACCGCTTCAGTGATGGTCGGAAGTTGACTCTGAACCGAGATCGAATAGGGGCCACTGCCAGGAATATTGAAAGCAATGGTATCAGCGCCGGTGTTTGCGTTTGCATCGTCGATGGCTTGTCTAAGCGATCCCACACCACCGTCATTTGTGTTTAGGACGGTAAATGTCGACGAGGGTTGTTGAGTAATTAGTACGGGGTTTTGTTCTCCCTTAATAATCCCTACGAAAGCTGGTAGCGCTGATGGATTAAGGCGCATAGGAAGCAAGGTAATCACGTCTTTGGGGAGTATTTGTTCGGCTTTCGATTGGGATCCGTCAATATTGTTTATCGCGTATGAGGCTTTTCCGATATTGAGACCAATAGCAGGTGATTGCCGTTCCTGGTTGGGAAATATTTCGTAACCGCGCCTGCCGGGCAATAACCTTGAGAAGAAAACTGGCGCCGCTGCTTCGGCTGGTTTTGAAATGTCCGTTTGATTGCCGGAATTAATCAAGAACGCAAAATCTTGTGGTGGGCCGTTGAGAGCGCCGCGCGGATTTCGGAAAGTCAGAAATCGCGGACCGTTGTCAGTCTCAAGGCCGATGGCGAGATCCGCGAGTCCGTCAACCCTTTCAAGCTCACCCTCCAGTACACTCGTGATCTTTCCGGGCAGCCTGATGCTTTTTGGCTGCCCGAAATTACCTCGGCCGTCTCCCGAGAACAGATAGAGTCTATTGTCAGCTCGTGTTGCCGCGACGATGTCGAAGTGATCGTCAGCATCGAAGTCTCCGGCAGCGAGAAAATCAGGATTAGTAGACAAGACCATCGAGCTTCTAATTCGAGTAAAGGGGACGGTCGTGAACTCGCCGCGTCGCTTCCTGGCTTGCGCGTCGGCACTGTTGGGATAAATCGCATCCGGATTTCCTAAGCGCAGTTCGACTGCTCCGTTCGCTCCCTTCGCATTTCCGACCACTAAATCAGGCACGCCATCTTCGTCAAAGTCACCCGCAGCGAGCGAGAGGGGCAAGCCAATACTCTGAAGAGCTAAAGGATGAAGCTTGCTGAAACTCGGCGGCGTCAGCACGCTTAAGAAGAGAATCAAGCCAAAGCTGATGAATAGAACGTGAAGAAATGAAGGGCGTGTATTAGTTCGCATTTTGGGGCACGTCAAACAGAAAAGCTCAAGGTTAGTTAAGAGTGGTTTGCTTCCGCCTCAACTTTCATCAGTTCTTTGCCGTGAATGCCACTCCAGCGAGTTCAGCTCGAGGTCAGCTCTCAAGTGAGTTGTTCACAACTCCAGCGAGTTCAGCTCGAGGTAAGGAAGGGTTGCTTGCGCCCGCCCAACTTGCCTTGGCATTCAGTCATAAGGAGAGGTTCAAGCCCGCAATCAACATTGAATGCCAATGCAACTTGGGCGGGCGCAAGCAACCCTTCCTGACCCCGAGCTGATCAATCTTTAGCTCTGCAATCATGACCCCGAGCTGATCAAGCTTGAGCTCTGCAATCATGACCTCGAGCTGATCAATCTTTAGCTCTGCAATCAAATTTGAGTGCCCAGCAACCTGCCTCCTGCCTCCCACCTCCAGACTGCCTACTGCTGCTGCCGACTGCCGCTGTTGTTACTGTGTACATTCATTATTATTCCGACTCGCGACGGGGCCGAACCGAAATTGGTACTCCGCTGACGTGATGAATGAACATACCATCGCGTGCTGTTTGGGAACATCGCGGAGCGGCGCGCCGTTCACTTGTCCCAGCCAGAAAAGGAAACCACTAATGTCGGGATTCCTTCTCAAGTATCCGAAGTACTGTCCCAATACAAAAGTGCGATTGTATTCAGCATCGATGAACGGTTGATTCGCGATCGGATTTGACGTGTTGTCATCCGCCAGCCGGTACATCACTGCGCCTCGTCCACCCGAATTGAAGAGTGTGATCAAGTTCGCGCGTTGGCTGGTCAGATTAACTCCGGAGGCGCTTTGTATCGTTGCCAGGACAGCGTCGACAAACTGGTCAGCGGTCGAGAGGCTCGCCGGATACTTGGCCGTAAACTCTGGCCGAGTGATGAACAAGTTCGCCAGGTCCTGTTGCTTCTGCGCGAGATTAGCGCCACCGATTACTCGCGCTCGATCAGCTACGAACACAGCGTAGCTCGGCAATTTCTTTTCCTCGTCCGGGAAGTTAGCGTCGGGGTTTGGATTCGGGAAGGGCTGGTTGTTTCCGAACGCTGCCCGGTAGAGCCTCAGCACATAAGCTGCCGTCTGCTGAAACTCTAATTCATAGAAGAATGCGTTCGAGACATCCACGCGCTTGTTTCTCAAACACTGCACGTCGCTCTGACACTGCGTGATCTCGTTCTGCCAAAACGCAAAGCCTCCGGCGTCAGGGACGCGACTGAGAAAGTCGAAGTAAGCCTGGCGCACAAAGAAGTCAGCTTCTTCTGCAGGGTTCCAGAGCAACTGACCGCGGACCTCGCCATTCTGGAAGCCGGTGCTGTGCACGTTCATGTACTGCTGCCCGGCGCGCAGATCGATAACCTGTTGTGCAGTCGGATTGACGACGAAATTGTTGATAGGATTGCCTAGCGGCAGTGGAAAGATGATAGGACCATTCACGCCTGGCGCGGCGGCGTGAACGTGGGCGCCGGTTTCGTCGCCGGTGAGGCCTGAGAATAACAGCGAGACTTTGGCGCTGAGCTCGTCGTTGCTGAGCTGAAAGATACCGCCATTGCCTTTCACTACATTCGGAGTTGCAGGAACCTCATCAGCGCCCACCAAATTCGAAACAAATTGTCTCGAGACGGGAGAGGTGCTGCCGCCACTGTCATTATCCGCAATCGTCACGGTTGCGGTTGACGGCGAGGCCAGTATTCCATTGGTCGGATTGCTGAGATTGAGATTCACCGTTTCGCTACTTTCAGGAAAGGTATCATTCACGATCAAGATTCTGAATGTCTTACTGGAGTCGCTAGCAGCGAAGGTAAGCGTACCGTTAGCGACTTCATAATCGCGAATCTGACTCGCGCTACCGTTGCTCGACGCAAAATCGACTGTTGCAGCGCCGGTAAGATCACCTGTGCGGGTGACTGTGATCGTCGTGAATACATCACCCTCGTTTGCGTTGAAGTTACTCGCGCTGAAACTGAACAACGTCGACGTTTGCGCCGCCGGTATTTCCCACATGCCGCGTCCGTGGGTCGATATGCGAAGAGTGCGGCTTGAGTTTTGAATGCCCATGCCGAAGACGGCGACTCTTGGCAATCCCGTCCCAAAGGGATTCCAACTCACGCCTCCATCAGACGTGAAGAACACTCCAATATCTGTCCCCACGTAGATCGCATTTGAGTTCAGTGGATCTATGGCAATCGCATTAATCGGAACGTCCGGAAGGCCCGTGACGCCGGAACCGTTAATCGCACTGAAACTCGGCGAGCCGCTGAGGTTAGCTAGGCGCCAGAAATGCGAGTTGGTTCCTGAGGTGCTGCCGAAGTAAGAACCTAACGCGATGTATGCAATGTCTTTGTTGTTCGGATCAAAAAATACTCGACCCACATAACGATCGGGCACTGCGCCGCCTGGATCCAGATTCGCGAGGGTTGACGAGCCCGTCGTTGTGAAGAAGAGCGCGCCATTGTCGAGGCCGACGATTCGAAAATTGTCATCCTGTGGTGAGATGGCTATTGAACTGATCGGGACATTACTGACGATCGGGGCCTGGCTAACAATCGTGTGGTTGAGGCCCTTGTTACTTGATCGGTACAGGCGATCGGTTCCGAAATAAACTGTATTCGGATTGCCCGGGCCCTGGGCCAAGGGAGCGTAGAAGTTAACTGTATCAGTACAAGGTATGCCATTGCCTGGCGTCGACCCGTCAAAGCATCCTCGCAACGTGAAGCCGCCGCCGACTACCTCGCCTTCCGCGTATCCGATCTGCGAATTGATCCGGCAGAAAAACGTGTGATACATGACCACATTAGTAGTATTGACCGAGTTTTGATCGATAAGCGTGTAGCCGCCATCACCGCCGTTGACGCGAGTCCAAACAGGACCCGTTTGCAACAGGTTAGTGCCGTTGTCCTGCGTGCCTCCGAGTGAAAAATCTCGATTGTTTGGATGAAGCGCGATTCCCATGAATTGCGTCGCGCGAAATCCGGCGTTGTTCAGACTTGCCCAGTTATCGCCACCGTCGGTGGACTTGAAGACTCCACCATCATCACCTCGATACACGATGCTGGGATTTGAAGGAGCAAAAACGATCGCATGTGTGTCTGCGTGAACTCCAGCAGCATGATTGGTGAAGGTCACTCCGCCATCTGTCGAGGTGGCTTGCATCCGCCGGCAGAGCGCCGACGCACCGCTTCCAGTGACGTTTCCTCCGAGCAAGATCTTGTCGGTAGCCGGTTGGGCTCCGGGCTGGATAGCAAGCCCGATGTTGTAAAAGCATTGGGCCTGACAAAAGCCTCCTCCGCCCGGGAGTTTGCTTGACCAGGTAATCCCTCCGTCGGTCGATTTTCTGAGAGCACCCAGGTCGGTGGCAGCAGTGCAACTGGTTCCCGACGAGTCTTCACCACTCGCTGTGTAGAGGACAGTTTGTCCACCTGATTTGTAAATTGCCAGCGCACCTCTTCCGTTTGAGGCCGAACTGGTAGTCGTTGAGAAAGTTTGTGTAAACGAGACACTCGAGCCGGGACTGGCTAGCGCATTGCTAGTTCGATAGATACCGCCATCAGGGATACCGGCGATGATCGGATTGGGTGGACATGGCGGCGTCTGACAAACGGACTGTGTTCCGGCAACGCCATTTAGCCAAAGTACGAGGTTGTTAGGATTGCCCGGCTCGAACACCATGTCATTTACATTTCGATTACCGGTGCAGGGTGTGTCGAAACAAGTGAAGACTCCAGCCACAGTTCCGCCAGCCTGCGAAACCGCGATCCGCTCGAAAGCGATAGAGGCCAGTGCTGACGTTGCGTTTGTCGATCGATAAAGTCCTCGAAGACCGAGCGGAGGCAGGGAATTGTTAAAAGGAATATCACCGCCAATGCCGATAACGGCTCCGGCAGTGCCTACAAAAACTATCGCAGGGTTGGTTGGGTGGACGAGAATCTTGCTGATGCTCCGGCCACTGAATGCGTTATAGCTTAAGCTGCCGCCGCTGGCGCTTCCGGTTGTGATTAGGGGATTGATCGGACCCACCAGATCCGAGATTGCCCCGGTGGTGGTCTCTGCATTGTCGATTCGATATAAGCCCACGCCCGCAAAACTATCGGATGAGCCATTGGCTTCTCCCGTGCCGATGTAAAGAATGCGCGGATCGGAAGGCGCCAGCGCCAGAGAACCAATCGCCAGTGACTGCGCGTTGTCGAAGATGGGATTCCAACTTGTTCCACCGTTGGTTGATCGAAAAACACCACCTTGCGCTGTACCGGCATAAACGACGTTGGGATTAATGGGATGAATTTCGATGGCTGTTACTCGGCCACTAACAGGAACTGATGGTGAAGTCTGCCCATTGGGAATTGGATTGGGCCCAAGCTCGACCCAGGCGCCAGAGATAGACTCCGGTCTAAGACCAAGCTTAACGTCCTTACGCAAGTCCGCCTCGCGTTTGGCCATCTGCGCGATTGCGCGACCTCGAGCCGACGGGTCAAACGGTTTTCCAGGTTCGAGACCGCGAAGCTTAGCGATTGCTTCTCCTCGAGCTTGAAAGAAAGCTTCTTTGTCGGTGCCGCTGGCGCCCGGTGGAAGATCGGGATCGATGCCCTCGTCTCCTTCAGCTTCAAAAATCTCGGGTTTGCCGGCAGCTTCTTTGGTCGAGCTCGAGCTCTTTGTTTTTCGAGACTCGTTTGCCGCTTTTCGGGAGGATTTGTTCTGAGGACTGTCGGCGGAAGAGGGCGTCAGAACCAGCGATGAAATGAGAATCGCCAATACGATAAATGTCATCGATGCGAGAACTCTCTTCATAAACAACCTCTCAGTTTTAGAGATTCATTGGTGAGGATCGATATTCGTAAGCGATGACATCGAAACCGGGTCGTGTTTGATCCTTCACGGCGCGAGCAAGCTCTCAACCACTGACGGGGTCACGCCATGGGTTGAACTGAGTGATGCGACGCTTGAATGGCATTGGGCATCCGGTATGAGTTCAAAGACTTACGAACTGAGGCACTTTAGTTTTCGTTCCGTCTGAATGTCAAGGAATTGTCTCGTGGGGTAATGTCCAACATTTGGAGTGCGACGACCTGTCGTCGCTTTGGCCGCTGCGACCTGTCGGAGCTGATCCTGCGAAAATGGCCGACATTACGGAACCGTGTGGCGGAACAAAGCGATGACAGGTTAGCGCACTCCGAAATAGGACACTATTCTAGTGGAGCGATGTTTGCTGTGTAAGTGTTCGGGCGTTACGCTTTCTAAACGATAAGCCGCAGCGAAGGAGACGAAAATGGTGACGATGATATTTTTGGGAATTGGCTTTTTGAACTCGTTCCTTTTCCGCGCTCAGGATCCTTGCGCATGTTTGCCGAAGGACATCCAGAGAACGGACGTCGTATCGGTTCAGATGAACGGACCCGGTCGCGTAGGAAAGAAAGTTACTGTCGAGCAAAAGCTGAAGGCGATCAAAGCGCGATGCCGAAAGGGCAAGTTGGTCGATGCCGTCGGTAAGCCCATCTATTTCTATCAACTGCAGGGATGTTGGGGAAATCCGCCGGCGGAGTATCAGGAGATCCTGCGCGCGCAGCAAAAGGAATTGGAGAAGCTAAGAAAGACGTATCACGTCATCGAAATGACGTGCAATCCTGGCGGCGAGATGCCCATGTAATGAATGTCGCGATTAGAAGTTGCGTTCGCGGATATCGACCTTCTGCACGCTGAAGACTACCCTCATGGTGTCCGGACGCCGATCGAGAGAGGCCGGGACAAACGCTGCATCACGACGAAGGGCAGTTTCAAAATCCGCCAGCATCTGCTTATCGCGCGGAGCTTGGACCACATCAGCAAGAGAGGCGCTGCCATTACTGAATACGTCAGCTACCACCATCATTTCATCCGCCGCCTCCGAATTTCGCGGATGCGAATACGAGCGCGTCAGAGCCGCCAAAGCTCCTTTTGGATTCAGACTTGGTGATTGCTCATTGAAGGGAGCTCGACTTGCCGCGTAGTCCTCGGAATTGACTGGCTCATTCAAATCCAATACATATCCGGGAGCGGTAATTACCAGGACCGAGCTATTCGCTGTACTTTGAAGTGCGGCTTCGTGCAGGGCAACGAAGTGAGGTTTAAGACCAATAAACATCCCTGCGAACAAAATTACCGAAGCGAACGACCCGACCGTATATGGCATAAGCTTCGGTTCAAGCCAACGAGTAAGACGCTGCGAAAAGGTTAGACGTGGCTGCAGGCGCTGGGCAGCCGCTTCAATAGCGAGAGCCTCGTTGATCGAATCAACCAGATCCCTCGGTGGGACAGGCCGCGTTAAAGATCGGAGGCTTTGCTTCAGCGAACGAAGCTCTGCCAGCTGTGAACGACAAACCGGACACTGGTCAAGGTGCTCGTCAATCGTGACGCGAGTCGGCAAAGACACGCCGTCATCCACATACAACGAAATCAGCGGTTTTGTTTCTTCGCATAACATAAATTAAAGCTTAGCTCTCACTGCGCTGAATGGCTGACCGACCCCGGCCGCTCCCTAACCTCAGGAAGCGAGTCGGTAAAATTCGTTGCCGACCAAACCCCTGCCGAGCGACTCTTTCCACGGGTGTTGCTGGCCACGTTTCAAATTGCGCTCTTCCTGGTTTTGCCTGCCTCGCACTCCACCGTCACTTCGACCCATTTGGCACCGAGTTTTTGTGAGCCGGGGCGGGTCAGCCATACAGTCGATTGCGGATTGCGGATTGCTGAATGCAGATTGGCCGCAAAACTAAATCGACCGTATTCCGCAACCACAAATCGAAATTACAAAGATCCTGATACTTGTTGAACTAGGTCGGAAGCGT
>Ga0134125_10002273_pt1 | contig 22866 bp, 19 predicted proteins | sample KB31751_FD_96464 | JGI IMG/M metagenome (GOLD analysis project Ga0134125, IMG submission 96464) | Terrestrial soil microbial communities with excess Nitrogen fertilizer from Kellogg Biological Station, Michigan, USA - KB3-175-1 | ecosystem: Environmental > Terrestrial > Soil > Unclassified ... | reverse complement strand
TCCGCGTCGGTCTCGAGCTGTCCCTCGTTGAGCGACAGCTGCCCCGATCCCTTGCCGATGGGGTGCGGGATCGGTTCGTCGAGATACCGGGCGGACAGATTGATCCCGTAGACGTCGCGGACGTGCGCGGGAAAATCGCGCGGCAGCTCTCGCTTGAAGCGCTCGAAATCGTCAGCGAGCGAAGCGCGATAGTCTGAACTGCGCATCCGCTGCGGCATTGGTCAGCACGAGCCGAGCCACCAGCTCTCCGACGGCCGGTCCGTGCTTGAAGCCGTGCCCCGAGCCGCCTCCGACGATCCACGCGTTTTCGGCGGCGGGATGGCGATCGATGATGAAGTGCTCGTCCGGCGACTCCTCGTACTGGCACACGCGCGCCTCGACCAGCGGCGCGCCCTTGAGCCCCGGAAAGCGATAGCCGATGTAGTCCTGGGCGATCTTCAGGGCCGCGGGACTGGGGACTCGGGACTGGGTGGTCGGATCGACCACCGGGCCTCGTGTATCGTCGGCGACTTTGAAGCCGCGCCATTCATTTCCTGGAATGCCGTACATGAACGTCGTCCCGTGATCGGCCCAGACGGGCATGCCGGTATCGGTGAAGCGCGGATCGCCGGCGGGCGTCCCGAAGAAGAACACTTCCTGCCGAGTGGCTTTCACGCGATCACCGATGACATCGGGAAAGAGCGCGCCGAGCCACGGACCGCAGGCGAACACGTAGCGATCCGCGGTCAGCCGGCTGCCATCCGACAGCGCGAGACTCGAGAGGACGCCGCCCGCCGGTTTGGGTGTTTCGATCGCGAGCTCCTTGTACTCGCCGCCCTCGGCGATGAAACCTTCGAGCACCGCCGCGCACGCGCGACGCGCGAGGAGGTAACCGCCGTCGGGCTCGAAGATCGCCCAGCGCACGCGATCGCAATTGATCTGCGGATATCGCTTCGAGAGATCGGGCCCGGACAGTTCTTCGAACCGCACGTTTTCACTGCGCAGGATGGGCAGCGCGGCTTTTTCGTATTTGTCGTCGCTCTCCACGAGCCAGAGCACGCCGATGCCGTGGTAGAGCTTTTTGCTCCAGCGCCGCTCGTGCTCTTTCCAGAGGGTGAGCGCGCGCGCCGCCATGTGCGTGTACACGGCGCGGTCGCCGTAGGTCGCGCGAATGACGCGCGTCTCGCCGCCCGAGCTGGCGCGACTGTTTCCCGGTCCCCACGCGTCGAGCAGCGTGACACGCGCGCCCTGACGGCGCAGGTACAGCGCGGTCCAGCCACCGAACGCGCCCGCACCGATGACGGCGATATGCGGCTGCCTGGCTTGCGGCACGAAACCTCCAAGCGCCCCGATCGCGGCGCAGGATTGGATGAATTCGCGGCGGTCTAGCGTAAGCGCGCCTCGCGTACGAACCGGCGCACCGCTTCGCGCTCGTGGTCCGGCAGTTTGGGTCCCCACGGATCATCGCACGCGTCGTCGGGAATCACCCCGTCGGCGGCGAGGGCCCACAGCATGCGTCGAATGTAGCCTTCCATCGGCGCTCGGAACGTCACTTCTCCAAACGCATCTAAATGCGTAGACAGGCGTAAAAAGGCGTGGTCATCCCCAGTATGCTTGGCGTCAAGAAGCTGCGCTTGCAGGGCGGTCAAAGCCGATCCCATCCCGATCAACGCCGAGCGCGCGCCCATCATCAACGAGTAGCCGAGGAAGCGGTCTTCGCCCGTGATCAGGAGTTTGTCCTGGTGTTTTTTCATCACCGCGGCGATGCGCTGGAACGTCATTACGGAGTCGAGCGTGGCGACTTTGATGCCGATGACTGCCGGCAGGGACATGATCGCGTGCAAGGTGTCGTCATCGTAGTCCACACCGCCCGCCGACTCGTACAGATAGAAGGCGATGACGGGCAGCGCGCGTCCCAACTCCTCGTGATAGTGAACGACGTCCTCACGGCGAGGAAAGGCAAGCAACGCATCGGCGCCACCGCGCTTCGCTTCCACGGCCATCTCCGCAGAGTTCGCGCCCGCGACAATGACTTTGCCGGCCAGGGCACCTTTCCACGTGGCGAGCACGTTCTGCCGTTGCGCTCGCGACAGGTGCGGGCCGCGACCCGTGTGCGCCCAGACCGCGACGCCGGCGATCGGCTGCCGAGCCATCCAGCGCGCGTACGTCTCCTGCGCTTCCTCGTGGATTGTGCTGCCGCGAAACGGCACGGGGACGGCGGGAATCAGTCCCCAGTCGAGATTCAGGGTCAGGCGCTCAGCCCCTGCAGGTTGTCCGACTCGATCGCGCGGCGCCGCTCGGGGGTGAGATCGAGCAGATCGAGCTTCGCGATGCTGTTCTCCGGAAGTCGCAGCGGCTGTCCCGTGCCGAACACGAACCGATCGATGCCGATCGTGTCGAGCAGCGTGGCGAAGTGGTCCTCGGGCGGCCCCCAAATCCAGCAGATGTCCCACCAGAGGCGGCGCGCTTCATCCGGCGTCGAGCCGAAATGCACTTCTTCGATGAAGCTGCGGTCCGCGTGGGTGATCAACAGTCGCACATCGGCATCACTGCGGATCAGCGCCCGCACCGCGGCGGCGGGCAGCTCGCCCGCCCGATCGTGCGGATGCCGCTGCCGCCCATCCTCGAGGCGTACGGCGACCACCAGGGGCAGCCGCGCGGCCCCGCAGGCGACCGCGAGCACGCGCATCTCGTCTCCCGCCGGTTCGAGGCCGGCGTAGAGCGGATCACAGCGCACCGCCGGCGCGCCCGAATCCACCGCGTCGGACAGCACCGCGTCCCAGTGCGGCAGACCGGGATGGATGCTCGGCACGGGCCGGAAGCGTTTTTCCTTGCGCGCCGTTTCGTACAGCCACGCATTGCCCTCGGTCGGGTCGCGCCAAAACAGGCTCGGCAGGTGCGTGATCCAGGCGCTGTCGATTTTGGCGCGGTCCAGGGACTTGAGCAGTTCGCCCGGCGACGTGTGGGGCACTTTGCGCCACGGATAGGCGCCGATGAACGCGTTACAGTCGATGCGCATCAGTCGGCCGGGAAGGCGCCCGGAGGAAAGATCCGCGCGGCATTTTTCCAGCGGATCAGCTCGAGGTCGTCCGGCGAGAGAATCGTTTCGAGATAGCGCAGCTTGGCCCAGCCCGTATCCATCGTGAGATCGGTGCCCCAGATCAGCCGCGCGGCGCCCGCCGTCTCGAGGCAGGCCTCCAGCATACCGCCGTCCACGCCGCTGCCCGAGAGATCGACGTAGACGTTCGGCACATCGCGCACGGCGTGCAGCGAATGCAGCCAATCGCCGCCGCCACCGATATGCGCGAGGATGAACGCGACGTCGGGATGGCGGCGCGCGAGCGTACACAGCTCGACGGCGTCCGACGCTTCCTGTCCCGGCCAGTCGCGCCGCCGGTGCTGCCAGATGTGCTGCAGCACCGGGACGCGGCGCTCGCGCGCGAGCTCCGCGATGGGATCGAGCAACGGATCATCGGCGCGCCGGCTCGCCGCGAGCTTGATCCCGATCATGCCGGCGTCGAGACACCGGATGATCTCGGCGCGCGCGTGCGCCGTGTAATTCGGGTTGACGCACGCGTAGCCCCGGATCGCCTCGGGGTGCTGGCGCTGCAACGCGAGCAACGCGTCGTTCCCGGCTGTGACATCGCGCGGCGATGGGAAGTAGATCGGCGAGGTCAGGCCCCAGCTGCCGAGGATCGACGCGACGTGCACCGAAATCCCGATCCTGGCGCCCGCGGTGAGACGGCTCACGTTGCGCTCGCGCCAGTCGGCGCGTGGCGTGCGCGCATGGAGGAAATGCGCGTGCACATCGATCAGCATGGCGAAAAGCTAGCGCTCCCCTATCTTGGGGGCGACCTCAAGGGGGAGACCGGGATGGAAACGATGGTCGGCCGTGTGAAGGACATCATGCTCGAGCCCCGCGCGACCTGGAAAGAGATCGACGGCGAGTTCACCAAGCCGGGCGAGCTGTGGGGTCGCTACATCGTCCCGCTCGCCGCCCTCGGCGCGGTCGCGCGGACCGTCGGCATGATCCTGTTCGGGAAGCCGGTGGCGTTCACGAGCCTCGTGAACAAGGTCTCCCTGACGGACGCCATTGTCGCCGGCGTCGTGTCGCTCGTCGTCGCCCTGCTCAGCGTCTTTGTCCTCTCGAAAATCATCAGCCTGCTGGCCCCCGGGTTCGGCGGGCAGCGGAACGACGTGCAAGGCCTGAAAGCCGCCGCCTACTCCAGTACGGCCGCGTGGATCGCCAGCGTCTTCGCCATTCTGCCCAGACTCAACATCGTCATCAACCTGATTTCGCTGTACAGCATCGTTCTGCTCTACCTCGGGCTTCCGATCGTGATGAAGGCGCCGAAGGACCGCGCGATGGGCTACACGGCGGTGGTGATCATCATCGCGGTCGTGATGTTCGTCATCGGCGCGGCGGTTATTTCAGGCTAGACTTGCTGCAGCGCGGCGTCCAGTATCTCGAGGGTACGGTCAACCGTGCCCTCGTCGTGCGACAGGGAGACGAAGTTGTAGGCGGTCCGCTTGAACAACACGCCGCGCGTGGCGGCGGCGAGCGCCGTCCCGTGCGCGATCTCGTCGCTCACATAGTGGAGAAAGCACATCTCCGCGATTCCGCCGACCCCGGCGATCGCGTGCTCGTGCCGCCGGTGCAGCGCGTGCAGTCCGTGCAGGAGCCTGGTGCCCATGCGATGCAGGTGTCCGCACACATCCTCCCGCACGAACACCTCGAGCGTCGCGCGCGCGGCCGCGAGTGCGACGCCTTCCGTCGCGAGTGTCGATGAGATCCAGGTCCGGCTCGTGCCGGACATCAGATCCGCGCGGCCCCCGACCGCCGCCAGGGGAAATCCGTTGGCGAGCGCCTTCCCGATCACCACGAGATCGGGCTTCGGCTCGACGTTGTAGCGCTCCACGGCCCCGCCGAGCGCGAGGCGGAACGCGGTCTTGATCTCGTCGAAGATCAGGACCGCACCGACCCGCTGCGTCTCGACGCGTAATACCTGCAGCCATTCGCGCGAAGGCTCACTCACGATGACCGGCTCGACGACCACGGCGGCCAGCGTGCTGCCGCGCTCACGAATCAGCTCACGCGTGCGCGCGACGTCGTTGAACGGCAGCTCGGCGAACAGCGCGCGCGTGGCCGCCGGTACGCCTTCGGTGGCGCCCTGACACCAGTCGAGCCAGCCGTGATAGCCGCAGCCGAGCACCGCGTCGCGGCCGGTCGCGACGCGCGCGAGCCGCACGGCGGCCGCGACCGCCTCCGCGCCGGTCTTGAGAAAGCGAATGCGCTCGAGCCAGGGGATCCGCTCGGCCAATGCCTCGGCGAGCTCTTCTTCCGCCACCGGCGGCAGCGGACCGACGACGCCGGCGGCGATCGCCGCCTCCGCGGCGCGGTTCACCGCGGCGTGGCCGTAGCCCAGCGCCACGGCGCCGAGCGCCATGATGTAGTCGACGTACTCGCGGCCCGTGTCGTCCCAAACGCGGCAGCCGGCCGCCCGCGTCATGCGCGCGGGCGAGCCAAACAGCGCCTCGGGGCGCTTGCTACCCGTCGACGTGAAGCCTGGAACGCGCCAGTCGTTCACCGTACTTGGTCACCTCGATGGCAATCGCGCGCAGCAGCTTCACCTCGCGCAGGTCGAACGGCGTGCGGTGCGCGATCTCCCGCATCGTGCGCATGACATTGCCGGCGTTGCGCGTCTTGAAGAACTCGATCGCCCGCAGCGCCGTCGCGACGTCGACGAACAGCCGCTCGATCTCTTCGGTCGGCGTCGGCTCGGACGGGCGGCGCGGCGTCTTGAACGGCTGCGCCTCGGCGCCGCGCGCCAGCGCCAGCTCGTAGAGCATGATGATGACGGCATGCGCGAGATTCAGCGACGAGTAGTTGGGGTCGCTGGGAATCGTGACGATGCGGTGGCACAGATCGAGCGCTTCGTTGGACAGCCCGCGGTCTTCCCGTCCAAACAGCAGCGCCACGGGCTCGGGCCCGCCTGCGGCGAGCGCGTTGACCTCGACCGCCGCTTCGCGCGGACGCTGCAGATTCCGTTTGGCGGTGCGGCCCCGCGCGGTGAATCCCACGACGTGGACGCAGTCGCCGATCGCCGCGTCGAGCGTCTGGAACGTGCGCACGCGCGCGAGCACGTCCTGCGTCTGATGCGCGATTCCTTCCACGCGGTGCGACTCGAATTCGCCCGGGTTCACGAGGCGCAGATCCCGCAAGCCGAAGTTCTTCATGCCGCGCACCACGTGCGCGATGTTGACCAAATCCTGCGGCTCGTTGAGCACCACGACGATCATCCGACGAGCTCCAGCACACCGAAGCGCGACGGGTCCTGCCGGTCACCCCGCAGCCAGACCCAGCCGCCGCCGCCGCTCCACACCAGCTGACCGACGCGGCGCAGGCGTCCGGGCAGCAGCTCGTTCACGATCAGATCGAACGACACGCGCGCCCCCGCGTGCGGGTACACGCCTTCCGGCCAGGGAATCGCCACGGTGACGCAATAACCCGTTTCGGTGCGCTGCCAGCCGCCGGTGACGGCGTTGCTCGCGCCGCCGCGCGTGTCGCAGGTCGGACGCGCGCGGACGATTTTGCGGTCCGGTTCCGGGACGATCAGGTAGCCGACGGGCGCGCTGCTGCCGCCGTTGTGGGCCGCCAGCGGCGCGAGGTACACCTGCAGGCCGTCGGAGTGGATGTCGTCGGGATCGTTGTCGAGCCGCAGCGGCGCGGCGCCGGCGGGGCGCAGACACACCTCCGGTTTGGTGACGGTCACCGCGAGATACAGGGCCCGTTCATCCCAGGCGGCGTACGCCAGCGCCGAGAGCTCGTCGGCGCCGGGATACGCATCCTCGCTGCGGCGGTATTGATCCTCCAACACCATCTGCAGCGGGTCGGCGAGCTCGAATCCTTCGAGCGACCCGTCGAGCGGCGGCGCATTGCCGACGCGGAACGCGGGCGCGGCCACGCGCGTCGGCGGATCGATCTGCAGCAGGGGCACGAACGGCGGCCTGGGCTCGCGCGCGCCGCGCAGCACGAGCGGCGGCTGTCCTTCCTGCTCGATCGTCCAGTCGTTGCCGCCGAACCGGTGATGATCGATCGCGGATGCCGTCGTGATCTCGATGGCATCACCGCGAGTCTGTACGCCTCGAACGACGGGCGATCCGGTATGCGGCTCGAGCACCGTCACGATGCGCACGTTGCGACCGCGCGCGCGAAGGACGTAGAACGGCACCCGCTCATGACGGCCGGGTAATCCGGGGCCTTCCATCTCGAGCAGCGCGCCGTCGAACACCAGGTGCAGCCGGACCTGCCTGCCGTCCTGCGTGTGATTCAGCACGATGGCGATCCCCGTGGGATCGTTGGGGACAAAGCGCTGCACGCGCGTGACGAACTCGTTGGCGAACGCATCGTTCTCCCACCGCCCCGGCGTCTCGACGGAGCCGCGTCCGGCGATGTGCCAGGGAAGCTCGAGCAGATGATCTTCGCGCGCGGTAAAATCCGTCACGTCGACGATATAGGCCGGTCCCGCGGTGACGATCCGATTTACGTTGTCGACCTTGCCGCGCACCCAGCCCCAGTCCTCCTGGACGTCGAAGCACTCGCAGCTCGCATAGCCGGCAGTCTGCGACTCGCCGTCGACGCGCGGCGCGTTGTGGGCCAACGTCGATCGGTACCAGAAGAGATCGCGCGTGACGTATCGGCCGGTGCCGGGATCGGGCAGCCAATGCACGCCGCCGGCGTGCAGCGTCAGGTGCAGATAGTCGGGATGCCCGTGTCCCCCGCCGGTCGGCCCCGCTTCGAGACTGACATAGCGGTCTGCGTGGCGCAGGACGGCGAGTCCCTGACTCTCGAGCAAGAGGCTGCTGGGCCGCCACCGGTCCGCGGCGGCGGTCGGCTCGAGCGCGGGCATCATCTCGAGCAACGACCACCACGACAATGAGGATCTGGTCACCGGCGTGGGCGTGGTCAGCATCGGCGCGTCGTGCAGGTAGAACTCGAACAACTCGAGCACCGGCGGTTTGGCCTCGCGGTACACCGTCTCGAGCCACGCGGCCGTTTCGGGCGATCCCAATCGCGCGAGCCCAATCTCCCACATTTCGAGGTACGCCGGCTGCGCGAGCGAAATGCCGAACCGCGCGTCTTTGCGCGCGGGCGCTGTGAGGTCCGGAAGCGCGCTGAGCGAGGGCGCGAGCAGCGCACTCTGAATGCGCGCCGCGAGACGCTCGTCGGCACTGAAATCGACGCCGGCCAGGCGCGCCCATCCCGCACCGGTCAACAGGCCGCGCAGCGCGAAGAAGTGATAGTTCTCGCCTTCGTACCACATGCCGTCCCGGCCGTAGCCGTTCAGCAGATGCGCGATCAGGCCGGTCTCACCCTCGATCGCGCGCCGCGCCAGCTCCTCGTCCTCGAACCACACCGCGATCGCGGCGAGCGCCGCGTTGTTCCACGTCTGGCGGTTCGAGAATCCTTCGTCGTAATCGCCGATGATCGTCGCGGCCTCTTCGACGACCTGATGCACGGCTTTCTCGGTGGATGAATCGAGCAACCCGGCCGCGCGCAGCAGCATCGCCGCCGCGAGATAGCTGGAAATCCAGATCGATTCGATGTAGGTCGAGAAGAACAACCGGCTCGGACCCAGCACGTTGTCCCGGTTCGGAAAGCGCCAGTACCGCTCCGCGTAGGTCGTCAGGATTTCGCGCGCGCGGAGCGCGCACGCGGCGTCCTCCTTGCCCCCCAGGCCCGCGACGGCCGCGAGGTGGGCAGCGCGCTCGACCAGCCAAAGATGCTGGAACCGGGCCCAGTTCCGCTCGTGTCGCTCCCCGCGCCAGGTCTTGCCGCAGCGGGGACAGCGATGGTCGGTCGGACTCCAGGGATCGAATACGAGCAAGGCGTGATCATCAGGACAGGCGCCGCCATCGGTCGAGAGCAGCGCCTTGTGCTGAGGGATGGGCGGCATGCGCGCGAGCAGCGGCTGCGCGCGGCGGCGCAGCTGCTCGAGCAGCGCGCGGAGCTCCGCCGATTCGGCCACGACGGCGGCGCGCGCGACGAGCTCTTCAGCGGTTACCATGTCCGAACACCCTCGGAAGACCAGTTCAACGACAGCACTTTCGCTCCCGCGGCGCTGAGCGCCGATACGGCGTCGCGCGCCGCCCCTTTCATTATGAAGAACATGCACCCGCCGGCGCCCGAACCCGCCGCCTTCCCGCCGAGCATTCCGACGTCCGCGGCCACCTGCTCCAGCCGGGCCATGTCGGGCGTGCGCATGATAGGATCGAGCGCTTGCTGGTGCCGCCAATTCTCGGTGAGCAGTGAACCGACGCGGCCGAGATCGGCAGCGCGCAACGCTTCGCCCATCGCGTTGCCGGTGTCTTTGAGGCCGCGGAGTGCCCCGGTGACCGTGGAATCGCCACGCTCATAAGCACCCATCACCCGCGAGATCGTGTCACCGGACACCCGGCTCTTGTTCGTGTAGCAGACGATCGTCTGCTGCTCGAGCGTCCGCGCGAACGCCGGATCGAGCGTCAGCGGCTCGATGCCGACATCGGGATCGCGAAACGTGAAGCGGTGAAAACCGCCGAGAGCGGCGCCAAACTGATCCTGCTTCCCGCCGGGCAACCCGGCTTCGACCGTCTCCACCTGCCAAGCTTGCTCGGCGAACCCGCGCCCGTCGAGTGACTCCTGGCGCGCCCGGGTCAGCGCGCCCACGAGCGCGACTCCGAGCGCCCCGGAGCTGCCCAGGCCGGATCCCGAAGGGGCATCGCAGCGCGTCGTGAGCGTAAAGCCTCCGAGCACCGGAAACATCCGCAGCGCCGCGGTGAGGAGCGGCAACTTTCCGCCGCGGGCCAGACCGCCGGCGTTTGCGCATTCGAGCGTCTCTCCCAGCTCCTCCGCGACGAAGCGGAGCAGTGTTCCGCCGAGCTTCAGCGCGACATGCGCGCGCAGCCCAATCGCCCCGTTCACGACGACTCCGCCTTCGCGCGCCGAGAACGGCGGCACGTCGGTCCACCCGCCGGCGAAATCGAGCCGCATCGGCGCGGTCGCGTGGAATTCCGTCGGGAGATCGCGTCGCCTCATGATGACTTGCGAATGTGCCAGGCGGTGATCGTGGGCAGCTCGCCGCGCACGTCCATTTGCACGCCCTGCAGGCGCTGGTTCATCCCCTGCACCCCACGCGCATGATAGAGCCAGACGACGGGCAACTGCTCGGCAAATACCTGCTGCGCGGCGAGAGGATCCGCGGGCATCGCCACCCCCGTCAGATCGCCCAGGCTTTGGAGAAAGCCGAGCCCGGGATCGCCAGGAATACCCATGACCGCCGCGCTGAACTCGTGCCGCGGGCCGTTCACGCGATCGAGGAAGGCGGACAGCTCGAGCTGGCGAATCGAGACCTGGAATCCTACCGCGTTGAGCCGCGCCTGGATCATCTGCTCGAGTGCCGCTTCCCCGCTGCCGACGGTCAGCAGCTCGAATTGCGGCGTCGTCCCGAGCGCAGCGACGAGCCGGCGCGCCGAGTCGGGCGCGAGCGGCACGTGCCGACCGGCCCAATAGTGCGGCAGCGTGGGCGCAACGGGTCCCTCGGCCACGGCGGCGAAGCCGAACAGGTACCCGTCCACGATTTCCTGGCGGTCGATCGCGAGCGCCGCGGCCAGTCGCGCGCGCGGATCGTTGAACGGTGGGCGGCGCGTATTCAGCACCAGCCCGTACGGCAGGATCAGCGGGTAGTCCCGCACCGCGAGCGCCGTGTGCTTGCGGACGAATCCCGCATGCTGCGGACTGATCCCCGCAAAATCGAGCTCACCGGCAACCAGCGCCGACAACTTGATCATCGGCTCGTCCACCACGACGACGATGAAGCGATCGATGTGCGGTGGGCCTCCGAGCTCCGCGGGGAAGTCGGTGTTGCGCGCGAAGACCCAGCGGCGATTCGGTTCGTGCGTGACGAATCGAAACGGACCGTTGCCAACGGGGCTCGAATTCCACGCGGCTGCGCGCAATGTCGCCCGCGGCACGCTGTCGAGCAGATGCGCCGGCACGATCGCGAGATCGGTGAACACATCGGGCAGCGCGCTCGCGGCGGGTGCGGCGCGGTACCGCAGCGCGACGGTCGAGTCGTTCGGCGCCGTGACGGCCGCGAGCCCGCGCAGATCGTTGAACCGCGGATACCCGGTCACCGGGTCTCGCGCCGCATCGAGCGTCCAGGCGACATCGCGGGCCGTGGTCGGCGTACCGTCATGCCAACGAACATCGGTGCGCAGCCTGAACGTGAGCGTGTTCCCCGACCAGCTCCACGAGCGGGCGAGATAGGGGCGCGCGGTCAGCGTCGAGTCGTAGCGCGCCAACGTCATCAGCAGGACGTAGCGCTGCACCTGACGGGCCAAGGGATGAGCGGTGAGCAGCGGATTGATGCTCTGAAGATCCGCGCCGGAGGCAAACAGGACGGTATCGCCACGGCGCAGCGACTCGTCGCCGCAGGCGCTGAGCAGCACGAGGGCGGCGAGGAGGGCGAAACGCGCGCGCGGCACGACCGGATTCTAGCGGGGGCCCAAGCGCTGCGCGAGATTCCCGCCGATGTTCGCCAGGCTGGGCCGTCGCTTGCTTGCAGGGTTAGCCGTCGTGCTGGGCGTCGTGGTCATGACGTTCCTCCTGCTGCACGCCGCGCCGGGCGATCCCGTCGATCTGCTGCTCGGTCCCACAGGCACGGTCGAGCAGCGGAGCGCGCAGCGCGAAGCGCTGGGGCTGGATCGCCCCCTGGCGTCGCAGTTCGCGACCTGGCTCGGACGGTTTGCGCGCGGTGATTGGGGAACGAGTATCGCGCAGGGCCGTCCCGTCGCGCGGGTCCTCGGCGCCGCGTGGCCGGCGACCGTCCGGCTCGTCGGTCTGTCGCTGCTGCTCAGCTATCTGCTCGGCATCGCGCTCGGCGCGCTGCAGGCGGCTCGCAGCGGGTCGCGAACCGATACCGCCCTGTCGATCACTTCGGTCACACTGTTCGCGATGCCGGGCTACTGGCTCGGGCTCATGCTGGTCCTCGTGTTCACGTACTGGGCCCGCTGGCTCCCCGCCTTCGGCGCCGCGGGGTTCGACGCCGATTATCTGAGCGGCGCGGGCTGGCTCCTGGATCGCGCGCGCCATCTGGTACTGCCGCTCGCGACGCTCACGCTGATCGGCATCGGCGGCGCCGCGCGATTCGTGCGCGGGACGATGATCGAAACGCTGAGCCAGCCGTTCATCACCACGGCGCGCGCCAAGGGGTTGACGTCGCGGCAGGTGGTGATGCACCACGCGCTCCGCAACGCGCTGACGCCGGTCGTAACGCTGCTCGGCATGTCGCTGCCCGCGTTGTTCTCCGGCGCGGTGTTCGTGGAGGCGGTATTCGCGTGGCCCGGCGTCGGCCGGATCCTCGTCGAAGCCGTCCAGGCCCGCGATTACCCCGTGGTCATGGCGGCCACGACGGTCAGCGCACTGCTCGTCGTCAGCGGCAACATCCTCGCGGAGGTGCTCGCCGCCTGGCTCGATCCCCGCGTGCGCACGTCGGGCGCCGCATGACCCGACTGCTCCGGGACCGGCGCGGCGCCTTGGGCATGTTTGTGCTGCTGGTCGTCCTGATGTGCGCGGCGGGGGCGCCGCTCGTGTCCAGTGGCGATCCGGTCGGCCAGCGCGACATCGTCGCGACGCGCTTTCTTCCGCCGATGTCGACCGACGCGCATGGGGACTTCCACCCCATCGGCACGGATCGCTTCGGCCGCGACGTGTGGACGCGGCTCGTGTACGGCGCGCGCATTTCGATGGGCGTGGGGGTGCTCGCGGTGCTCGTCTCGATCGTGCTCGGCGTGATCATCGGCGCTGTCGCCGGCTATTGGCGTGGCCCCGTCTCGATCACGCTGCTCGGCGTCACCGACTTTGCACTGGCACTGCCGCGGGTCGTACTCCTGTTGCTGCTCGCGGCGTTGTGGCAACCGAGCACCGCGCTCGTCGTCGTCGTGCTCGGGCTGACGGGGTGGATGAGTATCGCGCGGCTGGTCCATAGCGAAGTGCGCGCGCTCGCCGTGCGGCCGTTCGTCGAGGGCGCCGTCGCCGTCGGCGCCCGGCGGCTGCGCGTGCTCGCGCGCCACATTCTGCCGAATGCGCTCACGCCCGTGATCGTCGCGGCGGCGCTCGGGATCGGCAATGCGATCATGCTGGAGGCGGGATTATCCTACCTGGGCCTCGGCGTGCAACCTCCGACGCCGTCGTGGGGCAACATGATCGCGTCGGGTCGTGATACGCTGGTCAACGCGCCGTGGGTCGCGACGGCGCCAGGCATCGCGCTCGTCATCGTCGTCGTCGCCTGCACGCTGGTGGGCGATGCGCTGCGCGACGTGCTCGACCCGAATGTGAAGCGCTAGAGCGCTTTCAACGTCTCCACATCGATGACGTGTCCACCCTCGAACGACATCAGCTCGTAGGACACGCCATGCTCGCGCAAGCGGGCTTCGTTCGCCGCCACGACCTTCGGTGTGAAGAACTCGTCGCGCGTGCCGTAGACGAGCGTCAGCTTCGGGACTCGCAGCAGCCGGAGATCGAGATCGGGCGGGACTTCCCCGCCCCAGAGAATCAACCGGTCCAAACGAGAGGATCCGAGCGCGGCCCAACGGCACACCGTGGCGGTGCCCTGCGAGAAGCCGAGGGCCGTTACACTTTTTGCCGGCGCGATCCGTGCGTATACGGCGTCGAGATATCGGACATAGTCCTCGATTTCGTGTAACCGGTCCTCGCGCGTCATCCACGCGGCGCCGACACGGCGCTCCGCCGGATGCTCCGAGAGGTAAAAACGCGACAGCGCCTCCGGCGCCACGATGCAGCGCCCGTCCATTTCGATTGCCCGAAACCGCTCGAGGAACCGCGCCGCAAGCTGCCCATAGCCGTGACACACAAACCACACGTCGGTCGCGTGGTCCGGCGCCCCGAGGGTGAAATAGCGGGCCGTGCGCGGCGTCGTGAGGCTGTGCTCTTGCATCAAGTCACCATGATCGAGACGATCTCGTGCGGCTCGGCGACGAACCGGACGATGTTGCCGCGTTGCTCGAGCACGAGCGCGACGGCTTCCTTCTCGTCGGCGCGTACGCGGTGCGCCGTCTTCACACCGTGGTCGAAGCGCCACGCGCCCGAGACTTTGCGGTCGGTGGCGTTGTAGCAGCGCAACACGGCGGGCGAGCCGATCTGCGCGGGCTTGAGCGCCGAGAACACGAGCCCGGTGCCCTCCAGCGCGATGTTGACCGGCGAGGGCGCCAGCGCGGTTGCGTCCCGCAGCCACAAGCCGTGCAACGGCAGGAACGCGTCTTCCCAGAGCTGTGGCAGCACGTCTCCCCGCTCGAGCTCCGCGACGCTCACCGGCGCGAGCGCGAGATCAATGCGCGTTTTGCCGATGCATTGCGCCCCGGGAATCGCCGTGGGCCAGCCCGCGTGACCGGGCCGCGTCGGAAGATTCCCGCGCGACAGATCACCGATCGCGCGGAGCAAGGTCAGGAGCAGATCGCCCTTGGGCGTCCACTCGTACTCGAAGAACGCCGGCGCCAGCACCGCGAGGCCACGGCCGCCGCGGGCCGCGGCCACAAAGCGCTGCGCGGGCGCCGTCCGCACCGGCGTTTCGCGCGGATACGCCTTCGGCGCGACGCTGACTGCCGCTCGCTCGACCGCGCCGAACGCCGTTCCCGCAAGCGCGCTGACTCCGGCAAGGTCGGTCGGCACGCGTGCGCGCAGCCGGTGGTAGGAGTTGCGATTGTCGATTTCGAGCGTGACGCGAATGATCGGACTATCGGCGTGGAGCTGGACGAGCAGGCGCGCATCGATGCCGCGCGTTGCTTCCCACCGCGCCTCCAGAGCGGCGACGAGCGGACCGGCCGCCAGCCGCCGGACCGTGATCGGCCCACGACTCGGCTTCACGCGTGGACGCGCGGGCGGAGCAAATGTGTAGGCGTCACCGGCGTCGCCCGAGTCTTCGAGTCGCAGCACGTCGGCGTAGCTCTCGTTTTTGCGGCGATCGGTGATCGACAGAGCGCCGTTCGACTCGAATGAGACTTCGACAAAGCGGTTCTCGATCGTACGGCCACGCACGTGCGCTTCTTCGGTCTTGGCGAGCGGGACGAGCGGCGCCGGTGGGCCCACCTTCAATACCGTGATGCCGAGTCCCGGGACTGAAGGCGCCCGGAACGCTACGCGCACCTGATCCACCTCGTCCTGGTCGGGATAATGGCGCGCCGCATCCGCGCGCTCCTGGGTCACGCGATGCGCCAGCAGCTGCACCGGAATCGGCCGCCCGTCGCCTCCATAAAGCGCAAAAGGCCGGTAGCCCGGCCCTTGTCTCGGCATGCGCCCCTCGGCGGGCGGTCCCACCAGCACGTCGCGGCGGAACATCGTGAGATCGGCGACCGTCACGGCGCCGCGCGGGCGCGCCGCGGCGTTCCACAGCACCAGCGTCCGCTCCGCCCCTTCGGCACGCTCACGCGCCGTGTCCGGATCGTACCCGGCTAGATCCTGCAGCGCGCTGCGCGTCAGCTCCGCGGCGTAAGCGGCGACGCCGTCGAGTCGATGCTCGGCGGCCTCGGCGACGCTGTCGGCGGTGGTTCCCGCGATCGTGTCGTGAAACTGCGTGCGGACCAGCGTTCGCCAGGCGGTGTCGAGGACCGGCCTGCGGTCGCGGCCCGCCGGCGCGGACAGGCGCGTCAATGCGACGAGCGGCTCGGCGATCCGCTCGAGCCAGAGCTCGATCTGGCCGTGCCGTCGCTTGAGCGGCGCGCGCGTGCCGTGCACGCCCTGCAGCGTCCACGTGTAGCCGTAGGACCAGCGCAGCTCACCCTCGACGGACCGCGCCGGCGTTCCGTCCGCGGCCTGGAAGAACTCGTCGAGGCGCGAGACACGGAACGCGCTCGCCGGCTCGAGCTCGGCCAGCACGTCGCGGAGACGACCGAGTGATGGGTGCGGCGCGTGATGGTCGGCGCCAATGAACAGCGGCACGTGCTTCCCAGCGGCGCGCTGCACCAGCGCGGCACGCACCTGCGTCCACGCGTCCGCCAATCGCGCGCCAGCGGCAGGTAGATCCGCGCCGATTTCGTAGCCTTGGGGCGGCAGGTGCCACAGCAGAATCTCGCGACCGTCCATGCCGCGCCACTTGAAGAAGTCGTGCTCCTGGCCCGGCTCTCCGCCCAGACCCCGCCACAGCACGCCGAACTTGATGCCGAATTCGCGCGCGAGCGCCGGCAGCGCGGCGGGATGCCCGAAGGCATCGGGCGAGTACAGCACATCGAGTCGCGCCCCGCCGCCGAGCCGCTCGGCATCCACCGCGCCAAGCAGCAGGTTGCGGATCAAGGACTCCCCGGAGGGGATCAGCTCGTCGGCCAGTACATACCAGGGGCCGACCTGCAAGCGACCCGATTTGACCAGCGTCTTCAGCTCGCCTTCGCGCTCCGGCCGCGCGCGCAGATAGTCCTCGACGAGCACGGTCTGACCGTCCAGCAGAAATGTCCGGAATCCGGGATCGGCCCCCATGCGCTCGAGCAGATCGTCGAACATCGCGATGAGGCGCGCGTGAAACGCCGCGCGCGGCAGGAACCACTCACGGTCCCAGTGCGTGTGGGCGATCAGATGAAAGATGAACGCGGTCACGGACGGATCTGAGATAGCTCCGCGACGCTCGACAGATGGACGTGCGCCACGCGGCGCCCGCGTCCCAGCAGCGCGCGCACATCGCCGCGGGCCTGCGCTTGATGCAGCGCGCCAAACGTGGTGTGCATTTCCGGAATCTCGATATCCGATGCAGCGTCGGTCGTGATCACCAGAAAAAGGCCGCTCGCGGGTCCGCCCTTATGCAGCTGCCCCGTCGAATGGAGATAGCGCGGACCGATCCCGAGCGTGGTGGCGCATCCCAGCGCGCGGCCCCACGTGGTCCGGAGCTCCTGCAGCTGGGCGAAGATCGCGGGCGTGGGTGGGACGTAGGCGAGAATCCCGAGGTAATCGCCGGGGCGCGCGCTGTTGCGCAGCTCCGCCGGCGTCAACGTTCGCAACGGCTGCGGCGCGGCACCCGAAGCCAGTTCGGCACGCGCGAGCTTCTTCGCCTCCTCCACATCCGGCTGGTCGAACGCGTTGACGCCCAGTGTTTCGCACATGGCAGCCGTCGCGTATTCCCAGCGCAGGAACTCGATGCCGAGATCCAGCGGGTCGGGGGAGAAGTCGGCGGGGTTGACGCTCTGGACATCGCGCCGCGACGCGCTGGCCGGCTCCTGTACGATCGGAACCACCCCGCGCCCATCCTTCCCCGAGCTTTCGGCGATGAGCTGCTCGATCCAGTAGGCCAGACCCGCCACCGGCGGCGGCGGCGACACACACAGCTTGTCGCGACCGGCGTTCGCGGTCTCGCCAATCTTCCGACCCAGCGCTTTCGCCGCCGCGACGTCCACACGCCGAGTGCGCGTGAGCAGCTCCCGCCCGTCGATGCCGGCGAGCGCGGCGGGAAACATCCCGATGGCGGTCAGCGCCGAGTACCGTCCGCCGACTCCCGGGGGATGCGGGATGACCGCTCGGAACCCGCGGTCGTGCGCCAGCTTGGCGAGCGGGCTGTCCACTTCCGTGATCGCCACGAATTGCTCGGGCCGCGCGCGCGAGAGAAAGTGATGGCAGAAAGCGAGCGTTTCGACGGTATTACCGGATTTGCTCGAGATGACGAACAGCGTCCGGTCGTTGTCACCCTCCGCCGCGCGCACCGCGGCCGGATTCGTGCTGTCGAGCACGTGCAATTGGGGAACGCGGAAGGTCTCCGCCAGGACGTCGGCCACCAGGCTCGAGCCGCCCATCCCGCAGACGAGCGTGCGATCGATCCCGTCGGACTTGGCCGCGGCGGCCAGCGCGACGAGCTCATCCCATTGCGCGAGCGATTCCTCCGGCGCGCGCATCCATCCGAGGAGATTCATTGGCGGCGAAAGATAACGTGCCTAATTTATGCCCGGAGCCATGCCGAAGCTGAGCCGTCCGAACCGGTTCGTGGTGAGCATCGCCCTCCTGCCGATACTGGCGGTCGGGCTTTTCTATGCGTTTCGGGCCGTGGACTGGCAGGTGCGGCTCATGGTCGGCGTCGCGATGGCCATCGTCGTGGCCTGGGTGTTCTTCTCGCGGCGCATGGACCGGCGCTACGCCCACATGCTCGAGGATGAGGTCGCCAATCAGACGCGCTCGTTGATGAGCTCGCTGAGCGCGACGGCGTCCGCCGAGCGCAATCTCCGCATGTTGATGGAAGCCGTCCCCGATGCGATCGCGGTCGTGGATCGCGAAGGGCATCTGCTCGACGAGAACATCGCCGCCCGTGCCCTGGTGAAATCGGGAAGCGCGCTCGATCTCAGCACCGTGGCGCAGGGGGACAAGCGGTCGGCGTTCACCTGGCTCGAGGGCGGCGGCCTGCGGGTGGCGCGCGAGAATCTCGCCGCGGCGTTCGAGGGCGAGCTGCGACGGTTCGAGGTGCCGTTTCATCGCGCCGAAGGCGGCGACGGCACCGCGCAGGTCCTGCTCGCCCCCGTGCGCGAGGCCGACCGCATCCCCAAAGTGCTCGCCCTCATTCGCGACGTCACCGACCAACGCCGCGCCCAGACGCAGCTGCAGCAGGCCGAAAAGCTCGCCGCGATGGGCCAGCTCGTGAGCGGCGTGGCGCACGAGATCAACAATCCCGCCGCGATCATCTCCGGTTTTGCGCAGACGCTGCTGCTCGATCAGCTCGTGCCGGAACAGCGGGAAACGGTTCAGATGATCTACGACGAGGCGACGCGCATCGGCCGGATCACGTCGAACCTGCTGGCCTTCGCGCGCGCCGGGAGCAAGGAGCGCACGCTCGTCGACCTGAACGAGACCGTGCGCCGAACCTATGCCCTGCGCTCCTACCATCTCACGACGCTGAACATCACCGTGAATCTCGAGCTGGACGACGAGAACCCGCGCACCTGGGCCAACGGCTCCGAGATGCAGCAGATGCTGCTCAACCTGCTGATCAATGCGGAGCAGGCGCTGACGGGCGTTGCCGCGAAAGCGATCACGATCCGCACGGTCACGGCCGGCGACCGCGTACGGCTGGAAGTCGCCGATACCGGTCCCGGAATCCCGCGGGAAATCCAGGAGAAGATCTTCGATCCGTTCTTCACCACCAAACCCGAGGGCACGGGCACGGGGCTGGGTCTGTCCATCTGCTACGGGATCGTCCACGATCACGGAGGCCGGATTTTCGTGCGGTCGGTCCCCGGCCAGGGCGCGACGTTCGTGGTGGAGCTGCGGCGTGAATCGCGCGCGCGCGAACGCGTCGAGCCGGACACCGCGCAACCGCAGCAAGAACCGAAGACTCGCACCGCCCCAGGGCCCCTATCCGTCCTGCTGGTCGACGACGAAGAAGGCCTGCGCCGCGCCGTGATGCGGTTCCTCGAGCGACATGGCATGCGGGTCGTGGCGGTCGGCGATGGCAACGATGCGCTGCAGCAGCTGCAGCACGATCGCTTCGACGTGATCGTGTCCGACGTGCGCATGCCGGGAATGAGCGGCGGTGAATTCCTGGAACAGCTGCGCCGGCATCACCCGGCGATGGTGCAGCGGCTGGTCTTCACGACGGGCGACAGCTTTGCGACCGATACGGCGGCGCTGCTGCGCGATTCCGGATTGCCGGCGCTCGTGAAGCCTTACGACTTTGCGTCGCTCGAGCGGAAACTGCGGGAAGTCGTCAACGCCGCGGCGTAAGCGGATTTAGAAACCGATTCGCTGACCCAGTTTGGCGAATGCGTTGCGAATTGCACCCCAGAGCCCGACCCGGTACCCGCGGACCGTCCACGGCGCCGCGGGCTTTGGCGCGAGAATCTGCGGCGCGGTACCCATCCCTTCCACGAGCAACACCGGCCCACCCCGGCCGAGCGTGATCTTGTCGCCGAGGCGCACCGGCGTCGCGCGCACGATCAGATCGCCATTCAAGTACGTGCCGTTCTTGCTTTCGGCATCCTGGAGCACGAGCCCGCCGGTGGGACCGACGTTCAGCTCGGCGTGAACGCGGGAGACGATCGTGTCACTCGATCCGACCGGGCGCACGTCGCACTCGTTTCCGCGACCGAGCCGGATATGCGTGCCTTTGGCCTCGAAGCGTTTGCCCGTGGCCATGGCGAGCAGGGTGATGCCATACGGGCGAAGGTAGGACACTGAGCCAAAACTACGTCCGGACTGGACGCACCGCGAGGTCGGGCAGCATCGTGTACGAATGGATAATCTCGCCCATGCCCTGGTCGGCGCGGCGCTGGGTCGCGCCGTCGCCGACCGCCATGTGCCTCGCGCGGCCACCATTGGCATCGTCGCCGCCAACGCGCCGGACTGGACCGAGCTCTTTCTGGGCTGGCCCAAGTGGACGCGTCCGGAGTTTCTCCTGATGCATCGCGGGATCACCCACTCCCTGATCGGAGCGCTCGTAGAAACGGTCGCGCTCACCTTGATCATCGGCGGCGCCTGGCGCGCCGTGCGCCGCTGGCGAGATACTCCCGTTCCTCCCTGGTCCTGGTTGGCCGCGTGCGTCGGCGTGTGCGTGCTGAGCCACCTGTACATGGATTGGCAGGGGTCGTACGGGTGGCGGCCCTTCCTGCCCTGGTCGAGCCGCTGGTACTACCTCGACTGGGTCGCGATCGTCGACCCGTTCTTCTGGCTCGTGCCGCTGATCGCGCTCGCGTGGGGCATGGAGCGTCACTGGACCCCGCTCGCGGGAATGCTGGCCGTGGGCGGCACGTTCACGTTCTTCATCATCCGGGCCGGCTCGCTGGTGGCGCCCTGGGTGCTCGTCGTGTACGCGCTGCTGTGCGTGATCGCCGCGATCGGATGGACGCGCTACTGGTTCGGCCCGGTCGCGCGCCGGCGCGCGGCGGCGTTCGCGCTACTGTTGCTCGGCGGCTATGCGATCGCCCAGGGCATCGCCTCGGTCCATCGCAAACGCCACATCCAGCAGATCGCCCAGCGGCGCTTCGGCAAGGACGCGACATCGGCCGCGCTCACCGAAGTCGGCCGGCCGTTCACGTGGGAAGCGATCTATGCGAGCGGCGACACCGTGGCCGGTGACGACTGGGGGCAGCCGCGACACCTCCATGACCGGCGCGTGCTCACAGCGATCGAAACGCCCGCGGGGGAGGCGATGGCGCATTTCGCGCGCTTCCTGGCGGCTGAAGTCGATACGGCGGAGAAAACGATCTACCTGCGGGATGCGCGCTACGCGCGCGAAGGGCGGGACGGCTGGGCGCTGGTGCGAATCAGGATGGATTGATCTCGAGCGTCAATCCGGAACCGCGGCGATCCTTGAGCTGGCGGCGCGGGCCGAGCGAGCGGCGCTCGATCCGGCTGCGCCGGTCGGCGCCGCCAAGGCCCCGCCGCTCCACGATGACCGCGACCTGCCGTATCCGGCGGTCCGTGATCCGACGGTCGAGGCCCGTGCGCCGATCGGGACGTACCCGGCGCTCGACGCGATGCCGGACCTGCGAGTACTCTTGCACGGGACCAATCTGTGACTCGGCGGTGATTCGTGCCAGCCAATTCCTCACGTAGATTAGGCGCGCGTGCGCACACCTGACCGCCGTTCTCCAGTTCCGCAGGTGACGACCGTCACCAAGCCGGTCGAAACACCGCCCGCCAGCTTGCTCGACGAGGCGCTGCGCGCGCTCGAGCCGGCGTTTCGCCTCGACCATCTCGTGGCCCTGTCACCGGAGCGCGCGCTGTATCAAGCGTGGGACCGGGTGCTGAAGCGGCACGTCGCCATTCGGGTCCACCTGACGCCCGGGACGCCCGGGCGCGCGTGGTTCCTGCGCGAGACCGAGACACTCGCCGCGCTCGATCATCCCGCGATCCGGCACGCGTACGCCGCGGGCGACATCGGCTCGTTCGCCTACCGCACGGCGAACTGGATCGACGGCGAAAGTCTCGCGGACGCGCTGCGCCGCGGCATGCGTCCCATCCCGCAGACGATGTCGATGATCCGCGACTTGCTCTCGGGGCTCGAGCACGCGCACGCCCGCGGCATCATCATGCGCCGCGTCGTTCCTTCCACGCTGATGCTCAATACGAGCGGCGCGGGCGTGATCACCGATCTGCGCTACTCCAACTGGTGCCTGCCCTACCTCGAGCCGCTGCCGCCCGACGACGCGAGCGCCGCATTCATGGCGCCGGAAGTCCGCGCGGGCGAAGCCGGCGAGCCGGCGAGCGACGTCTACAGCGTGGCGGCGAACATCTACGCCGCGCTGTGCGCGAGTGCGCCCGACGCCGATCCGGCGCGGATCGTCCCGCCGCGCCAGCATCGCCAGGCGATTCCCGCCGCCGTGGAGCGCGTGATTCTGCGCGCGCTCGCGCGCGTGCCGAAGGACCGCTACTTCACCGCGACCGAAATGCTCGAGGATTTCGTGAGCGATGCCGGGACCTTCCAGGTCCCGGCCGCGGCGCCGGCGCAGAGCGAGTCGGGGTTCGAGCGCCGGCTGCGCCGCGCGCTGGGCGACGACTACGAGCTACTCGAGGAAATCGGCTCCGGGGGATTCGGACGCGTGTACCGCGCCCGTGATCTCGCGCTCGAGCGCGACGTCGCCATCAAAGTGCTGCATCCGTCGCTCACCGCCGACCCGGGCGTCACGGAGCGATTCCGGCGCGAGGCCCAGCTCGCGGGACGCCTGCGGCATCCGAACATCGTGAGCATTTATGACATCATGAGCCGCGCCGGGCTCACGTGGTACTCGATGGAATACGTCCCGGGCTCCAACCTCGCCCAGGTGGTTCAGCGCCACGGCAAGTTTTCTCTGGAACAGGGCGAGCGACTGCTCCTCGAAGCCCTCTCGGCGCTCGAGCACGCCCACAGCGTCGGCCTCATCCACCGCGACCTC